>Ga0316197_10003495_pt1 | contig 11189 bp, 12 predicted proteins | sample OudBiesiAoxic_MG_FD_204939 | JGI IMG/M metagenome (GOLD analysis project Ga0316197, IMG submission 204939) | Coastal sediment microbial communities from Oude Bieten Haven, Netherlands - site A oxic | ecosystem: Environmental > Aquatic > Marine > Coastal > Sediment | place: Netherlands...
ATGGTACAGAGCATGCCAGGGTAATCATCAAAATCAACTAAGATTTTTCTGTCTGGCCGGTTCGCCAATGAGTATTATCAAGTTCTCGATGAAACGGTCATTTGCACCAATACATTAAATTTATTATGAAACCCTTCTTCCGAAAAACCACCAAGATTCCGCAACGAAGAATACTACCCCTGGACGCTCAGATCGAGGCATGGCGCAAGGCAAAACACAAGATGGACTGGGGTATCAATCAGGATGAATTCGAAGCGATCGGTCCCGAACCAGAGTTATCGCAAGCGGACCGTCGCGACGGGTTTTCAGGTGTCATTTTATCCTATGGCTTCGGTGATGACGGTCTCGGCCATTCCGATGCCAGATTGTCCAGCCGGAACGCCTGGGATTTTGCTATCAAGCGGAGAAAGCCAAAAACCTGGCAGTGCGAATACATCGATTTCGACCATAGCGAACATTTTCGTCTTCGGCCGGCCGCACTTCCGAGACCCAAAGGTTTTTATTTCTCGAAATTCAGACACGGTGAGCGGTTTCAGTATTTAACGGTTACCAAATTCCGTAAACGGTTAACCCAGAAAGACACCGGTTGTGGCCCGGAAGGGTTTCAACTATTAACAATCACCCACCCTCACTACGCCTCCATGATGAATTCCCGCCAGATGATGTTCATGACATTTGCCGACTTCGATGTCGCCCCATACGGCTACGGCGATTTCTTCGATGCACCTCAAGTATTCTGCAGCAACGACACCCTGGGGCTGGGCATCGGTCATGTGGATCGCAATTATCCGCTGTTCGGTATTCCGACCCTTAGATTTTGATATTTCCACTAGAACCCATCTCAAAAATATTCTAAGCGCCCATGGCGATGTTACGAACCGGCTTAAAATGCTCACATACTGCATGTATGCTCCGCTTTTTCGCCGTTTCGCGCCTTGCCATGAACCCTAATCCTCATTTTTGAGATAGGTTCTACTCAACTCGATGGCGGGTTTATTGCCTCAGCGGCCGGCGGAAAATATGCCTGCGATAAATTGTAATTTTGACATTGGTGATTACCATCAGAGGAACAAAAATTAAGGTGAGAAACAACATGAAAACAATCGCAAAAATGATTTTGTTGCTGATGATTATCGGTTTTTCGACGCCGGTGTCGGCAGTCAGTTCACAAAAGTTAAAGATAACGGCAAAAAATTCATCACATCAGTTTCCGTTTTTCGACACGCAAACCCCTGTATGGGCCTACAATGATTCAATACCCGGCCCCACCATTCGAGGCAAGGAGGGGCAAACTGTAGAGATCGAATTCATCAACAAACTGGACGAGTCTTCCAGCATCCATTGGCACGGTTTGATTGTCGACAACGCTATGGACGGTGTTCCGGGCGTCACCCAGGACCCGGTAAAACCCGGAGAAAGCTTTAACTATCGCCTGAAGCTTCGGAATGCCGGAACATACTGGTACCACCCCCACCTGAACGGCAGCGAGCAGTTGGGGCGCGGCCTCAAAGGGGCGCTGATCGTGGAGCCCAAAGATAAATTGCCCTGGTCTCAAGACATTGTTTGGCTTATCGACGACTGGGTCCTTCAAAAAAGCGGCAGTATTTTTCCTCGCTTCAACACCGGCCACGACCTGATGCACGATGGCCGATGGGGTAATGTGGTCACAATCAACGGCAATTATCAACCCGTGTATTCGGTATCTCCAGGCGAACGGATCCGCCTCCGCCTCATAAATGGTGCAAATGCACGAGTACTTATGCCCATCCTTAACGGAATCGATGCCCATGTGATCGCGGTGGACGGAAAGCCGGTGTCACAAATTTTCAAATATAAAGGCTTCGACCTCGCCCCGGGCAACCGCATCGATTTGGACATCATCATACCGACCGAAGTGCAGGGCCATACCTACATGGTTGAAGATGGATTCACGCGAAACAGATTTCCGTTGGCTTCGATAAAGGTAAAAGAGGTTCAACCTGTCCAGACACCGGTTTTCGATCCACCGACAGCTGAAGATTCTTTACCAGCAGAGGTTTTTTCAGACGTCACACCTTCCAAAACGTGGGATCTCGATGCCATCCGGGGGGGACAATACGGCATTGGATGGGCAATGAATCGTCTGCTGTGGCCCAATAGCGATACAGCCGAAATTCCGAAGGGGCAACCACAAAAAATCGTTTTTAATAACAACAGCTCGCGCTTGCATCCAATGCACATCCACGGAACGTTCTTCAGGGTGTTGGAACGCAATGGAAAACCTGAAGCAGAGCCTTTTACGAGGGATACCGTCCTTTTGGGTTCTCGAGAATCCGTTGTCATCGGCCTTGTGCCAACTGAACCAGGCATCTGGATGTCTCATTGCCACATACAATCTCACGCGGAAGCGGGTATGATGACGACCGTCAATGTGGCACCCCAACGTTCAGATTAATTTCAGGTTGTTCTCACTGTAAAGGCCTTGCCCAAGCCACATCCTTATCGATCCCTCTGGTTATTCCGATGCTATTCCGGCCCTCCCTGCCCATTCTCTATAATCGCCTCGGCCGATCTCAACCGCGTATTATTTACCCGCCTGACCCGACAGAATGTTAATAATGAAAGCGCACGTTCCCTCCCGGCGTACTGGGTATTATTATGGATAAAGTTGGATTTAAAAATCGCTTTGGAAATAAGGACGGTACTCTGGAACAGCCGGATATAGAGATCCCGCAGCAAACGGCTGAATCAACTGACAAACGATAATACTTTTGTCCAGGAAATGATCGAGGAGGGCGAATTGTCCCCGGTTGAGGCGGTTTATCACCCGCTGCGAAACATGCTCACCCGGGCCTTGGGTACCCGGGAACCCCTGGAAAAGATCGAAATCGCTACACTGAATATCGCGCATGGAGACTGTTTCCTATTGTCATCCGACGGACTTCACGGTTTTGTTCCAGTTAATACGATTGAAGACATACTTAAGCGCCAACTCCTTCCAAAGCAATCCGCCCAAGAACTCCTACAGGCGGCACTGGAAAACGGCGGAAAAGACAATATTACCATCATTGTCATCCATGTCTGAGAAAATGGGCAATCGGAACGATATACATTGAGCCTGACAGTCTACGAAATTGGATTAATCTCCGTATCGCTCGGCTGCGACGCTTTTGCCGTCGGTTTTGGCGTTGGTATGCGCTGTGGTGCACCCCGGCAAGTATTTCGGCTGTCGTTTCATTTCGGTCTCTTTCAGTTCATGATGCCCCTCATCGGTTGGATGGCCGCCCATTATATCATCGACTGGACTCAAAAGTGGGGAGCCTGGATTGCTTTCGGCCTCCTTTTTATTATCGGTGCCAAAATGGTTCGAGAGGGCACGGTGCATGGTGAAGAAAAAGTATCATGCCCCGATCCCACAAAAGGCTTGAGTTTGGTGATGCTTTCCCTGGCAACAAGTATCGATGCTCTGGGCGTCGGATTTGGCATCGGTATTTTGGGGCAAAGCTTTTATTGGATGGCGGTGTGGATCGGCATCACGGCAGCCGCAATGACCTGGCTGGCCATGAAGTTGGGCAAAAAACTTTCCGGTAGGTTTACAAAACAGATGGAAATTTTCGGGGGTCTTCTCCTGATAGCCATCGCTTTTAAGTTGCTGCTTGTCGGATAATTCCCTTTCGGTATTGAGGATAAGGTGGGACGATATCCCGTTCACGCAAATGAAAGAAATCTGTCCCGACATCATGATGAGCCCGCCGTGTCATGCAATCGCCACGTCGGCTCCACATGTTAACAGCATTGGTGAGTTGGATGATTCCAGAATTAGAAAAGAGGGTTGAAATGGCGGCAGGTGTATTGCAATACCCTCAGATTCTGCAGCACCGGACATGGTTCGGGTTCAACGCAACAGTAACCCTTCGATCTAAATTTATGCATAAGACGGGTTTTGGAAACCTTTTGATTCTTCATCCAGCCGCAGTGAACTGGCTTCTCAGGCGGGGACTGAATACGAAAAACGTAATTTCCCTGAGCATCCAACATGAGGTCGGACATCTGCAGACCGTTCCTTTTGCACTGCTATATGCAGGTATACTGCTGTTGGCGTCTTGGGGGGAAGGCTCGATGGCCTGGTTCAAGATACCCTTTTTTGTAGTGTCCACCCAGGCCGCCTGGGAGATAACATCTGAATTGTATACCATATTTAGGGATATTGAAAGTTACCGCGCCTGTTATGATGGTGTCCAGAAACTCGCCAGGATCATCTTTTGGCTGACGTCCGTCTTGGCGGCCTTCGCCGGGGCGTTCATCCTCTTGTTTTGATACCTTTAATTTGACGATGGTTTTTCTCAGCTTATCGTTTAAGCATGAAATGTAGTAAAAATTCACGCTTGTCAGTTTGGTCATATACTTTCTATTTTCAAAAAAAGGCAGCATCGTTTCCTGCGGTGGGCACGATGATCATCACACCCCCAGCGCAACAAGCCGCCGAATGATGACGATTTATCGAACAATAGAAAACCATCGCTCATCGATCTTGGTGAAGATGATTAAGAGGTCGTATCGATTGAGAAAAAAAAACAGATTTGAAGCGCCTGTGGCAATAAGAAGACTCATTCATCAGGGAATTGCCCGCCTGACGACCTATTGGCCGTACCTCTCCAAAAAGCTGATAGAGGCATTTAAGCCCCTGGCATTTTACAAAAGTCCATGGGTAGATGTGACCAAACCGTTGAATGAATCCAAGATCGCTGTCGTAACCACTGCCGGATTGCACCACCGTGAGCAACCCGCATTCAATATGGCCGATTCCGATGGCGATCCTACTTACCGTATACTCAATGCCGCCAGTATAGAAAACGACTTCACGATCACACACGATTACTACGATCACCGCGACGCCGATAAAGATATCAATATCGTTTTTCCCATTACCCGCCTCAAAGAGATGGCAGCAGCCGGCTGCATCGGTGCCCTGGCCGAACGGCATATCAGCTTCATGGGCCATATTGATGGTAACCACATCGACACGTTGAAAAACCAGGCAGCTCCCCAAGTGGCGACACTCCTTAAAAAAGACGAAGTGGATGTGGTTCTGTTGACGCCGGCCTGAGGTATATGCAATCAATCCGTTGGATTGATTCAACGAGTCATCGAATCCGTCGGTATCGCCACCATCAGTATATCTATCGTGCGAAAATACACCGAAGAGATCAAACCACCGCGGTCGATCTTCTTACGTTGGCCGTTTGGGCATCCATTAGGAGAAGCCCACAACATCCCGCAGCAGGCCGCCGTACTTGGAAAGGCCTTCGAAGCCCTCTATCAAATAGATGAACCGGGTGAGATCATCGACGTAAATTGGCGGTGGCGTAGAGAAACATATCCCCCGGCGCCTTGGCTGGCTGATCCGCCGAGTTGCTGAAAAACCGGATTAAACACTGACATCCGACCATACGTATCGGTTCACAGGATTGAAACGTCCAATGTGCTTAAGACCACAAAATTGTAAGCGTTTACAGGGTGCCGCGGATGCAAGGCGTCGGGCGCGCAGACGTACTTCTGTACTTCAAGTGCCCGACAACAAAGCAGATGCGGTGCCCTGTGAATGCTTACGACCATACGGCATACTCATTGCCACTGGGATCGGCAAAGTGGAAACGCCGGCCACCGGGAAATGAAAATATGGGCTGTATGATCAAACCGCCGGCATTTTCAATTTTAGCCTGTGTTTGTTCCAAGAGGCGACTGTAGAACACGATAAGGGCACTGCCATTTGCAGTAGAACAATTTAAATCGGAAGTGTAAAATCCCCCGTCAAGGCCTTCATCTGAGAAGGCAGTGTAGTCCGGCCCAAAATCCACAAAAGACCAACCAAATACTTCCTCAAAAAAAGATTTGGTTGCTTTAATGTCCTTCGCTGGAAACTCTACATAGTTTATCTTCTCGTGTTCCTTCATCTCTCTTTTCCTAAATTTGGTTTGCGCTTGATTACGGCCAGCAACACCCTGCCAAAAGATCATGCCGCTGGCGGTAATAAACCGTACTGACATTATCTCTGATATGAAACGGTATGAAAAAAGCGTATGGGACGGTCGGGAAGGCTTGATTCTTATTAGAATCAGAAATGGTCGAGCGGGCCTTTTATGTGATCGACCCAGATCTCAACGAAGGGGACGTATTCCGCAGTCCCCTTGAGGATGGGAACACATTCGATCCCGGCCCTTGTGAAAACCGACTTCCATGAGTCGTCTTCATCACCGGCCATATCGTTCTTGGCGTGGTCCCCGGCCACGGACATGAAAGGCATCAGATAGGCTTTCTTGATTTTCTTTTTAAGCAGCAGATCCCTGATCAGATCGACTTCGGGGTAGCCTTCAACTGTGCCGACGAAAATGTTCGGGTCCTGAAGTTGTAATTGAAACATGAGGGCGGCGTAAAACGCATTAGACGGATGATGCGTACCATGGCCCATAAGAACAACGGCTTCGTTTTTTTTCCGGTCTTCGGGAATGGACTCCAATATGGCTTCTACAATTCGCTGCATATCTTCCTGGGTCGCCATAAGTGGGTAGCCCAGGATAATGCTCTGAAAACCACCCATCATTTTATAAGCGCTTACCGTTCGGCGCAGATCGTGATATTCCTCACCGGCAATCGTGTGAAGCGACTGAACGGCCACATGGGTAAACGCCTCATCCTGCATCTTTGCCAAAGCGACTTCAGGCGATTCCAGATATTTTCCCTGTTTGGCCAGTTTTTTACGGATAATGTGAGAAGTATAGGCCCAGCGAACCGGTATATCCGAATACTTGTCCTTAACCCTGCGCTCGATGTTCTCGAAGGAAACCTGCGCGCTTGCCTGGCTCGAGCCGAAGGCGACGAGCAGGATTCCGATTTTCTTGGGAACCTTGTCGCCATGGCCACCGGCATTCACCCCAGCAACTGAGATAACCGAAAATACCAAGAGAACAAAAAGCACCATTAATTTCGATCGCATATTCCACCCTCCAACCTTGTTTTCCTATAGGGGATTTTCCCAATAAGAAAGCCCCTCAAACACCATCGGTTTGAAGGGCTGCACCCGGCTTATTTGACCCTCTTGTATAGCCGTACCATTCCCATTCTCCGTAATTCTTATGGCAAAGCCGTACTTTCATGCAACTCGCAACTGTCGTTGGGGCAAAAGACGTTTAACCAAACGCCTTTTTGGCTTTTTGGTTCTATGCCCGCGGCCGGTATGGAGATCTTTCCTTCAGCGCTGACACAAGCTTGGTCCGGGCAGTCGATTTCCAACCAGATTCCTCGCTTACCTGTATTGTCAGCCGCCTGTTTCTTTTCCTGTGGAAGTCCGTCGATTTCAGCGTTGCTCAACACCCGGGCTTCCGGAAAATAAAAGGTAAACCTGGAACCGCTGTCTTGCGTGGTCATAACATGGCTCCTTTCTATAGCAGCAGGTGTGGTACCTTTCTTTATTCATAGATTCGTGTTTCTATAACGAGTGTTTATCCATAAACGGCCATTATTCCTTTGTGCGGTGTTCTCCGCAGGTTTCCGACCTTGCCTATCAAAATTCCTCATTTATGAATTGGACACTCTGTAATGGCCTACAAAAAACAATATGTCCAATCGGGGCAAAGTCAACGGGAGTGACCGTACCCAGGGCGTTATTTGTCGAACCTCTTATTATCGCCGTGCAAAGGGAAAAGCTGGTCCGGAGTGCCGCAGCAACCGCTGGTTTCTCCTCCTTCGCAGCCACCGCTGCAGCTGCACCTATCCGTTTGCTTGAAGCTGCGATAAAACTTTCGGGCCGTGAATATCACCGCCAATAAAACGATCATGGCAACGACGATGTTTTGCCACATGACAACCTTCCTTCAGAAACCCATTAGCGATCCCAACTGGAAAACCACTACCGCCAGCGTAAACGCTAAAAAGGTGTTGAATACAATCGAAAACGCGCCCCACTTCCAGGATCCGCTTTCTCTTGAAATACAAACCACAGAAACGAAACAGGGGGCGTAAAACATGATAAATAAAATGAGGCAGAGAGCCGTCAACGGCCGCCAACCCGGTGCCTGGGCCAGGGTATCCGCCAGGGGTTTACTGTCTTCAGGATCCACCTCTCCCAAAGAATACGCCGTACCTAAGGTCGAGATGACGACCTCCTTGGCGGCGATACCGCCCAGCAAGGCGATGTTTGTACGCCAGTCAAAGCCGGCCAAGCGGCTGACCGATTCAACTCCCTGGCCGACTCGGCCGGCAATAGAGTTTTTGAGACCGGCCTCGGCTTCGCGGGCATCCAACAGCACCATCTGCTCTTTGAAGTCGTGCGCCTGGTTTGACAGGATTCCATTGTCGCCGTCAGATTGCATCTCGCGGATAACCATTTCGGGAACAGCGGCCAGCAGTGCCTGACGCTCGGCCTGAAATCCCTGCTTTACACTGTCTGGAAGCCCCGGGTAACTCATCAAGGCCCACATAATGATCGATATGGCCAATATGATCGTTCCGGCCTTCTTGATGTACTGCCAGGTTCTCTCCCATGTATGCGTGGTCACCCCTTTGAGCGTCGGCAGACGGTAGGGCGGCAGTTCCATGACAAACGGGGTGGATTCGCCCCGGATAACCGTTGACCGCAGCAGTTTGGCCACCAAAAGAGCGCCTGCCCAGGCACCCAGTGTGATCCCGAACATCATCACGGCCTCGTACTGGGCGAAGAACGTCGCCACGAGTAGCGCAAAAACCGGCAGTTTGGCGCCGCAGTTCATGAAAGGAACGGTCAGTATGGTGGTAAGCCTCTCGCGGGGTGACTTCAGCGTGCGTGCCGCCATAACACCCGGTACAGCACATCCGCCGGCGATGCCGCCGGAAATGATGAACGGCATGACCGCACTGCCGTGAAGCCCGAAAATGCGAAATATGCGGTCGAGCATGAAAGCGACCCGGGCCAGGTAACCGGAATCTTCCAGGACCGCGATGCCGAAAAACATAAAAACGATCAGGGGCACAAAACCCAGAACGCCACCAACGCCATCGATGACGGCCGATATAAGAAGGGATTTCAGCACGCCTTCCGGCACGTGGTCGGACGCCAGCTGGCTTAGCTTGGCAATGCCGGTCTCCAGCCAGGTTACCGGTATCTCGCTATAAGTAAACGTAAACTGGTACAGACCGAAGAGCACGGCTACCATGACCAGGGGACCGAGATACCGGTGGGTGACTATACCGTCAATCCTATCGGACACATGCAACCGGGAAAGATCATTTGCGCGAGTGATAACCCCCTGATTCACGATCGAGCGAATGTATCCGTAGCGGTAATCGGCAATCATGGCCTCCGGATCGGTTGCGAGGGTTTCTTCGAGGTGGTCGCTCACCCGACCGGCGATTCCATCCAGCACAGCCGAAAGGCGCGAGTTCAGTCGTTTACCACGCTCGCGCATGTTTTCATCCGCTTCCATGTACTTCAGCGCAATCCAGCGTGGCAGATAGGTGTCAGTCAGGAATTGCTCGTCTCCGATCAATCGTTCCATCTCGAAGAGGGCCTGATCGATGTCCTGACCGTAAGAAATGAGCACGGGCGACCGGGTCTTATGGGAATTGGCAATCTCCTCTACGGCCTGCATCAATTCATCTTTACCCCTTCCGCTGCGGGCAATTGTGGGAATTACCGGCACGTTGAGCATCTCTGCCAACCGCTTTTCGTCAATCTTGATCCCGCGCCGCTTTGCGGCATCGACCATATTCAACGCGATACACACCGGAAGCCCCATTTCCAGCAGTTGAATCGACAGGTAGAGGTTTCGCTCCAGGTTTGCGGCATCGACGATGTCGACGACCACCGCCGGTTGTTCGTCGATCAAAAAATCCCGGGCAACAATTTCTTCGAGGGAATAGGCTGTCAGTGAATAGGTCCCGGGCAGATCGACAATAGTGAACCGCCGGTTGTCCTTGATATAAGCACCGATTTTTTTTTCGACCGTGATACCGGGGTAGTTACCCACATGCTGGCGGGCACCGGTCAAGGCGTTAAATAATGTCGTCTTGCCCGAATTGGGATTGCCGGCCAGGGCAATCGTTGCTTCAATGGAGTTCGTCAACATCCACCTCGATGTAATCCGCTTCGTTGTTGCGTAGGGTCAGGGTAAATCCCATCAGGCGCAAGGCGACCGGATCAAACAGGGGTGCTCTTCCGCGAACCTTGACCCGGGTCCCCGGAACAAGCCCCATGTCACGCATGCGGCGGCCCAGCTCGCCGCGAGCTTTGATGGTACAAATAACACCTTCCTGGTTGTCCTTCATATGGCGCATGCTCATGCACGGCATATGTATCCTCCAAATTTGATATTGACAGTACGAGATGAAAGAAGTTAGGTATACCTAACTTTCTTTAATGTCAACTATAATTTGTACGATCCCGGTAATTTTCAACCCGTTGATCGTCTCTTTCATCATGTCGATAAGGCAGGGGAGCGAACATGGCCAAAGTACTTCGGAAAATATCGGACAATCTCGAGGATTATCTCGAGACCATCCTTGAACTTGAAAAGACCAACAAAGTGGCTCGATCCAAGGAGATCGCCGTTAAGATGGGCGTGATGCAGGGCTCGGTAACCGGAGCGCTTAAATCTTTAGCTGAAAAAAACCTGATAAACTATGAACCCTATAGTTTCATCACACTGACCCCCGCAGGGAAAGCCTTGGCGTCAGAAATCGCCAGAAAGCACTCGGTCATAAAGGATTTTCTCCGAAACGTGCTGCTGCTCGATGACGAACGCGCAGAGGAAAACGCCTGCCGCATGGAACACGCCATGGACCGCACCGCCGTTGAAAGGCTGGTTCAATTCATCGAATACATCCAGTACTGCCCCAGGACTGGTGAAGACTGGATCCAGGCCTTCGTGAATTACTATTCGAAACAGGCGGCTGATCGCAATGACTGCCGGCAGTGCCTGGAATCATGTGTCGAGCGGTTTGGGCATACCGCCGAATAGCCAGCTAGGAACCACAGCAAGCCGATACCCCCAAATACAACTTCGGAATAAATTTGGCACCCGTCAATTATACCGCTTTTCAAATATAAATTCCGCAATACGCAAGGGTGGTATAAGTGGTTGTAGATAAAAACGTTCGCAAAACGGAACGTTTTTTTGACAACCACTATTATCTCCACCCGTCAAGCGGGTGACATCAAGTAACCCCTTGAAGGCGGC
>Ga0316197_10003496_pt1 | contig 11188 bp, 9 predicted proteins | sample OudBiesiAoxic_MG_FD_204939 | JGI IMG/M metagenome (GOLD analysis project Ga0316197, IMG submission 204939) | Coastal sediment microbial communities from Oude Bieten Haven, Netherlands - site A oxic | ecosystem: Environmental > Aquatic > Marine > Coastal > Sediment | place: Netherlands...
TTCTTCATCGACGCGTCGCGCCCCCGAACATTGCCCCGACGGCGCCAGCGCCGAGGTGTGTGTATCCACCGCCGGTCGCTCCTCCGGTGAGCAGCAGCACGACCCCGAGCACGATCATCGCGTAGCCTGCACCCGTCCAGGCTCCACCGCCCGTCACGAGACCGAGCACCATACCGACGGCGGACGAGATCGCGAGCCCGATGGCGAAGACCGTCAGATACTCCGGGATGCGGTCGCGGAGCGGGAGAATCTCGTCGTCGGTCGCTTCGTCGGGGCCCACCCGACAAAAGGTACCGGGCCGCCGGCTGATACCTTCCCACCAATGACCATCCGGACCCGCGCATACGTTGGCCTCGTTGTCGCGGCCGCTCTGTTCGGAGCGACGTTCGTGGTCATCAAGGAAGCGGTCGTCACCTTGCCGCCCCTGGCCTTCGTTGGCTGGCGCTTTCTCCTCGGAGCCGGGATCCTATTCCTGTTCGCCCGACCGCGCGGCCGCGGCATCTGGTTGGACGGTCTCGCGGCCGGCAGCCTCCTCTTTGTCGGGTTCGCGACGCAGACGGCCGGTCTCGAATCAACCAGCGCATCGAATTCGGCGCTGATCACCGGTCTCTACGTAGTGTTCACGCCGCTCCTCGCCGCCCTCGCCCTGCGGAGGTTGCCGGCGCTCTCAACGGTCTCCGGAGCTGCTCTGTCGGTCGTCGGCCTTGGGTTCCTCACCGTCACCGCGGGCTTCAGTCTGAACACGGGAGATCTGTTGACGGTGATGTGCGCCGTCGCGTTCGCAGCGCACATCGTGGTCCTTGCCCGACTCGCACCGCGACATGCCGTCGTTCCCTTCACCGCCGTCCAACTGATTGTTGTGGCCCTCTTCGCCCTGCTCTCCTCCGCAGTCTTCGAAGGCCTTCCGCTTCCGCCTGTGTCGGTGATCCCGGCGCTCATCGGCACCGGCGTCATCGTGAGCGCGGGAGCGTTCATGCTTCACGTCTCGGCTCAGCGGGTGATTGGCCCGAGCCGGACGGCCATCGTCCTCAGCGCCGAACCGGTCTTCGCCACAGCGACCGCAGCCGTCGTGCTCTCCGAGAGGCTGACGCCGCGCGGATGGTTTGGGGCAGCGTTGATCATGGTTGGGATCTACGTCGTGCTCGCTTTCTCACCGCCCGAGGAGACCGACCTTGTGGCGGCCGAGGGACTCAGCGAAGCTCACTGACCGGCTTGGAGGCGGCGAATCAAGCGCGTGCAGACGGCGATGCCGCCGAGCGCGGCGAACAGTACGAAGAGCAGGATCGCCAGCAACTCCGGCCCCGCGAAGTAGGACGTTGAGCACGCGCCGATCCCGTCAGGACAGAGACCCCACCCTGTTCCGCTCCCCGCCAGGTCGGCGATCACAAGCAGTGGCGCCACCGCCGCCGCGACGACAATCACCACCAGCACGCCGAGCAGAATCCGAAGAGCGATCAACACGGAGCGAAGGCTACCCGCGTTCGCCGGTTGCCCCGGTTCCCGACGCACTGCTACGGTCAAATGCCACCGATGTCATTTGCACCACCCCCTTCCCCCAACCCGATCCCTCCGGGGTACCACGTCGAGTCGTTCACTCCGGAGGAGCGAGACCTGCTGAGCCGATTCTTCACCAACGTCGACGGCCCCGTCTACGGCATCGTCAACCTCCCCGAGGTTGTCAAGGGGGCGTTGTTCGCCCGCTACAGCCGTTCGCCGCTGTCGGTCCGGCGTCTGTTCCTCGACGAATTCGTCGCTGAACCAGAACTCGGTGTCTCCGCGATCGCCGAAACATTCGAGGACGACGCGTCGCCGGTCGGACTCACCCGGGCCCGGGGCCTCTACGAGAAGGTGTTCACCCAGTTCGGCGACGACTCGGTCGCCCAACTCGGTGGCGCACACATCGCCTGTGAACAGGCGTCGAACGTGCTCACGAAGGTGCTCGAGTGGGGCCGGCTCGCCTCCTACCTGGAGCAGTCAACCCGCTACATCTTCTATGACCGCCGCCTTGGCGACCGCTACCGATATCACGTGCCCCGCGAAGTGATCGGATCGCCACTCGAGGCCGAGTTCCGCTCGACGATGGACAGCGTCTTCGACACATACTCAGCGCTCATCGGACGCGCCGTCCCGTTCTACGAGAGCCTCTTCCCGAAGCAGGAATCCGACTCGACATTCGTGTGGCGCTCGACCATCCGCGCAAAGGCATGCGACGATCTCCGCGGGATGCTTCCGGCCGCCACGACGTCGAACGTCGGCATCTTCGGAAGCGGACAGGCCTACGAGATGCTCCTGCTGCGTATGCGGGCCCACCCGCTGCTGGAGGTCCGCGACTACGCGGCCATGATGCTGACGGAGCTGCGGACGATGATCCCGTCATTCCTCACTCGCGTCGATCTCCCGGAACGCGGCGGAGCATGGAGCGACTACCTCGCCGCAGTGACCGCCGATCTCGAGTCGAAGACAGCCGCTCTCCCCGCAGCCAGCGATGACGTGCCAGAAGTCTCCCTTGTCGACTGGGACCGGGATGGCGAGGCGAAAGTGGCCGCCGCCGCGCTCTACGCCGTCTCGGACCTACCCGACGATCAGCTCCTCGCGTACGTTCGCTCGCTCCCCGCTGACGAGCAGGCCGACCTGATCCGATCCGCCGTCGGCGCCCGCGAGAACCGCAGGCACAAGCCGGGACGGGCGATGGAACGCACGGCCTATCGCTTCGATGTGTTGTCCGACTACGGGGCATTCCGCGATCTCCAACGCCACCGAATGCTCACGATCGAGTGGCAGCGTCTCTCAACCCAGCATGGGTACATCACTCCAGACGCCATCGTGGATATCGGAGCAACGGCTGCGTGGGACGAAGCGATGGAGCGAACGGAGGTGCTTGCCAATCGCATGGAGAGCACCCACGGGCCCCTCGCAGCGCAGTACGCCGTGCCGTTCGCCTACCGCATTCGCTACTACATCGACATGAACGCCCGCGAGGCCTTCCACCTCCTCGAACTCCGCAGCCAGGCATCGGGACACCCCAGGTACCGGAAGATTGCACAAGAGATGCACCGTCTGATTCGTGACGAGGCCGGCCACCGGGTGATCGCGGACGCGATGCGGTTCGTCGACCACAACGACTACGACCTCGCCCGCCTCGAAGAAGAGCGCAGACTGGCCGCAAAGCGCGCTGCCCAGGGAATCACCAACGAGGCGTAGGCCTGCCCCTCCCCCGGTGTCGGCCGTGCACCGCAGTTACTCAGCAAGCGGGATCCTCAGGACCAAGGCGTCGCCTTCAACGGCCCACTCGGCGCGACCGACGAGGGAGTAGTCCATGAAGTCGAACTCGGCGCTCTCGATCCATATACGGCGCGCCTCGCCTTCGAGTGGCGGTATCCCGCGTTCCTTCACGGCGGCGGCCCGGTCCCGGAACCGTCCAAGAAAGTCATCAACATTCAACTGAGCCATCGCAGCCTCCTCTGATCGTCCGACGGCAGCGTACCCGAACCCGGCGGCGCCGAGGGACGTCCGTCCGTCCCAGCAGGACTACCCTCGGCGCATGCTCGATCGACGGCTCCTCTTCGTCTCAGGCAAGGGCGGTGTTGGGAAGTCGGCCGTCTCCGCAGCCCTCGCGATCCTGGCGGCCCGACGCGGGAAGCGCGTGCTCGCTCTGGCCATGACCGACCGCATGGGACTGTCATCTCATTTGGGCGTCGAAGGGCTCACCTACGATCCGGTCCGTATCCGGCCCGGCCTGTATGCCGCATCCGTCGACCGTTCTCAAGCCCTCGACGAGTACCTCGGTCTGCAGCTCAGCCTCGCCCGCACGCTGCCGACGAGGCAACTATCGAATGCCCTCAGCGTGCTTGCCGACACCGCGCCGGGTATTCGAGAGATCGTGACGATGGGGAAGCCGGTCTTCGAGGTCTGGCGTGAAGAGTGGGACCTCGTGATCGCCGACGCCCCTCCCCTTGGCCAACTCCAGTCCTACCTCGCGGCACCAGAGACGATCACGGGACTCGTCCCGACCGGCGCCGTGCGCGAGCAGGCATCTCGCCTCGAAGCCACGCTGTCGGACCCGACGATCAGCAGCCTCCTCCTCGTCACCATCCCCGAGGAGTTGGCCGTTCAGGAGACGCGGGAGGCGATCGCTCACATCGACGCAACACGACAGGTGTTGATCGCCGGTGTCGTAGCGAACCGGGTTCTGGACCCGCTCGACCTCTCCAGGGCGGCGGTCGAGGCCGTACCCGAAGGACCTCCTCGCGCAGCCGGCATGCTCCACACCGGACTCGTCGAGGCTCAGTCGGTCTGGCTCGAATCGCTGCCGGACGATCCCCGACTGCCGTTCCTCTTCGGATTCCACACGCCCGTCGAAGTCGCGGCACGCCTCGCCGAGATCTGCGAGTCGTTCACATGACCCACGCCACGCGGACGTTCATCATTACCGGCGCGGGAGGCGTCGGAAAGACGACCATCTCCGCGGCGACGGCCATCCGCCTCGCCGGCCCGGAGTGCCGCACAGTGGTTATGACCGTCGATCCGGCGCGCCGGCTGGCGGATGCACTCGATCTACACAGCCTGTCGAATGAACCGACGCCAGTGCCGGGAGTGACGGGGCTATGGGCTTCGACCCTGGACGCAAGCGCCTCGTGGGAAGGAGTCGTCCATCGCTATAGCGATCCAGAGGTCTCCGAGCGGCTTCTCGAGAACCACTACTTCCGAGCGATCGCCGATCGGTTCCCTGCAGCTCAGGCGTTCGCTGCGACCGAGACGATGTCGACGATGATCGAATCGGGGAACTGGGACGCCATCGTCGTCGACACCCCGCCATCAGCTGGTGGCCTCGACTTCTTCCTCGCCCCCTCGCAGACGGCAGACCTCATCGGAGGAAAGCTCCTCCATTGGCTCACTGGGGCGCAACTCCCAGGACGCCGATTCCTCTACCGGTTCACCGGACGCCCACTCCTCAAGATCGCGGACACTGTTCTTGGAGGCGCACTCCTCGAAGATGTCGCAGAGTTCCTCCTCGACTTGCGCACCATGCACGACCGCCTCTCTGCCCGCGCCGCGGTGATCCAGCAACACCAGCAACGAGCAACGACGGTGGTGGTCACCACGGCGGATCCTGCTCCCGTCGCCGAGGTTCTCCGGTTCTTTGAAGAGTTGACCGAGGTCTCGATCGCCCCGGCCGCGGTGCTCCTGAACCGGGCACTCCCAATCGAATGGGCAGAAGCCTCCCGCCGTCCGATTCGCGGGATCCCCGACGCCGAGGTACGCGGGATCCTGAAGGCCAACCTCACCAGATGGGGCGGGGAGGCGCGTCGCCAGGCCACGTCGATGGAGGGCATCGCCGAGCGCTACGGGGTGCCGCTCCTCACCGTCCCGTGGATCTCCGAACCACCGACCGCTGTCGAGAGCCTCACGTGGATGCTCGACGGCATCGACGGACTCGACTCCCTGCTCTGAGAATCGGCGGCTAGAGCACGACCGACGGACCGAGGAGTTCGCGGAGTTCGGCGAAGAGCGCCGTGCGCGGCTCGACGCGGTGATCGTTCCCAAGTTGGATCACGCGCTCGGCGCCGTCCGACACCATATGCAGATAGACCCCGGCATCCCCAGGATGGTTCGCAAGGATGCCACGGAGTTGCTCGACGGTGGAGCGAGACATCCTGGTCGCGGACACCCGGAGACGCACCACCGAGTCGGCATCGAACCGCGGTTCATGGACCTGCTGGGCGATCATCTTCACATCATCGCCACGGTGATCGACTCGACCGGTGATCACGAGCACGGCGTCTTCCCGGATCATCGGCCCGTACTCCGCAACGGTCCGTGGGAAGCACACCACCTCGATCGACCCCTGGAGATCTTCAAAGCTGAAGAAGTACATCGGGTCGCCGGCCTTCGTATACCGCGTGTTGATTGAACCGACCACACCCCCGATCGTCGCCGTCGACTTGTCCTCCATGTCCCACATCCCGGGCACCGAGGTCGAGCACATTGTTGCCAGGGCCTTCTCGACACCGAGGAGGGGATGGTCCGAGACGTAGAGACCGAGCATCTCCTTCTCGAACCCCAGCTGAACCTTCTTGTCCCACTCGACCTCGGGAATAACGAGACCCGTCTCTTCGACTCCGGAGGCCTCGCCGCCAAACAGGCTGTACTGGCCCATCTCCTCCGCACGTCGGCGCGCGATGGTGGCGTCCAGCGTGTCGTGGGCGACCTCGAGGAGACCGCGCCTGCTGTGGCCGAGCGAGTCGAACCCACCGGCCTTGATCAACGATTCGACCGTCCGCTTGTTGAGCGCGCTCACGTCGACCCGGTCGACGAAGTCACCGAAGTCGGCGAAAGGACCGCTCTCGGTGCGCTCGGCAACGATGTGCGCCACCACGGCCTCGCCGACATTGCGGATCGCGGAGAGTCCGAAGGCGATCGACCCGTCGACGCCCACGAAATCGGATTCCGACACGTCTACATCTGGGACGTGAACCGGGATACCCATGATCCGGCACTCATGCAGGTACGTGGCGGTCTTGTCCTTGTCGCGTTTGACAGCCGTGAGAAGCGCCGCCATGTACTCGGCCGGGTAGTGGGCCTTGAGCCAGGCCGTCTGATATGCGATCAGTGCATAGGCAGCCGAGTGGGATTTGTTGAAGCCGTAGCCGGCGAAGTGCTCGATGAAACCGAACAGCTCCTTGCCGAGTTCCTCCGGGTGTCCGTTGTCGATGCAGCCTGCGACGAACGCCGCTTCCTGCTCTTGCATGACGGCAGGGATCTTCTTCCCCATCGCCTTGCGCAGCATGTCCGCCTCAACCATCGAGAAGCCGGCCATCTTCTGAGCGGTCTGCATGACCTGCTCCTGGAACACCATGATGCCGAACGTGTCGCCGAGCACCTCCTCGAGATCGCGGTGCGGGTACTCGATCGGTGCCTTGCCGTTCTTCCGGTCGGCGTACTCGAGATGCATCCCTGCGCCGAGCGGACCGGGCCGGTAGAGGGCGTTGAGCGCAATGAGGTGCTCGAAGATCTCCGGCCTGAGATTCCGCATGAGGGCGCGCATCGGGCCACCCTCGAACTGGAAGACACCCATCGAGTCGCCGCGCTGCAGCATCTCGTACACCACAGGATCATCCAGTGGCACATTGTCGATGTCGGGACGCTCTCCCGTGTTCCGTTCGATCAGCTCGAGCGAGCGTTCAATGGTGGTGAGGTTCCGGAGTCCGAGGAAGTCCATCTTGAGGAGACCGAGCTCCTCCACCCCGTGCATCTCGTACTGGGTCACGACCTCCGCGTCGGCACCCTTCCGCTGGATCGGCACCACATCGGTGAGCGGATCCGGCGAGATAACGACGGCCGCGGCATGGATCGAATCCTGACGCCGCAACCCTTCGAGCCCGCGAGCCGCCTCGATCACTTCACGGGTGATCGCATCGGACTCGTAGAGCTCGCGAAGACCGGCTGCAGCCTGAAAGTGGTCCCGATCTGCCTGGGGCCCCTCCCGCCCGGGATCTACGAGACACTCCGCAAGGGTCGCATCCTTGCCGAGGATTGCGGGCGGCATCAGCTTGGCCGCCCGATCGCCGACGCCGTAGGGATGTCCAAGTACGCGAGCAGCGTCCCGGATCGCCTGCTTCCCCTTGATGGTCGAGAAGGTGATGATCTGCGCCACATGGTCTGATCCGTAGAGCTCCGCGCAGTACTGGATCATCTCGCCGCGATACCGCTCGTCGAAATCCATGTCGATATCCGGCATCTGGCGGCGGCCCGGATTCAGGAAGCGCTCGAAGATCAGCCCGTATTCGATTGGATCGAGGTCGGTGATCTCGAGACAGTACGCCACGATCGATCCCGCGGCACTCCCCCGCCCTGGCCCCGTCCGGATGCCCTTGTTTCGTGCGTGCCGGATCAGATCCCACACAATGAGGAAGTAGGCGGAGAACCCCATCTCGGCAATCACGCGAAGCTCATAGTCCAGCCGTTCGGAGACCTCGTCGTTGAGCGTGCCGTAGCGCTCCCGTGCCCCCTCCTTCACCAACTCGCGCAGGTAGCCGTCCTCGTCCATGCCTTCCGGGACCGGGAACTGTGGCAGAAGGATCTTGCCGAATTCGAGTTCCGTGCTGACACGCTCAGCGATCAGCAACGAGTTCTCAGTCGCACCGGGGTAGCGGTCGGCCGGGAAGATATCCTGCATCTCCCGGGCGGTCTTGATGTAGAACTGGTCTCCAGAGAAGCGGAACCGGTCGGTGTCACTCTTGTTCGCGCCCGTCTGGATGCACAGCAGCACATCGTGTGCATCCGCTTCGTGCGCGTACGTGTAATGGCTGTCGTTGGAGGCGAGGAGCGGAGCGTTGATGTCGCTCGAGATCTGGATCAGATCGTCCATGATCCGTTGCTGGCCCTCGATGCCGTGATCCTGCACCTCGATGAACCAGTTCTCGCGGCCGAAGATGTCCTGATACGTCGCGGCCACCTCGACAGCGCCGTCGTAGTCACGGACCTGACCGACATTCCCCTCTTCGTTCGAACCGTCCGGCGCCAGCATCTGCGCAACATGGCCACCGAGACACCCCGACGCGGCGATGATCCCCTCGCTGTGCTCCGCGAGGAGCTCTCGATCCATCCGGGGCTTGTAGTAGAACCCTTCGAGGTACGCCCGCGAAGCGAGCTTCATCAGATTCCGATAGCCGGTCTCGTTCTCCGCGAGCAGCGTGAGGTGGTAGCGCTTGTCCTCCCGGCGCGGGAGCCGGTCGAAGCGTGAGCCGGCGGTGACATACGCTTCGATCCCCAAGATCGGCTTCACGCCAACTGCGAGCGCCGCCTTGGTGAAGTCGATGACGCCGTACAGGACGCCGTGATCGGTGATCGCCATGGCCGGTTGGTTGTCGTCTGCCGCCGCCTGCACCATGTCTTTGACGCGCGCGGCACCGTCGAGCATCGAGAACTCGGAGTGGACATGAAGATGGGCGAAGCCGTCGCGTGGCAACAGGGCTCCTTGGTGCGCGAACTACAGACATGTAAGCACGACCCGCGCGTCCATGCGACACCGAGTCACGGTCTGTCCACGCGACGCCTATCCTCGAACCATCTTCCCGCGAAGGAGCACTATGCGCATCGGAATCCTCACCGGCGGCGGCGACGTTCCCGGTCTCAACCCCTCGATCAAGTCCGTCGTGACGCGTGTCGCCCACGAGGGCCACGAAGTCGTCGGCATTCGTCGGGGATGGGGTGGCCTCCTGAACGCGAACCCCGCCGACCCGGAGTCAATGGCCGAGAATTTCGTCGACCTCGACCCGGTCACCGTGCGCACCGTCGACCGCACGGGCGGAACCTTCCTCCACACCAGCCGCACCAATCCCGCAAAGGTACGACGCAGCGAATACCCGTCGTTCCTCGGCGATCCCCCGGAAGGCGACGGGCCGTTTGACGTCACCGACCATGTGCTCCGCGTCCTCGAGGCCATGCGCATCGATGTGCTCATCCCCATCGGTGGCGACGACACGCTGTCGTACGGGCTCCGTATGCACGAGGAGGGCGTCCCCGTCATCGCCATCCCGAAGACGATGGACAACGACGTACACGGCACGGACTACTGCATCGGATTCTCGACCGCCGTCAGCCGCGGTGTCGAGTTCATCCACAATCTGCGGACCAGCACCGGCAGCCACGAACGCATCGCGATCGTGGAACTCTTCGGCCGCTACTCGGGCGAGACATCGCTCATTACCGCCTACCTAGCCGGCGTCGATCGCGCCCTGATCTCAGAAGTGCCGTTCGACATCGACCGCCTCGCGGAACTCGTGATGCGCGACAAGACCGACAACCCGTCCCACTACGCGATGATCACCATCTCTGAAGGTGCCACCATCCGCGGTGGGGAGATGGCACTGTCCGGTGACTCCGATGCCTACGGCCACCGCAAGCTGGGCGGTATCGGCCAGGAGACCGGGGCGCTCCTCAAGGAGCGCACGGGCCAGGGCATCATCAACCAGACGGTTGGATACCTCATGCGGTCGGGCCGACCCGACTCGCTCGACCTCATGGTTGCAACGAACTATGCCGTCATGGCGGCCGATCTCGCCATCGAGGGAGCGTCGGGCAGGATGGTCTCCCTCCGAGGCGGCACGTACACGCACGTACCGATCTCCGTGACCGGCGAAGGCGTGAAGCGCGTCGACATCACTGAGTTGTACGACTCGGTCAACTATCAGCCCAAGGTCAGGCACGTCACCGGAAAGCCGATGTTCCTCTACTAGACCGCGACGAATCACTGCAGGAGATGGAACGATGAGTGTTATTGGTGTGCTGACCGCCGGTGGCGACTGCCCCGGCCTCAACGCCGTGATTCGCGGCGTCGTCGCTCGCGCAGACGAGCGGGACTCAGAGGTGCTCGGTATCAAGAACGGATGGGAGGGCCTCATGAACGGCCTGACCGTCTCCCTCGACCGTGACGCCGTTCGCGGCATCCTCACGCGGGGCGGCACCATCCTGGGCACTTCCCGCATGGACCCCTACGTCCATGGCGACGGGTACGCGTCCTGCGAACGCACCATCAAGGCAAACGGCATCGACAGCCTCATCGTGATCGGCGGAGATGGGACTCTCCGGTCTGCATTGAAGCTCTCCGAGGAGGGCCTGTCGGTCGTCGGCGTCCCGAAGACGATCGACAACGACATCTGCGGCACCGACATCACGTTCGGTTTCGACACGGCCGTCAGCATCGCCACCGAAGCCATCGACCGCCTCGCGACTACGGCCGAGGCTCACAACCGGGTCATCGTCGTCGAGGTCATGGGACGGACCAAGGGCTGGATCGCCACGTATGCCGGCATCGCCGGCGGTGCCGATGCGATCATCATCCCCGAGCACGAGTATGACATCGACGAGATCGTTGCGACACTGCGCCGGCGCCATCGCAAGGGCATCAAGTACTCGATCGTGGTTGTCGGCGAGGGCGTCTCACCTCCACCCGGCTTCGAACCGATCTCCCAGAAGAAGGATGCGTTCGGATTCGACCGTCTCGGCGGCGTCGCATATCCGATTGCCGCAGCGATCGAAGAAGGCACCGGATTCGAGTCTCGGGTGTCGGTCCTCGGGCACGTTCAGCGCGGAGGCACACCGTCCGCGTTCGACCGCGTGCTCGCGACACGTCTGGGTGTCGGGGCTGCCGATTTCTCCGTCGAAGGCATGTCCGGTGTGATGGCCG
>Ga0316197_10003497_pt1 | contig 11183 bp, 4 predicted proteins | sample OudBiesiAoxic_MG_FD_204939 | JGI IMG/M metagenome (GOLD analysis project Ga0316197, IMG submission 204939) | Coastal sediment microbial communities from Oude Bieten Haven, Netherlands - site A oxic | ecosystem: Environmental > Aquatic > Marine > Coastal > Sediment | place: Netherlands...
AATAGTAGCAATTCCTGTAGCTCCACCTTGCATAGAAGCATATGCTGGTTCTACCATATTACCTATGTTTGGAGTCATTTTTGCAAGAAATGGTAAATTACTTCCTCTTCTTACTGCTTGACAGTATTTTTTAACTAATTCAGGATTTTGACCAACATCAGAACCCATTGCATGACTTGTCATTTGTGGACATGAGAAATTACATTCAATCATATCTGCACCTACTTCGGTAACTAAACGTGCAAGGTCTTCCCATTCTTTTTCATTTTGACCCATGATAGATGCAATAAGAACTTTATTAGGATAATCTTCTTTTAATTTTTTTATTGCAGCTAAGTTTTCTTCCAAAGAATGTTCAGCTATTTGTTCCATATTCTTGAATCCAACAAAAGAGGTTCTTTCTTTTTGTAGTTCAGCAAATCTTGGAGAAACTTCGTTTGCTATAAAGAAACCTATAGTCTTAAAAACTATACCGCCCCAACCACTTTCTAAAGCTTTTGAACACATTTCATAACAGTTTCCTACTGGAGAAGAAGAAAGAAGAAATGGATTTTCAAATTTTACGCCCATAAATTCTATTGATAAGTCTTTTTTTAACATTATTCTGCACCTCCTAAAAATTCAATTATGCTTTTTGCGTTTTCTTTACCACTTTTTATTGCCCAAACAACAGTTTTATCTCCTTCAGCAATATCTCCTGCAAAAAAAATATTAGATTCTTTTTTAGCTCTTACACTTGAATTAAGATTACTTTGTTGACCAATAGCAACAATTATTTTATCACAATAAGTTTCTATTTTATCTTTACTATCTGTACCTTTGAATATAATTTTATCTGCTTCTACCAATTCAGGTATAAATCCACCAATAATTTGAATATTTAATTCCTTTGCAATTCTCAATTCTTCTTCACTTGCAGGAAGTTTGTCTAGAGTTTCTAGAGCTACTACTTTTACAGTTTCGGCTCCTAATAATTTTGCAGAACAAGCAGCATCAAGGGCAACGTCTCCTCCACCGACAACTACAACATTTTTTCCGATATTATTTTTTTGTTGTTTTTTAATTCTTGCTAAAAATTCAACAGCAATCTCTACATTTGCTTTTCCTTGAAAAATAGGTAAAGTTCTTCCAGTGTTATTTCCTGTAGCAAATAATATGCTCTTAAATCCTTCTTTTTCAAAGGATTCTAAAGTTATATCTTTACCAAATTCAGAATTAAGAATAAATTCTACACCTTGTTCTTTTATGAAATTGATTTCATGGTCTAAAATTTCTTCTCCCAATCTATATTCAGGAATTCCATATCTTAACCATCCACCAAGTTTTTCAGATTTTTCAAATATAGTTGCTTTGTATCCTTCTTTTGCAAGTTCTGATGCAGCAGTTAATCCAGCAGGACCAGAACCTATGATAGCTACTTTTTCTTTTGTTAAAGGAGTTTTTTTAACAAAATTAAGATTAAGTTTTCTTTCGTATTCAGTTAAGAATCTTTGAATTTTACCTATTTCAACAGGTTTATCAATACCTGATCTGCTACAGCCTTTTTTACAATATGATTCTGTAGGGCAGATATGTGCACAGACTCCACCTAATATATTATTTTCTCTAATTCTTTCTACAGCACCTTTTAAGTTTCTAAAATACAGTGATCTAATAAATTTATCAGGTGATGTACCAGCAGGGCATTCTGATGAGCAAGGAGCGTCTTCACAAAGCAGACATCTTCCAGCTTCTTCGATTACTACCAGAGGAGATAGTGTATTTTCAAATTCTTCTTCATATTTTTTCATTTGATTCCTCCTGTTCTTGAATATTTTCATAAACTTTTCACTGCGCAGTAAAAATATGCTTATTTTTAAAATGAATTGATAGTATGACTATACTTTATTAAAAGAGTAGAGTCAAATTTTTTTAATAAAAATTTAATAAAAATTTAAGTTTATTCTTAAAATAATTTATAAATTTAATAATATCATAAATATAGGTTTTAGAGGCTATAAGACTTGTAAAATCTATCAGATGTGATAAAAAGGCTTAAATAAGTTAAAAAAACGTACTATTCGCTGCTTTTATTTTACTTATTACTTGTTTTAAAAAGTCTAATTATATAATATTTGACTTTTTAATTTTAGTGATGTACTATTTATAATAAAGGTCTAATATTATAATTATAGACTATTTTTAGGTGGTGTTGATATGGATTTAGATGATTATAAAGAATTGAAAAAGATGGAAAAGAGTGAATTGATAGAGATTATTCTTGATTTAAGAATAAAAAATGAAGAATTAGAGAAAATATCTTTAAGAAAAAAAATAAAGAAGAAATCAAATGATAAAGAAGAAAGAAAAGAACTCCTCCAAAGGGCCAGAGAGATAAAAAAGGAAAAACTACAGAAACAAATTTTTAAAAATCACGAAAAAATAAAGGACCTTATAAAAGAAAATGCTGGGAACAAAAGAAAAACTAAAGTTGCTGAGATCATAAAAAAACTAGAAATAAGCAAACAAACCTATTATAACCAAAATTTAGATGAATTTATTCTGAAGATCTATAAAGAAAATACCATTAAAGATGAATTTCGGTTTGGGAGTATCTGGGTTAAAAAATTATATAAGGGAAACCAAAAAAAAGAAATAGTAATATTTGATATGTTTAGTAATCTGGTTGAAAAATATAGGGTAAAGAATAATTTTGAGTATAGAAAAGCCATGGAAATGATAGGAGAGAAATATCCATATATTATATTTGAGGTGACAGAAAAAAATAACTGGGAGGAGTAGCCAAAAAAGGCGGAGCGACCTTTTTGCCTTAAATAAACTCTTTCCTTGTTGTCGTTTTCTCGATTCACGAGTTTTTAAATTTATTTTAGTAAAAATAAATTTTACAATGTGAGGATAAAGAGAAAACTATCGCGAGTATTTAGAGTAAAAATAAAAAAATGAAAAAAAGAGTAGATGCTATCTTCATTCATCTACTCTTTTTTGATTGCTTTTAAGTTTTTAAGTCTAAAACTATAATAGTGGACTCTAGAAGAGGATATCCGAGATCGCTTATCCCTGCCATACTCCAAGGATCGCTACCTTAGGGAATAAACTCCGTGTTCTTCTAACCAGAGGGTCTATGGGTGGCAGAGATGGTCGAGGTTCCTCCGATCATGCACTTATTGACTCAGGGTCGTGCTGCCCAATATGGATCGCACTCTACAGATGAAGGGGGAATATCCGGGGAGACCCCAAGTAAGAAGTACCCGTAAAGGGTATCGCCAATATTTCTACTCGCAAGGAGTATCACCAAAGTATCTAAAATTTACGATGTAAATTAAGAACTTTCAGATAAGAGAGAATTCACTTATAAACAAAAGGAAAATTTTGTAAATCAAAGTATATGCTTAGTAGACTTTAAAATTAAAAAATAGATATGTCTAAAATTTAGGAGGAGAATGTTATGAAAAAATTATTGATTTTATTTATTTCACTGCATTCGTTAATTTATACAGTAGATTATTTTAATGCAAGAATAGGTTATACAGGTGGTTATGGTATACAAGGGCAGATCACCTCAAAAATTATAGATATTTATGGAGATGAATACACCTACGACTGGCAGGCAGCCGGGGATCCTAAAAACTATGTTTGGGATGGGGTTAGTTTTTCTCAAGATAGCGGCGGAAATCTGTCGTTAGACAGTGATATAGACTATGCCAGTAGCCATAAAGATAAGCATTGGCAAAATATTTTATTTGATAATACCAGTACTGATAATAGAAGAAGTGTAGAATTAAACAGTGATAGTATATTAAATGGTAATGGCTACCGAACTTTAAAAACTCAAAATTTAATTTTAAAAGATACAGATTTTGAATTGAGCAGTTCAAAACTATTTTTTCATAATGCAATTAAAAACAGTTTAACTCTAGATAATTCAAGCTTTTCACCTGGTACAGGGGAACTTCTTATACTGGCTACTTCTGAATTTGATATTATTTCAAAATCCGGTAACAATAGAATAACATCAATCAATGATCCTATTTATTCTAAAGTTAATTTTGATATCCATAGTAGCTCTGAACTTGAATTTTACTACTCTGGAAATATATCATATGGTAAACAGCCAGTAAGTATAGGGGACAGTGCTAAAGGAATAGTAGATAGTGCTACACTAAAATTAACTTACAGTAATTTAAAATTTATCTCTAATCCAGATGAATTTATATTTAAAAACAATAGTACGTTGGAATTATTTGGATCACAGACTAAATTAGAATTAACCAATTCAACTTTTATTGACAGTAATATTTTACTAATGAATAATACTGTTTTTACAGGAAATGAATTAAAATTAGAAGATTCTAAGATCTATATGAACTCAGGTTCTAAAATGAAATTAGATACCTTGATAGTAGATGGAACATCTGAGTTAGACGGTGGATCTTTATCATCTACAATTTTTAAAACCGGTACATTACAATTAAACTCTTCTTCAGTTTTTAATACTAAAGACCTACATTTGGTGGATACAGGTATTGTATATATGAAGGGGAAAGACAATGTTTTAAACATTGATAATACTAATTTTAATGTTAATACTGGATTTTTAATAGAGGAAGGGACTATTAATATAAAATCTGGAAATACTCTTAGATTATTTGGTAATTACCAAAACAATGATATGAAATTAAAACTAAACAATGATGGGAAGTTTATAATAGCAAAATCTGCTTTATTTTATTTAAATAACAGCAAAGGTACAGACAATAATTATACAACTATTACAAATAACGGCGACATAAATGTATATGGTGCTTTAGTAGGATCAGGAACTATTCTAGGAACCGGGAATATTTATATAAAAAGTGATTCCAAATTAAGTCCTGACTATAGATCTGGAAATAATTTTGGTAATCTAAAAATAAATAACGGCCTCATATTTGAAGGAGGTACATACTATTCCGATATAGATTTAGATAGCAATAAAAATGAATTGTCAGATAAAGTGTTCTATACCGATAAAAATGTAGATATAAACAAAGGATTAAACATCGAAACTGTATATAAAGGGGCTTCTGGAAGAAGTGCTATGGATTTTCACAATAAAAAATTTACCGTAATCCAATCGGATACGGCAGGTTCTGCCGGGAATATTATAGGAGATTATAAAAATATAAGTGTAGTTAAATCTCCTAACCTGCCTGCACTCCTTGATTTTAAAATATCAGATGAGCAGACTAATGGAAATAAAGATATAACTTTAGTAGGAGAGGTGCAAGGAGTTCAAACTCTGGCTACTCATTCTAAAATAGGAAAAAATGGAAATACTAAACAAGTAGTAAATATATTGCCTCCAACTACAACTAGTGGTACTCAGCCACCACTTAGTCCTGGAGCGCAAAAGCTCCAAAGTGCAATCCTCACTATGACCAATGCACAGGTTAACCAAAATCTAAATTCTCTACATGCTGAGCCATATTCATCACATTTGACTGTAGGACTAGAGCAAAATGATTTGTTCCTCAATATGATAATGGATCGTTCCCTGCCTAAAGGAAAGGCATATACAGGACATATAGAGGAAATTAATCTACAGAACAATATGTGGTTCGACATAGGTTATAAAGAAGGGAAAGTAAGCGGTGAAGATGAATTAGGTAACTTTAAATATTCATTGACCAATGTTATACTGGGTGGAGACTTATATAAAGAAGATCAGCTTATTTTAGGAGCCTATGGTGGTTATGGAAAACATAAGATGAGGGAACACGATATGGTTACCCAGGATTTTGAAACTGACAGCTATCACTTAGGTGGTTATGGAAGCTATATCTATAAAGACCTTATCTTTACAGGAGTATTTGGTTATGCCTATGGTAACAACCAGAGTGAAAGAGATGTAGTTGTGGGAACTGAAAGTGGTACTAGTAAGGATAGATTTGATTCCCATAGTATATATACAGGAATCAGGGGAGCATACCCAATAGAGATAGCACCTAAGACAATATTAACTCCCAATGCAGGATTAAGTTATTCATATCTATATCAGGAAGAGGTAGTGGAAAGCGGTTTTGATATGGCTGATCTCAAGGTAGACAGTACAAGTGCAGATTCATTTATCTCTTCAGTAGGATTAAACCTTACTTATGACTGCGTTATTAGTTCTACTCCAGTAAGACCAATGACATTTGTAAGATATGAGCACGACTGGTCAGCAGCTAAAGATTCTACCCATGATGTAAGGGCAGGATTTGTACATACACCAGATTCTATGACTACTTTTACCGGACAGAACAGAGGTAAAAACCTTGTTTTAGTAGGAATAGGGGTAGAGGTAGAAGTAACTCCAACCTTCCTTGTAGGAATGGAATTGAGCTATAGTGATGACACCAACGGGGAAGAAATAGGCGTTGGATTTAATCTTGAATATTTGTGGTAATAAAAAAAAGAGTAGATGCTATCTTCATTCATCTGCTTTTTTTTGATTGTTTTTAAGTCTAAAACTATAATAGTGGACTCTAGAAGAGGATATCCGAGACCGCTTATCCCTGCCATACTCCAAGGATCGCTACTTTAGGGAATGAACTCCGTGTTCTTCTAACCAGAGGGTCAATGGGTGGCAGAGATGGTCGAGGTTCCCCCAATCCTGTACTTATTGACTCAGCAAAGTGTTGCCCCATATGGATCGCACTCTACAAATGAAGGAGGAATATCTAAACCAAGGGAAAAATTCTATTAAAGGTAAATTTATAAGAGTATAGTATATTAATTTTATAAACATTTTTTTATTGTAAGGGGGAGAGAAAATGAAAAAATTATTAATTTTATTAAATGCAATTATTTTTGTAAGCACCTATTCTATCAATTACAAATACTATGATGTTACTGGTCCTTACAGGAAAATAGGTACTTTAGTTGGTGATACTTATGGTACAAATTTAAATGGTTACTCCTTTAATTTGCCAACAAGCAACGATTTTGAAATACGATTTACTCAAGCAGCAACAGCAAATTATACCAACCCATTATTTCATTCATTTAGAAATTTAAAATTTACTGGTAATGATAAAAATAATATGAACCTAGTTAAAATAAAAGGGTTTAATGGAAATAGCGATTTGTATACCCAAAGAATAGATCTTGAGAATGTAAAATTACAACCTGACCAAGTTAATTTAATTATGAGCGGAGATGATGGGAATAGTTACCTTAATATGAAAAATAGTGAGCTTGATGCATCTAATGGGAAATTTTCTTTTAAACAAAATGATACTTTTTACTTAAATACTTTAGAAGGTGCAAATATTATACATAAATGGACGTATTCAGATGCTAACCGTAACTATATCAATATAGATATAGATCCTAATAGTGAATTGTCTCTTACATATGCAGATATTGTAATGAAAGGAAGAACAGATATAAATGTAAATCAAGGGAAATTATCTATTTTAGGTTATAGAAGTCAATTTTTAATGAAATCTGCAGATTCTAGAATTAATTTAAACAGTAGTGAACTCCTTGTAAAAGATATAGATATAGATGTAGAACTTCAAAATTTAACATCAAATCAGAGTAAGATAACAGTCCATGGAACTAATACTAAATTAAGTTTATTTGGATTGACAAATTTAAATGATTCTACTATTTCTTTAGAGGGAGGAGAAATTAATATACTTAATGGAATTTCAAATGGAACTACAGTAATTGAAAATACAAAAAGTGGGACGTTTAAAGCTACTTCTCTTACTGTAGATGGAGGGCATTTATTTTACTATGGAAGTCTGGACTCTTCTAAAAATAACTTTAAATATCTTAAGGTAAATAATGGCTTAGCAGAGTTTAGTAAAGAAAGTCATCTTTCAGGTAATTTCACTGTAGATGGTGGACATATTAAGTTCAATAATAATATATTATTTGGTGAACTTAATGGTAACGGTGGAGTTATTTCAGGGAATGTAGATGTTATGGGAGGAACAGTTTTAGGAATAGATTTAAATAATACAACTTATCAAACATTTTTAAATATTAATGATATTGAAGATCCTTCTAATAATAGATATAAAGCAGATAGGTTATATTCAGATGCTTATATAAAAGGTCTCGATACTATAGTAGTTAAAGGAAATTCAGTAAATGCAAAAGATTATGAAAATAAAAAGTTTACTGTAGCCAATGCACCAACTATTACAGGTTCTAAAAACATCATACATGGTTCTACACTCCCAGCATTAGTTGAATTTGATGTTATCGATGATAGTAGCGTTAGTGACCAAGATGTAACTTTAGTAGGGAAAATAAAACCGATTAGCTCTTTAGCTAATCATCCTAGTATAACACCACAACCTAATACGGGAGGAAACAACACCCCTCCTACTAATGTCCCTTCAACAACTAAACCGCATGTTAATGCTCAGCAAGTTGTAAATATATTACCTCCAAGTACTACAGGAGGTAATCAACCACCACTTACACCTGGAGCTCAAAAACTCCAGAGTGCACTACTAACTATGACTAATGCACAGGTTTCGCAAAACCTTAACTCCCTTCATGCTGAGCCATATTCATCACATTTAACTATTGGTTTAGAACAAAATGATCTTTTCCTTAATATGGTAATGGATCATTCAAGACCTCAAGGTAACGCATATACAGGTGATACAGAAAAAATTAATCTGCAAAATAATATGTGGATCGATACAGCCTATGTAGAAGGTAAAGTTAATGGAAAAGATGGTTTAGGAGATTTTAAATATTCTCTAACTAATTTCATATTAGGTGGAGATCTATATCAAAAAGATCAACTTATTTTAGGAGCCTATACTGGTTATGGAAAACATAAGATGAGAGAACATGACATGGTAACCCAAGACTTTGAAACTGATACCTATCACTTAGGTGGTTATGGTAGTTATATCTATAAAGACTTTATATTTACAGGTATGTTTGGTTATTCATATGGTAACAACCAAAGCGAAAGAGATGTAACAATAGGAATAGAAAGTGGAACAAGTAAGGATAAATTTGATAGCCACAGTATCTATACAGGTGTTAGGGGAGCTTATCCTATAGAAATTACTAAAAATACAACTTTAACTCCTAACTTAGGATTAAGTTATTCATATCTATATCAAGAAGATGTTGTAGAAAGTGGATTTGATATGGCTGATCTGAGAGTAGACAGTGCTAGAGCAGATTCATTTATTACTTCAGCAGGGTTAAACCTATCCTATGATGGAGCTATTAAATCTGTTCCTGTAAGACCTATAGCATTTGTAAGATATGAGCATGACTGGTCAGCAGCTAAAGATTCGACCCACGATATAAGAGCAGGATTTGTGCATACGCCAGATTCTATGACTACTTTTTCTGGACAGAATAGAGGTAAAAATCTAGTTTTAGTTGGAATAGGAGTAGAGGTAGAAGTAACTCCTGTCTTTCTTGTAGGAGGAGGTATTAGTTATAGTGATGATAGTAACGGGGAAGAAACAGGTGTAGGATTTAATTTTGAATATCTATGGTAGATAATATAAGAAAAACACCTTCAAAATTTGAGGGTGTTTTTTATAGGTACACGGATTAGAAGGGAAATGAGAGGGTTGTTTTAAAGTAAGAAGTACCCGAAAAGGGCATCACCAATATTTCTATAGTTTATTTTCCATAAACTAATAATATTGCGATAAAAAGTAAGAGGTAAGAAGTATAAAGAGAAAAAAATAAAAACTTGGCAAACGGTGGGGATAAACAGGAGATTCCATCCAGGAGGGGTGGGGAAGGGTTTGAAGTCTTACAGGGAATAGCTATAGGGAGCTTATGAGGTGCCTGTACTTTTGGCCCCAGTGACGCAAGTAGCTTATTCCTACCTAATGTTATATGAAAAGGTGGAAGGGGCTATAAGAGCTCAACTCTCCCCCAACCCCTCTCTTTATTGAAAGAGAGGGGAGCTCAATTTATATGATAGTCACGGAAAGGGCTATCCCTACTATCTACACCGAGCGAGAGCGAACGAGCTGAATCCCCCATATGAGTATCCCCTCACGAACGCTACCGATTAGAGGGGGTAGCCAAGGGGAGTGTGAGGGGAACGGCGAGGGGGGATGAAGTAAGCTCCCCTCGGTTGGAGATCCTCCTAGTCCGTCTCCAATAAGGACGAAGGAGGAAAGCGGATATCTGGTCGTGCAGAAGCTGGTCTCCAGCCGAACATTCGGAGAATCGCCCGGAATGAAAGAAGATATAGAATATTTAATTTTTAGGAGTGGATGATACGCAAATTTAGGATTAATTTTGATATATTTTCTCTTTTGAACTTTGAAGCCTTAAAATAATATAGTATATTTGTATTAATATACTATATTATTTTAAAATCATGGGAGGAGAAAAATGGAAACAAACTTTAAGGTAACAGACAATATATTTTCAAAAAATTCTAAGTTTAAACTATTATTTTTTAGTAGCATAGGTATTTTTATGTTCTTTATTCCAGTAGAAATAGTAGGAAGGAAAACAATATTAATTGATCATTTTGTTAATTTAATTATGAAAAGTTCTTCAACATATACACCTTATTATACTCTTGGGATTATTATCTTAGGAACTGGATTACCTATCTATACAGGGAGGTGGAAAAAATCAATTATTGATATGGTTTTTACTGGCTTTAAATTTTTAGGAATAGTAGTTTCTCTTATGGCAATTTCTGGAAAAGGACCAGAATCTCTTATGAGAGGTGATATGATTCCATTTTTATTTAATAAGTTAGCTATTCCTGTAGGAATTATGATACCAATAGGATCTATATTTTTATCTTTTTTAGTAGGTTATGGGCTTTTAGAATTTATAGGTGTAATTATGGAACCTGTTATGAAACCTATTTGGAAAACACCTGGACGATCTGCTGTAGACGCAGTTGCATCTTTTGTAGGAAGTTATTCTATTGGACTTTTAATAACAAATAGTGTTTATAAAGAAGGGAAATACACTATTAAAGAAGCCTGTATAATTGCAACCGGATTTTCAACAGTTTCGGCTACTTTTATGATTATTGTTGCTAAAACTTTAGGATTAATGGAAATTTGGAATTTGTATTTTTGGAGTACTCTTATTATTACTTTTACAGTAACGGCAATTAGTGTAAGAATATATCCATTAAGATCTAAACCTAATGTTTATTATGATGGAAGTAAAAAAATAGAAGA
>Ga0316197_10003499_pt1 | contig 11181 bp, 14 predicted proteins | sample OudBiesiAoxic_MG_FD_204939 | JGI IMG/M metagenome (GOLD analysis project Ga0316197, IMG submission 204939) | Coastal sediment microbial communities from Oude Bieten Haven, Netherlands - site A oxic | ecosystem: Environmental > Aquatic > Marine > Coastal > Sediment | place: Netherlands...
AGGGGGCAGCTGAGATGGAGAAAAACACTATCTTAGATGAGGAAGAAGTTGCGGAAGGCTTGATTCTTACTTGTCAGGCCCATCCTACCACATCAACCATTAAAATTGATTTTGACGACGTTTAGATCATCTTTGTCAATTTAAAGTTTGTGCTATGATCAATGAATATGTCAACGCGGTATTATTGGGATTCGGATTAGCATTTATGGCCGGCCCGGTTTTTTTTACCTTAATAGAAACAAGTATCACCAAAGGGGTGCGCGCAGCCGTTACTTTTGACCTGGGTGTTATTTTGGCGGACATCATGTTCATTTCAATTTCTTATTATGGGAGTGTAAGCTTGCTCGAAAAGATTCAGGACGATCCAAGGATCTTTCTGATCGGAGGTATAGCTTTGATCGCTTATGGCTTATATACTATTTTTTATAAAAAGACAAAAAAAATAGTGACAGATGAGGATCTCGTAGTGGTGGAGTCAAATAATTATTTTGGTTTGTTGCTCAAAGGTTTTTTTTTGAACGCCATAAATTTTGGTGTACTTGCCTTTTGGCTGGCAATAGTTTTAGCCGTGAGTTCCAACTTTAATATGAATTCAGGAAAGGTCTTTAATTATTTTGCCCTTGTATTAACCGCTTTTTTAGTGACGGATCTTATAAAAATTGTATTGGCCAAACAACTTAAAAAGAAACTTACGCCCATGGTTTTGCGAAGGATCAGGCTTGGCTTAGGGATATTTTTCGTGGTTTTTGGAATTGTTTTGGCAAGCAAGAATTACCTTCCGGAAAAAACAATGGATAAGATTGACAATGTTTTTGAACGTAAAAGCCCTTAGTTACTCTGAACTTTTAGATTGTATTTATCAGCAACCTTATTGAAAACCTCAAGTTTGTCCTGATTCTTCAAATCTTTATACATATAGCCAATTTTCTTAGCTGCATCAGACCTGTATGGAGAATTCTGTGCTGTATAGATGGTGTAGGCCCTTACTAAATTATCGAGGCCTTCTTCTTGTTGGCCCTGGGTATACAAGATAAGTCCGAGCCCATAGTAACCTTCAGGGTCATCTGAATAGAGGGCAATAAACTTTTTATAATAAATGATGGCTTGCCCGAAGTCCTTGTTCAAATTATAAGCAATGGCGATATTCAATAGAGGCAGTCTTCCTTCGGGATAGATGTCCAAAGATTTTTGATAGGATGCAATGGCATTTTCGTAATCTTTGTTTTTCCTATAGCTTATACCAAGATTATCCCAGGCAAAAGCAAAATTGGGATCTATTTCAACGGCTTTGGTAAATTTTAAAATAGCATTTTCAATATCATTGTTATTGATATATTCCATTCCATCGTCATAGGCCAGCTGTGCCAGAACGTTTTCTGAAGAAGCGTGTTTGAATTTTTTGTTTTCACTAAAGGCAATATTCTTAAGCGACTCACAATTTTGCACCAGATAGTTTTCGACCTTTTTATAATTCAATTCAGCACTTTGTTTATTACTGCTATCGGCATTTTTCTCCAATTTTTTCAGAGAAACGCCAATGCAGTTTTGAATCTGCTTGTTCTTCTCTTCATCATCCAGCGAAATTTTGGATATACAATCGCAGGCATCATTAGAAATCGCTAAAAATTTATCATTATTCTTATCCTGGGAATAGCCAAAAACAAAAGAAAAAATGAAGATGTATGTGAGTATTTTCAAAAGAGGAAAATTTATATTATGTTCTAATTCAATTAAATTCCGGTACTGCCAAACCCGCCTTTTCCACGTTTGGTCTCATCTAGAACGCTCACTTCCTCCCATTTAGTATGCGCGTATCGGGCAATTATCATTTGAGCGATCCTGTCACCGTCATTTATTGTAAAATTTTCATTGGATAAGTTGACCAGAATAACGCCAATTTCACCCCTGTAATCAGCATCAATTGTGCCCGGAGAATTCAATACGCTTAGGCCATGCTTGGCTGCCAATCCGCTACGCGGTCTCACCTGCGCCTCGAAACCCGGAGGTAAGGCAATAAACAAACCTGTTTTGATAATGGCTCTTTCAAGAGGTTGTAAGGTTACTTCGTTTTCTATATTGGCTCTTAAATCCATTCCTGCTGATGAAGACGTTTCGTAAGAAGGTGTTGGGTGTTTCGAACTGTTGATGATTTTTACTGAGATACTTTCCATATTTTTTTGATTTCTGTTTTTTGATTCCAAATAATCATACCTGTAAAGGCCAGTAAGATCAATCCGGAGATGATATAGTTACCCCTAAAGTAGACAAATGAAAGGTACGACAAACCGGTGGCCAGGATTAATATAAGCAATATGTTCTTCACAGGATAGGGGATAGAATAGTATTTTCTTCCATAAAAATAGCTCAATCCAGCCATTACAGCATAAGTAACCAGTGTGGCCCAGGCTGAGGCAATAAAACCAATTTTAGGAATGAATATGATATTTAACCCAATCGTAATCAAGGCTCCGATAATTGAAAAATACATCCCATATCTGGTTCTATCAGTTAATTTAAACCAAACTGAGAAATTGTAGTAAATTCCAAGAAATAAATTAGCCAGCAGAATGATGGGTACGATGCTCAAGGCCTTAAAATACTCTGCCTTTCCTAATAATAAAACAGCAAACTGATCAATGAACCCAACAATAATTAGCATAAATACCGAGCCAAAAATGACAAACCAGGTAAGAATTCTGGCATAGGTTTCCTTGGCATTAGTTTCTTTGGCATGATTAAAGAAAAATGGTTCAGCCCCCATTTTGAAGGCCATGATATACAATGACATAAAGACGCCAAGTTTATAACATGCGGCGTAAATTCCCATCTGTTCCTTTCCCAGATAATTGCTCAATAATAGTTTGTCAAGATTTTCATTGGTCACATAGGCAAGGCTGCTCACCATAATGGGCAAACCATACACCAGCATTTGAGATAAGATCTTTCTGTCAAATGAAATTTTGAATCTGAACACGATGGGAAATAACAATAGAAAGGTGACCAGGCTCGCAATAAAGTTGGCAACAAAAATATACAGTACAAGCGGATGATTGTTGAAGTTTAAGGCTATAATTTCAGGAACATACCCTCCGTTTTCAAGAGCAAAGGGTACGAACAATAAAAAATACAGGTTAAAGCCGGCAAAGATGAGGACGTTTAATATTTTATAAAAAGTAAATTTCAAGGGGTTATTATTGACCCTTAAATAAGCGTAGGGTATGACAACCAGCGTGTCAAAGGTGGTAACCAGAATAAGAATTTGAACAGGCAGGGCGCTTGAAAAGCCTAAGTAACTTGCTACAGCTTCGCTATAGAATAACATCACAAGCATAAAGAGCATGGTTGTTACAAACAAGCTGATAAAGGAAGTTGAAATTACTTTCCCTTTTTCTTTTTCCTTGGTAAAAAACCTAAAGAAGGCTGTTTCCATTCCATAGGTAAGTAAGGCATTGAAATAAGCCGCATAGACAAAATAAATGGTGCTTTCAGCATACCTTTCTGATATCAGGGTATTGGTATGCAGCTTTACTAAAATGATGTTTATGGCTCTGGGCAGAACGGCAGCGATCCCGTAAATAATTGTATCTCTAAAAAACCGTTTTAATGTACTCAAAGTTGAATGGGTGTAATATCTCTTAAGCAAAAATAAAATTTATGAAGTATAAAAGCTTAAATATGTAAAAAATCTTTTTGACATAAAAAAAGCCCGTGCAATTGCACGGGCTTTATAGCTGAGACTTTCAAGAACTAAGCTTCAATCGGCACGATTGAAACATAAGATCTGTTGTCTTTTTTCTTTGTAAACTTTACAATACCATCAACCTGGGCATGTAGTGTATGGTCTTTACCCATATATACATTTTCACCTGGATGATGTGTTGTTCCTCTTTGACGGATAAGAATGTTTCCGGCAATAGCGCCTTGTCCACCATAGATTTTAACACCTAATCGTTTCGATTCTGATTCTCTACCGTTCTTAGAACTACCTACACCTTTTTTATGAGCCATGATCTAATTTTTTATTGGGTTAATTTATTTTTTAGGGCCTTCCTTTTTAGCTGCCGCCTTAGGAGCCGCCTTCTTAGCTGCTGCTTTAGGAGCTGCCTTCTTAGCCGCTGCCTTCGCAGGAGCTTTTGCCGCTGCCTTGGCAGGAGCCTTGGCCTCTGCTTTTTTAGCTGCTGCTTTAGGAGCCGCTTTAGGAGCTGCTTTTTTTGCTACAGTTTTCTTTTCAGCTGGTGCCTCTTCACTTTTTGCTGCCGCCTTTTTAGCAGGCGCTTTTATTGAGATACCCTCAATTTGGATCTGAGATAAATACTGACGATGGCCATTTTTTACCTTATAACCTTTTCTTCGTTTCTTTTTGAAAACGACTACTTTGTCACCTTTAAGATGACCTAAGATCTTTGCAGTTACTACTGCATTATCTATAACCGGGGCGCCAATGGTTACTTTGCCATCATCGAGTAAAAGAACTTTGTCAAAACTAACTTTTGAACCTTCTTTTGCCTCCAAGCGATGAACAAAAACCTTTTGGTCTTTAGCAACTTTAAATTGCTGCCCTGCTATCTCTACAATTGCATACATGGATTAATGTTTTTGCTTTTTTAAACTAAAAAAAAATTTGCCGTTTCAATTAGGCGGGTGCAAATATACATCTTTTTATTAAATGTGAAAAATATTTTTGGCGCTTAATTGACGCATGATTTCCAGGCAAAAAAATATTCTGAAAAATCATTTTTTCCCTTTGTTCGTAAGGTATACGCCTAGGAGGATGAGACTCCCTGCTAAAATTTGACCAAAATATAATCGTTCTCCATCAAAAACACCCCATATAATAGCTACGATAGGTATAAGATAGGTCACAGAGCTTGAGAAAATGGGTGAGGAGATTTGTACCAGTTTGTTAAATAAAGTTTTAGCCATGGCGGTACCAAAAATAGATAACAAGATCAGATAATACAATGAAGTTTCACTTTGTTGGATATAGTCAATGTGAAAAAAGTCGGTAAACCATAAAACAATCAGAGCTGGTATAATTAGGATGATAAAATTGCCGGTTGTGATGGTTAATGCAGAGAGCCCATAAAGATGTTTTTTAAGAATATTAACGTTGAAGGCGTAGCCTATTGAGGCGATTACGATACCTATCGCAAAATAATAATTTTGATCAGGATTAAGTTCAGCCCCCTTGAGAATGAGTATCAAAGCCCCTATCAAACCTATGATGACTCCTACGAATTGTTTTCTTAAAAAACTATAGTTGAAAAATAATGCCCCTACAAGTAAAGTGTTCAAAGGGGTAAGTGAATTGAGGATTGATACGATTGAGCTATCAATACTATCTACGGCATAGGCGAAGAAAAATGCCGGGAAAAAGGTGCCCAAAACTGCAGTTATGACGATATAGTACCATTGCGTCTTGTTGATCTTTGCAATATCTTTTAGACCAACTGTGAACAGCGTTAAGGCAGTAAAAATAATTCTAAGCGAGCCAACTTGCACTGGGCTGAGGTTAATTAAAGCTTTTTTCATTAAAATAAAAGAGCTTCCCCATATCAAGGCAAGAATGAGTAATATGAGCCATCTGGTTTGAATACTGTTCATTTATTTTCTTATTCACTAGTTTCCAATATAATCCTTATTTTTGTATGGATTATCAAATTTGAGAAAGTGAATGTAATTAATAAAATTTTTTTCTTGTTGCTTTTTGTTTTGTTTTTTGTTTCCTGCCAAAAGAAGGCGGGCTCTGAAAAAATTGAGGCGATGCCTTCAGAAAAAGTTGTTGCCGAGAACCTGCATCATGTAAAAGTGGAGATAAAAGGGATGACATGCGAGATTGGATGTGCCCGTTTGATTCAGTCTAAATTATATAAGGCGGATGGCATCAGCTTTGCAAAGGTAAGTTTTGAAGACAGTACCGGAATAATAAGCTATGACCAAAATAGAATTAATGCTGAAGAAATCAAGACGGTCATACAGAATACCGCAGGTGGCGACATTTATTCTGTATCAAGCATTGAGGAGATTGATGATCCTGGACTTGAAATAGCTCAATGATATAAATTCATATGTAGTTGGAAATCAAAAGGAAATGTTTTTACTTTGCACATTAATATAACTTAACCCAAATTTAACTTAACCCAATAAATAATAATTATGAAACTATTTAAAATTTTATTCGCTTTGGTACTTGTAAGTATGATTGCGTTTTCATGTAAATCTGATAAAAAGGCCGAAGATGTTGTCGACGATGCTGTGGAAGCAACCACTGATGCAGCAGATGCGGCTGCAGAGACAGCAGATGATGCTGTTGAGGCGGTTTCAGATGCAGCAGATGAGGCAGGAGAGGCTGTTTCGGATGCGGCAGATGATGCTGTTGAGGCTGTTACGGATGCCGTAGAAGAGGTGGCGCCTAAAAAAATTACAGTGGTGTATCCTAGAGATACTAAATTACAAAATGAAGTAAAGGCTTCCATCAAAACCTTTATAGACAAAAACCCTGATCTTCAAAAGTACTTCGATAAAGCCTATGCTTTTGCTGTTTTTCCTAAGATAGCTAAGGGAGGTCTTGGTATTGGCGGTGCAGGTGGTCATGGATTGGTTTTTGACGATAAAACTGTGGTTGGTGGTTCTAAAATGTCTCAGGCTACCGTTGGATTGCAGGCTGGTGGTCAAACTTATATGGAGGCCATATTCTTTAAAGATCAGGCAGCATTGGACAGATTTACCAAAGGAAAGATGAAATTTTCTGGTCAGGTATCTGCAGTGGCACTTAAGGATGGTGCTTCAGCAGACATAGATTACCAGGATGGAGTTGCTGTTTTTACAAAAGCTATCGGAGGGCTGATGGCTGAAGCCTCAGTAGGCGGACAAGGATTTAAATATGAGCCTGGAATAAACTAAGAAATTGTATTTATCTATAAAAAAAACAGGGCTTTTAGGGCCCTGTTTTTTTTTGATGCATATCAAGATTTTTAAATGATTATTAGCTTTTTACACCTCAATGTTTTTATTTTGTGTCATTAATTAACTTAATCTCAATATAAAATGAAAATTCTAAAAGTATTATTCATATTTGCTTTGGTGAGTATGATTGCGGTTTCCTGTAAGGAAACAAAAAAAGAAGATATTCAAGATGACTCAGCTGTTGAAATGACAGAAGAAGGGTCAACCATGTCGGGTGACATGGAAGCAACAGAAGAAGGGTCAGAGGAAGTAGAAGGTGCTGCGGCTTCAATGAAAAAAGTTGAGGCCATAGAAGGCGTGACAGAAGGCTTGGAAGAAATGGTAGTGCCTGAAGGTGTTATTGCGGAGGAAATGGCAGATACGCCTGTGATCTATCCTGGCTGTGAAGGAGCTACTCAGGAAGTCAGAGCTTGTTCGAGGGAAAAGTTTATTGCCTTTTTAAAGGGTGAGTTCGATACAGGACTGGCTAGCGATTTAAACTTAAAAGACGGCGATTATAAAATTAATAGCATTGTGCAAATTGATGAAAAAGGGAAGTGTATAGCGCTAAGAATAGACGGGCCTTCTGAGGCGTTAAAAAATGAAATGAAAAGGGTTATTGATAAGCTTCCAATGCTTACTCCGGCCACCCACGAAGGTAAGCCTGTGAAAGTATCTTTTGCCGTACCTGTAGATTTTAAGGTTAAGAGTTAAGATATTTATAAGAGGCAGCGTTAGGCCTTTAAAAAAGCCTGAATCAAATTCAGGCTTTTTTTGTCTGTAAATATTTTAATTCCCTAACTTCAGATTTTCTTCAAGTTTGTTTAGTTATATTTGCTGCCTAAAATATTAACTTAAAATTAACAACTATGAAATTGATCAAAGGATTATTGGTTATCGCCGTATTAAGCGTATTAACTATATCATGTGACCAGACTAAAAAAGAAAGTGCAACTGATGCTGCAACTGAGGTAGTAGAATCAGCAACTGAAGCGGTAGGAGATGCAGCAGAAGATGCAGCTGATGCTGTTGAAAAGGCGGTTGATTCAGTAAGTGCCGATGCTGAAAAAGCAGTTGATTCAGTAAAAACAATGGCTGATAGCGCAATGAAATGCGAAGGAAAATGTGCTAAAGATGGTAAATCTTGTGACGGAAGCTGTAAAGCTTAACAATATTTTCTTAAAAGAGTAAAGAAACTACCCAACGGGTAGTTTTTTTTTGCTCCAGATTGAAATTTTCTTTCTCAAAGTATAATATAAAAACAACAGGCTAATCACATATAGTACACCAACAAGTTGATGTAGTGTACCATAAAACAACGGAATCCCTGTTTTGATCTTTAACAGGACCATAATTCCCAGGAAGACTTGAAATATCATCAATAAATAAGATAGTGTCAGCCATTTTACGGCACTCGTATGAACGTGGTTTCTTTTTTTATGATAGTAGAAGAAAGTCAATATCAATAAAACATAGGCAAGCATTCTGTGTATGAATTGCACAAGTGCAGGGGCAAAGGCAAATTGATCATAATTGGTCATATTGTGCCAGGTCCAGTTACTGCTTTCCAGCAATACCTGCGGAATAAAGCTTCCGTTCATTGAAGGCCAGGTAGAATAATATAACCCCGCTCTCATGCCTGCCATCAGACCGGCAAAGATCAATTGAATAAAGGTTAGGATCAATAATATCAAGACGAAACGAGTTTCGTTTTTATTAGGTTTGTTTTGCATCAGATAAACATCAGCAATGCATTTAACCATGGCCAGGATAGTGAAAATTGCAAGAATAAAATGAAGCGTTAGTTTATAGGCATTGACCCAGGGCCGGTCAACAAGCCCACTTTGAACCATGATCCATCCTGCAGAGGCGGTGATCACGGTCAGGATGATAACAAGAAACAATCGTTTTATTAAAAAAAAGTCTATCTGTTTTCTGATTACAAAAATGATAAATGGGATAAGAAAAATAAGACCCAGACTTCTGACCCATAAACGATGAAGGTATTCCCAGAAGTAGATAAACTTAAATTGCTTAAGTGTAAAGTCAGCATTGATTTTCTGAAATTGGGGGGTTTGCTTGTAAAGCTCAAAAAGCTCCACCCATTGCTGTTTGTTCATCGGAGGAATTACTCCGGTAACAATATCCCAGCTTGTAATGGACAGGCCTGAACCTGTCAAACGGGTGATGCCGCCTAATATAACCTGACCTATAAGCATGATCAAACCTGTGAGTAGCCAGAACCTTATGGTTTTTGTATATAAATATTGTTTCTTCAAATCTAATCTGTATTTTGATAAATTAATTCTTCCATTCCATAGATTCTATCATTCGTATGATGTCATTTTGAAGATAACTGATGGCTGGTTTTATAGAATCATAATTTGGTTGAACATTAAAATAGACCGCTCCTGTTATAAAATTTTGAACGCTGTCAGTCACGTGGAACTGAATTGGCGAGGCCGCATTACCAGTTACCTCAAAAATTGAACCATAGACTTTTTTATCTTTATCGGCATAAGGGACGGAACTTATCCCGTCTGCCTTGATGGCGTGATTGAAAGTAAGCTTTTCAGCCTCGAGAAACAGTTCTTTTAAATTTCCCTCCACTGGTCGGTAAGTCATGTTGACCGATGCATTCAAGGATGGGTATTCAAGATTCACCCAGCATTTTTCATTCGTTTTTAAGATAGCTGAATTTGATTTTTCAAAAATGTAGGGGCAGTCAGTTTTAATCAGTGCATAGCTTGGTTCAGGGTATTCAAGTCGTAATTGTGCTTTTGGTTTAGGAAGTACGTCCTCTTTACAAGACGACATAATAGAGAAGACCGCCACAAGAATCCAGATCAATTTTCCCAAGTTTTTGTTCTTCATCATTTTTTCTTAGTTGGCAGGTTAACTTTTACTTGTTTAATTCTTTTCTTGTCTATAGCTTCAATTTCAAAGGTATACCCTTTGTATTTGATAATATCTTTCTTTTTTGGAAACTTACCCGTTAATTCAAGTATAAAACCGGCCAGTGTTTCTGCTTCAAATTTACCTTCTTCAAATTCAATCTCGTCAATAGGAATCACCTTGTAAAAGCCCTTCAAGGTTGTTTTTCCCTCAAAAACATAACAGTTGTCATTTATTTTTGAATAGGTAAGGTCTTGGTGATCAAATTCATCTGAGATGTCACCCACGATCTCTTCAATGATATCTTCCAGGGTAATAAGGCCTGAGGTTCCCCCATATTCATCCACAACAATGGCTAAATGGTTTTTCAGCTCCTGAAATTCCTTTAGCAGATCATCCAGTTTTTTATTTTCAGGCACAAAAAACGTTTCCCTGATAATTTTCTTCCATTGAAATGTCTTCTTATTTAAATGGGGAATCAGGTCTTTGGTATATAAGATGCCTATTATATTATCGATATTTTCCTCATACACCGGAATTCTGGAATGGCCTTTTTTGATAATTTTCTCTGTAATCAAATTAAATTCTTCATTTGAAGACAGGGCAAAAATATCCATTCTCGGACACATGATCTGTGAGGTCTCTGTATTTCCAAAATTGACAATGCCTTGTAATATCTTTTTTTCCTCTTTTGTTGTGGCACCCTTTGAAGTCAGTTCCAGGGCCTGCGATAATACTTCGACTGAAAAATCTGATTGTTTTTTACTCAACTTCCTTTCTACTATCCCCGTAAGGTTCATTAAGGGCTTACTTAAAATATATAATACGGTATTTAAAAATACCATTGGTTTTGCCATAAACGATGCGAAAGCAAAAGCATTTCGGCTCGCATAAACTTTGGGCAGAACCTCACCAAACAACAAAATAAGGAAAGTCACCAATACAATCTCAAATAAGAATTTGAGCAAGGGAGACGGGAGTTGACTAAAAAAATAATCGCCTACATAAGTAAAAATCAGGATAAAGAGAATATTGATGAAGTTATTTGAAATCAAAATAGTAGCCAAAAGGCGTTTGGGTTCTTGTAATAGATCCATAACAATTTTAGCATTGGGATGTTCCTCTTTTTCCAGATCTGATCTTGACAATGAGAAAAAAGCGGTTTCCGTACCCGAGATCAGAGCGGAGCAAACCAGTAAAATCAAAAGTGTAATGATGCCTGAAGCGGCATTCCAATCAATATCTAATAAAATACTTGTAGGTTCAGGATCCAAGGAATTCTCTTTAAATTCAAAATTTCAACAAAATTAAAACGGCAGGTCGTCAGTTTGTTCTCCTTCT
>Ga0316197_10003502_pt1 | contig 11175 bp, 8 predicted proteins | sample OudBiesiAoxic_MG_FD_204939 | JGI IMG/M metagenome (GOLD analysis project Ga0316197, IMG submission 204939) | Coastal sediment microbial communities from Oude Bieten Haven, Netherlands - site A oxic | ecosystem: Environmental > Aquatic > Marine > Coastal > Sediment | place: Netherlands...
TTATGATCGTGCTGTATTTTCAGGTCGTGAGCGCCACTCTTCATCGCGCTACCAGAACCTGTCTTATCCGCAACGGATGATGCGCCGCGGTGATTACCTGGTCATCTGGAACGCTGAGCCGGAGCGCCACCCGGCCGGCGCGCCGCGCAATCTGGTGGACGGTGAGCTCAGTGCAGCAAACAGTGCCTACTTTGATATCGATGACTCCATGATCAAGCGCGAACTGATCGCAAAACAGGACGATCCCTTTGTGGGCAGGTATTTCCATCTCGCGGTGGACAAAAGGCCGGAGTGGCAATTTTTCAATGTCAGGGTGGATCCGGAAAATCTGAACGACCTGTCCCAGGATCAGGATCACGCTGAAATATTTGCTCAATACAAAAAGCAACTGACAGAGGCCCTGGCTGAAACCGGTGATCCGCGCGTTTTGGGTTATGGCCATGTATGGGAGGACTATCCCCGCCTGCGCGGTCCCATGCGGTATTTCCCAGAAGAGAATTAAGTGCCCGTCGGGCACGGTCCGGTTGAGCGCCGGACGGTCAGTTCGTATGGCAGGGTCAAGGACTTGCCTCTCGCTGCATCGGGATTGTTGCGCTTTTCCCGGATATAGTCCGCCAACATATCAACGGACATTTCACCGATGGCCTGTAGCGGCGCACGGATGGTTGTCAGCGCCGGCCAGACCGAATGAGCGATGGTCGCATCATCGAAGCCTGCAACGCTCAGTTGGTCCGGAACACTGATCTTCAGTTCCTGTACAACAGCCAACAGACCGGCCGTCATTTCGTCGGTACTGGTGAAGATGGCTGTTGGCCTGTCTTCCTGGCTGAGTAGCTGCCGGGCGCATTCGTGGCCGGATTCCAGGTGATAGCTTCCGGTCGCAACATTGGATTCCCGGATAGTCAGTCCGTGGGCGCGCATTGCTGCAGCAAAGCCGTCGTACCGCAACCCGGAAGCAACTGAAAGTTCAGGTCCTCTGACGAAGCCTATATTTTCGTGCCCCAGTTCGATCAGGTATTCGGTGATTTCATAGCCTGCCGCGAAGTTATCAATGCTCAGGCGAAGGTCGAAGCCCCGTGCCGGGACTCCCGCGATACGAATGCAGGGCGTGCCCAATTCGCCGATGACTCCCAGTACCTTCTTGTTGAAGCAGATTGGAGGCGGGAGAATAACACCGTCCACTCGTGAGGGGCTGGCGAGGTCAGCCAACTCGTCGCGGGTGAAAGAGGCCTTGTCCGAGTTGGAATCGAATTCTTCGGTGAATTCCACGGATAGATGATAGCCGGTCCTCCGACAGGTCTTCAGAATACCGATCATCAACTCCCCCATCCAGGCTATGTTCGGGTTGTTGTAGAGCATCAGGAATTGAAAAGTCTGTTTTCCGGACAACGCCCGTGCGCCGATGTTTGGCCTGTAGTGGATTTTTGCAATCGCTTTCTGGACTTTTTCCAGGGTAGCGGGCCTGACCCCTGATTTCTGGTTGAGCACGCGGCTGACCGTCATCACGGAAACGCCGGCCAGCAGTGCAACGTCTTTTATGGTTGCAAGGCGCTTTGGTTCAGAAATGTTTTGCTCGTTTTTCATAATATTGGCAAATCCGTTACCTCGATACCCTGTACCTCACGTGTCGGAAAAATCCAGCAATCGCAAAATTGTATCAAATAAATATAACAATATGAATAACGTTAACATTAAGCAGTTGAGATATAAAGATGCATGTAAATGATTCTGGATTACGAATCATATGACGAATTGCCTGAACACCTGGCTGACTGACAAAAAAAACAGAAATGTCTCTTAATATAGATAGATAGCAAGCTCAGGTTTTCCATGGCGTCGTATTCAATCCGGGAGTGGAGAAGGACATTGGGGTCCGGCAGATTTTCCGCGAACTGAAAATTGAAATCAACAATTAGTTGTGATATTAATAGCAATAATATATAGCGATAACAAAAAATTTTTCCGGGCAAATCATGTAATGGAAGAGACATCTTGGGACAAAAGCTAGCTTCACGAATGCCACCGCTGGCAATAGGTTTGCAATATGGAATCATCTTGGTATGCAGATAGTCTCGGTATTAAGATGGTTTTCAGGACTAATCCAGGTAGGAAAACCCCAAATTGAGAGGTTAAAATCATGAGCACAGCATTTTCCCCCGCCTCGACGCGACACTTCAGACTGAAGGTGTTGACCGCCGCCATTACTGCGTCCCTGTTTGCACCGCTTCCAGCCATTGCGCAGGATGCGGACGCCGCCGAAGCTGGCGATGACATGGTTGTGGAAGAAGTTGTTGTCACCGGTATCAGGCGAAGCCTTGATGACGCTGCCGAGATCAAACGTGGTTCCGATTCCATCGTCGACGCGATTACGGCTGAAGACATCGGCTTGTTCTCGGACAATAACATTGCAGAGGCACTGCAGCGTGTTCCGGGTGTTCAGGTCGAGCGCTCGGAAGGTGAGGGCTTCAGGATATCGATACGCGGCCTCGGCCCGCGCTTTGTCCGCACCACCCTGAATGGCCGGACGGCACTTTCAAGCCCGGGTGGCGAAGGTGGTTCGGATGCCCGCGGTTTTTCATTCAGCATCATTCCCTCGGAAGTGGTTTCCAGGGCAGAAGTTGCAAAAAGCTCACAGGCCATGGATATCGAAGGCGGCATCGGTGGCACTGTCAACCTGGTAACCAACCGAGCGCTGGATTTTGCGGCTGACCGGGAAGAGAGCTATTACTTCGGCGGCGCGGTACGTGGAACGTATAACGAATTCGGGGAGGACTGGAGCTATCGCGGATCGATTTTCTACAATCAGAAATTGGGCGATAATTTTGCATTCTTCCTGTCAGCTGTCGTGGACAGCACGGATCGCTTGCAGGACACCACGGAAACCCAGGATTTCCAGATAGAGGGCAATGACAGCGGCAGCGGAAGCTCTGGAATCATGTTGCAGGAAGGAACCATCCTGAATGGCCAGGCACTGACAGAGGATTATGCCCTGAAGGCCTCTATTTTTGATGGGATCAGGAATATACGCAGGGATCGCACCCGCGATCGGGGAACCATTACCGGCGGGTTCCAATGGCAGCCGACTGAAAACTGGGATATCAATTTCGACTGGACTCACGCCGAGATAGATGAAGCCCGGGAAGACTCCCGTTCCTGGCTGCGCGTCGAAGATGCACTCGACCGGCTGAATGATAGAAATTCGCCGACGCAAATCACGAACATCACTGTTGATTTCGATGATGCGGACGAATACACCAACGGTACCGTTACAGCCTTCGATTTCACAAATTTCACCGAGGACCGTGCCCGGCAAACCGCCGATATCGCGAACCTCTGGATCGATTCAGAAGACACCGTGGACGTTGGCGGCATCAATGCCAAGTGGTCCAAAGACGCCTGGATGGTGGCGTTTGACGTAGGCTATGCATCACAGGAAAGGACGATACTGCAACGCCGGATGCAGGCCGACGTGGATTTTTCCACGCAAAATGATCCCGCACGGTTTCCCCTGGAGGGACTCGTTCCGGATGACCAGGCAGGAATCAACGGATCGTTCGACATCACGAGCGGTATACCGATTGTGAGGTATTACGATACATCGGGTGTACCGTTTGACGTGACTGACGCAACGGACCTCAATTTCGACCAGGACAGGCAGGGCTATACCATCGAAGACAATACCGAGACATCGTTCCGCTTCGATGTGGCAAGGGAAATCGACTGGTCCATATTTGACACGCTGTACGCAGGTTATTCCTACCGCGATAGAGAGGGCTTCCGCACCGACCTGAGGACCTCGGGCGATGCCGGTACTCGCAACACCGGGGAGTTTTCGGACATCAAGATCGCGCAATACGGCACCAAGTTGATCACCGGCTTCATGGATGGCATTAATAATCCGGACTTCAATCATTCATTTATCACGCCTGATTTTGCGGGCTGGATAGCTGGGGATCCGGTCGGTACTTTTGCGAATGCGCCCGAAGCCGGCATCCTGCGACAGGACATCAGCTACGAGATCGGCGAAGACATCAACGCTTTCTACCTCCAGGCCGCTTTTGCCGGTGGAAGCCGTTTTACCTACCGCGGCAATGTCGGCCTGCGCTATGCCGATACCGATCAATTTTCGACAGGCGCCCTGGGTGTGCAGGAAGGGGATAATTTCGAACCCCTCGACCCCGATAACCCCTACGTAACGACGAACCGTAGTTATGACGACTGGCTGCCGTCCTTCAATATCGCGTGGGATTTCACGCAAAATGTCATATTCCGCCTCGCCTACAGCAAGACCGTAAGCCGGCCCGATCCGGTTGACTTGCGCCAGGGCTGGGACCTGGACAAGGACATCGGTGAAGACAACGTGGGTAAGTCGGGCAACCCGGACCTGGAACCGTACCGGTCTGATAATTACGACGCGATACTGGAATGGTATCCGGAAAGTGGCGGAGCTTATGCCCTGGGGCTTTTCTACAAGAAGCTGGACGGCTTTATCTCCGACGGTGTGGAGTATGTTGATATCGACCTGAGTGTCTATGATCCCGAACTCGGCGTCCAGGAGTATGAAATTCAACGGCCGGTCAACACTGATGGCGGCGACATCAAGGGCGTCGAGTTTGCGATGTTCCAGCCGTTTGATGCCTTCACCGATGGCTTCTGGAGCTATTTTGGCATGAACGCCAGCGTGACTTATGTTGATGCCAAGCTCGATGCAGTCCGCGAGGGGACCGACCGTTTTGTTCAACTGCGAGGAACCTCCGAGTGGAGCGGCAATATCGTCGGCTATTTCGAAAAAGGACCTTTCGGTGCTCGCCTGGCCTATAACTACCGCGATAATTTCCTGCACCAGGAAGCCATTTCCAACAAGGATTTTGACGAGTACACCGACGGTGGTGAGTACGTGGACTTCAATATGGACTGGCGATTCAACAGGCACTGGCGAGTTCGTTTCTCTGCCAATAACGTGACGGATACCCAGCGCTACCGGTACTTCCAGACACCAGGAAAGGCTTACATGTCCGGCTGGGCTGATGATGGCCGGACCTACGTGCTCGAATTACGCGGCAATATGTAATACGGCTTTATGTTTTTATGGCAAACAGGGCGGCGCTTCTTGTGCCGCCCTTGCCAGTGAAACGGATTAAGATCACCGTAATCGAGTAGTCAAATCATAAGAGCAATCAAGCGAGACCAAACCATGAGTTCGAACAGAAGAGATTTCTTGAAATCAGTATCCGCGGGTGCTGCGGGATTAGCAGTCGGTACGGCAGCGGTGAGTATGCCTGCCAGTAGTTATGCCCGGGTAATCGGTGCGAATGACCGCTTAGGCGTCGGGATTATTGGCCTGGGGCGCAGGCTCAAAGCCTATATACCCCCAATGGCCAACAAGGAAAACAATGCCGATTTGTTGTACCTCTGCGATGTCATGAAAAGCCAGCGCGTCAGGGCAGCTGACATGTTTTCGGAACAGATGAAACATGATGCAAAGCTGGAAAACGACTTGCGAAAAGTCATTGATGACCCGAAGGTCGACGTTATCCTGAACGCGGCTCCTGATCACTGGCATGCACCGGGTGCAATCATGGCGCTCAAAGGCGGCAAACATGTATTTGTCGAAAAGCCTGCCACCCATAATATGTTCGAAAATGAGATGATCGTCGCTGCCCAGAAAAAGTACGGCAAAGTAGTCCAGATGGGTACCCAGCAGCGGTCTTCAGATTTCAGTATCGGGATCATCAAGGAGCTTCATGACGGGATTATCGGAACGCCATATAAGGCAATTACCTGGTATTCGAATGGCAGGGGCGAGGTTCCGGTTCAGAAAAGTGCCCCCGTGCCTGAGGGCCTGGACTGGGGTCTCTTCCAGGGGCCGGCACCGCGCCGGGAATATACCGAGGAAACCTGGAATTACAACTGGCATTGGTATGGATGGGATTACGGGACCGCGGAGACAGGAAACAACGCGACACACGAATTAGACGTGGCGCGCTGGGCTCTCCAGGTGGACTATCCGACCCGCGTGGACGTGATGGCCAACAAGAGGCATTTCCCGGATGACGGCTGGGAAATGTACGACACCATGGATGCGACCTTCAGGTTTGCCGGTAACAAGTCCATCCAGTGGGATGGCAAAAGCAGGAACAATATTCAGACCTATGGCGCTGGCCGTGGAACGATCGTCTATGCAACCGAAGGCAGCCTGTTTATCAACCGCGATGGTTACAGGCTGTACGACCGGAAAGGCCAGCTGATCAAGAGCAGCGAGTCGACATCGCAGGAAGCAGGCACTGCCCTTGGCGGTGGAGGAGATATGTCCACCGCCCACGTGGTGAACTTCTTCGAGGCAGTCCGTGGTAAGGCCGAGTTGACCGCACCGATTGCTGATGGCGTGGTCACAATGGCCATGGTCCATTATTCCAATATCGCTTACCGGATAGGCAAGGGTTTCGATGTGGATGACAAGACCGGCCGGATGTTCGACCGCGAAGCCATGAAACTCTGGGGCCGTGAATACGAGCCCGGCTGGGAACTGAAGGTATAACCGTCGAATCCGGTGGCCTGCAGGCTTCCGGTTTTTACCTAGCCCCATGGCCGGCGTGATTTCACGCCGGCCATATTTTTTTTAGGGCACGGCATAACCGTGTGCCGTGCGCTTTCATGATCCGAAAAGGAATACCAACATGAAACGTATGACACTGTTTACGGCAGCTGCATTTATCCTCCTGCTCCCTCTCCTGGTAATGGCATCCGAGCAGATACCCAACACGCTGAGCGAACAGGAACAGCAGGAAGGCTGGGTGCTGCTATTTGATGGCAGCAGCACGGATGGCTGGGTTGGCACTCGCACGAAAGGTTTTCCGGAGATTGGCTGGGTCGTCGAAGATGGCGAGTTGCTTGTATTGCCGGCACCCGGTGATGCCAATCACTCTGGTGGCGATATCATCACGACCCGTGAATTCAAGAACTTCGAATTAAGTCTCGAGTTCAAGCTTGCAGAGGGCTCCAACAGCGGTATCAAGTACTTTATGGATCCGACCCTGTTGAAAGAGAAAGGCTCGGCCCTTGGGCTTGAGTACTCCATCCTCGATGACGCGGTGCACCCCGATGCAAAGGCCGGTGTAGCCGGCAACCGAACCCAGGGTTCCTTATATGACCTGATCCCTGCGGGGATCATGTTTGACGAGGAACAAAGGGCAGAAATGAGCAAGCCGGTCGGTGAATGGAACAGCTTGCGCATCGTCGTCAAAGGTCCTCGCGGCGAACACTGGCTGAACGGCATCAAGGTTCTGGATTTCAAACGCGGCACGCCGATGTTCAGGGCGTTGGTCGCCAACAGCAAGTACGCCGGAAAGGAAAACTTCGGTGAGTGGAAAACCACCCCTATCCTGTTGCAGGACCACGGTGACTGGGTGGCTTTCCGCAACATAAAAATCCGGGAACTGTAACCACGGAGAATGACATGACAGGCACTTTTACGCGCAGGAATTTCATCGCCGCGGGTACACTGGCCGGAGCTGGCGTGCTGCTGCCGTCAGGCATGCGTGCAGAACCGTCGGCTGCTGCAGTTGCGCCAGGAGGCGGCCTGCGCAAACGCATTGCACACGTAGGAACCGGTTCACGTGCCCGTTGGTACCGGGCGGCCATCGTCGGCAGCCATGCGCCGTACGCGGAATATGTCGGCTTGTGCGACAGCAACCCGGGTCGCCTGAAACTGTTCCAGGCCGCGGTGCAGGAAGCCACGGGCGACCAGGTGCCCATTTTTGACGCTGCGGATTTCGACCAAATGATCGCCGAAACCCGGCCCGACACCGTGCTTGTCACCACGGTCGACAGCACCCATGCCCAATACATCGTTCGCGCGATGGAACTCGGCTGCGACGTGATCACCGAGAAACCCATGACGACCGACGGGTCGATGTGCCAGGACATTATCGATACGCAGAAACGGACCGGGAAACGTTGCACGGTGGCGTTCAACTATCGCTATTCGCCGTTCCGCACCCAGGTCAAGGACCTGCTCATGAGCGGCACCATCGGCGAGGTCCTGTCAGTTGATTTCCACTGGATGCTCAATACGCACCACGGCGCCGACTACTTCCGCCGCTGGCACAGCCAGAAGGCATTTTCGGGCGGCCTGATGGTGCATAAAGCAACGCATCATTTCGACCTGGTCAACTGGTGGTTATCAGCGATCCCGGTGACGGTCTATGCCAATGGCAAGCGTGAATTCTATACACCCTCGATGGTCAAGCGCTTTGGCCTGACAGGACCGCATGAACGTTGCCGAACCTGTCCGGAAAAGGATCGCTGCGGTTTCGAATTGGACCTGGAAAAGCGGCAAAGCCTCAAAGAACTTTACCGGGACAATGAGCACTTTGATGGCTATTTTCGCGACCGTTGTGTATTCCGAGAAGGTATCGACATCGAAGATACGATGAACGTCGTGGTCAAATACGACAACAGTGCAACCATGAGCTACAGCTTGAATGCCTTCAATTCCTGGGAGGGCTACTACATCATCTTCAACGGCACGAAAGGCCGCATTGAGCATAAGGTCGAGGAGAAGCTATACATCAACGATGGCAGTGGTGTCAGCCAGGGTGAAGTCGAGCATGGCAAGGCCTATACAAGGGTAATGCCGATCCGCGGGGCTGCACGCGAAGTCGAAATGTGGAGCGGGGAGGGCGGCCATGGCGGTGGCGATACACTGCTGATGGACGACCTGTTCCTGCCAGAGAAACAGGATGACAAGTACCTGCGCGCTTCGGACCAGAGGGGGGGAGCCTACTCGATCCTGACCGGAGTGGCCGCCAATCGGTCCATGGCTACCGGGGCGCCGGTCCGCGTGGCTGACCTTGTGAAAGGTGTCGGCTACCCCGACTATCCGGCCATGCCGGACCATGATGACCTGCTGCCCATGCCTGGAAAGGGCTGGCTGCACGCGCAGGCTGAGCCCGGGGCCTGAAACCGCGGCGCGCCTGGTGAAGAAGCACGGAGTCGACAAGGCCAGACGCCGTTTCCTCGAGGCGGGCGGTACCGCCGCGGCCGCGCTTTCCGGCAGCGCCTTGCTGGGCGGTTGCAGGGACAGCGAATCCATGGCCGATGACCAGGCCATTTACACGCCCTCCAAACGACTGCTTTCATTCACGGAAATCATCAAGCGCCCGATTGTTGAACGGCAGCACCTGCCAGATCCCATCTTGATTGAGCACATCGGTGTATATCGTTTCGGCGAGCACGTGTTTATCCGCGCGATCTCTAAGGAAGGAGCGGTTGGTATAGCTGCAGCCCGGCAGGACCGTGTTGAGAACGTGCTGGCCATCATGCGCAACCGGGTGATACCGCCGCTGCTCGGGGAAGATGCGCGGGATATCGAATTTCTTGTCGACAAGGTGTACCTGGCGCGAAGCAATTACAAGTGGCAGGGCCTGGCGCTGTGGGTGGCCATGGCCTACGTCGAAATCGCCGTACTCGACCTCCTGGGCCAGGTGTCTGGCAAATCGATCGGCGACCTCCTGGGTGGGCGGGTTCGTGAACAGGTGGCGATTTATTACGCCAGCGGAAACCGGGGCAACTCAGCGGAAGAAGAGGTGGAATACCTGCAAAGCCTGGTTGAGCGTTCCGGAGCGAAGGCAGTCAAGTACCGACTCGGGGCACGCATGCGATATACGGAAGCATCCACCGCTCGTGACCGTGCATTGATTCCGGCGGTACGCAAGGCGCTGGGGGATGATGCCACGATCTACACGGACGCCAATGGCTCCTACGATGTGGATATGGCTATCCGCATCGGCCGCATGCTCGAAGCGCACGGCGTGGCGTTCTTCGAAGAGCCCTGTCCTTTTGATTATTACGAGGAGACCCGTGCCGTGGCGGATGCCCTGGATATCCCGATTGCCGGGGGCGAGGAAGAATCCAGTATGCGCGGCATGATGTGGTTGCTGGACCACGACGTGTTACAGGTCATCCAGCCCGACCTGCTGTATTTCGGCGGACTGACCCGATCCATCAAAGTCGCGCGCATGGCCGCCTCCATCGGCATCGATTGCACAGCACATATTTCGGGCGGTGCCCTGGGTTTCCTGTACATGATGCAATTTGCGTCCTGCGTGCCAAATATTGGCCCCTTCCAGGAATTCAAGGGCAATACGGACCAGGTACCTATGCACTCTGCCAGTTCCAGCCTGCAACCAGAGAGCGGAATGATCGATATCCCCACAGGTCCGGGCCTGGGTGTCGAGTTCGATCCGGGATTTCTCAGACAGGCAAGGGAGATTGAAAAGGGTTGACGGTCCACCCTTGCACAAATGTAATAACATAAGTAAAATTAAATATTACAAATGTTATAACTATTTGGATCGAAAACTGTGAAACTCAAACTACGTAAAGTCGGTAATTCTGTTGCCCTGATTGTGCCCAAGCGCGTGCGGGAAAACATGGGCGTTGCGGAGGGTAGTTCTGTTTATCTCACCGAAACGCCGGATGGATACAAAATCAGCCCCTATGACCCCGAATTCAGCCGGCAAATGGATCTGGCGCGCAAGCTTCAGAAGAAACACAGGGATGCTTTGCATGAACTGGCCAAATGAAGAAGATTGCCTGGGTTCTGGATGAGGTAGTACTGGCCGTACATGATGAGCAACTGGCAGAGCATGGGGGCTTGTCGGGAATCAGAGATCGTGGTGCGGTGGAGTCAGCACTGGCACGTCCGCGTAACCTTGCGGCTTATGATGCATGTGATGACCTGGCCAGACTAGCGGCAGCTTATGCATACGGGGTAGCCAGGAATCATGGGTTTGCAGACGGTAATAAACGTACTGCGCTGGTCATCGCTGATTTATTCCTGATGCTGAACGGGCATGAGCTTGTCTCGTCACCGGCGGACAACGTGTTGACAATCCTGGGGGTTGCCGATGGAACTCTCTCTGAAGAGGAACTGACGCTCTGGATCAGAAAGAACATGGAGCCGCAGGCGACCCGCCGGCCCCGGTTGGGTAAGTCGATTTAAGGGGACAGTTTACTGTGTGGTTAGCGGTATCTGGTGACACATTAGCTTGTGGAAATTAAGTAAACTGTCCCCCGATTTCTTAAAGGCTCCCTTGAGCCTACAGCGTCACGGATACAGGAGCTCGACCGCGAGGTCGGGCTCCTCGGCATGCTTAGCAAGACGTCGCGTCG
>Ga0316197_10003503_pt1 | contig 11172 bp, 15 predicted proteins | sample OudBiesiAoxic_MG_FD_204939 | JGI IMG/M metagenome (GOLD analysis project Ga0316197, IMG submission 204939) | Coastal sediment microbial communities from Oude Bieten Haven, Netherlands - site A oxic | ecosystem: Environmental > Aquatic > Marine > Coastal > Sediment | place: Netherlands...
GGGCGTTACCCTGATGCACGAGCATATCCTGATTGGCTATCCTGGCTGGGAAGCCGACACCCTGCGTCCTGGCCCTTCTCGAGCTAGGAGTACGATGTGCTGGCCGCTGCAGCCATGGCGGCAGTGGAAACCGGGGCCCCGATAACGACCCATACTGATCAGGGCACCATGGGCGAGGAGCAGCAGGCCTTCCTGGTGGAGAAGGGGGTGCCGGCACATCGCATAATCATCGGACACAGCTGTGGCTCCAGCGACCACGAGTATCATATGCGTTTGTTGGGAAACGGATCCTACCTGGGTTTTGACCGCTTTGGCCTCGATATCCTGGTGCCGGACGAGCAGCGTATTGACGCCCTGGTGGCCCTGCTGGAAAAGCAGCAGGAGGGACGTATCGTCATCTCCCATGATTCCGTGTGGTGTACCCGCGGCGAGCCCTTTCCTGCTGAGATGCTGGCCGCGATGGATGCCGACAAGTTGTTTAATCCAACCCATTTCCATCGCAATATCGTGCCCGCCCTGCTGTCGCGCGGTGTGACCCAGGCGCAGATCGATACCATGTTGGTGGACAATCCGCGGCGCTTTTTCCGCGGAGAGCCGCAGTAACCGAAAGGGCGCTAGAGTGAGTTCTTATAGTGCCTCGAAAGGGCAGGTGGTCGGAACGGATTAGCTCTGGTCGGGGTGTTGCTTGAGCGCTTGCACAGCGTCCCATTGCGCAGCACTGAGCGGCGCAATTGACAGGCGTCCCTGTCTGAAAATTACCAGGTCGGAGGTGGCGTCGTTTGCTTTCAAGGTCTTTGTCGACAGCAGTGCGGGAAATTTTTCCACCAGGCGCACATCCACGCAATACCAGCGCGGTACCGCCCGGGTAGACTTTGGATCATGGTACTTGCTGCCGGGATCGAACTGGTCAGGATCTGCATAGGCGGCTTTTACCACCCGCATACTCCCCACGATGCCTGTATTTCTGCAGCTTGAATGGTAGAACAGCACCAGGTCGCCTTGTTTGACCTTGTCGCGCAGGTTGTTGCGCGCCTGGTAGTTACGAATTCCGTCCCAGCGCGCGGTCTGCCGTGGCTCTGACGCCAGTTGGTCGATGCTGTATTCGTCGGGTTCTGATTTGAAGATCCAGTAGTTCAACGCTAAAGATCGCCCTTGATCGCCTTGCGCAGTATGGCTTCGTACTGGGCCGCGTCGAATCTGATCGGGTTACCGCCGCCGGCGGGGTCTTCGACCGCCATACGGGCGATTTTATCTATCTGCGTATCATCGATCCCGATTGCCGCAAGGTCGTTCGGAATTCCAATCTCGGTACGCAAGTCCAGGATCCACTGCAGGAAACCTTCGAACCCTTGCTGCTCCAGGCCAAGATAGCCCGCTGCCCTTTGCAGGGTATGCTCGATGCGAGCCCTGTTTGCGAGCAGCACATAGGGCATGAGTATGGCATTGAGCAGGCCATGATGCGCGTCATACACGGCGCCAAGCGGATGGGCCAGTGCGTGCATGGCGCCCAACCCTTTCTGGAATGCTGTGGCGCCCATCGCTGAGGCGGCCAGCATATGCATGCGCGCCTCGACATTGCCTCCGTCATGTACTGCCGTGGGTAGGAAACTGTGCACCAGGCGCAATCCCTCCATTGCGATACCGTCGGCCATCGGGTGCCACGCCGGGGAACACAATGCTTCCAGGTTGTGGGATAGCGCATCCATGCCCGTGGCGGCCGTCAGGTGGGGGGGCAGGGCAAGGCTGAGCTCCGGATCGAGTATCACCTGGCCCGGCAACATCCCGGGGTGAAAAATGATGCGTTTCACCAGCGCTCGCTGGTCGGTAATAACGGCAGCGCGGCCGACCTCCGAGCCGGTACCCGCCGTTGTCGGCACTGCTACAACCGGGGCGATACCCTCCGGCTTGATCCGCAACCAGTTATCGCCGATATCCTCGAGCTCCCACAGCGACAGCTCCTGCCCCGCCATCAGCGCCACTGCCTTGCCGGCATCCAGGGCCGAGCCACCGCCCATCGCTATCACGCCATCGTGTCCGCCTGCGATATAGGCCTGTACCCCGGCTTCGATATTGGAATCGTTGGGGTTGCTCCTGATGGCGGAAAACACACCGCATGCAAGTCCGCTGGCCTGGCACAGTTTCGCCGCCTTGATCACCATGGGCAGTGTTGCAAGCTGCGGGTCCGTTACCAGCAATGGGGCGCGCATACCCAGTGCGCGGCAGGCTTCGGGCAATTCTTCAATACGGCCTGCCCCGGCGCGAATACTGTTGGGGTAATTCCAGTTCCCCTGGTGCACGGACTCACTCATCTGCGCACGTGAAGGGCGTTTGGACTAGCGTTGCGTGTAGAGCGGTTCATCAGATTATCTCGAAATACCGGGACATCTCCCAGTCCGTGACATGCCGGCGGAACTCGCGGCACTCCCATTCCCGGCTCGCCGCATAATGCTCGACGAACTCAGCCCCGAAATACTCTCGCGCGGCTGCCGATCTGCGCAGGGCCATTGCGGCGATGTCCAGGCTGGCCGGCAGTGCCAGCTGCTCTGGCTGCTCCTGTTCATAGGCGTTACCGGTGACCATGTCAGTGGGTTCCAGCTCGTGCTGGATTCCGTAAAGGCCGGCGCCCAGTGCCGCCGCCAGTGCGATGTAGGGGTTGGCGTCGGCGGAACCCATGCGGAACTCCACTCGCTGCGATTTGGCAGAACCGGGTATGACCCGCAGCGCCGTGGTCCTGTTTTCGATGCCCCATGTGGCCTCCGTCGGAGCCCAGAAGCCGGGTACGAGGCGCGTGTAGGAATTGACGGTCTGTGCCAGCATCGCCATCCACTGTGGCATCAGCTGTTGCTGACCGGCCACGAAATGCCGCTGGGTTTTGCTCATACCGTGCGACTGCGAGTCATCGTGAAATGCGCTCTTGCCACTTTTTTCTCGCAGGGAGATATGAATGTGGCCTGATTGGCCCGGGTAATCGTTAGACCACTTTGCCATGAAGGTGGCCATCAGGTTCTGGCGCTGCGCCCAGACCTTGGTGAAGGTCTTGAACAGGGCGGCCTTGTCTGCCGCGTTGGCGGCGCCGTCAACCGCTATCGCCGCCTCCAGTACTCCCGGACCGGTCTCGGTATGTAGGCCCTCTATCGGAAAGTCCATAGCCTGGCCCAGCTCCAGCAGGCTCTGGTTCAATTCGGCGTTGACCGAGCTGCGCAGCATGGAATAACCAAAAAAGCCCGGCGTTATCGGTTTCAGGTCGCGATATCCCTTCTCTCTTACAGAGTCCGGGGTTTCATTGAACAGGAAAAACTCGTATTCAAAAGCGGCGAAGGCGTCGAAACCCATGTCGCGGGCCCGCGCCAGAATGCGGTGCAGCAGACGCCTGGGGCATAGTTCGGCGGCCTTGTCCTCGAATTCACACAGGAACAGCAGCATGCCGGGCTCTAGCGGCATGTCCCTGCAGGTGTGTGGCAGCACGCGAACGGGGGCGTCCGGGTAGCCGGTATGCCAGCCGGTGAAGGCGGTATCGGGTGATTCATACAGCTGGTCGTTGGAGTCCCAGCCCAGCACCACGTCACAAAACGAGAGTCCGTTGTCCAGTGACGAGAAAAATTTCGCCCGGTCGACGTACTTGCCACGCATGATACCGTCGATATCGTGAAGGCCGATCCTGATATGGTCGAGGCCGCGCTGTTCGACGATTTTCTTTGCGTCTGAAACTGTTCTGACAGTCCTTGGATCGATCACGTTCGGCGGTCCTTCCACTGCTCTATAGGGCAGTTAATTGAAGACCATAAGACCCCCGGCATGCAAGTACGGTCCAAGTCACGTCGGTAAATACGGTGATCGAGGTGTTATTCTGAAAAATCCACCGATTCGCCAAGCTTGGTCGAGGCGCGGCCTGCGACTGCCCTTGTCTGCGCGTTGGCGTTATTCAGCAACTCGATTTTGCCGCCGTCCCGCAGGAATTCATCTACCTGTGCCTGGATCTGTAGCCTGACCCTGTCCTTCTCGGTAATGCCTGCTGGCTCATGTTTTCCTTTCATATTCCCTGCCTCCCGATATGTCACCAGGGAAATTATTAGCGTGAAATGTTTCAGTTTGTATAGTGGCAGGTGAGATTTCTGTGAGCCCTTTCACGAAATTAGGGCGGGCGTGCCCTGGTATTGCGCAGTCGACTCTTTATCCCGCTGCCTGCTGGATTAACCGCCATAGCCGCTGGACGTGGTCGCGGGTCGTCTCTTCCACACCTATGGAAACTCGCACCATCCAGCGGCCGTCTAGCCGTGAGGGCGACATGAAGGCGGCGCCCGAGGCATTGATGCGCTCTACCCAGGCCAGGGTGTGATTGTCCAGTGCATCACCCCGCAGGGGGTGCCCGTTGCGCCCACTGAGCATACGATACCCGCTGGAATGTTGCCTGCCGCCAGGTCCTGCTCGATGGCCGCGGCCAGTGCCTCGGGCAGCATCGCCCTGCTATAGGGGTCTTCATCGACATAACGCAGGTTATCGTTACCGAAACCGGCCAGCTCTCCCAGGATATACCCAGGGTACCCATGCCGGAGCTGGCGATATCGCCCAGTACCGAAGCCAGTGAGGCGTTGGAGGGGAACCAGCCGAAATGCATCGGGTGTTGCACCTGGGTGACGCCGGGCACGATCGCCCGCTCCAGGTCTGCCAGTACCGCGCTGAAAGTGTCCCTTTCCTGTGGTGGGTGCGAGGGAAGAGCGCGCCTTATGTCGCCCGGCTCCACCTGTGCACGCACCGGGAGTTCGGGAATTTTCTCGCGATAGTCGGCAATCCAGTCGATTAAGCTGTGGCCTGCCTGTCGAAACTCATCGGGTGTCATGCTTGTTCTGCCTGGCGGTCGGGTTTACGGTGGCTTCGGTTGTACATGAGATGGATCTGCCCGGCAATGATATGTCGCGATGGCAATCTGACGTTTTGATTACGGTTTGTCGCGTTGATAACCCGTATAATTCCCGCCAATATCAGCAAAAATAAGGATGAAACCATGGAAAACACCCTAGCCCAGCCCCTGACCCTGCCCTGTGGCGCACAGGTACCCAATCGCCTGGCCAAAGCAGCCATGACCGAGGGTCTTGCCACGCCGCAGGGTGTACCGACCCCGGAGCTTGAGCGGCTGTACGGTCTGTGGAGCGATGGTGGGGCGGGAATGCTGCTGTCCGGAAACATCCAGGTCGATGCCGATCACCTGGAGCGACCGGGTAATGTGGTCATTGATCGCGAGCCGGATGCCACTATGCAGGCGGCGCTGGCGAGCTGGGCGAAGGCGGCAACGCGCAACGGTAATCACTTCTGGGCGCAGATAAGCCATGCGGGCCGCCAGACCCAGAAGAACGTGAATACCCACCCCAAGGCGCCTTCTGCCGTGAAGCTCGGCTTGCCCGGTGGCCAGTTTGGCGAGCCGGTCGCGCTGACAATACCGGAGATCGAGGAAATCGTACGTCGCTTCGGGGTCTGCGCCGCCGCGGTTCAGGCGGCCGGCTTTACCGGCGTGCAGGTACACGCCGCCCACGGTTACCTGCTGTCCCAGTTCCTGAGCCCGCGCAGCAACCAGCGCACAGATCGCTACGGCGGTGAACTGGCAAACCGGGCCAGGGCCCTGCTTGAGGTTGTAGCCTCGGTGCGCGCCGCGGTGGGTCCGGATTTTCCGCTTGCAGTAAAACTCAACAGCGCGGATTTTCAGAAAGGGGGCTTTGCCTTCGAAGACAGCCTGGAGGTCGCGAAATGGCTGGAGGAGGCCAGTGTAGACCTCATCGAGATTTCTGGCGGAACCTACGAGCAGCCGCGATTGATCGGCGTTGAAGGCATGGAGGATGTGGAAGATCAGCACGTGGCCCAATCGACTATGATGCGCGAGGCCTACTTTGTCGATTTTGCCATGGCGATGCAGGAAAAAGTGTCAATACCGCTGATGGTAACGGGCGGTTTCCGCCTGCGGGCGGCGATGGAGCAGGCGATTACCGGTGGCGGTGCTGACCTTGTCGGGCTGGGTCGCCCCATGTGTGTGATGACGGATGCGCCGGCGCAGCTGCTGGCAGGGCTGGACGAGCTGCCGCGCTATGAAAACCAGCTTTCCCTGCTGCCGCCGTGGTTGTCCTTTCTCAACCGGGTGAAGGCTATTCGGCCCCTCACCATTTTCGCGGTGATGTACTGGTACTACGCCCAGCTGGAAGAAATCGGCCTGCATGGGAAACCGCAGCCCTCGATGTCGGTGTTTGCCGCCACCAAGCGGGTCATGAGCCAGCAAAAGAGAGTCCTCGCCGCGCGTTAGCGGCGTTTGAACCGGGCCCAACCCCAGGCGCAGGCTGTTCCCGCCAGGGTGACCAGTAGTGCCGGGAGTATATGCATCTGCAGGATGTGGGCCGGTTCGTACATGCAGGCCAGCTGCATGTAGAGCGCGGGCAGCATGGCGGCGGCGAGGCAGAACAGCGCGGTACTGTAGACCGGGCGCAGCGGGTAAAACCTTCGGCCAAGCAGCAGGGCCAGCCCGGCTGGCGCCAGGGCAAACATCAGGGTTTCAGAAAAGCAGTGATCGCGCTTGCCCAGCATGGAGGGCTCGAGCGCGGGGTATACCAAGCCTACTGCATAGTTTGCCAGCCACAGGGCCAACAGGCCCAGGCCAATCAGCACACCCATGCGGCTCGCCGCTCCTGGGATGGCAGTGCGAAATGCCATCAGCGCGGTGAAGCCGATCGCGCCAAAACCGAATAAAGTCTCCAGCAAAAATCGAGGCTGTGTGGCTAACTGGTGCAGCGCGTTAGCGCGAATAGGCCCGAACCAGTAGGTAATTCCGATGACGAAACCCGCGCTTGCCAGCAGCCAGAGCAGGGCGGTGATTTCGGCCCGCATGGGGGGGCGCACTGGCGCCAGCCCGCTGCTTAGCGACGCGATCAGCTTGTCTGTGTCAGCGCTCATGCATCCGCTTCCAGCAAGCGGGTCAGGCTGGCTATGGCCCGATGTACTCTCACTTTCACTGCTCCTTCGGAGATCTGCAGCTGCTTGGCCGCCTCAGCGGTACTGAGCCCGATAAATTTGGTCAGGGTTAAAACCTCACGATGTTCCGGCGATAAACGGGCCATCAGTCGGCCCTGTGTGACGCTGTTTTCGATATCACCGGCTGAGACCTGCCCGCATTGCAGCTCGTGCTCATTCTGCAATTGCTCCAGCTTTTGCTGGTTGCGCTGTCGCCGCAGTGTATCAATTGTCTTGTGCCGCACAATGGCAAACAGCCAGGGCCTGAAGCGGCGCCGCGGATCATAGCTGTGCCGCGCCTGGTGAATCGCGATCAGGCTTTCCTGTACGCAATCTTCGACGAAATGCTGCTGCCCGATGCGGCTTAGCAGGTAATACTTGATGACGTGTGTCAGCTCTGTCAGCAGTTGCCGATAGTCGTCCTCGCCCCCGCCCTGGGCGCTTGTCATCAGGACAGCCCAGCGCGATTCATCAGAATTGGCGTCGCTACTTTCGGCGTAGGCCATTATTGGGGGTACCGCCGCACCCGCAGGTGCGGCAATCAGGTTAAAGGTCAGTTCATACGTCTGACCGTGATTCGGGCCACAGAGTTCCGCCAGTCATAGCTTTTTGGATCAATCAGCGCGTTACCCTGGTTGTCCTCATCTCCCAGTTCGTGAATACCGTTACCGATGTGGACAAAACCCTCGTCGTCGTCATTGGGTCCCGGTGAGTAGCCTTCACCGGCTCCGCCACACTGGGGTCCGGGGATATTTGCACAGTTCTGGTCGTTGTATTCAGTGCCGGCGTCGTAAGCGGGTACCAGCTGTTGTACGGCGCCAGACGCCGGCAGTTTGACCCGGTTCATGGCGACAAAACTGTCATTGGTGGGGATCATCATGGCCGCGACGCTGATATAGCCGCGCCCGGGATTTCCGGTGATCTCTGTCGACACCTGCTCGCCTGGTCCCAGCAGGCCGGGAATAGTCGTTACATCAGTTGCAACACCTTCCAGCGCCGTGGTCAGTGGCTGGGTATCGCCTGACTCGGCGAGTATTTCCAGTGGCTCACTGGCAGGCTCGCCCAGTCGAAACAGGATGGCGCTGGCAGGATGGGTAACCACCAGCTGGGGCGTAAAGGATTGGCCGGGGGTGATATTGGTGATGGTGACCTCGTAACGAACGCCGGGCTGGGCGGCGGCGATGCCGGTTGCCAGGGTCAGGGTCAGGGTGGTAACTGCGCGTTTGAACATGAGTGCTTCCTCTTTTTGTGGGTAGGTTCAGCAACTAATTCGCACACCGGCAGGAAAAGGTTACAGGCAGCGGGAAATATTTTTCCCAACGGATAGAGGTGTTCACTCTCCAAGCTCGATAAAACAGGGATTGCTGTTCGGCTGGGCAGGTCGTTAACACGCAAATTGTTAACTATTTACCAATTTCAGAGACGTAACTGGCGTTGTGGTGAGTGGGTGCACTTACCGCTTATCGCTCCTGACAACCGCTTGTCGGCGGGGCCGCCAAAAAGTGCACGAGAAATGCGCGCTATCTCTACTTTTCGCCGGTTTTCGATTGTCACCCCAATAGCTGTTACCAAGAATGGGTAGTAAGAAAGTGGCAACGCAACGGGAACGAGAGCTATGGGAAATCAGTTAACAGGGGACCGACGCCAACGTGGCTTCAGCCTGATCGAACTTATGATGGTGGTCGCTATCGTGGGGATACTGGCTGCAATCGCGTACCCCTCGTACAGCAACTCGGTTATCAAATCGACGCGCGCCGCTGCACAGTCCTACCTGATGGAACTGGCCCAGGCACAGCAGAAATATTTCAACGATGCGCGTACCTATGCGCCTGACGAAGCCACATTGAATTTCAGCACGCCGGATCGAGTCGACAGTGGGTACACCATAGGTTTTACCGTGGTGGCGGGTCCGCCCGCTGCGTTTACCGTTGCCGCCACCCCCAAGGCCGGCTCGCGCCAGGCCGGTGACGGCGTACTGGCGATTGATAGCAGTGGGGCGAAAACCCGGGACGGTGACGCATGGTGATCATTCAATTAGCGAAAAGCGAGGTGCCGGCATGATAAAATCACCTGGCAGTGACAGGGCCATCAACAACAGCAGGGCTGACCGTGGTTTTACACTGATCGAGCTAATGATCAGCCTTCTTTTACTCGCGGTGCTGCTCGGTATTGGTGTGCCGTCTTTTCGGACCATGATTGCTGACCAGCAATTGCGGGCCGTAAGCACAGATTTACGTATCGCACTGACCACCACCCGGTCAGAGGCCGTGAAACGCAACCGCAGCCTGGTGCTGAATCCCAGTGCGGATGGCTGGGGAGCCGGGTGGAGTATTGCCAGCCCCGACCCCAACGATCCACTCATCCTGAATCACCTGCGGCCTGAGGGCGTGACAATAACCGGGCCCGGCAGCGTTACCTTTAATCCGCTGGGAAGATCCACCGTGGCGGAATTCGCCATTGCCGTGGATGCCGTGAGCTCCGCGGCCATGTGTCTGCAAATGCAGCTCGATGGGCGCGCTGTCGCAATCAAGGGGGTGTGTCCATGAAGGCCGTCAACTACCCGGGAAAGTCAGCGGGTTTTACACTTATCGAAGTCCTGATCACCTTCCTGGTCCTGGCCATAGGCCTGTTGGGTCTGGCGGGGCTGCAGGTGAATACCCTGGGCAATCAGTTTGAAACCTACCAGCGTGCCCAGGCCGTGCTGCTGGCAGAAGATATGGCCAACCGGATCAGGGTGGACGCTATAGCCGCCCGGGCCGGAGATTACGCGGACAACGACCAGTACGGGCTGCTGGCAGACGCCGACTGCTCTGTGATCGCCGCCAGCGCCGCACGTTATCTGTGCGAGTGGAACAAGTCGTTGGCGGGCGCATCGGTAGAGGCTTCGGGTCAGAAGCTAGGCAGCATTATCGGGGCCAGGGGGTGTATCGCAAACCTTGCCGGCTCGTCAGATGGCGAGGCCGTAATTCGGGTCACCATCGCGTGGCAGGGTTCGACCCCCACCATCGCACCCGCTTCGGGCTGTGGTGTTGATCAGTATGGCGACGATGATCGCTTGCGACGCACGGTGAGTGTCGATGTTGTTTTGGCCAACCTGGCGTTGGCACCATGAATACAATTAACCCTGATCAGGCCGGCATGCGGATCAACATGCAAGAGGGCTTCAGCCTGATAGAAATCATGGTTGCGCTCGCCCTGGGCGCAATTATCCTGCTGGGAGTGACCGAAGTGTTCACAGCCAACAGCCAGACCCGGATGGAAATAGAACGCACCGGCCGGCAAATCGAAAGTGGCGCCTATGCCCTGGGTTTGATGGATAATGACATTACCAACGCCGGTTATTGGGGCGAGGCTGGCGAACAGCCTGCAGGTGGCACGCTGCCGGCGGTTTGTCCGGGGATGAACGCTGATCTTACCGCCGCCGCTACCGAGTTGGTCGATACGATGGGTTATCCGATCCAGGGAGAAGACGCACTGCTCAGCAGCTGTGTTTCCCCCAAAGCCGGCACCGACTTTCTGGCGGTCAGGCGTGCGGCGAGTTGCTCACTGGGCAGTACCGATTGTGATACCGCCAACTCCAATTTTTACCTGCAGGTCAATGCCTGTTTCGAACCGAGTGATTCAAGTCTGCCATTGCCCGGCGTACTGAAAATGTCCACGGTGATTGCTGACCTGGATTATACGCAACGCGATTGCACCACACTTGCACCGGCCTACCGGATGCTCAGCAGGGTCTACTTTGTCAACGATGACGACGAGTTGGTTCGCGCCGAGTTGAGTCGCGACAGCGGGGCAAGTGCCTACGTTGAAACATCAATGGTTGATGGTGTTGAAGCGCTGCGGCTGGAATACGGCCTGGACACGACAGGCGATGGCCAGGTGGATCTGCACACTGACAGCCCGTCCGGCACCCAGTGGGCCAATGTTGTCATGGTGCGTTTACACATGGTGGTTCGCAACCTGGAGCCGACCATTGGTTATTCAGACACCAGAACCTATTCGGTAGGTGGCGCGAGCTATACGGTACCGGTCGCCTACCAGAACTATAAGCGACAGGTCTATGCCAGGACGGTGAGTATCCGCAATGTGGCGGGACGGAGGGAAGCACAATGAACAGGTATAGCGGTAGCGACAGGCAGCGCGGCATTGCCATGATAGTGTCTCTTATCATGTTGCTGGCCATTA
>Ga0316197_10003505_pt1 | contig 11169 bp, 14 predicted proteins | sample OudBiesiAoxic_MG_FD_204939 | JGI IMG/M metagenome (GOLD analysis project Ga0316197, IMG submission 204939) | Coastal sediment microbial communities from Oude Bieten Haven, Netherlands - site A oxic | ecosystem: Environmental > Aquatic > Marine > Coastal > Sediment | place: Netherlands...
TTGAGGCGCGTATTGTCGCGGCGGCTACCGTGGCGGCGGTGCTCGCTGCTGTCGAGGCCTGGGGGAGCGCGGAACCACCGGTGTCGTTCGCATCGACGGCGGCCGAGGCGGCCGCCTCGCTCCGGAATGTCCTGAACGGGTAGGGTCCTCCCCATGTCCGATATATCGTGGCCCACGACACTCAACCACTTGATCAGCGGAGCCGACCTCTCACGCGATGAGGCCTACGCCGCGATGAGCGAGATCATGGTCGGCGACGCTTCCGAGGCGCAGATCGCAGCCCTGCTCGTTGCCCTGCGATCCAAGGGGGAGACCGCCGACGAGATGACCGGTCTCGTCGACGCCATGGTGGACGCTTCAGTGCGCGTCGACGTCGGCGAACCGGTCGTGGACTCGGTCGGCACCGGGGGCGATCAATCCGGGACGTTCAATATCTCAACGACTGCAGCGTTCATTGCTGCCGGGGTGGGCGTCAAGATCGCGAAGCACGGAAACCGGGCGGCATCTTCGAAGACGGGTTCGGCGGATGTGCTCGAGGCGCTTGGTTTCAACCTCGAAATGGAACCCGACGACACCGCTGCCATGGTTCGCGAAGTCGGCTTCGGCTTCTTCTTCGCACCGCGCTACCACCCGGCGATGCGCCACGCAGGCCCGGTGCGGTCTTCGCTCGGAATCAGGACCGTATTCAACTTCCTGGGACCGCTCACCAACCCTGCGGGAGCGAGCCGTCTCTCGGTCGGTACGTCGGATCCGCGCATGGCCGGCTTGATGGTCGACGTGCTACGGAACCGGGGCGCCGAGCGAGCGTTCGTCTTCTACGGTGAAGACGGACTGGACGAGTTGACGACGACCGGGCCGTCGTTCATCTACCGCCTCCGCGACGGTGAAGTCACCACCGCAGAATTCACTCCCGAGGACTTCGGGGTTCGGCGGGCGACCATCGACGACCTCAAGGGCGGATCGGTTGATGAGAACGCCGCCATCCTTCGCTCGATCCTCGACGGACACCCCGGACCGAAACGCGACATCTCCATCGTGAACGCGGCACCCGCCATCGTGGTCTCCGGGCTTGCCGACGGGTTCGTCGAAGCGGTGGAACTCGCAGCGGAAGCGATCGATTCTGGTGATGCTCAGGCTGTGCTCGAGCGAGCCATTGGCTTCACGAACGAGCGAGCCTAGCCGGTCCAGGAACCGTTCCCGTATTGCGGCGCGTCCGGTACGGTTGGCGCATGCGGAGATCAATAGTCCTGATTGCGGCACTCGCCGTGGTGGCTGCCTCGTGTTCAAGCGGCACCGACACCACGCCTGCTGCCGAACCATCGTCTACCACGGTCGCTGCGGCATCCGCAGAAGGTGGGTCGACCACGTCGACCACTGGTGCGACCTCGACCACGACGGCGTCGACACCATCGGATACCGAGGCGCCTCCGGCAACGGCCCCGCCGATCGACGGCCCGCCGGCGCCCGATTTCACGCTGGCACTCGGCGATGGCGGCGAGTTCACCCTCTCTGCAGAGCAGAAACCGGTGTATCTGGTCTTCTGGGCCGAGTGGTGAGGCGTCTGCCGACGGGAGTTGCCCGTCATTGATGCCGTAGCGCCGGACTATGCCGACACGGTTCGCATCATCGCGGTCGCCGGACAGTCGGATCTCGATTCAACGCGGGCGGAAGCTGAGAAGCTGCTGTCCAATGTTGAGTGGGGCCTCGACGACTCGGTCTGGGATCTGTATGGGGTTCGTGGCCAACCCGTCTCGTACCTGATCACCGGAAGCGACATCCAGGTCGCCAACTGGTTTGGCGCTGCCGGGGAGGACGCCCTCCGCGCAGCGCTCGACGAACTCGTTGCGCTCGGGGCCTAGGACGTCACGCGGTCCTGTGCCGCACAATCGACCAGACGAGAAGTCCGATACCGACAGCCAGGGCCACCCCGTAGAACCAGACCGGCCCGCCGGATATCGACGGTTGGAACGGTTCGGTCGCGAGTCGTGTCCCCGCCGCAGCAATGATGGCGATAGCAGCGGCTGAACCCTCCGGTGGCCGCCGGTACGCCTTCCACCACGCCAGGCCGATCGCTGCAGCCGCCAGGAGGAGTGCCGCGTAGATGCCGACGGGATGGCGGGTCACCGTGCTTCCCTCCTGAGCGATCGCCCAGGGGAGATCCGAAGCGGTCCCGAGGCACGATCCCCGTACGAGGCAGCCCGCATGCCAACCTGCCAGAGCGGCCAGTGCGGCGGCTGAGATACCGTCGGCCATGGTGATCGTGTTCTTCCTGGCCTGCAGCGCGAACACGGCCGCTGCGCCAAGCGACGCGCCGACGGTGGAGACACCGGAGCGCACGAGAATGACGTCCATCGGGTGAGCGATCGGGTTTACGCCGTCGATCAGCATCGCGACGATCCGGCCGATGAATATGCCGGCTACGGTCGAGACCAAGCCGATCTCCCAGAGGTTCCCGGTGCATCGGGCGGCGTTGCCGTGTTTCGCCTCCCACCACAGCATGACATACGCCGCAGCGCCCGCAATGGCCGCGGCGGCGAGCAGGGTGAACTCCATCAGCCGTTCACCAACTCATCGATTTGCAGAGCCAGTGTTCGTTCGTCGATGACACCGAAGTGCAGGTATGAGAGTTCGCCTCCCGGGCGGAAGAAGAACGTGAGGGGAACGCCCCGAGAGCCTCCGAGATCCGTAGGGATCTGGCCGGAGGCATCAGACAGGTGGGTGATCGGCGCGTCGGGGAAGAATTCTGAAATGAACGCGGCCGCGCCGTCCGGTGTGTCCCGCACGTCGAGTCCGATGAAGATCACGTCGTCGGCGTATTCGGTGGCGGCCCGGCCGATCAGTGGTGCTTCGGAGCGGCACGGTGTGCACCACGAGGCCCACACATTGACGACGACAGGCTCGGTCGAGTCGGCGAGGAGAGACTGGAGTTCCTCACTCGTCACTGGCGACGGAGGTTCGATTCCTTCAACCGGTTCGCTCGAGGAGCACGCGCCGGCGAGCAGCGCGATGGCGAGCAGGGTGAGGGCGATTCGGAACACGATCGAGAGCGTACCTTGACGACTTGTCAACCGGCGCGTCGGTCAAGTTCTGCTTCGACGTCCCCGAGGTCGACGCCGCGCTCGGCGAGCAGAACGAGGAGGTGATACACCAGGTCCGCGGACTCTTCGACGATCCGATCGGTGGACCCGTTTCCGGCCTCATGATCCTTCGCGGCCATCAGGACCTCGGTGGCCTCCTCCGTGACCTTTCGGCTGCATGCGTCGACACCGCCTTCCAGCAACGTCGTCGTGTACGAGCCGGGGGGTCGCTCGGCTGCCCGCGAGGTGATCGTAGCCCACAGCGATGAGAAGCCGTCGGTGGCGCCACCATCACGGGGTGGGGCGTCGACCGCATCGAAGCACGTGGTCGCCCCGGTGTGGCACGCAGGTCCGGCGGGTTCGACCCGTACGAGGAGGGTGTCGGCGTCGCAGTCGAGGCTCATGTCGACCACACGCATCGTGTTGCCGCTCGTCTCGCCCTTCTCCCAGAGGACGCCCCGGCTCCGGCTCCAGAACGTCATCCGTCCCGTCGCGGCTGTCGTCTCAAGGCTGGCCTGGTTGGCGTATCCGAGCATCAGCACGTCCCTGGTGTTCACATCTTGTACGACGACGGGAACGAGGCCTCGCTCGTCGTATGCGGGTTCGATGGTCATGCAACCTCCACAATGCGCATCGGAATGCCGGCTTCGGCAAGGAACTCTTTGACGACCGGGATCGGATACTCGGATCGATGGAAGATGGAGGCCGCGAGTGCAGCATCGGCCCGACCAGGCTCAAGCGCGGCGGCCAGGTCGGACGGGTCACCGGCCCCGCCGGACGCGACGATCGGAACCGACGTAGCCTCGCGGGCCGCTTCGAGAAGCGGAAGGTCGTATCCATCCTTGGTCCCGTCTCGGTCCATGGATGTGAGGAGAATCTCACCAGCGCCGCGTGCCGTCACGTCACGGATCCACTCGATGGCGTCGATGCCCGTCGGGTTCCGTCCTCCGTGGGTGTAGACCTCCCACGAACCGCCCGATCTCCTGGCATCGACGGCCACGACGACACACTGAGCACCGAACGCAGCGGAGCACTCATCGATCAGGTCCGGTCGATCGATTGCAGCGGTATTGACCGTGACCTTGTCGGCTCCGGCACGCAGGACCGCGCGCATGTCCTCGACGGCGCGGACGCCGCCCCCGACCGTGAGGGGGACGAAGACGTGCTCTGCGGTGCGCCGCACGATGTCGAGGAGCGTTCCTCGATTCTCGTGCGAGGCGGTGATGTCGAGGAAGCAGATCTCGTCTGCTCCCTCCGCGGTATAGCGGGCCGCGAGTTCCACTGGATCGCCCTCATCGGTGAGGTTCACGAATTGGACGCCCTTGACGACGCGTCCATCCGCAACGTCAAGGCAGGGGATGATGCGGCTACGCAGCACGGCGCACGTCTCCAACGAAGTTCTCGAGCACCCGGAGGCCGGATGCACCGCTCCGTTCCGGGTGGAATTGAAGGCCGAGGTAGTTGCGGTCGCGAACGGCGGCGACGAAGCGGCCACCGTGATCGCTCGTTGCCGTCACGATGGAGGGATTGTCCGGCACCGCCGCGAATGAGTGGACGAACGTGAACAGGGACCCGGACGCCACGCCGTCGAAGAGCGGATCGTCGGACGTCCACACCTCGTTCCATCCCATGTGGGGGAGCGGGCGGCCGGAAATCGCCTGAACGGACCCCGGTACGACACCGAGGCAGGCGCCGCCGTCCTCGTCAGACGAGTCGAAGAGCAGTTGCATACCGACGCAGATCCCGAGCAACGGTCCGTCCCATTCCTGGAGCGGTTCGACGAGACCCTGTTCATCGAGACGTGCCATGGCCGCGCCGGTGGCGCCGACGCCGGGGAGAACGACGGCATCGGCTCCGGCAAGGTCGGCGGGGCCCTCAGCGATCCGTGGTTCTCCGCCTACGACTTCGAGTGCCCGCTGGATCGAGACGAGGTTTCCCGCTCCGTGATCGATGACGGCGAGTCGCGTCACAGCGTTCCTTTGGTCGACGGGACGCCGACGCGACGGGGATCGAGGACGACAGCGCTGCGCAGGGCGATGCCGAGGGCCTTGAACGCGGCCTCCGCGATGTGGTGATCGTTCGCTCCTCGGGCGTCGAGATGCACCGTCGATCGGCTCGTGCGGATGAGTGATTCGAGAGCGTGGGAAATCATCTGTGTCCCCATCGCCCCGATCCGCTCGCCGACGAACTGCAGATCGAATATCGCGTACGGCCGCCCGCCGGCGTCGATCACGCAGGTGGCAAGGGCTTCGTCCATGGGAACCGCCGCGCTCGCGAACCGGGTGATCCCCGCTCGATCTCCGAGCGCTTGATCGATCGCTGATCCGAGGACGAGCGCGGTGTCTTCGACCGTGTGGTGCTCGTCGATGTGGAGATCGCCATCGGTACGAATCGTGAGATCAAACATGCCATGGTGGGCGAACGACGTGAGGAGGTGGTCGTAGATTCCGACACCGGTGGCGATGTCGGTCGCCCCAGTGCCGTCGAGGTCGATCGTGACCTCGACGCTGGTTTCTTTCGTAGTTCGCGAGACCGTGGCCCTTCGGTTCATGAGCGGATCCTTTCGATGGTGTTGATCAGACGATCGTTGTCGGCTTGAGAACGGATGGTGAACCGCAGGTGGTCGGCGAGCTCCGGAATGTGGGGGAACTCACGGACTACGAGGCCCTCTCTCATCAGGGCGGCAGCGACGATTGGAGCCGTGGGGCCGATGTGAGCGAGGAGGAAGTTCGCCTCGGATGGCGGCACGTCGAGGCCGAGGCTCGTGAGACGGTCGCGGAAGCGCTCCCGTTCGACGATGAGATCGGCCACGGCCCGGCGCATACGTTCCGGGTTGGAGAGTGCTGCGATTGCAAGCGTGCTGGAGAGCGTAGAGACGCTCCCCGGCGGCCGCACGCGGTCGATGGCGTCGATGAGCGACTCGTTGCCGATGGCATATCCGACGCGGATTCCCGCGAGACCGAAGCCCTTTGAGAGCGTGTGAAGGACGAGAAGGTGGGCGTAGCGGTCGATCCACGAACCCCAGAGGTCGGCGGTAAATTCGGCATACGCGGCATCGAGGACGACGACGCCGGGCGCTGTCTCGATGATCCGCTCGATGGTGGGATCGGGGAGTCGATCCCCGGTCGGATTGTTCGGCACGCAGATCCATGTGAGTGTGGCGCCGTCGGCAGCAGAGACCGTTGCGATGGGCGAAGACGTGAACGTGGCCCGTTGCTGCTCGGTCGCGATTCGGTAGAGGGGATAGGTCGGTGTGAATCCCGTGGCACGGTCCCCGGGGGCGAGGAACGTTCTGGCTGCCAGGAGGATCAGTTCGTCGACACCCGCGCCCGGCACGACCTGAGCGGGTTCGACGCCGGCGTACACCGCGGCTGCCTCACGGAGTGGTCGGTAGGAAGCCGCCGGGTACTCGTTCAGACCATGCAGCGGGACATTGGCTACGGGGATTGTCCAGTCGGTGGCCTCAGGGGCCGTGTTCTGGTCGAAGCGGACGACTTGATCGAGACCGAGATCGAAGCGCTCGGCGATCTCGGCACTCGTCGGTTGCCAGACGTAGCGTTCCGCCTTCACGGCGTCGCCTCAAACCGGAGTTGGACGCATCGGGCATGGGCGGAGAGGCCCTCCGCAGATGCAAGCTCCACGATGATCGGAGCGATGGTCTCGAGTCCCTCACGGGTCAATTCCTGAACCTGTCTCCACGATCCGTAGTCCTCGACGGCGAGCGGTCCGTAGGCGCGGGCAAGTCCCCCGGTCGGGAGCACATGGTTCGCTCCGGTCGCATAGTCGCCTGCGGACTCCGGTGTCCACGGTCCGACGAAGACCGAACCGGCCGACCGAACTCGATCCGCGTCACGGGCCGGGTGTGCGGTCTGGATCGTCAGGTGTTCGGGGGCCCACGCATCGGCGAATGCGAGGGCTGCATCGAGGTCCGGGGCGAGCACGGCGAGGCCGTAGTTGTCGAGCGAGGCTTGGATGAGCGCCGAACGGTCGAGGTCGGAGAGTTGAGCCTCTACCTGGCCCAACACCGCGTCGAGAGCGTCGGCATCGTCCGAGACGAGCACCACGGGGGAGTCAGGCCCATGCTCGGCCTGGCAGAGGAGGTCTGCGGCCGCAATGACGGGATCGGAGGTGCCATCGACGACGATCAACGCCTCGCTCGGACCTGCGGGGAGGTCGACGCCGCAGACGCCGTAGACGGCGAGCTTGGCGGCCGTGACCCAGGGACCGCCCGGCCCAACAATCAGGTCCACCGGGTCGATCGTCTCGGTTCCATAGGCGAGTGCCCCAATCCCTTGTGCCCCGCCGGTTGCGTACACCTCATCGACGCCGAGTAGGGCGCAGGCTGCCAGGACGAGGGGATGGACGGCACCATCGTCGCCGCCCGGACTCACCACGACGATGTCTTTGACACCGGCGACGAGCGCAGGGACGACCCCCATGAGAACGGACGATGGGTACGCCGCCCGACCGCCTGGCACGTACACGCCGACACGTTCCACGGGCGACCACCTCCGCTCAACGGCCACTCCGGGTGCAACCCGCACGTGATCGTCGACGGGCCGTTGTCGTTCGTGGACAATCCGGATGTTGTCGGCTGAGGACTTGAGGGCATCCCGGATTGCAGGGCCGACCGCGCTGAACGCGGCACCGATGGCCTCACTCGGAACGCGGAGGGCTCCGAAGTCTGGACCGCCTCCGTATTCGGCGTTCGCGGCCAGCACAGCGCTGTCGCCACCGACCCTGACGCGATCGACGATGTCAGCGGCTGCTGACCGGATGCCTGCGTCCGGCACCGCGGACCGGCGAACCAGCGCGGCGTACCCGGAATCGTCGAGGTCTGAGAGTCTGGTTCTGCGCATCGTCATGGGATGATCTGCTCCACCGGCAGCACAAGGATTCCCGAGGCGCCGGCGTCTCGGAGTTCTGGCAGCACCTGCCAGAGGCGATCGGCTTCGACCACCGAGTGCACCGCAACCATGCCGTTGTGGGCGAGGGGGACCACGCTCGGTGCCTCGATACCTGGGATGATCTCCTCGATGCGGGGAACGACGTCTCGCGGGGCGTTCATGAGGACGTAGCGCTTGGAGCGGGCGGCGACGACTGCTCCGACCATCGTGATGACCGTCTGGGCGGTCTCGTCGAGTTCTCGGTCGGCGGCCGCGACGAGGACCGCTTCGGACTCCAGCACCCGCTCGATCGGTCGCAGACCGTTGACGAGCATCGTGCTCCCCGTCGAGACCAGGTCTGCGATGCCGTCCGCGACGTCGAGCTTCGTTGCCACCTCCACGGAGCCGCGCATGGCGACGGTCTCGATCTCGACGCCGAGCGTCGTGAAGTATTCGGTGACCGTTCTCGGGTGAGACGTGGCGACGCGTTTGCCTGCGAGTCCCTTCGCCTCCCCGATTGGCGAGTCTTCTGGAACGGCGACGGTGAGCGAGCATCGGCCGAATCCGAGTGGCATCACGGCGTTCAGGTCGAAGCCTGATTCGCCGAGAAGGTCGAAGCCGGTGATGCCGAGGGCAGCAACGCCGTCCGCGACGAGTTCGGCTACATCGTCCGAGCGGACGAAGAGCAGTTCAACGGGGGCCGACCGTGCGGTGACGGAGAGGGCGCGGTCGCTGCGCTCGAATCGGATTCCGGCGCGCCGTAGAAGTTCGGCACTCGGATCGGCGAGGCGTCCCTTGGTCGGGACGGCAATTCGGAGGTTCACGTTTCTGCTCCTTCGGACCGATCCAGCGCAATCCGGTATCCGCCGGTTCCGTGGTGCAGCCATTCGTTGATTCGGGTGATCGTGGTCGTTGAGACGCCGGTCGCGCTTGCGATCTTGCGGTACGACAGACCTTCTTCCAGGAGCTGGACAACCGTCCACCGAGCGCCCAGTTCCTCGAGTTCGTGCCGCGTGCACAGGTCGCGCAGGAAGCGGCCGATCTCGTCAGCGTCGGTGAGGCTGGCGATGGCCTCGAAGAGCGCCTTGGACGACGGTGTCTTCCAATTTGATGCAATCGCGGTCGGCATGGTCCTCCTCGCTGGTGTGGAGAGCGTAGATGTATTAGCGTCCTAACACAATACGACAGAAGGATCTTCAGTATGCAAGTGATTCCGGCCGTTGACGTGTTGGGTGGCAACGCCGTTCGCCTTGCGCAGGGCGACTATGACCAGGTAACGCGCTACGCCGACGATCCGATCGAGATGGTTCAGCAATGGGCAGATGCCGGGGCGGACCTGGTGCATGTGGTCGACCTCGAGGGCGCGCGGTCCGGGGTTCTGAACCGCGGGTTGGTTGAGCGGCTCGGAGCGGTCGATGTCCCGATCCAGTTTGGCGGCGGCATCCGGACCGTTGCATCGGCCGAAGCGGCGCTCGGCGCGGGACTTACGCGTGTCGTTGTCGGGAGTGTCCTCCTTGGTGATGACGCAGGCGACTTCGTGGCGGCACTGGACTCCGAAACGATCGTCGCCGGTATCGACGTTCGATCCGGCCGAGCGCGGGGGAGCGGGTGGGAGGATGACGGTATCGAGGCCGACGAGGCGTTGCAGCGGGTGCTCGATCTCGGACTCACCACCATCCTGGCGACCGGCATCGAGACCGACGGCATGATGGTTGGCCCTGACCTTGAGCTGCTCGCCCGTCTCCGGGCACAGGCACCGAACGCCCGCCTCATTGCCTCGGGTGGCATCGGATCACTCGCCGACTTCGATGCGCTGGTCGCCCTTGGGGCCGATGCGGTGGTGGTGGGCCGCGCGCTCTACGAGGAGCGATTTGCCTTCGCTGAGGCGCTTATTCGGGCCGCTGATCGTCGGTAGGTCATACGTCAGGTGAGGGCAGCCTGTCGGCCGCCCTCACCTGATGTCGTTGGTCTCCTGATCGGCTATCCGTCTTCGAGAGGTCGCTTCCTGGTTGAGAGGATGGCGAGTACTCCGAGGAGTAGGAGTCCGAGGCCGAGGAGGGCGATGGTTTCAGTGTCGGTTCCGGTCTTCGGCAGTTCCTCTTCCTCATAGAGGCCGAAGTCGGCGTCAAGGAACTCGACTCCCTCGGCGAGGTCGATGGTGAACGATCCTGCCGTCGTCAACGATCCTGAGACCGTGCTCATGTCGAGAGTGGCGGTGTAGCGGCCGGCGTCGAGGCCGACGAACTTGTACCACCCGTCCCACGGTCCCTTCGCTGTGATCGCCGTGGCAATGACACTGCCGTCGGCATCCTTGAGGAGCACCTTGGCGCCGTTGATACCCGGCTCGCCGGAGTCCTGAATGCCGTTCTCGTTGGTGTCTTGCCAGACGGTGTCACCGAGCTGCGCGGTGCCGGCGATGCCGATTCCGACGTAGTGTGACGGGTCTTCGTCGGTCACCATCGTGTCCCCGAAGTATCCGACGGCCACACCGATGTTCGCGTAGGCCACGAGTTCAGCGACACCGAACGCTTCGCACGTCATGGCCGCACCGACAGCCAATGTGGTCTCCGGGCATGTGATGGCTCCGAGTACATCGTCGGTCACCGTGACATCCGTCAATGGCACGTTCCCGGTGTTGGTGACGAGATACGTCCACTCGACCGGATCTCCAAAGTTGAGGACCGGCGCCAGGTCGGCGGTGTCGGCGTCAACGCCGTTCGTGGCCTTCTCAATGTCGATTGTCGGCGTTTGCGGGATCGTCGTATCGAAGCAGTCCTCGTCAGACACTTCGTCTTCGAGGGGGTCGAGTCCGGAGGCGAGGGCACAGTTGTGTACCGTCCCCGCGTCTATGTCGTCTTGGCTGATCGGATAGTCCGCCGTGCAGGTCATCGACTCACCGATGACCAGTTCGGTCTTCGGGCACGACACCGCGATTCCACCGAGGTCGAGGTCTTCGACGTCGATGTCGAACAGGTCGACATTCCCGTCATTGGTGACTGCGAACTCGTAGGTGATCACATCACCCGGATCCGCGATCCCGTCATCCCCGAGTCCCAACGCCCCGGTCTTCTCAACAACGATGGACGAATCGACGCCGTAGTAGTGGGATGGGTCGGTGTCGGTGAGGGTGGTGTCGGCGGCGTCGGTTCCGGTGACGGTTCCGATGTTGGCGTATTGGCCTGCGGTAGCGGTTCCGGTCGCGGTGC
>Ga0316197_10003506_pt1 | contig 11167 bp, 9 predicted proteins | sample OudBiesiAoxic_MG_FD_204939 | JGI IMG/M metagenome (GOLD analysis project Ga0316197, IMG submission 204939) | Coastal sediment microbial communities from Oude Bieten Haven, Netherlands - site A oxic | ecosystem: Environmental > Aquatic > Marine > Coastal > Sediment | place: Netherlands...
AACTTCGCCTACATGCATGATGTAGGTGGAGATACGGTTGTGGTTGATTGCACATCCGAACGTCACACAGACCTTTGTAGATAATGAAAAACAAGATGGCTAGATCTCATCGTGGTGCCGGACATATGACGAGGGTATCAGACATTTTCTTCTGCCAGAAAGGTGTGCAGATTCTTGGTGGTCGAATGAAGGCTGAAATCATCCTGTCACAGAGGAGAAAAGTCTGATGGCTACCTTCAAAGGAATCGTTTCTGCGGCAACACCCGAGGCAGCACAATCCGGTGCCGATATACTAAGAGAGGGGGGTAATGCGGTCGATGCCGCGGTTGCCGTATCTCTGGCTCTTGGCGTAACTGAGCCTGCGGGTTCAGGAATCGGAGGTCAGGGAACCATGATTGTCCAGAGGCCCAATAATGTGGGATTTGTCATCAACGGCACCTCGCTTGCACCGCCTGAGTTACCAGCCGATTTGAAGCTGACGGATCTCAAGGGAAGAAGAGCCTCTACGGTCCCCAGCATGCTCCGGATGCTGGATTTTGTCCATAAAAACTACGGAAGTGGAACGATCCCCTGGCAGAGGCTGGTTGAGCCGGCAATCCACTATGCGTATAAAGGTTATCCGTTGGGGGAATTTAGACGCAAGTCGATGCTGCGGTACCGCAAAGCGTTGCTAAAAAATTCTACCGCACGAGAACTTCTATTCACCTCTGAAGGCACCGTTCCTGAAGTAGGGTCTTGCATGAAAAATCATCGTCTTGCCTCTACCCTGAAGCGGATTGGATCGAAGGGAGCCGAGGAGTTTTACTCAGGCAAGATGGCAGAGCAAATATCAGAAGACATGGCGGTGCAAAATGGCTGGGTCAAACGCGCTAATTTGCGCGATATTCCAGCTCCGAAGGTACTGCCGGCGCTAAAAGGATACTACCGTGATTACGACATAGCCACATTGCCTCCTCCTGCATCTGGCTGGGCGGTGCTTATGGCATTGAACATCCTCAGCCAGGTGCCGCCTGAAAAATTGAGCCAAGAGGGTCCATGCAGGACCGCATGGATTGTTCAGGCCTTGAAAGTGGCTCACCGGCATCGACTTATGCGGCCAATTCAGGATTTAATCCACTATGATGATCAGGTGCAAAACAAGCTTAGCATGAGCAGGGCTGAAAAAATTGCCGCGTCTCTAAGAGATGAAGGAACCGGTGAAACGACGCATTTTTCCATTGTGGATAAGGACGGAATGGCGGTGGGTGTGACTCAGAGCCTCAACTCCTATTTCGGTTCCAAAATTGCGCATCCAGATCTGGGCTTCTTTTACAACAGTTACATGATCGAGTTTGTCTCACCTTTGAGAAACAACCCATTTGCCCTGCGACCAAACGCCATGCCATATTCGTCCATGAGTGCCAGCATATTAGCCCAGGAGTCTAGACCTTTAATGGTGTTGGGCAGTCCCGCAAATGACCGGATTATCTCTGCGGTGGTTCAGGTGATCAGCAACTGGCTCGATCTGAAACAGACCATTCAAACTGCCATTGAAAAGCCGCGGCTTCACACAATCCGAGAGGAAGAAGTAATGATGGAGGTGCGCCCCAGCTCTGCAACGCTGCTTGCGCTGGAAGAATTAGGGTTTTCCGTGCACGCCCCGTTTACCAGCCTGTTCGCAGGGAAATTAAATCCGTATTTCGGTGGTGTTCATGCGATAGCATTCGAGGAAAACGGATGGATAGGAGTAGCCGATCCAAGGCGCGACGGTGCGGTTGTCTATGCAGATTAAGCAAAGTCGATATGGACGAGAAGACCTTTTCTCCCGTCTTTTTTTTTGAAAAAGAGACTCCTGTGGCTGACCATTAACCTGGGAACGGCCTTTCTGGCCGCATCAGTTGTCTCCATGCTCGAGGGTATTATCGCCAAACTGACTATCCTGGCTGTTTTTCTCCCGGTTATTGCAGGCCAGGGCGGCAATGCTGGTGCTCAGTCGCTGGCAGTGGTCATGCGCGGCCTGGTCATGCGCGAAATCCCCCCCAAGAGAATCCCTGAACTGATTCTCAAGGAAACAAAACTTGGAGCCCTGAATGGTATACTCATCGGTTTTATAACCGCGGTAATTGCCTGGGGCTGGTACGGCAATCCCTGGTTGGGCCTGGTAATTGGACTCGGAATGGTGATTAACCTCATCATCGCTGGTCTGGCGGGCAGTTCAATTCCAATCATAATGAAGCGGTGGGGAATAGATCCGGCTCAGAGCTCCAGCATTATTCTAACGACGGTAACGGATGTGATGGGCTTTCTGGCGTTTCTCGGGCTGGCGGTAATTTTTCAGCGTTTCCTGATATAATAGGCTCATAGGTTCTTTATATAAATTTAGTGTCTTCGCTCCCCTAGGGAGTTGTCTGTGCTAAAACATTCATCTCGGATGAGTTATGCGGCCGCCTTCAAGCATTTATTTCGATAAAAAAGACTACCGGCTGTTGGATATCGTAAATGATATCATGGAGCGCGGCAGTGGCCTTCATACGCTGCGTTCCCTGCTGGTCGAACATATGCACCCCCAGGGCATTAAAGAAATGGCTGCTTCCCGTGCCCTGCGGATTGCCTATGCGATCGCCGGTTTTCTCGACACCTACGTCAGCGGGCCCAGCAGTGATCGCCTCAAGGCACTGCGCTCCCTGCGCGACGAGGTACTTCTTGCAGACCGTATCTTTTATCATAGGAATACCGCACGGGTGTTGACTCAGATCATGAAGAAGTTGCTGCGCAGCCACGGCGATACCATGCAGCAGCTTGAACTGGCCCATGATTTCAGACTGGTTTCCACCGGAACCCCCCGCCTGGTAAGAAAACAGCTGCTCAAATATCATTTATTGGAAATGCCTGAGGATTGGAGCCAGTTCGCCTTTGACAACCATGTCCACGATGCCAGCACCAAGGGGAGAAAATCACCGACCCATCTGATCATGGATGCCTGGATCAAGGGCATCCGCCACTTGACAGTGGTTTATTATAATTTCGTCGATCCCGAAATAATAGAGGAATTGATCGAAGCAGGGTCGATACTCGATATTCAGGTTCGGGTCGGCATCGAGATGTCGGCGCCTTTTCGGGACAAATATGTTCGTTTCATCTGGGAATTACACGGTTTGAGAGACACCAGCTCGCATTTGAAATTTCTGGGCGAAGAACAAGTTGTCAACCAGATGAACCTCGGGAGAGCTGTCTCGCTTTATCAGCAGAAATATGTGCTTGAAGTACTTAAGGCTTTTAATTCCGACCATCGGCATATGGTCAATCAGGATCTGGGCCTGACGATCGAGCCCTTGAATAAGCAGGATTTTCTTGCTTTCGTCGGGGGCGGGCAGCCGTCGCTGCTGCACCTGAGCCGGTTCATCCACCGGGCCATCATGGAGCAGGCCAGCCCGGAGATTCCCGGCGGCACACAGGGTGTGAAAACGTTTTCAGATGAAGCAAAGAAAGACTTTCAGCAAGCTCATAGGAGGGTCAGGAGCTACGATATCGAGACGATCATTAGCCGTTTTCTCATGCCTTCAAACAATCCTGACCTTCACGACCCCTCGCGTCCCCAGCAATCAGATAACATTCCTGAGTTATTGCGCTTGAGCCCAAAAGAGTTGATGCGAAAACTGCTCACCCTTCATTCCAGTTCGGAATTCACCCTTAACCTGAGCAATCTTTCGATTCAAGATACACTGGAACTGCTTTTTGACTGCGAGGGCATGATCAATCACCTCGAAGCATATAATCTCAAAGACGCCAGCCACGGGATGCCCCACGGCCTTTCTACAGCCGGCCCCATTGCTGGGGAAGCGGTCGCTCTCAAGAGCCCAGCCCATTTTTACTCCTTGATCGGTGAACTCCAGGAGGCACTCAATGATGACAATGTCATCACCCTCAAGCGTGTTATAAGAGCCATCATCTGGGACCTGGAAGAGGACAGGCTGCAACTGAAAAGTAAGCTGGATGCGGCGGCAGCAGAGCAACCGAAGCGGAACATCCTCGATATTGAGCATCAGGGGCTGCTGAGTCGTAAAAATAATCTGCTGGGAATTCTGTTCAATCTGGAAAATTTTCACAATTTCTATAAAAAACGGACCCTCGGCTCCCGGATAGGTACGAGTTCTGCCGGGCGGGCGGAACTCCAGCATGGTATGGGGCTGGTGATAATGGATACCCTGCCGGCCCGGGCGCGGCGGGTCGTCCGCCAGGAAGCCGACAGGAAAAACCGTTGGCAAATACCGGTGAGTGGGCTTCTTACCAAAAACGTGCATTGTCGTCTGGGGCAAAAAGACGAACCGCATGCCGGAGGATGGTTTTCGCAGATCTTTCGCAGATGTGCCCGCAGAGGACAAGCCTGGAAAGACTGGAGCCTGGACCGGTTCGTCTTTCACCCAGGACGTCCCGGCAACGTCGTCACGCTGGGTGGGCTCGGAGCCGGCAATGGTGACAGCGCAGAATCCTATTCTCATCATCCCGCTAATAAAATAAAGCACACCTGGACGTATCTTAACACCAATCTGAAAAACACCCTGAAGGTAGTATTCGGCTTCATCCCTGCTTTTTTAACCTTTTTTCTTACCAAAGATTGGTGGCTGCTGGCTTATTTCGGAGCTGTTATCTGGTTTGGCATCACCGCTTCCCGCAATATTATTCAATCAGTGTTGGGCGGAGGCGGACTGAGACGATCGCCGTTACTACCCTGGAATTCACTGGTGAGCTGGAGTCGGATTGCGGATTCTCTGCTCTATACCGGATTTTCTGTGCCGCTGCTTGATTACCTGGTCAAAACCTTGGTGCTCGACCGCGGCCTCGGCATTACCACTGCAACCGACCCGGTTACCCTTTACGCCGTGATGGGGGTTGCCAATGGACTATATATTTGCGGCCATAACCTGTTTCGCGGCCTGCCGCGCAGTGCAGCGGTCGGCAATCTTTTCCGCTCTATTTTAGCTATTCCTCTGGCGATCTTTCTCAATGGTATTGTTGGGGGTATATTACTTCATGTAACCGACATACCGGATGTCAGCGGAGAGCTTCAGAAATGGGCGGCAATCATTTCCAAATTATCTTCTGACTGCGTGGCAGCGGTGATCGAGGGCCTTGCCGATAGACAGGCCAACATAAAGGCCCGTCTTGGAGCATATCGTTCAAAGATCGCCCAGATATTTGCGGTGTTTTCCCGGCTTGATCTGCTTTTTCCTGAAGACGATGTGCTTGATATTCTTCAGTCGCCGGAAATGGTGCTTGAAACGCTTGACAGCGAAGCAGCCGAACAGCAGACTCTTCTTATCGTCAATGCTCTGGATCTGATGTATTTTTGGATGTATCAACCTCGGGCGCGGAAAGCCCTGCAGCATATTCTCGAGGGGATGGACCGAGAGCAATGGCTTATCTTCTATAGATCCCAGCTCGTGCTAAAGCGGCACAAGGAGATAAGCCAGGTGTTCGTGGACGGTCTGGTTGGCAAAGATTTTTCCAGGGCACTATCTTTCTATCTTGCCCGAGCCGAAGAGTATTTGGTCCAACTCCAGCATCTTGGGGCAAAAGTGGGGTTGAACTGATCATATGTTAAGGCAATCATGTTTAATCACAAAAAAGTAAGAAGTTACAAATGCTCACGGCGTAGCTTTCTCTGCCGTTCGTTTCAGGTGGGTATGGGATTATGTGTCAGCAATCCGTTCAAAGGACACGCATTTCAGTTTATGCATCCCGCATCTCTGAATTTTTACCACACCCATACGCACGATTCTTAAACTGTTCATCTCAACAAAGGTGTCTACAAAGATCCTGTAATCATTTGATATTATGAATTAAAGCTGCCGATTGATCATTACCTCCAATTGCATGATCCTTTGGCGCATCTGCAGGATAATGGCAATTCCTGAAGCATTAACGCCCAGATCGAGTGTTAAACGGGCTGCGCACTTGGCTTTGGCGATCTCGGCACAGGCGATATAATAGTCCCCTTGCTCAACTTTCGCGCCTACGACCTCGTGCTCTATCCACTCAATAATTAGCGCTTCCGGCACGCATAACAGCTGGGAAAGTTCAAGGACACTCACATAATCTTCATCAGAAAGCAGGTTATAATGGGACTCTTGCATCATTTTACCCCCATCAAGTCTTTTCGTGGATCAAAAGCCATTTCCTTCGCCATTTTCTGATAAAAACTCTTTTGCTCATCTGATACAGCTGGCGGCAATATAAGATCAAGCACCACATAGAAGTCACCTCCCGACAGTCCCTTTCCTTTCAAACGCATTTTTTTACCCGTTTGGCTATGCGCTGGGACTTTGAGTTTGATCTTGCCATGCGGTGTGGGGATCATAATCTCAGATCCCAGTGCGGCCTCCCAAGGAGTCATCGGAATATGGCAGTAAATGTCATTTTCGATGACCTGATAACGTGAGGTTGAGGTGACATTCACCTCGAGATAGAGGTTACCGTTAGCCCCTTTACCAACACCTTCCTCTCCCTGACCTTTTAAACGAATTTGCTGACCATTCCCTACCCCTTTGGGGATTTTAACCTTTAGTTTTTTAGTCTTTTCAACAAACTGCCCATACTCATCAATCGTATGGTAACTGAAATGCAGCTGTTTTTCTGTACCGTTGAGCGCCTCGGTTATCGTAATTGTCACCTGAGCATGCAGATCCTGACCGCGTGCATCCCGTCGGCCGGCCTGCTGTTGATCCTGATGTTGGCGAAAATATTGGCTGAAGATATCTTCGTACGCACCAAAACCATGATCATTGAAATTACCGCGAAACGGCTGCTGCCCTTGTTTCTGATAACTCTGTTGCGCAGATTCTTCTTGTCTCGCATGCTCCCATGAGGCCCCGTACTTATCGTATAGCTTTCTCTTTTCGGGATCTCTCAAAACACCATAAGCGTGCTGAATCTTCTTGAATGTATCTTCCGCCTCAGTCTCCGTATTGACATCGGGATGATATTTTTTGGCAAGACGTCGATAAGCCTTTTTAATTTCATTGTCAGTGGCATCTTCTTTAACATCGAGCAATGCGTAGTAATCTTTTGAAGACATGATTAGGGACTCTCTCTAAAATCGTTTTATTTAGCATCAAGACAGTTCTTATACATCTTCAGTTACCACATATAGAGAAAGGAATCGACAGGCAATAATAGTTGAATGTCCAGGCCATCTGCTGGCCGTGAACCTTACCAATGGTCGATCAACAACAGCCATAATCGGTTAGGAGCCATTTCACTCCATAATGACACTGTTGACCAAATATCCAGTATAACCGACATAGAAGATTAGCAGCGCCGCACCTTCAATGCGGTTGATACGGCCCTGGCCCGCGGAAGCCATATCCAATCACGAAGAGTGACACTGTCAACAGGGCCATAACTGGAATGTCTCTTGATAAAATTTCAGGGGCCACAGTCATCGGTTGGATTGTCCCCGCTATCCCGGCCACAGTAAGGGTATTGGATAAATTCGACCCTAGTATGTTGCCAAGAGCTATGTCATGTTCTTTCTTCCAGGCTGCGATAATCGAAGACGCCAACTCTGGTAATGAAGTGCCTATGGCAACAATAGTTAAGCCCACAATCAGATCGCTGATCCCGAACCCTCGGGCGATTTCGACGGCGCCCCAAACCAGGATACGCGAGCTAACAATCAATAGAATCAGGCCGAACCCAAGCCATAAAATTGCTCGACGGATAGGTATTTTACTTACTTCGAGTTCTTGTTCCATCTGCCTGCCAAGTGAGTCGGTTCTCCTCTTGTAGCCTTGCCATAAGGTCCAGGCCATAAGGGCACCGAACATTGATAGCAGTGTCAATGCATCAGATCGTGGTGCGCGGCGGCAAAGGTGGCAAGGACCGTACCACCTACTTCAACACTGATGCGGGATCTGCGTTAGCTGGTTATCTGCGAATACGACCAGCGACGCGAGAGCAGAAAGTATTTCTGGTTGAGAAAGGCACCTACAAGGGTAAGCCGCTTTCAGTACGCGGCATCCAGAAGCGGATGGAGTATTACGCGAAGAAGAGCGGTGTCGCCATCACCTGTCATCAGCTCCGACATACGATGGCAACCCAGTTGCTCAATAATGGTGCCGATATCGTTGCTATCCAAGAGTTGCTTGGCCATGCAAAGATCGAGCTCACCATGCGCTATAGCAAGCTGTCGGGTCTGAAGGCCCAGAAAGATTATCACCAGGCGATGCAGAAGATTACAGGAATCGGGGAGCGGGATCTAATCGCGGACGTGCCGCCCATCAGGAATTAATTCCTGATGGGCGCTGTGCAGAGAAAAACCTTGACTCAGGGGAAAACAAAGACCAAAATAGAGGCAATTAACATATTAATATAAATAGAAAAAAAGAATATGTTACGCGGAGTTCCTGATGCTCTTTTTCACAGTAATTCTCAGATAATTGACACTGCTGAGGGCAACCTCTAAGTCGGGCAATTCATCGGTGTCAATATAGATTCAGGAAACATATCCGGCGGAATAGAAGACAACATCGATTATGCTCGTTTTGGCAATATTAAGTTCAAAGCTCAGTCACTGAGAATATCATATCAGGAAGAATTATAATTAGGACAGAGTCGGAAGAGAGATCGTTAGAACCAGCAGGACCACTTCTAGCAGCGCTTGAAAAATTGCCGTTCACCCGGTTTCCAAGCGATACTCCATTATTCTCAATTAAAACGTTCACGCCTCTTTGGCTGCGTGAGGGATCGGCGCTTCTTTGAAAACACAGCTTGGACCAATGATATTGAACTGAGTTTGAAAAAGTGCTACCAGATGCGTACCCGACCAGTGTCGATGTGGATGAAATCGGAATCGGCGTAGTAGCCAACACCACCGCTTTTAAGGGAGCGAGCCAGGTCCCTGAGCTGAATGGTTTTGAGATCATTGAGCCGAATATCGATGGCGCGTCCGCTCATATGTAAACTTTTCTTTGCTACTTTCGAGCTAGATTTGCGCAATTTAGCGTTGGTTGCCTGCGATCGATACCCAGAAATAATCTCATAAGTCCCTTTACTTCCCCCCGCTTGCTGGATCGAACAGAGCATAACTAAAAGCTTTGTGTCGATTGAGTGCACCTCACCAGTTCGAAAATCGCGGAGGAAATGATTAATACGATTCAGAGTAGACGGATTGCACAAACGCGGGTGGAAGTCTATTTCAAGACATTCACCGGTATGGGTGTGGTAGAGAGACAGCGGGTGCGGACCCTCAGTCATGGCCAAAGTGCGCGTAGGACCAAATAGCGCATATGAAGTGGCGAAGCTAGCAGCAGCAGCGAGAAAAGATCGCCGAGTCAATTTGTAATCTGGCATGCACAATAATGGGACCGGTTAATAAATAACCAGGACTACTGGGATAACAATACTTCCAGCAACCTGGCATCTCGATTATATAAATCGCCATTAAAATGGATGATCCCTTGATTGTCAAGCCATACAGTCTGATAAGTGATATGGATAGGCAGCGGGTTTGAAAGTGTGATGACCTTGCGCTCGCCGGAAGTGACGATGGTGTCGATTTTTTTACTGGACCAGAGCGGGTCTTCCATCTCCAGGGCGAATAGGGCCAGGTCCAGCGGGCGGCTGACCCTGATGCAGCCATGACTGAAGGACCTGAAGGAATGATTGAACAACTCCCGCGTCGGCGTGTCGTGCAGGTAGACCGAATGATGGTTGGGAAAAACGAACTTCACCCGTCCCAGGGCATTCCAGGGACCCGGGTCTTGGCGCAACTTGTAGCGTGACATCTGGGCCCGGGAAATATTTTCCCACTCAATAGTTGTTGAGTCTAACTCAATTGCATCCTCTTGCCAGCTGGAAAACAGCCTGATATTGCGCTCTACCAGATGATTCGGGTTTTCCCGCAAAGCCGGCAACTCTTCATTACGGGCGATGCTGGTTGTGACATTCCAGAATGGGTTGAAATCCAGGTACCTGATGTTATCTGAGAAGACCGGTGTCTGGTGCTGACTCTTGCCCACAATGACCGGCATCTCCAATATTGTTTCATTGTTCTTTACCGCAGTGAGAGAAAACCCGGCAATATTGACCATGACATAGTTTTCTCCGAGTTCATGAGCCTGCCAGCGCCAGCGGGCCATATTTGCGCGGATGATATTTATCTTTTCCTCTCTCGAGATATTCAGGACGGCCAGGGTTTGAGGACCGATGATACTATCGGTTTTCAGACCGTGTCGCAGTTGAAACAGGGAGATCGCCTCGACGAGTTCCTCATCGTAGAATAATTTGTCATTGGCCTCGGTCACCAGACCATGTTCTTCAGCCAAGCGCTTCCGGATGACCGGTAGACGGGGGTCGCTGTTACCCGACTTGACAAGCGGACCGCCCTTGATCTTGACCCATTCGCCGTTCTCGGGTGCGGCTTTTATCTTGATTAGTGCCTTTTTGAGATCTCTATAATACCGGTGTGCTGGGGCCAAGCCACTGAGGTAAGAAGTCAAATCGGCTGCTGAGCGTGCAGCATCCAGCGCCTTTAATGGGTCAAAATGGGTATTGCCGGCTTCGGCGAATAAGGCAGGCTCTGATGTGCGGAACTTCAGTTGGCCATAGCTCATGTCGTGGATGTACTTGACCACGTTGTAAGTTAATAAAGTGTCGAGCCGGGCCAAATCGTCAGGTCTGTCCGACTGCCGGAGTTCCAGGATTTCAGAGATTTCGTAATCGGCAGGATCAAGCCCTTCTTCATCTACTCGTTTAAGGAAGTCGACTATTACTCGTGCCTTGCTGCCGGGACCATCCGCTGTAACCCAGAGCGGCTGGACACCTTTTTCGTGGTAGATGGTTGCCAGGCAGAACTCTTTCGATTCGAGCAAAGGCTTCTGTTTGTGAAAATCAATCAGCTCCATCGGGTAACAATTAAGATGAGCCAACATAGCCTGTTGCAGTTCCTGTGCTTTATCCGCTCCATTCGAATTACGAGTGAGCAGGATAAAGATTATTAACAGACATGAGATAGCGACAGAAAGGTGCCGGGATGTAGAGTTTGGCAAAGATAAAAGGATATGCATAGATCGCTTGGTATTTGTTGAAGGTGTTTTCTTATCACAAACAGGTAATCATGATCGCACAGGAAAAAATCAAGCCAGCATTTTTCGCCTGTCTCGCTTAACAGATCCAACAGAGGACGCCG
>Ga0316197_10003507_pt1 | contig 11165 bp, 10 predicted proteins | sample OudBiesiAoxic_MG_FD_204939 | JGI IMG/M metagenome (GOLD analysis project Ga0316197, IMG submission 204939) | Coastal sediment microbial communities from Oude Bieten Haven, Netherlands - site A oxic | ecosystem: Environmental > Aquatic > Marine > Coastal > Sediment | place: Netherlands...
GGCTGCTGCTGCCCCTGTTCATCCACTGCTCGCCGATCCTCATTTCTTTTTGAATATCGTCGAGTATTTTTGTTGCGAGACTACTCATCACCAATCCTTTTCTTCACAGGTACTAAAATCCAGGCGAATGACGGCTTCAACGCCATTATTGCCCGGCCCGGCGACCTCTACATGAAGATTGTCGCCATCGCGCCGGTATTCAATGCGTTGCGGGAAGTCGTGTTCCGGGTTCTCGAAGCGCACCCAATGCTCGCCACCATCGGTGCGTGCAAAGTGGGTGGGGGGGTCCCCGCCGGGCTGTGCAATGTAGTTTTGTACGCCGTCTACCGCGGCGATACGCAGGAACTCAAAGCCGACCGTTCGGTCCGCGGTGTGGGTACGCCCCAGGCCGACCAGTTCGCCGCCACGGGGTGGCAACCAGACTTCCTCGACGGATTTCCCCCCGGAGTATGTGCACCAATGGCCGGCCATCCAGTCCAGTGACTGTTCGGAGGCATGGTCTTCGCCAAATACGGACGGGGTCAGTGTGACCGCCATCAAGACAAGAACTACGTTACGGCACCAGCCTGTTTGGGTATTTTTCACCTGATCAGGTCGCCTTCAGATCAAAACGTTCCCGCAGGAAACGTGCGATGCCCTCTTCATCGTGGTGTCCGATGACTGCCGTGGCGGCGGATTTGATGACGTCGTTGGCGTTGGCCGGTGCGTAGCTCTCATCGGCCATCTCGAACATGCTGAGGTCGTTGTCGCTATCACCGAAACAGATGATTCGCTCGATACCCAGAAATTCCTTCATCTCCTTGAGGGCGCCGCCTTTGCTTGCATCGCTGTGGTGAATATCAAGCCAGTGCCATTGCCGGCCCTCCCAGGCAGTTCCGGAGTAGGCCACCAGGTGCGGCTCGTCATTGACGCTGTGCAGCACGGCTTTTATCGCTGCGCCGGGGCCGATGGAGTTGACGTGAGTGATCGCGGCGTCAGCAGGCAGTTCGTCAAGGGCACGCGCCCTGATGTTGTCCCCGAGGCCTACGCTACGGATCAGCTGCTGCTCGACGTCGGACTTCATCGGCGGGTGGTATACGGTGCTCTCCTGATCCTGGTCCAGGGTAAAGACGAAAGGCGTCAGGTCCTGGCGGATACAGGCCTGGACGATATGATCGAGTTCGTCCGCCGTCAACAGGGCGCCGCTTGTAAAGCGCCTTTGCTCCGGATGCCATATCATGACGCCGTTTTTGTAAGCCTGCGGCAGCAGAAACTCGTGGCCCTCCAGGACGGCCCGCGCGCTATGCAAGGTGCGGCCTGTCGCAACGGTGTAGGCAATCTCGTGCTCGGCAAGGAGCCTGAGTGTTTCGCTTGTGTAGTCGGAGATGTCAGACTCCTGGTTCAGGAGCGTGCCATCGAGGTCAAAAACTATGAGTTCCACCTGAGAAATCCATGCGGAGAGACAAGTGACCAGTTTGGCAACTCAGGCGAGCCAATGCAAACGGGTGCGGTGCTGAACAACCTCGAGGCGCCGGGTTGGGCAAGGATGGTTTTGAGTGTGATCAGGATTACTCACCTATACTGAATACATGATGCTGCGAAGCACGGTCTTTGGACCAATGGCGCAGGCAAGCCCCTACCTGTCCAGGGCATGGACGCGGCTAATCTTTGTTTGATCATCTCTCTGTTACTCCTTTCATCCGCATGCACTGCCACCGGTCCTGAACGTTCACCTCCCATACCCTTCGTCGGGTCGGTGGCTATTGAGAGCAAAGGAGCCACCGATGACCTCAAGGCCCGTTTTGGTGTCGCACCCGAAGACAAAATTGGTGAGAAAAGTGCGGCGGCCGGCGCGGGAGCCGTCGCAGGTGGCCTGGCGGGGACGGCTTCTGATATGCATAAAACGCCACCGGACGAGCAGTTGCGGGTGCTGGACCAGCTGTTTGCCGACATTTATCAGCAGCGAACCCTGCACATGGAAATCCGGAACACGCTGGAGAATCAGCTCCCTGCAGATCGATTGGCGGATACTTCGGCGGCCGAAGCGCTTGTTCAGTTGAGCCTGTCTGATGTCCGGTTCACCCGGACTTTTTCCGGTAAATATGAGTGGACCCTTAAATCCATCATGGTCGTGACATGGAACCGGAATACGGGTCGCGCAAGGCACAGCTACAAATTTTATGAACACGCTTCGCGAGCCCTGTCACTCGATGACTGGATGCAAAATGACGGGGAAATGCTGAACCAGGGCCTGGATGAGAGCGTGGCAGGCCTGGCCGCACAGATGGCTGGCGATATCCGTTTCAAAAACTGAACGGCCCCCGTTTTCACTCCCTTGCATTCCTTTCAGGGGATTGTGCAAAAATACTCGTCATCATGCCCTTTACCCGGAGACCCCCATGAGCCAGGACCACACCCCCTTCATCCAGCGCCGCCGACTGCTGGCCGGCCTTATGGCCACCGCCGGAAGCGCCGCAGTGGCTGGTTGCACACCCAGGGCGGAGTCCGGCGATCCGATCTGGGCGGGATTCGATGAGCGCATTACCGAGCGGACGCTGGCGGAGGCCGAGAAGCTGCTGGGCCTGCAGTTTACCGAGGCAGAGCGGCGCCAGATGCTGGGCGGGCAGGCGGTCGAGGCTGAAGACGGATATTTCGCGCAGCGCATTGTGCGGACCCAACAGCGGAGAACCATCGAGAAGCCGAATGGGCTGGCGCCGGCCACGGTTTTTGACCCGCGTTTGCCCGGGGTGGAGTATGCCGCACAGCCGGACTCGGTGACCCTGTTCGACGAGCCGATGGCGGATCGCCCAGCTTCCGCGGAGGATGTGGCCTTTACCTCGATCAAGCAGCTGGCGCACTGGATGGATAGAGGCCAGATCACCAGTACCGAGCTGACCCGTCTGTACCTGGACCGGATCGCCCGTTACGACGGGCCGTTGCAGAGCTTCATCACGGTCACGTCTGAACTGGCCCTGCAACAGGCGGCCAAGGCGGATCGCGAACGGCAGGCGGGCAGAACGCGCGGGCCGCTGCATGGCGTTCCTTACGGTTTGAAGGACCTGGCGGATACGGCCGGCATTCCAACCACCTGGGGCGCCGCGCCCTTCCGCGACCGTGTGCCGGACAGCGACGCGGCGGTGACGCGGCTTCTGCGCGAGGCGGGTGCGGTGTTGCTGGGCAAGACCGCGCCGGGCTCACTGGCCTGGGGCGAGGTGTGGTTTGGCGGCGAAACCCGAAACCCGTGGAATCTCGCTGAAGGCGCCTCGGGTTCGTCTGCCGGATCGGGGGCCGCCACCGCGGCCGGGCTGTGCGCCTTCTCCATCGGTACCGAGACCTGGGGTTCCATCATCTCACCGTCCGAGCGCTGTGGTGTCACCGGGTTGAGGCCGACCTTCGGCCGCGTGTCCCGGGCCGGTGCGATGGCGCTGTGCTGGTCGCTCGACAAGATTGGCCCGATGTGCCGCTACGCCGAGGACACGGCCCTGGTGCTGGCCGAACTCAACGGCTACGACCCGGCGGACGCAGGCTCACTGACCCATGGCTTTGCCTACAATGGTAACCAGCCTCTGCGCCAACTCACCGTTGGCTACGACCCGCGCATGCTCGAAACGCCCGAAACCACGGCATCTGACCAGGCGGCATTCGAGGCTTTGAAAGCATCCGGTGTGACGCTGAAGGAACTGGAGTTCCCCGAACTGCCCTGGGACATCATCAATCCCATTCTCAACGCAGAAGCGGCAGCGGCATTCGAAGCCCTCACGCTGTCCGGTGCAGATGATGGACTGCGCCGCCAAAGTTTCGATGCCTGGCCCAACTTTTTCCGCATCTCGCAATTTGCCGGCGCGGTGAGCCTGGTCCAGTGCGACCGGATTCGGCGCCTGATCATGGAGCAGTTACACGCCTTTTTTGCGCAGACGGATGTGTTCTTCGCGCCTTATTCAGATGAACTCAACGCCCTGACCAACCTGTCCGGTCATCCGACACTGGCCCTGCGTTCGGGTTTCGAGCAACTCCCGAGCCGGGCCATCAACGGCATCACCGGTGAAGACACCGACGGGCCGACCCACGCGGTGCCCGACTCGGTTCACCTGTGGTCCGGTTTGTTCCAGGAAGGGAAGCTGGTTACGGTGGGGCGCGCGCTGGAACAGGCGCTGTCATCGCAGTCGGGGTGGGACACACGCCGTCCGAACTGACTCATTCAGGCAAATCGACTTTGAACTCGATGGCTTTCAATTGTTCTTCTGACACCCCTCCCTTTTCCAGCAGGGGCTTCCAACGGGGGTCATCATGCAGATCGCTAAAAAAGGGATCAACCATGACGCCGCTCAAGCCATTGACGCCAAGCTCTTTCTCCAGCAGTGGAAAGACTTCGTCCACTTCCCCTATCCATGCGTAAACGTGGGCAATTTCGATGGGCCAGCGATCCTCCCATCCGGTGCGCAATTCGGTGAACTTTTCCTGGAATTCTTCTGATCTTCCCTGTTCATAGAGTGCCAGCGCCGTTCCTTTTACCCGCCACTCGTCATCGGTTTCCTGTTCGAAAGCAGCGAGTGCTGCCTCCGGTTGTCCCATGCGCAACCGCGATTCACCAATGTAATATTGTGCGCCCGGCATTCCGGGACTCAGTTTCATGGCCGTGTGGGCTGATTCGATGGCCTCCTCATAGCGCCCTGCAAGGGTGTAATGCTGGGCCAGGTTGAAATACCCACTGGGATTGACCGGATCCCTGGAGACCGAAAATTCGCCCAGGGCCAGGGCGTAATCCAGTTGCCCCAGTGAATAGGCGAAAGTTGCGGCGTTTCGAAGGGTGCTCATATTGCCGGGGTCCAGTTCCAGGGCCCGGCGAAAATGCTCTGCCGAAATCTGTAGATCAGTCTCGTAGTACATCGCAATCCAGCCCAGTGCAGAATGGGCCGGTGCGGTATCAGGGTCGATGGCCAGGGCTTTTTCAGCCGCTTCCCGGCCCGCCTGGTAGCCTTCTTCAGGAGGCAGCAGATTGTATCCCGTCAGGTTGACGTAATTCCGGCTCAAGCCTGCCCAGGCCGCAGCGTACTCAGGGTCGATTTCCAATGCCTGCTTGTAGAGGATGTTGGCCTGTTCCCATCCTTCGGGCGTCAGGAGATTACTGAAATGCCTTGCCTGCAGGAAAAGTGCATAGGCTTCCGGATCCGTTTCCTCAACCTTTGGCACGCTGCCGAGCAGCGTGATTTCCAACTGGTCCACGACAGCTGCGGCAATTTCATCCTGAATGACAAAAATGTTGTCCAGTGACCGGTCCCAGGTCTCTGACCACATGTGAAAACCGTCCTCAACCTTGATCAACTGCGCCGTAATGCGAATCAGGTCACCGGATTTTCGCACGCTGCCCTCCAGTACATGGGCCACGTTCAGCTCCAGCCCCACATCGGAAATCTTGAAATCCTTACCCTTGAAGGAGAAGGAAGACGTACGCGAGGCGACTTTGAGCTGCGGTATCTGGGTCAGCAGGTTGAGTAACTCCTCTGCCAGGCCGTCAGAGAAGTACTCGTTGTCAGCGTCATCGCTCATATTGACGAATGGCAGCACCGCGATGGACAGATGTGCGATGGATTGACCCGACGCTCCCGATCTTGCTTGTTGGGCTGTCGTTTCCACCAGTTGCGCGTCCCGCCTCGGATCCAGCAGAAATTTGTCAAACGCAAAGTAACCCAACGCCAACACCAGCAGGACCATGATGCTCCGGTCCAGTTTTTTGCCGGTAAAGCGGGTAATGGAATGTTCCTGCTCGACCGTGACTTCCTTGGCCAGTCCTTCAGGCGTCAATTCGAACACCCAGGAAAAGATCAGCGCCGGGATGAAGCCAATGGACAGCGCGATCACGATATACCGAAGGATGGCATCACTGAAACCAAAGGCGGGCAGTATTGTTTCGGCCACCTGGATGATCAGCCAGGCCACAACAACGTAAGTCATCGCCACGCGAATGACGTTCCGGCGTTTCAACTCTTTGAACAACGACATGAAGCGACTGGATACCTTTGCAACCAGCTTATATATCTGATTTTAACGAATACTACGTATTTAAGTTGAATTCTTTATTGGAAGATAAGTAGCACCCCCTCCGGTCAAGTATGTAACCGAAGTCCACACAGGCACTTTTTATGAGCCGCAAGTATGTCCAAATCAGGCACACCGTCTCTGACTCGCTGATCGCGGAAGGGCCGCTGGGCTGGGGCATCATGCCGTTCGAGGGAAACTACTACATCAGCCGTAAATACCTGCTCACGGATGGCTTTCGGATCAACTGGTTGCCCGGCTTATGCGTTTACAAGTTTCTTTACGTCTGGCTGAATTTCGTCCGCCCTGACGGCACGGTCGCCCGGAATCTGGGCTGGAAGTACTGGCTGCCCAATCCCTTGCTGCCGTTCATCTGGTTTCGGGTAGCGGTGCCGGGGGTTCATCCCGAACTCAGCTTTAAACGATATGAGAAAGTTGACTGAGAAGCTGTGTCGCCGCCGTCAATCGCGATTTCTGATACCAGGGTCCAGATAATCGTTGTCACCGCTACCGTCCTGGATCCACACCAGGAACTCAAATAGCCCAGGGGTCTGCCCGGTACTCAACAGGGTGCTGGTTCCTGGATCGAAAAAGAACCCCGCCGGCAGAGTCACGCTGTTGAATACCGCATCATAATTGGAGGTATTGCCGCTGGATAAACTGCCCTTATTAGCGTTCTTTTGTGGGTCGGGTATGACCTTTCCGGCGGGATTTATCGATGCCTGGTAGAGTTTTATCGCTACGGTCGCCCATCCGACAGGTGCTTCCAGCACCATCGAACTGGGGCCGGCGGATGAATCGAAGTCTATGTACATTTCATAATCACCCGGGTTATTCCCGGTTGAGTTCTTCGGATAAAAAATAAGTTTCACTTCACTCATCGTGATCTCTCCTCAAATCCTTACACATTTGAGGTTAGCACTCCTTGCCAATATTTGCTGACCTGCGGCAGACTAGAACGGTCTTTGACAGGAATCGAACCTATGGCCCAGTACTGCGCGTTCATTAGCTATAGTCATTCCGATGCCCGTTTCGCGGCCTGGCTGCAGCGAAACCTGGAAAATTTTCGAATTCCCCCTGCAATCATGCAAAAACTCGCACTGGATAGTGACCGGCTTGGCCCGGTCTTTCGCGATGTCGCTGACCTGGGAGCAGCCACGAAACTCACTGACGCGCTGACTGATGCGCTGGCTCATTCACGGGCCCTGATCATCATCTGTTCACCCGAATCCGTTGCGTCAAAGTGGGTCGGGCTGGAGGTCGGAGAATATCGCCGCCTGCACGGTAAGGACGCCCTGGTCCTGCCGATCGTTTCGCCGGCGGCTGGCGGGTTAGATGCAGAGCAGATGTTCCCCGCGGCATTGGGTAAATCTCCCCCTCTTGCGGCCGATGCGCGCCGATCGGCTGATGATCGCAAGATTGCACTTCTGAAACTGGTCGCGGGATTGCTTGGGACTGGCCTGGATGATCTCATTCAGCGAGACGCGCGCCGTCGTCAAGCCCGCCTGGTGGGAGGCATAACCATGACTACCGCATTGGCCCTGGTCATGGCCATTTTAGCGATATTTGCCATATCAGCGCGTGAAGACGCGAAGCGCCGATTATCACAGAGCGAAGATCTGATTAGCTTCATGCTGGGTGATCTTCGAACCCAGCTGACTCCACTGGGGCAAGTCGGCGTATTGGAGAGCGTAGGCGCAAAAGCATTGACCTACTTCGAATCCCTGGAAGACAAAGATCTGACCGAAGCGGCGCTGCTTCGAAAGACTCGCGCCCTGTATCAAATTGGTGAAGTTTATTTCGAACTGGGGAATTTCCAGGCAGCTCATAATTCCTTCAGACTTTCACTGGAGCAGGCCCGCCAGTTGGCTTCAGCACAGCCGGAGAAAATTGAACGTCTTTTTGAATGGTCACAAGCCGAATTCTGGGCCGGCTTTGCAGCCTGGTATGCGGGTGACTTTGAAAAAGCCAGGGAACATCTCGACGCCTACCATCGACTCGCCTGGAAACTCGTGGAAAGGGAGCCAGGCAATCCTGACTGGATCATGGAAACGTTCTGGGCCAGCAATAACCTGGGAAGCCTGGAATACACGCAGGGGCACTTTGATAGCGCGCTGGTTCATTTCAAGGATGCCATTGACCGGATTGACGTCCTGATCGAAGAGGGTGCCACTTTGGACCGCCTGTTCGAGAGGGCTGCAACATTATCCTGGCTGGGATCAACCTACTTTCACCTGGGGAAACTGGCTTTATCCAAAGAATCTTTTCAGCAGGCCCTGAAAGAACCTCTGAATCCGAAAAACGCCAGGCATAAAGAAGAACGGTCTTTCATTTATCGAAAATTATCCGAAGTGGAAATTTACCGGGGCGAAATGATCCTGGCGCGGAAGCACGTCAATTCTGCTCTTGGTATCGCCAGGTCATTATCTGAATCCGACCCCGACAGCATGAACTTGCTTTACGCCCAAACGACACATGCCCTGCAACTGGCATGGCTGGATTCTTATGAAGGGCGGCCGGTTAATTATGCTGACCTGACCGCAACGGTTGACACGCTGCTCGGCACGGAACAACCACCACCCGCCTGGTTTGCTGTGGCTCTCGCGGTTGCAGAAATCGGCATACGGACGGGCCAGCCTGATTCGATGGCCTGGGCAAAAACCGTTCTGGGTCGCGTGAATCCGGAGGAAGACGGTTGGGATATCCTGAAAGAAGAATACCTGGGCCTGATCGTAACAGTCTCTGAACACGACAAAGCACTGCAGGGTACCGTAAATGAAATTTTACCCGGCATCGAAGCAGAATACGAAAAAAATAACGATTTCGAGCTTATTTTGCCGCTGATCAGAGCCTATGAACTACTGGGCAGGCAGGCAGAACTTGCAGCGCTGCAGGAAACTTTCTCAAATTCCGAATCCCGTCATCCCATGTGGGGTCAGAGACAAGTGCCAGAGTGAGCGGGTCCGCAAGCCGGACTGGCATTCTTCACCCAGGCACTTGTCTCTGACCCCATTATTGCTGCGCATCCCCGGCCGCAAGCTCTTCGCACAGAGCCACGTTGTCATTCACAATCCGCTGGATCGGAATCTCCCCTGAAACATTCGCACTGGTGATGTCGTAGGTGACCAGCCCCTGCGTACAATCTGCAAATTCAAGAGTCATGGTCCCGTCTCCGTCCTGATCAATGATTGCAGGGGGCGTTGTCGAGTCGAATACGCCGCCTTCGGCGACGAAAATCGTCAGGTTTGCCGTGTTGCCGGAGTAAGGCCCCTGGGCGATCAGCCATCGGTGACCCGGGTCTCCAATGCCGGACGGGGTATCCGGAGGGGGACGCTCGAGATCGTAGGTGAACCACGCAACGAACACTTGCTCGATGTCGGGAAATACCGTCAGCAAGAATCCCTGGCCATCGGTCAACGCGTTGTACCAGGAATCGTTGAGCCCCGGGTTGATTGAAAAGCTGGGAGCATCGGTTTCCTTGTAGACCCGCACGTAGTCGATCACGTAATCCGCCGGAAACTGGGTCTCGAAATTGGGTGGGCCGGGGAGGTTGCCGCCCACTGCCAGGTTCAGCAGGATGTGGAAATCCGTGTCGAACGGCGCCGGATAGGGCCCGCCGGTGGAATTCCACTCGGTTTGGGTCGCATAGTGGACATCGTCGACATACCAGCGAATCTCGTTTTCCTCCCATTCGATGGCGAATACGTGGAAGTCCCCGTCAAACGATCCGGAAGGCAGTGTGTACTCCGTGCCGGTAAAAGAGTTATTGGGCCACGCCCCCCCATAATGAATAGTGCCCATTACGGTATCGGGTTTGTGCCCCAGGTATTCCATGATATCGATCTCACCGCTGGCGGCCCAGGTGCCATAAAGCAACTGGTCCGTCGGCAACATCCAGAACGCCGGCCAAAAGCCCCGGCCAAGTGGCATTTTTGCGCGCATCTCCATGCGGCCATAGGTCCATTCGGCTCTGTACTTGGTTCGTATCCGGGCCGAGGTGTACTGGAATCCGGGTTCGACAGTCTCCTTGCGCGCCGTGATGGTCAGGAATCCGTCGGCGACCGTCGTGTTCTGGTCGGTGTACCACTGCAGTTCGCCATTGCCCCAACCACGCGGCAGACCTTCGGAAGAGCCATCGCCGATCTGGTAGCTCCATTTTGACCAGGTATCGATATCAGTGCCGTCGAATTCATCTGACCAGACCAGTTCGCAGTACTCGAAACCAGCACACTGGGCCCGGGCAGGCGTACTGAAGACCGGTAACAGGACCAGGCTGAGCGCAGCGAGAACGGTCGGGGTGAGTTTATGTTTGTCCATATTGAGAATCTCAGCGTGCACGTTTCATGGGCGAAACAAAACACTACCGGCAGATCGACTCAACTGCAAACAATTGAAACGATGTTAAGGGGCCTGGTAACCGGGAAATTCACAAAACTCCCGTGGCGGAAGGTCCCGTAAGTTACTCAGCGCGCAGGCTGATCGTAGAATTCCATTACACATATGACGAATCATACGCGGTGATCCTGAAGGAATCCTGAACCAGGTTCTTATTGTTGGTCGTCATCCCGACTACTTGCTATATTTAATCCTCTGCATCAAACATGTGCCAACAGGAGGTTAGCATCATGTCCCGATTTTCCACTTTTCTTCGTTTTTTTGCCCTGGTCGCGGCCGTGCTGTTTCTTGCGGGGCCTTTGCTGGCTGACAAGCCGAACAAGAAGGGCGCTTCTGACCCTTCATTTTCTGTAACGGTCACAGCAGGCATCAGTTTTGGAGACGCGCGCAAACTGGCGGTCGACAATGGCCTGACCGGATATAAGCCATTGCCGCCGGGCATTCGCAAGAATCTCGCGCGGGGCAAACCCATGCCGCCTGGAATCGCCAAGACACGCATGCCGGGAGCTTTTATCCGCCAGTTGCCGCATCACGATGGCTATGAATGGCAGCAGGCCGGGAGCGACCTGGTACTGGTCGCCATTGGCAGCCTGATTATTGCTGATGTGCTGGAACGGGTTTTTGACTGAGGAACGTGCGCCTGGTGTGTCCAAAGCCAGGAACCCCGTATTGGGCGTTCTATGTATCAGGTAGACCTGCCAGCGGTCAGAACAAGACCGGCAGTCAGCGACAATCACAGTTCAAAATCACAGTGA
>Ga0316197_10003508_pt1 | contig 11163 bp, 10 predicted proteins | sample OudBiesiAoxic_MG_FD_204939 | JGI IMG/M metagenome (GOLD analysis project Ga0316197, IMG submission 204939) | Coastal sediment microbial communities from Oude Bieten Haven, Netherlands - site A oxic | ecosystem: Environmental > Aquatic > Marine > Coastal > Sediment | place: Netherlands...
CGAGCGATCCCTGCCCGCCCTGGGCTTCGAGGGGATCGACGGGGTCCGGGTCGGCAAGGCCATCCGGTTCACGGTCGAGGCCGATGACGAGTCGTCGGCCCGAGCCCGGGTGCAGGAGCTCTGCGACCGGTTCCTGACCAATCCGGTCATCGAGGACGCCGTGATCACGGTCGACGCAGCCTGATGGCGACTCGGGTGGGGGTCGTGCTGTTCCCCGGGTCCAACTGTGAGCAGGACGTCGTCGAGGCCGTCCGCGCGCTCGGTGGCGACGCCGAGGTCGTGTGGCACGGTGACGAGGCACTCCCCACCCTCGACGCGGTGGTGGTCCCGGGCGGGTTCGCCCACGGGGACTACCTGCGTCCCGGCGCGATCGCCCGGTTCTCACCGGTGATGGCGGCGGTCGGTCGCTTCGCCGCCGAGGGGGGTCCCGTCGTCGGCATCTGCAACGGGTTCCAGGTGCTCACCGAGGCCGGCCTGCTGCCCGGGGCGCTGCAGAAGAACGCAGGCCTGAAGTTCGTGTGTCGCACCGTCGAGCTCGACGTGGTGTCGACCCGATCGGTGCTGACCGCCGATGCCGAGGTCGGTCAGCGGCTGCGCATCCCGGTCAACCACTTCGAAGGCAACTACACCTGCGACGAGGCCACCTTGCGGGAGCTGCAGGAGGAGGACCGCATCGTCCTCCGTTACGTCGACAACCCGAACGGCTCGGTCGACGACATCGCCGGCATCGCCAACGCCGCCGGCAACGTGGTCGGCCTCATGCCCCATCCCGAACGGGCGGTCGACGCCCTCCTGGGCTCCGAAGACGGCCGGGTGCTGCTCGGGTCGCTGCTGGCGAGGGCTGCGGCCACCGTCTGAGCGAGGTCCCGGACCCCGCACCCGAACCCGGTCAGCGGCCCCGGCTGATGCCGGCTTCCTTCAGGGTCGCGGCGTCGACCCCCACCTCACGCCAGGCGGCGTAGGAGATGCCCTTGCGCTCGCCGTAGGCCTTGGCGTCGGCCACGAAGGCGGCGCGCAGGTCGGTCAGGTCGGGCGTGTCGGCCATCGCAGCCAGTTCGGCCTGGAGGTCCATACGTTCCTGGACCAGCTCGAGGCGCTTGGTCGGCGACGCGTCCTCGATCTCCTCGTCGATCCGACCCAGCCGGGCCTCGATCGACTCGGGGGTGCGATTGCGGCCCCGCTTGGGTTTGGTGGCCTCGACCGCCTCGAGGTAGTTGCGGACCGCCCGGCCCTGCCTGCGACCTTCGGCCAGCGCGGCCTTGTGCTCGTCGGACATGGACGGCGTGGATTCGGCGGAGGGTGTCATGCATCCCAGTCAACAGCCTGTCCGCCCCGGTGCAAACGGCGGCCCCGCTCGGCCCCCGAGGTCGGGTTCCGCCCTGCACGCCCCCATCCCCAGGTGCCCGGTGTCGGGGTCGGTGCTCGTCGAGCGGGTTGTGGCCGGTTCGCCGGTGGTGTGGGTTCCTTCCGCCGCGGGCGCCCCGGATATGGTCCCGAGCATGGCGTCGCTGCACCGGGAACTGGGCCTGACCGACGACGAGGCGGAGTCCATCGAGGACCTGCTCGGCCGGTCGCCCAATCCGCTCGAACTGGCCATGTACGCGGTGATGTGGTCCGAGCACTGCTCCTACAAGTCGTCGCGGATCCACCTCAAGCGGCTGCCGACCGAGGGCGAGCGGGTGCTCGTGGGCCCCGGTGAGAACGCCGGGGTGCTCGACGTGGGCGACGGCATCGCGGCCGCCATCCGCATCGAGAGCCACAACCATCCGTCCGCCATCGAGCCCTATCAGGGGGCGGCCACCGGTGCCGGGGGGATCCTGCGCGACATCTTCACCATGGGCGCCCGACCCATCGCGTTGATGGACCCACTGCGGTTCGGCCCGCTCGACGACGCCCGCAGCCGCTGGATCGCCGAAGGGGTGGTGTCGGGCATCTCCGGCTACGGCAACTCGGTCGGGGTGCCGACCGTCGGCGGTGAGACCGTGTTCGACCCGACCTACCGGGGCAACCCCCTCGTCAACGTGCTCTGCCTCGGCCTGTTGCCGACCGACCGCCTGGTGCTCGCCCGGGCGAGCGGTGTCGGCAACCTCGCCGTCCTCCTGGGCTCGGCAAGCGGTCGGGACGGCATCGGCGGGGTGAGCGTGCTGGCGTCGGCCGGCTTCGACGAGGAGGACGACGGTGACAAGCGCCCGTCGGTCCAGGTCGGGGACCCGTTCGAGGAGAAGCGCCTCATCGAGGCGTGCCTGGCCCTGCTCGACGCCCGCCTCGTGGTCGGCATCCAGGACCTGGGCGGCGCCGGCCTGACCTGCGCAACGAGCGAGACGGCCGCCAACGCCGGCATGGGGATGGATGTCGACGTGTCCGCCGTGCACCGCCGGGAAGCGGGCATGGAGCCGTTCGAGGTCATGACCAGCGAGTCCCAGGAGCGCATGCTGGCCATCGTCGAACCCGACGGCCTCGACGAGGTGCTCGCCATCTGCGCCCGCTGGGAGGTCGACGCGTCCGTCATCGGTCGGGTCACCGAGGGCGGCCGGCTCCGCGTCATGGACGGCTTCGACGGGGAGGTCCTCGCCGACGTGCCCGCCGCCACCCTGCACGAGGACGCGCCGCTCTACGACCGGCCGCGACGCGAGCCGTCCGACCGGCCGCGACTGCCGGTCGACCTGGCCTGCCCCGATCCGGGCGCCGACCTGTTGGCCGAGCTGACCGACACGTCCTGGGTGTGGTCCCAGTACGACCATCAGCTGTTCCTGAACACGGTCGAGGGCCCGGGTGGCGATGCCACCGTGCTGCGGCTCAAGCACCCGACAACCGGTGAGGACACCGGCCGGGGACTGGCCCTCGCCACCGACGGCAATCACCTCTGGTGTGCCGTCGATCCCCGGCAGGGCACGGCCATGACGGTCGCCGAGTCGGTGATGAACCTGGCCTGTGTGGGGGCCTACCCGATCGCGCTGGTCAACTGCCTCAACTTCGGCAACCCCGAGCATCCCGAGGTGATGTGGCAGCTGTCCGAGGCCATCGACGGCATGACCGAGGCCTGCGAGGCGTTCGGTGTCCCGGTCGTCGGCGGGAACGTCAGCCTCTACAACGAGTCCTCGGGTGCCGACATCGATCCCACCCCTGTCGTGGGCCTGCTCGGCCTGGTCGACGATCTCGACCGGCAACCGCCGGGCGTGGGCCTGGTCGACGGCGGCCGTCTGCTGCTGCTGGGGGCAACCGACCCGGTGCTGGGGGGATCGACCTGGGCCGCCGCCCACGGGCACCGGGGCGCGGGACCGTTGCCCGCCCTGGACCTGCAGGCGGTCAGCGCCGTCGCCGACCTGGTGCGGAGCCTGGTGACCGACGGGGTCGTGGCCGGGGTGCACGACGTGGCTGCCGGCGGCCTCGGTGGCTCGCTCGCGGAGCTGGCGGTCCGGTCGGGCATCGGCGTCACGGTGGCCCGGGTCCCCGACCACACCGCCCTCTTCGCCGAATCGGTCGGTCGGGCGCTGGTGTGTGTCGACGCCGACGACGTGGCCGGGATCGAGCGCCGGGCCGCCGACGCCGGCGTCGCGGTGACTCGCCTCGGTGTCGCCGGGGGCGACCGCATCCGGGTCAAGGACCTCCTCGACGTCGCGCTCGACGATGCCGTGGCGGCGTGGCGGGATCGCCTGCCCGACGCCCTCGGGGGCGTCGTGGGAGCCGGCTGAGCCCGTTCGGGCGACCCCCGATCAGCACCGATCAGGCCCCCTCGCGGCGCTGTGCCCGCATCGACCGGCGACCAGATCTGACTGGATAGGGTGAGCATCGTGGCTGGGCAACTGGGTGCGACACGCCGCGAGGCGGTCGCCGGCGACGGCGACGAGCAGGATCAGACGGTCGATCCCGACGCCGACACCCCCAAAGAGGCGTGCGGGGTCATCGGCGTCTACGCCCCCGGCCAGCCGGTCTCCCACCTGATCTACCTGGGGCTCTACGCCCTGCAGCACCGGGGTCAGGAATCGGCGGGCATGGCCGTGTCGGGCGGCGAGACCATCATGGTCGAGCGGGAGATGGGCCTGGTCTCCCACGTCTTCGACGACCGCAAGCTGGTCACCCTCGAGGGTCACCTCGGCATCGGCCACAACCGCTACTCCACCACCGGGTCGAGCACCTGGCGCAACGCGCAGCCGGTGTTCCGGGCCGATGACGACCACCAGTTCGCGCTCGGCCACAACGGCAACCTGGTCAACACCGAGGCCCTGGCGGCCGAGGCGGGCATGTTCCCCGGCATCGTCACCACCGACACCGACCTCGTGGCCGAGCTGCTCGGCAGTGAGATGGCGGCGTCGGACGACCCCCGCTCGGACGGCCGTGACCTCGAGTTCGCCACCACCCAGGTCCTGCCCCGGCTGCAGGGCGCGTTCTCGTTCGTCCTGATGGACGAGGGGCGCATCATCGGCGCCCGCGACCCCAACGGCTTCCGTCCCCTGTGCCTCGGTCGGCTCGAGAACGGGTGGGTGATCGCCTCGGAGACCCCGGCCCTCGACGTCATGGGCGCCCACTTCGTGCGAGAGATCGATCCGGGTGAGATGGTCGTCATCGACGCCACCGGCCTGCGGTCGCTGCGCCCGTTCGACCAGGACGACATCGACCCCACGCTGTGCCTGTTCGAGTTCGTCTACTTCGCCCGGCCCGACAGCTGGCTCTACGGCAAGAGCGTGCACGGGGCCCGGGTCGCCATGGGCGAGCACCTGGCCCGCCAGGCGCCGGTCGAGGCCGACCTCGTCATGGGCGTCCCCGAGTCGGGGCTCCCCGCCGCCGAGGGCTATGCCCGGGCCAGCGGGATCCCCTATGGCCAGGGCCTGGTGAAGAACCGCTACATCGGGCGGACGTTCATCGCGCCCAACCAGGAGATGCGGGCGCTGGGCGTGCGCATGAAGCTCAACCCGTTGCGCGACAACGTCGAGGGTCAGCGGCTCGTCGTCGTCGACGACTCGATCGTGCGGGGCACGACGACCCGGGGGATGGTCGCCATGTTGCGGGAGGCGGGGGCCACCGAGGTCCACATGCGGGTGTCGTCCCCGCCCTACCGCTGGCCGTGTCACTACGGCATGGACACCGGCGACCGGGGCGAGCTGCTGGCCGCCAACCTCACCGTCGACGAGATCCGCGACTACCTCGGGGTCGACACGCTGTCGTACCTCGAGCTCGACCGCGTGGTGGACGCCACCGGCGCGACCGGCGCCGGCTTCTGCCACGCATGCCTCACCGGCGAGTACCCCATCGCCATCCCCGACCGGCTGTCGAAGCACGTCCTCGAGGCCGGCGCCGCCGCGCCGTCCTCGACCCCGGTCACCGCCCCCCGGTTCCTCGAGTTGGGTGATCGGTCGCTGCCGGCCGAAGCCGCTCGGCAGCAGCATTGAGCCCGCCCGCCCCCTCCCTCCCGATCGCCGTCTCGTCACATGGGTGAGACCTACGCCGGTGCCGGCGTCGACATCGAGGCGGGCGACGAGGCGGTCCAGCGGATCGCCCCGATCGTGCGGTCCACCTTCCGGCCCGAGGTGCTGGCCGACATCGGGGGGTTCGGCGCCTCCTTCGCCCTCGACGTCGGCGCCTACCGCGAGCCGGTGCTGGTCTCGGCCACCGACGGCGTCGGCACCAAGGCCCAGGTGGCCGAGGCCACCGGCCGGCTGGGGACGATCGGCATCGACCTGGTCGCCATGTGCGTGGACGACCTCGTGTGCCAGGGCGCCGAGCCGCTCTTCTTCCTGGACTACGTGGCGGTCGGCCACCTCGACCCCGACCGCATGGAGCAGCTGGTGGCCGGCGTGGCCGAGGGCTGCCGCCTGGCCGGCTGCTCGTTGATCGGCGGCGAGATGGCCGAGCACCCGGGGGTGATGGCCGGCGATCAGTTCGACCTGGTCGGGTTCGCCGTGGGTGCGGTCGAGCGAGACCGGTTGCTGACCGGTGACCAGGCCGGCGACGGTGACGTCCTGATCGGCCTGCCCTCGCCCGGCCTGCGGTCCAACGGCTACTCCCTGGCCCGGCGGGCCCTGCTTGAACGAGCCGGCCGGTCACTCGACGAGCCCGCGTTCGAGGGCAGCCCCCGCACCCTCGGCGAGGAGCTCCTCGTCCCCTCGGTCATCTACGCACCGGCGATCCTGGGCCTGCTCGACCAGGTCGACGTCCGAGCGGTCGCCCACGTGACCGGTGGGGGACTGGCCGGCAACCTCCGTCGGGTCCTGCCCGACGGCGTCGACGCCCGGGTCGATGCCACCACCTGGGAGCGACCACGCATCTTCGACGAGGTCCGACGGGCCGGTGACATCGCCGAGGACGAGATGGCCACCGTCTTCAACCTCGGCATCGGCATGGTCGTGGCCGTGCCCGCCGACGCGGCCGGTGCGGCCCTCGACGTTCTGGAGCAGCACGGTCACCGGGCCGTGGTCATCGGTGACCTCGGCCCCGGGTCGGGCCAGGTGCACCTGCGCGCCGGTCGATGAGCGACACCCGGTCCCTCCTGGTGGCGCACCTGATGCGCCACGCCGTGCGGACCGACGGCCCCTACCAACTGAAGTCGGGTCGCTGGAGCCCGTGGTTCCTCGATGCCAAGCAGACGGCCTGTCGGCCCGACGGCATCGAGCTGATCACCGACCTGGCCCTGGCCGCGATCCCCGACGACGTGACCGCGATCGGCGGCCTCACCGTCGGGGCCGACCCGGTGGCCTATGGCATCGCCGCCCTGGGCGCGGCCCGCGGGCGGTCGCTGCGGTCGTTCACCATCCGCAAGGAGGCCAAGGACCACGGCGTCGCCGGCCGTCTGGCCGGAGCCCTCGAGCCGGGCGACCGTGTCGTGGTCACCGAGGACGCTGTCACCCGGGGCACGTCGCCGATGGAGGCGGTCGAGGTCGTGCGGGCGCTCGGGGCCACACCGGTGCTCGTCCTGGCCGTCGTCGACCGGGGCGGGACCTGTGGGGCCATGGCCGCCGACGCCGGCGTCGCCTTCACCGCCCTGGTCACCGCTCCCGACCTCGGCTTCCCCTACGAGAAGGACGCCGAGCCCCTCGCCGCCCCGTAGCGCAGGGTTCGTGCCCGGTCGGCGCCGTCGGCCGATGGCGCCCGGCGGGGCGCGCGATCAGCCCGATCGCCGCTGACGCCGCCGGGCGAATCGCCCCATCGGGCCGCCCGCAACTACAGCCCGTCGGGGGGTCACCGGTACGCTCGCCGCCATGACCGAGCATTCGATGGCGGAACGGCTGGCCGACCTCGAGGAGCGTCGGGAGGCCGCGGTGCACGCGGGGTCCCAGCGCTCCGTCGACCGGCAGCACGAGAAGGGCAAGATGCTGGCCCGCGAGCGCATCGAGTACTTCCTCGATGACGGCTCCTTCCACGAGCTCGACCAGCTGGCCCGGCACCGGGCCGAGGGGCTCGACGAACGGCCCTACACCGACGGCGTCATCACCGGTTGGGGCACGGTCGACGGCCGCAAGGTGTTCGTGTTCTCCCAGGACTTCACCGTCTTCGGCGGGGCGCTGGGCGAGGTGTTCGCCGAGAAGATCCACAAGCTGATGGACATGGCCCTGTCCGTCGGCGCCCCGGTGGTCGGTCTCAACGACGGTGCCGGCGCCCGCATCCAGGAGGGCGTCGTCTCGCTGGCCAGCTACGGCGGCATCTTCCTGCGCAACGTGCAGGCATCGGGGGTCACCCCCCAGATCAGCGTCATCCTCGGCCCGTGCGCCGGCGGGGCCGTCTACAGCCCGGCCATGACCGACTTCATCTTCATGGTGCGCGAGCACTCACACATGTTCATCACCGGTCCCGACGTGGTGAAGACGGTCACCGGCGAGGAGGTGACGCTCGAGGAGCTGGGCGGGGCCCAGAGCCACGCCTCCAAGTCGGGCATCGCCACGTTCGTGGCCGACGACGAGCAGGCCTGCCTGGACGACGTGCGCTACCTCCTCTCGTTCCTCCCGGCCAACAACCTGGAGGCCCCGCCCCGGTTCGCCGCCACCGACGACCCCGAGCGGTCGACCCCCGAGCTGCGGGATCTCATCCCCACCAGTCCCAACCAGCCCTACGACATGCACGAGGTCATCGAGGCGGTCGTCGACGACGGGGACTACTTCGAGTACCACGCCGCCTGGGCCCGCAACATCCTGTGCTGCTTCGCCCGCCTCGACGGCGAGCCCGTCGGCATCGTCGGCAACCAGCCGATGTTCTTCGCCGGGGTGCTCGACATCGAGTCCTCGGAGAAGGCGGCCCGGTTCGTGCGCACCTGCGACGCCTTCAACATCCCGCTCGTCACCTTCGTCGACGTGCCCGGCTTCCTGCCCGGCGTCGAGCAGGAATACGGCGGCATCATCCGGCACGGCGCCAAGCTGCTCTACGCCTACTGCGAGTCCACCGTGCCCCGTATCCAGGTCGTGACCCGCAAGGCCTACGGCGGGGCCTACGTCGTCATGAACTCCAAGTCCATCGGCGCCGACCTGGCGTTCGCCTGGCCCTCAGGCGAACTGGCCGTGATGGGGCCCGAGGGTGCGGTCAACATCGTCTACCGCCGGGAGCTGGCCGACCTCGACGACCCCGAGGAGCGGCGGGCCGAGCTGGTGGAGGAGTACACCGAGCGCCATTCGAACCCCTACGAGGCGGCCGAGCGGGGTTACGTCGACGACGTCATCGATCCGGCCGACACCCGCCGGAAGCTGATCGCCGGGCTCGAGATGCTGCGTTCGAAGCGCGAAGAGCTCCCGAAGCGCAAGCACGGCAACGTCCCCCTGTAGCCCGGGGCGGCGAGTCGGCGACGCGTGGCGTGCCGATCCGGGCCGTCTCGAGAATCTTCGATTCGGCGGGAACCGGATGGGATCGGCGAGCGACTACATCAAGCGTGAGGCGACGAACGGCACGTCCGACGATGGTGGTGGCCGGGCTCGTCCTGGCCGTCGGCGGCCTCGTCGGTTGCGGGGACGGCGGTGCCGACCCGGAGGCCGAGGTCAGCGGGATCGTCCGGGAGCCGCTGCCCGTCGTCGACACGGTGGCGCTGCCTGACGCGACGCTCGACGATGAGCCGCTGCCGTTCCGGGCCGATGACCAGGGCCTGCTGCTGGTGTACTTCGGCTACACGAGTTGCCCCGATGTCTGTCCGACCACGATGGCGGACCTGCGGGTGGCCTTGGAGAGCCTGGGCGCCGATGCCGAGCGCGTCGATGTGGCCATGGCGACCATCGACCCCGATCGCGACAGCGGGGAGGCGCTCGTCTCCTACGTGCAGACGTTCGTGGAGGACGGCCACGCCCTGCGTACCGCCGACGACGACCTGCTGCGGTCCGCGACCGATGCCTTCGGCGCCGACTACTCGGTGACCGAGGCCGAGGACGGTGAGATCGAGGTGACGCACACCGGCTCGGTCTACGTCGTGGACGACGCGGGCCGCATGCTCGTGCAATGGCCGTTCGGCACCAGTGCGGGGGACATCGAGAACGATCTCCGCACCCTGCTCGCCCGAGTGGGTGCGGAGACGTGACCCACAGACAGACAACCCGAAGGGATCCAGCGATGACGATGGACACGAGAAGAGCGATGACGAGTCTGCGCCGGCCCCGGCTGCGGTTCGCGGCAGCCGCGCTCGTCTTGGCGTCGACGGCCCTGGTCGCCTGCGGTGACGACGACACCTCAGCGACGACGGCTGCCGCCGGCGAGCTGACCATCGAGGACGTGTGGGCCCGCACGAGCGCCGGAGCGCAGACGAACGGTGCCGCGTACATGGTCATCGCCGGTGGAGGCGACGACGATCGTCTCGTCGCGGCGTCGGTGCCCACGTCGGTGGCTGCCAGGACCGAGGTGCACGAGACGGTCGCTGCCGACGAGGCGGAGAGCGACATGGACATGGAGGGCGCCGAGGGCGAGAGTGACATGGACATGGAGGGCGCCGAAGGCGAAGGCGACATGGACATGGACATGGAAGGCATGCAGGGCATGACCATGCAGGAGGTCGAGGGCATCGACGTCCCCGCAGGCGAGACGGTGGCCCTCGAGCCCGGTGGTTTCCACGTGATGATGATCGACCTGGCCGAGCCGCTCGTGGCCGGCGAGACCATCGAGTTGACGCTCACCTTCGAGTTCGCCGGTGAGCGCACGGTCATGGCCGAGGTCAGGGATGCCTGATGGCCGCTGAGGTGCGCCGGGCTGCGACGGCATTGGTCGTCGCGGTCCTCGCGCCCGTCGTGCTGGTCGCCTGCGGCGACGACGGGGGTGGCGCGCCCGCCACCGAGGCCGCGGCCGTCGCACCGGCCGACATCGAGTACGTCATCCCGGCCGGGACGGGCGAACGCATCGACGCCGGGGAGCGGGTGGAGATCCTTCCCCGCCAGCTCGATGCCCGGGTCGGTGAGCTCATCCGCATCGAGAACGAGGACGACCGCGGCCACCTGCTCGGCCCGTTCTTCGTGGGTGCGGGGGAGACCCTGAGCCAGCGATTCTCCTCGCCCGGCACCTATGAGGGCCAGTGCAGCGTGCACCCGTCGGGCGAGCTGCGGGTCGTCGTCACGGCTTGACGCGCCGACTCGCCACCGCTCTGGCCGGGATCGTCGTGGTCCTCGTGGCCGCGGCCGACCCGGCCGCGGCCGATCCCCCGGCCCCCACCGATTACCGCTCGGAGGTGGACGGGCTGAGCCCCGCCGTCGACGGGGTGGCGGCGCGTGTCATCGGTGGCGACTCGTTTCTCGAGTTGGTCGTCACCGCGGACGCCGAGGTCGTCGTCGTGGGCTACCAGGGTGAGGCCTACCTTCGCTTCGACCCCGACGGCCGGGTGTACGAGAACCAACGCTCACCCAGCAAGCCGCTCAACGAGGACCGCTTCGGCGAAGGCGATTTCACCGGCACCGACGCCGAGGCCGAGCCCGAATGGGAGCAGGTGAGCGAGGGCGGGACCCATCAGTGGCACGACCATCGGACCCACTGGATGCAATCCGATCGCCCCTTCGGGAAGCAGCCGGGGGACCGGATCCTCGAAGGCGTCGTGCCGCTGCAGGTGGACGGGCAGGAGGTGGACATCCGCGTCAGCTCGACGTGGATCGCCGGGCCCTCGCCGGTGGCCGCGCTGATCGGCGGGGCTGTCGCCGTGCTCGTGGCCGCGGCCGTCATCGCCTGGGGACGCTCCGTCGTGGCCTGGCTCCCCGTGTTGGTCGTCGCCGCCACCGCGGC
>Ga0316197_10003509_pt1 | contig 11159 bp, 10 predicted proteins | sample OudBiesiAoxic_MG_FD_204939 | JGI IMG/M metagenome (GOLD analysis project Ga0316197, IMG submission 204939) | Coastal sediment microbial communities from Oude Bieten Haven, Netherlands - site A oxic | ecosystem: Environmental > Aquatic > Marine > Coastal > Sediment | place: Netherlands...
CCCCGCAAGTTCGCCGGGCCCCACAGGATAGGAGGGTGCGGCGGGTTCGTGTGCCAGCCTGTAGCTTGACAGAAATTCGCCGAGGAACAGGTTGAACAGTTCATTGTCTGCTGCAGGCCCTTTGAAAAACTCCCGGAAGCCGTCAATCGCCGGCATGTCTATTTCACCGGTGTTGGCCGGCACCTTCAACCCGGGGTCGCGGTAACGACCGCCTTCATCTCCGCGCGCGGCCAACCACTCGCCGAAAGACTGGAACAAGTCAGCCGCACTGGGTGCACGCATTCCGATGGACCAGGTCATGCCATTGTCCAGTGCGACACCATGGTGGGCGACTCCAGGTGGTAAATACAGCATGTCGCCTGGTTCGAGTACCCACTCCTGTTCCGGTACAAAATGGTGCAACACGTTCAGCTCGCAATCCGGGTAAAGCCCTGGGTCGAACGATGTCGTTACCTGCCAGTGTTTACGACCTTCGGCCTGGATCAGAAAGACATCGTATTGATCAACATGAGGCCCGACCGACCCGCCGGGGGCGGATGCGCTGACCATCATGTCGTCAACGCGCCAGCGCGGCAGGAACCGGAATTTTTCCATCAGTTCCTGCAAGGGTGGGTAGTGTTTCTCAACATCCTGTACCAGCAAGGTCCAGTTCGTCGCAGGCAGGCTGGTCAGGTCACGCTCACTGAACGGTCCATAGCGAAGCTGCCAGTCATGTTTCGGGAACTGACCGCTCACCAACCTTGACTCTGCCAACTCCTCACAAGCAAGGCCGGCGATGTCGTTGCTATCGAGCTCGGGTATAAAACCAGGGAAGGCCTGCCTGATCAGCAAGGGCTTTTTTTGCCAGTACTCGTCAAGAAACTGCTGAGCGGTGAGGTTGCTGTTGAAGAACATGTTTTGGGGTTCAGCTTATGTGAAATCGCCGGCCGGGCCGGTACCCGATGGGCCTGTTCCCTAGAATTCGTCCAGGGAACGGGCCATATGTGCTGCGTTGCCGGTGTATAAGGCAGGTGTCAGTTTCAGCAGTGACTGAATCGCTTCTTCCGGCAGGTCGAGATCACGGATGAAGTCAGCGAGTCCGGCTGCGGTTATTTGCTTGCCCCTCGTCAAAGCCTTGAGTTTCTCATAGGGGTTCTCTATGCCATAGCGACGCATCACCGTTTGGATGGGCTCGGCCAGAACTTCCCAACTGGCATCAAGGTCCTCCTCCAGTCGGTGGGCATTAACTTCCAGTTTTGACAGTCCCTTGAGCAGGGACGACATGGCGACCAGTGAGTGTCCATAGGCTGTTCCGATACCCCGTAAAACCGTGGAGTCGGTCAGGTCCCTCTGCCAGCGTGAAACCGGTAGTTTCAGGGCAAGGTGTTCAAGCAGTGCATTGGCTACGCCCAGGTTGCCCTCTGCATTTTCGAAATCAATCGGATTGACCTTATGCGGCATGGTAGATGAGCCGACTTCGCCTTCAATTGTCTTCTGACCAAAGTAGCCGATCGAAATATAAGACCAGATATCCCGGCTCAGGTCGATCAGGATGGTGTGGTAACGGGTCAGTGACTGGAACATCTCAGCCATCCAGTCGTGGGGCTCGATCTGAGTGGTGTACGGGTTCCACTGTAAACCCAGTGACTCTACAAAATTCTGGGCCAGTGCAGGCCAGTCCACGTCCGGGTAGGCACTGATGTGTGCGTTGAAATTTCCTACTGCGCCATTGATCTTCCCCAGGGTTTCCTGTTGGGCCATCTGCCGGGTTTGCCGGCGCAACCGGTGCAGCGTATTTCCGATCTCTTTACCGAGTGTCGTAGGTGACGCCGTCTGACCATGGGTTCGAGAGAGCATCGCCTGGTTTGCATGAAGCTCAGACAATTCGGCTAAAGCCTGGTCGATCTCATTAAATTTAACAGACATCACTTCTTTGTGTGTGTCCTTCAGCATCAGCGCATAGGACAGGTTGTTGATGTCTTCAGATGTGCAGGCAAAATGTAAAAACTCTGAATTATCATTAAGTTCAGGAAGGTTTATAAAGCACTCTTTAAGATAGTATTCGATTGCTTTTACGTCATGGTTGGTGACGGATTCAATTTCCTTAACCCGGTTGGCGCCGTTTTCGTCAAATTCCGTGATCAGCTGATCTAGAAACGCATTTGCCTCCGGTGTCAGGGGAGGAAGCTCCGGAATGCCATCCTGCCGGGACAGGGCCTGGAACCATCGGATTTCCACAATGAGCCGGCGATGGATCAGACCAAATTCGCTGCAAATGGGTCGGAGAGATGCCGTTTTGGCGGCGTAGCGTCCGTCTACCGAGGACAGGGCGGTGAGGCTTGAAAGTTTCATGCGGAGCATTCTCTCATTCTTTGTCATCCACTCCAACACGTTATGCTGCTACAGTCTTCAAAATATCTGTAAAAAAACGCGGAGCTGTTGATGAATACCGAATCGAGAATTGAACGCGACAGTATGGGAGAGCTGGAGGTTCCGGTTGATGCCTTGTGGGGAGCGCAAACCCAGCGGGCGCTGCAAAATTTTCCGGTCAGTGGCCTTCCCATGCCCCGTGCCTTTATCCGTGCACTTGGATTGATCAAACAGGCCGCTGCAATGGCTAACCTTGAGCTGGGCTTGCTTCCACAGGAAAAGGCGGTAGCGATCATCAACGCCTCGAGGATTGTTGCAAACGGCGACGTCGACAAGCATTTTCCAGTCGATGTATTTCAAACCGGGTCGGGCACCTCTACCAACATGAATGCCAACGAAGTGATTGCCCGCCTGGCTTCGGCTGATCGCAGTTTTGTGGTGCACCCCAATGATGATGTAAATATGGGGCAGAGCTCCAATGATGTCATTCCGTCTGCGATCCAGGTTGGTGCGGCTTTGCTTGCTTATGAGCAGTTGGTTCCCTCGTTGTTGCACCTGGCTGAAACCCTGGATATCAAGGCCGAGGAACTCGGACAGGTCGTTAAAACCGGTCGAACCCACATGATGGATGCCATGCCCCTGACTTTCGGACAGGAGCTGGGTTGCTGGTCACAGCAGATTCGTTCAAACATCAAGCGGATAAAGGGCACGCTAAAGCGCATGCGCAAACTGCCACTGGGCGGCACAGCGGTAGGCACCGGGATTAATGCACACCCGGAATTCGGGCCGCGGGCCGCGTATATCCTCGAATCGCTGACCGGCGTGAAATTCAGGCGATCCGGGAATTATTTCGAGGGCATCAGTTCACAGGACACTTCTGTTGAATTGTCCGGGGCGCTGAAAACCCTCGCTTGCAGCCTGATGAAAATTTCCAATGATTTGCGGCTGATGAATTCGGGTCCGTTGGCCGGTATCGGTGAAATTGAACTGCCGGCGCTGCAACCGGGCTCATCCATCATGCCGGGTAAAGTCAACCCGGTTATTCCTGAGGCGGTCTGCATGGTCTGTGCCCAGGTAATTGGCAACGACACGACGATCACGGTGGCTGGCCAGTCCGGGCTTTTTCAGTTGAATGTCATGTTGCCCGTTGTTGCTTTAAATCTGTTGCAGAGCCTTGAAATACTTTCCTCGTCAAGCAACCTTCTGGCCGACAAGGCCATTGTGGGTTTCACTGTACGGGAAGAGCATATTCGTTCTGTATTGAGCCGCAACCCGGTACTGGTCACGGCGCTGAACCCGGTTATTGGCTATGAACTGGGCGCTGCAACCGCCAAGAAAGCCTACAAGAAAGGACTGTCTGTAAAAGAAGCAGCGTTGAAAACGACCGAGCTTTCTGCAGAGGAACTGGAACGTTTGTTAGACCCGTTGACCCTGACAAAGGGTGGGATCAACGGTTGAAATGAAAAACCTTATTTAGCAGATACAGGACGAGACATGATAAGAATTGCCGCTTTCCTATCGTTTGTCTTTTTGTTGCATACTGCGGCCTTGATCGCGGGGGAAGGGGCACACTGGAGCTACGCTGGTGATGATGGTCCGGAGCATTGGGGTGAATTGTCACCCGAGTTTTCCCGGTGCAAAGAAGGCCAGAATCAGTCCCCGGTTGACCTGGTCGCTGACATCCACGCAGAACTTCCGGAGCTGGTTTTTGAATACCACGGTACCCCTGTGAATGAGATCAACAACGGCCATACGATTATGCTCAATGTATTACCGGGCAATTACCTCAGTATCCCAGAGTGGAATAAGAGTTTTGAACTCAAACAAGGGCATTTTCACAGCCCGAGCGAACACACCATTGGCGGTGAACATTCCGATATGGAGGTCCACCTGGTTCATGCGGATGAACAGGGCAACCTGACCGTTGTGGGAATAATGATAGAAGAGGGTGAGGAAAACCCCATGTTGAACCGGATCTGGTCTTTTATGCCAGAACAGGTTGGAGAAACCCGCGAGTCGCCACTTACTGTTTTTGAGGCAGGTGTCCTGCCGCCGACCAAAGAATATTTTGTTTACGGCGGTTCGTTGACCACACCGCCGTGTTCCGAAGGCGTCAAATGGATTGTTCTGCGAGAAGCCCTTACCGCGTCGCCCGAACAGGTTGCCCGTTTTAAAGAGCGCGTTGGAGAGGCTACCAACCGGCCCATTCAGCCCACTAACGCCCGTTTGATTCTGGACTAGCTCTCAGTTGCCCTGTGCCGGAGCCACAGTGCTCCGGTAAGAAATACGGCGGCTACACCCAATCCCGCCAGCATCTGGAGCGAAAACAAACGATCCAGGATGTTCGTGAGAGTCACAGCGTGGTCAAAATCGTGGTTCAGGGTGGCACCCAGGGCCAGCATGCCTTCGCCGTCACGGATTTCTGCTGTCAGAATAGCCGGGCTGTTTGCAACCCAGTCTCCGACCAGGCCAAACAGGTTGTTATTGACGGTGAAGGTTTTCAGGAATTTTATCCAGATTTGCAGAATCGCGAATATCACGGGCGGCAGCAGTGCAAACAGGAGCGGGATCCGGGGCGCAAAAGCCGATACGAGTAACAGCCAGCCGTAGATTGGCAAAAACCAGATCGAAGACGCCAGGTAACTGGCCAGTAACATCGCCCAGGCTTTCAGCGGATTGACGACTGACAGGAACAGCGTCCACGGATTTTCCCCCACCGACAGGACCATGATCGAGGCGATCCCGGCCATCACGATTTGAGTCAATACGAAAACAGCCCAGAATATAAAAGGTGCAACGATCATAGCTGTCAGGAGTTTGGACGCGATGGTCAGCGTGTCGCTGGCGGGTAAAGATTTCCAGAACAGGATGCTGCGATCTTTACGGTCGTCATACAACGCGCCAAGCAGATAGAAAAAGACCACGAATGCGAGCACGACCGTGAAGAAAAGCGAGCTTCCTAGCATCACTTCGTACCCGTGTGTTGCACGGAACTCAGGGCTCTGGCTGGCCAGCAGGCGAACTGCCTCCTTAAACGTGTACATCTCGTTGTCGAAATGTGCCGTAGTGAAAATCGACATCAACAAAAACGCAATGTATATGCCGCCAATAACCAGTGGCGTGGTGCGTAACGCACCTTTGTTTTCCCAGTATTCGCGGCGAATCAGTGCAATCAGGCGTTTCATGAATCACCCCGTTTCATGGTAGCGACGAACAAGTCAGCAACACTGGGGGTGTGAATTTCTCCCAGTTCCGCAAGCCGGTCTCGCTCAACATTGTCAAACAGGAAAATATGGCGTCCGAAGAGTTCACGTTCGTACATGGGGTTCAGAGCTCGAGCCTGTTCGGCGAATTCAGGCTTCACCATCAATTCAACATAACGGCTTTCCACTTCTTCCATGGAAGCCTCCAGTGCAATCTTTCCATCCTGGATAAAGATCAGGTCGGTCAGGATATGTTCGATTTCCTCCACCTGGTGTGTGGTAATCAGGATGGTGCGTTGTTCGTCGAAATAATCGTTTAGCAGGCTGGTGTAAAACTGTTTGCGGTACAGGATATCCAGCCCGAGTGTGGGCTCGTCCAGCACCAGCAGTTTGGCGTCGATGGCCATCACCAGTGCAAGGTGTAATTGAGCGACCATTCCCTTGGAAAGTTGCTTTACTTTGTGGTCAAGGGTGATTTTGGTATGAGACAGGTACTGCATGCAGGTTTCGCGGGAAAAGCCGGGATGGATCTGTTCCGTCGTATCAATCAACTGCCAGACCCTGATCCAGCGGGGCAGTACAGCGACATCTGCAATAAAGCACACGTCTTCCATTAAAGAGGCACGATCCCTGGAGGGGTCTTTGCCGAGGACTGAAAGTTCGCCGTCGAACGTTGCCAGCCCTAAAATGGCTTTCAGCGCTGAAGTTTTTCCGGCACCGTTGGGACCAATGAGGCCAACGATGCGGCCTGCCGGGATTTCCATGTCAATATGGTCAACGGCCAGAGTTCGGCCATAACGCTTGGTTAATCCTCGCGCTGAAATAATCGGGGTCATCGCTTATCGCTCTCTTTTTTTACGGCGTTATTGAGGAGTGTTTTGACATCCAGGCCCAACTGCTCAATGCGACTCAACATGGCTGGCCATTCTTCGGTCATGAATTTGTTTCGCTCCGAAGAGACCAGGCTCTTGCGGGCTCCTTCACACACGAACATGCCAAGTCCCCGGCGTTTTTCAACCAGTCCTTCATCTACCAATGCCTGGTAGGATTTTGATACCGTGATCGGATTCAATTGGAACTCCGAAGCAACCGTGCGTACTGAAGGCAGAGCTTCGCCTTCCGACAGCGTGCCATCGAGTATCATGGCGACGGTGCGCTCTTTCAGCTGCCAATAAATCGGTTGGCTGTCATTCCAGTGTGCTGACATCAGGGTTTAATCAGTTGTTGCGGAAAAGGAAAAGGCTGACTTTGAAGCCCTTGTTCTTTTTGACAGCAGAACTGCTCCTTGAGCGTACGCTTTCAGTGGTACTTTCAACCGCGTTTGTGTCGGCGAAATTCACGCTCTGGCTTTCGGGGATAGCGGACGAAGAGCCCGCACCGGCCAGCGAAATTACCGTGAGCATCAATGCAGCAAATACAGCTACTCGATTGGAAACTTTGAATTCTCTGTTTCGTGTCAGTCGCAACATGATCTTTCCTGTAGTGCAGTTTTATTGAGTTAGTTATAGGGTGATGTAGTTAAGTATAACACCATAACCGTAAATTGCAACTACCTATCGATTTGTGCGGCTGCCCACCCAGGCCAGGCACAGTGCAAGTGCCAGGGGTACGAGTCGTTCTACCCAGTCGCCGGGAGATTCCACGGTCCAGCTGAGAGCGACGGTCAGCAGAAAACCGGTGGCCAGTGCCGAAATGCGCCATGCGGGCTGCACCGGGCCACGCCAGAGGGTGATTACGAGCAACGGCCCGAATGCTGCGGCCAGTGCCTGCCAGGCAAATAGCACGCGGCTGAATATCCGGTCCGGAAAACCGATCGCAAGAATAATAGCGAGAGCTCCAATTAGCAGAACAACCCAGCGGGCCCGGCTTAGGCCGGATTCGTCACTACCGTGCTCATCTTTCAAATCGTGACTTACGCTGGAAGCTGCGACCAGCAACTGGCTGTCGGCGGTCGACATGATGGCGGACAGGATGGCTGAAACCATCACACCGGCCAAAATGGCTGGCAGAAGTAGTGTGGCCAACACGAAGAGCAACTGTTCTCCATCCCCCAGGTTCTCAACCAGTAACCGGCCACACCATCCAAGTAATACCATGCCGGTATAAATGACACAGGCCCAGGTGAGGGCTATGCGGCGCCCCTGGACGATCGCTTTCTCACTCTTGATCGCCATGAACCGGTTGACGACATGCGGTTGGCCCGGGTAGCCCAGGCCGATGCCAAATAGACCGAAAACGAACCCCAGGGCAGCAGGAACAGTTGACTGGTCGGTCCATAAGCGGATCCCCGGGATATCCCCGGCAGTAAGGCTGCTGAGCAGAGTTGCAGGCCCACCGACCGCATAAAGTGCCAGCAGGGGGAGGATCAATGCAGTCAGGGCCATCAGGATACCCTGCACACTATCGGTAACGCTGGCGGCCCAAAACCCGCCAAGCCAGACATAAGCCAGCACCACGGCGGCCCCAACCAGTATTGCGCTGGTTTGACTGATTCCAAGCACGCTGGCGAAGGTGGTGCCTGCTGCCTGGAACTGTGCCGCGATATAGAAAGTGAAACAAAACAGTATGACCCCGGAGCCCATTCTCATGATCGTCCGCCGGGCAGGGTCTCCCGGGCCACCGGCGATGAACTCGGTCAACGTTATCGCGCCTGTCTTCCGGCTTTGCTTTTGAAGCCGCGGGGCGATCAGGTACCAGTTGATTAAAAAGCCGCCAATGGTTGACGGTATCAGCCAGATTGCGGGCAGGCCCCAGGCGAACGCGGCACCGCTGACCCCGAGCAGACTCCACGCGGAGGATGAACTCGCCGAAGCGCTGAGCGCCGCAACCATCGGTCCGAGTTTTCGGCCTCCGAGGTAGTAATCTTCGCTGTCGCTGTTCCTTTTGCTGGCCCACCAGCCGATACCCAGCATGAGAATCTGGTAGACGATCAGCGTTGTAATGACTCCGGTCATGCCCGCAAGAATACAGCGAGGTTAACTTAGTGTCTTCCCCGGTCATTGCCACGGTAGGAAGATTAGAGGACAATTCGCCCTTCGCATTTAACATGCCGAATCAATTTCACACAGGAGTTACATCTAAATGAAGCGATTGTTTATCAGCTGCGCAGCGTTCGCAGCAGTCATTCTCAGCGGTAGCGCGGTAGCTACTGAGCTGGAAACAGAAGCACAGAAGCTCGGTTACATCATTGGTATGGACATTGGCGCTTCACTGAAAGAGCAGGGTACTGAAATGGACCTGACTGCATTGATTGACGCGATCACCGCTACGTACAACGGTGAGCCACTGGCAATGACGCCGGAAGAAGCAGCATCAATTCGTGAGACATTCATCGCTGCGCGCCGCGCCGAAGCTGAAGCAGCCCGCGGTTCAATGGCAGCCGCCAATGCAGCGGAAGGCGACAAATTCCTGCTGGAGAACCGGGTAAAAGACGGTGTCCAGGTTACGGATTCCGGCCTGCAGTACAAGGTTGTCACGATGGGTGATGGACCCAAGCCGACGCCTACGGATAACGTCACAGTGCATTATCGCGGTACTTTGTTGAACGGCGAAGAATTCGACAGTTCCTATTCCCGCAACGAGCCCACCAGCTTCCGTCTTGACCAGGTCATTCCCGGTTGGACAGAAGGTGTCTCCCTGATGCCTGTAGGTAGCAAATTCATGTTTTTCATTCCGCCGAACCTGGCGTATGGCCCGAACGGCGGTGGACCAATCGGCCCGAACGCGACGCTGATCTTTGAGGTTGAATTACTCGGCATTAACTAAAATCTAATTATCTGTTATGAGAATTTCGATTATTGGTAGTGGGTACGTCGGACTGGTCAGCGGTGCTGGCCTTTCCGACGTTGGTCATCATGTTCTTTGCATGGACATAGATCAGGCGCGTGTCGACGGGCTGAACCAGGGCATTGTGCCAATTTTCGAGCCCGGACTGGACCGCATGATTCGCAGTAATTCCGGCCAGGGCCGCCTTGAGTTTTCTGCTTCGATGGACCGGGCGATTGAACATGCGGAAGTGATGTTCATCGCTGTTGGGACCCCTCCGGATGAGGACGGTTCGGCAGATCTGAGCCATGTACTTGCTGTCGCGGCTGCCATTGGCGAGCGCCTTGAGAAATCGATCCTGGTTGTCGTCAAGTCCACCGTTCCGGTAGGGACCTGCCAAAGAGTGCGAGAGACGATAGCCGGTAAGTTGGAGGAGCGCGGTGTAGATGTTGATTTCTCCGTTGCCTCCAACCCGGAGTTTCTGAAAGAAGGTGCAGCGATTGCCGACTTCATGAAACCCGACCGTATTGTGGTTGGAGTGGATAATGACAAAGCGGAAGCACTCTTGCGGGAACTTTATTCTCCATTTAACCGCAACCATCAAAAGTTACTCTGCATGGACGTGCGCTCCTCTGAGTTAACCAAGTACGCCGCCAATGCGATGTTGGCTACCAAGATCAGCCTGATGAATGAGCTGTCCAACGTGGCGTCACATGTCGGTGCGGATATCGAGCATGTCCGTAACGGTATTGGTTCTGATCCGCGAATCGGCTATTCCTTTATCTACCCGGGCTCCGGCTACGGTGGTTCCTGTTTCCCGAAAGACGTGCGGGCACTGTCATTCACAGCCAGTTCCAACGGTTATGAAGCGGAGATTTTGAAGGCGGTAGAATCGGTAAATAATCGGCAAAAACACAGACCTTTCGAACTGCTTGGCAGTCATTTTGGCGGAAATCTTGAAGGATTGACCATCGCCTTGTGGGGGCTGTCTTTCAAACCCAATACGGATGATATCCGCGAAGCGCCCAGCCTGAATCTCATCGAATCTGTCCTGGCTGCCGGTGGAACCGTGCGTGCTCACGACCCGGAGGCAGCCTCAGAAGCTTTGAAGGTTTTTGGCGACAATCCGGGCTTTTCAACGATTGATGACCCCTATGATGCGGCGACTGGCGCCGATGCACTGGTTCTGATCACGGAATGGAAACTCTATTGGGCGCCTGATTTCGACCGGCTAAGCCGGGAGATGAACCAGGCGGTGATCGTTGATGGCCGGAATATCTGGGCGCCGGAAGTCGTGCGTCGCCGTGGTATAACTTATTACTCAATTGGCAGACCTTAGCGCAAAAAACCATGAGCAAATCAGCATTGATTACCGGTATTACCGGGCAAGATGGAGCCTACCTGGCTGAATTCCTGCTAGAGAAAGGGTACGAAGTTCATGGAATAAAGCGCAGGGCCTCGCTGATCAACACGGCCCGGATTGACCATCTTTACTCAGACCCGCACGTCGAAAACTCAAAACTGACGCTGCATTACGGGGACATGACCGACAGTTCGAGCCTGCAGCGTACGATCCAACGTGTACAACCCGATGAGATTTATAACCTGGCCGCACAAAGCCATGTGGCAGTTTCATTTGAAGAGCCTGAATACACAGCGGAGTCTGACGCAGTGGGCACGTTGCGTATTCTTGAAGCGATAAGGAACCTGGGGCTGGAAGAAAAATGCCGCTTTTACCAGGCGTCGACCTCCGAGCTTTTTGGAAAAGTTCAGGAAACGCCACAGACGGAAACCACGCCTTTTTACCCGCGTTCACCCTATGGGGTAGCCAAGCTTTACGCG
>Ga0316197_10003510_pt1 | contig 11158 bp, 10 predicted proteins | sample OudBiesiAoxic_MG_FD_204939 | JGI IMG/M metagenome (GOLD analysis project Ga0316197, IMG submission 204939) | Coastal sediment microbial communities from Oude Bieten Haven, Netherlands - site A oxic | ecosystem: Environmental > Aquatic > Marine > Coastal > Sediment | place: Netherlands...
CATCTCCTTGATGTCGACGCCCGCATTGAAGCCTCTGCCCTCGGCCCTCAGGATGACCGCGCGCGTGTCCGGATCGTTCCCCGCGGCCGTGATCCGTTCTGCCAGCTCGAACCAGCCCGCAAGGGGGATGGCGTTGACCGGGGGATAGTCGACGACGATTTCGGCAATTCCATCAATGATTTCGTGCGAAATGCCCACAGCGCGTCCCTTCGAACCAGGGCCGAAGTGAAACGCGTTTCAGTCCATCGGTCAAGCCGACGAAAGGGCGCTCAGGCGGCGAAGGAGTCGAGGAACCGTTTGATCTTGGGGCCGATAGGCTGTCCCATGCGCTCGAGCTCGGCACGCACCGCTTCCCCCGCGCCCGCACGATCCGGCGTCGTGATGGTGCGAATTGGCGGTGTCCGGAACCGGTACACGACCCGAAGCACGGCGCGATAGATCGACTCCGGCACCACGACGACCACCGAGATGTAGTCGCACTTCAAGGCGTCGCGGCGCGAGTCCAGCCAATTGGCGAACGTTTTTCGGTGCCGGGCCGCAATGACGCCTGTGCCGCGGTGGTGCCCCACGAGCCCGACGAATGGACGCCCATTTTCGATGTGAAAATCGACCAGGCCGAGCATCAGCTCGATCTCGGAATCCTCGACGAGTCGAGGCTGCTTCATGTCATAGAAAACGAGGGGCGACCGTGTCCCGTCAACGCTTAGGCGCTCCGACTCATAGGTCGGGCGCGCACCCCAATCCCGGTCCATTAATCAAGCCAATCTCTAAGTGATAAGTGTCGCGAAACCGTAAGTGAGGAACCCTCATGAACATGAGAGACTCCAGCAAACGGGGGGACTATGAAGACATTACACGAGGCGTCAATCCGAGAATGGGGATGAAATGAACCGTGACCCGATGGTGCTGTGTTGCCCAAGTTCAGCGTTGAGGATATCACGGGCGCCGTGTTTGAGACGATCCCCGAGATGCTGGAACAACAGGCCGAAATTCTTGGCGATCGGCCGGCCATCGTCGACGGCGCGACGACCCTCAGCTTCGCCGAGCTCGCCGAACGCGTCGATGAGGCCGCCAGGGCACTGATCGCCACGGGGATTCAGAAGGGCGATCGGATCGCCATCTGGGCGCCGAACACCTGGGAGTGGATCGTCTGCGCTTTGGCGATTCACTCGGTCGGCGCAGTGCTCGTCCCGGTCAACACCCGATACAAGGGAATCGAAGCCGCGTACCTGCTCGAAAAAAGCGGCGCAAAGGCGCTGTTCACGGTGACAGGTTTCCTCGATGTCGACTATGTCGCGCTCCTCCGGGACGCGGGCGCCGACCTCCCCTGGCTCGAGCAGATCATCGTGCTGCGCGGCGACGCGCCAGAGGGCACGCTCCGCTATGACGCCTTCCTCGGGCTCGCGTCGGGAGCTCCGTCAAGCGCTGCCAAAGATCGCGCGGCCAAAGTCAGACCCGATGATCTGGCGGACATTCTCTTCACCTCGGGCACGACCGGCAAACCCAAGGGCGCGATGTGCACCCACGAACAGAACCTGCGCACCTTCGATCAGTGGAGCTCGATCGTCGGGCTCCGCGAGGGCGACCGGTATCTGATCGTGCTTCCGTTCTTCCATAGCTTTGGATACAAGGCGGGCTGGTTTTCCGCATTGATGCGCGGCGCCACGGTGTTCCCAGAGCCCGTCTTCGACGTCAACGTCGTCCTTCGGCGCGTTCAAGACGATGGCATCACGATGCTGCCGGGGCCCCCTTCCCTCTATCAGTCCATTCTGCTGCATCCGGATCGCGCACAGTTCGACATCTCGAGTCTGCGCTTGGCGGTAACGGGCGCCGCGGCGATCCCGGTCGAGCTGATTCATCGAATGAAAGACGAGCTCGGATTCGAAACGGTCATCACGGCCTACGGCCTCACCGAGAGCTGCGGGGTCGTTACGATGTGCCGACTCGACGACGATCCGGAGACCATCGCGACGACCAGCGGACGGGCGATCCCCGACGTCGAGGTTCGGATCATCGACAGCGACGGCAGCCCCGTTCCGGCCAACCAGCCCGGAGAAATCGTCGTCCGCGGATACAATGTCATGAAGGGCTACTTCGATGCCGGCGAGGAAACGAAGAAGGCCATCGACGAAGAGGGCTGGCTCCACACCGGTGACATCGGGACCATGGACGAGCGGGGCTATGTCAAAATCACCGACCGCCTCAAAGACATGTTCATCGTGGGTGGCTTCAACGCCTACCCAGCGGAAATCGAAAACACTCTTCTGCAGATGCCCGGCATGGGTGAGGTTGCCGTCATCGGGGTGCCCGACGACCGGCTTGGCGAGGTCGGGATGGCCTTCGTCGTCCCTGCGCCAGGTCAGGCCCTAGCAGCCGACGCGGTGATTTCATGGAGCCGAAAGAACATGGCGAACTTCAAAGTTCCAAGGCGCGTCGAGATCGTCGAAGCCCTCCCCCGCAACGCGACTGGCAAGGTCGTGAAATTCGAGCTTCGGGAGCGGGCGAATGGCTGAGTTCCCAGACGGTGTGGCGCTGGTCGTCGGAGGGAGCGGTGGCATTGGAAGCGCGATCGCGCGCGGCTTTGCAGCAGCCGGGGTCCCGCTCGCGATCACCTACCGCCATCACGAGGATGCAGCCGTCGCCGTCGCAGAAGAAATTCAAGCTGGAGGTGGGCAGTGTTCCGTGTACCCCGTGGAACTCGGCAACCTCGACTCTGTCAAAGCCTGCCTCGATGAGCTCGGCGAAGAGCACGGCTCGGTGCACACCATCGCCCACGCGGCCGGTACACACATCGACCAGCCTTACATTAGCCGGGTCACGCCGGAGCAGTGGCGGAACACCATGGACTGGGACGTGAACGGGTTCTTTCACGTGGCGCACGCTGCCCTTCCGCACCTTCGCAAGAGCCAGGGCTCCATCGTGTTCATCAGCTCGGCGGGCTTGAAACGATTTCCGCCGGGCGACGTGCTCTCCGTTGCACCCAAGGGCGCGATCGAGGCTCTCATGAGGGGAATTGCCCGCGAAGAGGGACGGAACGGCGTCCGGGCAAACATCGTCGCGGTGGGCGTCGTCGACGCAGGGATGTTTCCCAAGCTCGTCGAACGAGGCGAGCTCAGCCAGGAATGGATCGACGCGGCGACCCGGAACACGCCGCTTCGGCGCTTCGGTACTCCCGAAGAGGTTGCGGACGCCGCGGTGTTCCTCGCCTCCTCTCGTGCCCGCTACATCACCGGGCAAACCATTTTCGTCGACGGGGGATACACGTTGTAGCGCCCCGCGGGGCTGACTAGACTGAGCGCGAGAGCCATGGGCCAAGTCATCTTTGATGAGACAGACAAGCCGCTGATGCGGATGACCTACAAGGGGCTGTGCGACGACGCGGAATGGCAACGGCACCTCGATGCCATGAGTGAATGGGCGCGACGCGGGCAAGTGTACGGCGTGGTCATCGATGCCCGTGAGGTGGGTCGGGTACCAGCGACGCAGCGCAAGGGCATCATCGAGTGGATCGACCGTGACAGGGGGTATCTCGCCAACAATTGTGCGGGCGGTGCACTGATATTCGGCAACGCAATTCAGCAAGGCCTGTGGACGGCGATTTCCTGGGTTGCGCCGAGCCCCATTCCCGTAAGGATGTTTCGAGACACGCCTTCGGCGGAGGCCTGGTTGCGTGGCCAGCTCCGAGAGAAAATGGCGCCCTGATCGGAGTTCGGCCGTGAATGATTCAACGACATCCGCGACCAGCAGACTCGCCGCGGTCGAAGCGCAGCTCCTCGAGCCGGGTGCGCCATTCGAGCTCGCCGAAGAAGAAGTGCTCGGGGAACGCGTTCGAGTGTTTGCCAACCGCGCGCGCTCGCTTCGCGACGTGCTGTTGCGCGGCCGAGAGTTCGCTGACGCCGAATACATGGTCTTTTGCGAGACTGAACGGGAGCGACGATTTACGTTCGGAGGTCACGAGAAGCTCGTGGCGAGCGCAGCGGCAGCCTTTGCAGATCGATTCGGCGTCGGGCCCGGTGACCGAGTGGCCATCTTGGCGGCGAACTGCCCTGAATGGGTCATCTCGTTTTGGGCAACCGTCAGCCTCGGCGCCATTTGCGTGGGACTGAATGGCTGGTGGACAGAAGACGAGATTCGGTACGCCCTCGGACACAGCAAGCCGAAGCTGCTGATCGCCGACACGAAGCGAGCCGCCCGAATTACGGGCGACCCCGGTGTGCCGATGCTAATCGCCGAGAGCGACTTCAACGCGTTGCTCGCCGAGTATCCGAACGCGGAGCTGCCCACGCAGCCCATCGCGGAAAGCGATCCTGCGATTATCCTGTACACGAGCGGCACCACTGGCCGCGCCAAGGGCGTCGTTCACACGCATGGCAACGTCACCAACATGCTCATGGTTAGCTTCTTTCACGGCGCGCGGCTGATGATGGCCAACCCCAAGGCCGCCGAGCTCCCGAAGCTCGCCAACAGCATTCTGGTGACGAGCCCACTCTTTCACGTGTCCGGGTTGCACTGCGCTGCGGTGACCGCGCTTGCGGGAGGCGCCAAAACCGTTTGGCCGATGGGGCGCTTCGATCCTGAAACGACGCTGGACCTCATCGAGCGCGAAAAGATTACGGGCTGGGGCTATACCGCCACCGTACTTCACCGGCTGCTCAACCATCCGAAGGTTGGCGACTACGACCTGAGCTCATTTCGCTCCGTCGGTGGTGGCGGGTCGCCCATCCCGGCTCCGTTGATCGAAAAGGCACGCGCGCTCTTTCCGCAGTGTAGTTACACGATGGGCGTCGGCTACGGTCTGACCGAGGGCACTGCCTTTGCGACCTTGAATGTCGGCGAAGAGCTGAGCGCCGATCCATCCTCGGTGGGTCGCCCGGTACCAATCGTCGAGGTCGAGATTCGCGACGAGCACGGACAACCCGTCGAAGACGGAGAAGAGGGTGAGATCCATCTGCGCGGACCCTTGGTGATGCGCGAGTACTGGAACGACCCCGAAGCAACCGGTCTCGCCATCGGTGCTGGACGGTGGCTCCATACCGGCGACATCGGGCGGTTGCGGGATGGCAAGCTCTACATCGCTTCGCGCAAGCGCGATCTGATTCTGCGCGGCGGAGAGAACGTCTACCCCTTTGAAATCGAGCAGCGCCTGGAAGCACACCCAGCGATTGCCGAAGCAGCGGTCATCGGCGTCGCCCACGAGGAGCTCGGCGAAGTAGCGAAAGCGATCGTCGTTCTCAAGGTGGGCCAGGAGCTCAGCATCGACGAAATGCAGTGTTGGGTCGCAGATGTTCTTGCGTACTACAAGGTCCCGAGCCAATGGGAGCCCCGGAGCACGCCGCTTCCCCGCAACGCGACGGGAAAGGTGCTAAAGAACGCCCTGCGCAACGCGCAGGATTCGATGTTCATCGAGGAGTAAGTCATGCCTGAAGCCGTGATCGTTTCAACCGCGCGGACACCGATCGGCCGCGCTTTCAAGGGGTCGCTCATCGAAATGCGCCCGGACGACCTTGCTGCCCTCGCGGTGAAAGCGGCCTTGGCAAAGGTGCCCAACCTCGACCCTGCGACCGTAGAGGACTTGATGATCGGTTGCGCGCAGCCCGCAGGCGAGCACGGCTACAACATGGGTCGGGTCGTGAGCTTGCTTTCCGGCCTCGAATCACCCGGCACGACGGTGAATCGCTATTGCTCCTCTTCGCTACAGACGATTCGGATGGCGGCTCATGCGATTAAGGTCGGCGAAGGCGACGTGTTCATCGCAGCCGGCGTCGAGTGCGTCAGCCGCTTTGGCTTCGGCAAGTCCGACGGCATGGAGAACACCAAGAACCCAAAGTTCGCCGAGTCTGAAGAGCGCATGGCAATGCTGATGACGCCCAATAGGGGCTACTGGGAGCCGGCCAGCGGCCTGGCCGACGTCTACATCACCATGCTGCAAACCGCGGAAAACGTCGCGCAGTACATGGCCGTATCCCGGGAAGAGCAAGACGAGTTCGCAGCGCTTTCTCAACAGCGAGCCGAAGCGGCGCAGAAATCTCGTTTCTTTGGTGAGGAGATCACGCCGGTCACGACGCCGAGCGGCGCTGTGGTCGACACCGACGACTGCCCTCGGCACGGCACGACTGCCGAAAAGCTCGCAGGGCTCAAGCCAGTGCTCCTCGGACAGATGGGCGAGAAGGCCACGGTCACTGCCGGCAATGCATGCCCGCTCAACGACGGCGCCGCGGCAGTCATCGTCATGAGCGACACCCGTGCCCGAGAGCTCGGTATCACGCCCTTGGCCCGCATCGTCTCGACAGGTGTCACGGCGCTCAATCCGGAAATCATGGGCTTGGGCCCCATCGGCGCCACCAAGCAGGCGCTCGACCGTGCAGGGCTTCGCATCAGAGACATCGACTTGTTCGAAATCAACGAGGCCTTCGCCGCGCAGGTCATTCCGTCCGCCCGTGAGCTCGGCATTCCTGTTGACAAGCTCAACGTCAACGGCGGCGCCATCGCCCTCGGCCACCCGTTCGGCCAGACCGGCGCTCGAATCATGACGACATTGATCCACAGTCTGCAGTCGCGCGACGGCCGGTACGGCGTCGAAACGATGTGTGTCGGCGGCGGCCAGGGCATGGCCGCGGTGATTGAACGGCTGGGCTGAGTTGCAATAGGCTCGGCGCCGTGGCGAATGGGCGGCTATTCGTGAGAGCAGCTGCGAGGCCTGAGGCGGAACGCTTGAACCACGCGAAAATCGAGATTGAAAGCCGGCGATTTTGGAGCCTGGCAGCAGCTACGGTTGCCGTGCTTCTACCTCTAAACTGGAGTTGGTACCTCTGGGGCCAACAGATGCGGGGCTCGATTCCGCTCTACATCGTTGCCGGCAGTCTTCTGTACTTCGGGCTGCTCCGCTTGCTCACGGGCGTTCGCTTCTCGCATGTTTCGTACGAAGGGCGTTTTGTCGTCATCAGCTCGATGGTCTTGCTGATACTGTTCTTGGCATTTGGTCGGTCCAACACCTATCGATTGCTTTTCGAGCACTTCGTTCCGAACAGCGCACGCACTCCATTGTTCGGCTTCGCGTATTTCGCGACCTGCAGCGTCGTTTTGCGCTTGGTGATTCCGTACCTCCTCGTACGCTTCAAGCTCCGGCAGCCGCCACGCGAGTACGGCTACGTCGTGCGCGGTGGGACCCGCATGCGTTGGGTCTACTTCGGACTTTTCGTCGTGATGGTTCCGCTGGTCCTGTGGGCTTCGGCCCTCCCCGACTTCCAAGCGAGCTATCCGCAAACGCGCGGCGTAGTCAGCGGCACCGAAGCGTCGATTCGGCTCTTCATCCTCTACCACGCCGCCTACTTCATGATGTTCCTCTCGGGGGAGAGCTTCTGGCGCGGCTACATGACTTTCGGCCTCGGCCGCGACCTCGACGTGAACGCTCTTCCGTGGATGGTCATGATGTACAGCATCGGCCACTACGGAAAACCCTTCCTCGAGGTCAACGCCTCGATCGTCGCTGGCTTCACGCTCGGATACCTCGCTCTCCGCCACCGCTCCTTCTTCCTCGGCGCCCTACTCCACTGGTCCATCGCCCTCACCATGGACCTCGCCGTCCTCTACCAACGCGGCATCACATGGAACTAGGCGACACGCGGTACCCCAAATAAGCCCATGGTTTCCCATGCAGGTATTCCGTCGGGAGCGTGTCCCCTTGCAGAAAGTGAAACATGTTTCAGTCTAGTGGTCCGTGGCGGAGGTCAATCGGCAGATTTTGTTGAGGAAGCGGCCTGTTGGGGTGCCGACCATCGGGGATTTCGAAGCGGCTGAGGCGGCGGTGAACTTGCCTGAGGTCGGGGAGGTGCTGCTCAGGAATCTGTATTTGTCGGTCGACCCTGCGATTCGCGGCTGGATGAGTGATGCGAAATCCTATCTGCCGCCGATTGGGATCGGCGAGCCGATTCGGAGCGGAACGCTTTCGCAAGTCGTCGAGTCCAGAGCCGAGGGCTGGCGGGTTGGGCAGGTCGTGCAGGCGTTGGCAGCCTGGGAGTCCTACAGCGTCGTTTCGTCGCGGATGCTTCACGGCAAGGTGAAGCCCATGAAGGGCATTCCGCTGTCCACTATGTTGAGCGTGCTCGGGGGAACCGGACTGACGGCGTACTTTGGATTGCTCGAGATTGGACAACCCAAAGCGGGCGAAACCGTGCTGGTGTCCGCCGCGGCGGGCGGGGTAGGCTCGATCGTCGGCCAGATCGCGAAGATCAAAGGCTGCCGGACGGCTGCGCTAACGGGCAGCGACGAGAAATGCGGCTGGCTGACCGAGAAGCTCGGCTACGATGCTGCGATCAACTACAAGACGACAGACGTACGGCTTGCTCTGAAAGACGCTTGCCCGGAGGGCATCGACGTGTTTTTCGACAGCGTAGGCGGGGAGATCCTCAACACGGCGCTTACCTGTCTCAACCGCCACGGCCGGGTGGTGGTTTGCGGCGCGATCTCGCAGATCAACGAGGCCGAGCTCCCGGCCGGGCCGAGCAACTATCTCCAACTCCTCGCCAAGAGCGCCCGCATGGAAGGGTTCACGACCTTGGACTTCGCTTCGCGCTACGAGGAGGCGCGCGCAGACCTCGCGCGATGGATTCGCGACGGTCAGATCCGCTATCGCGACGACATCGTCGAAAGTCTCGACGAGGCGCCGGCGCAGTTGCTTCGACTGTTTAGCGGTGAGCATCGAGGAAAACTGTTGGTCAAGTTGGCCGACGCCGAGGGTTGGGAATGACTGGCATTTGTGATGGACGGGTAGTGATCGTGACGGGCGCAGGGCGAGGCATCGGCCGCGAGCACGCGCTGGAGCTGGCGCGGCAAGGCGCAAAAGTCGTGGTCAACGACCTCGGAGTCAGCAACAGCGGCGAGGGCGGAGGCCAAGGGCCGGCGGACGAAGTCGTTCGAGCGATTCGCGATCTCGGCGGTGAAGCGGTGGCCAACGGCGCGGACGTTGCGGACTGGGAACAGGCCGAAGCGCTCGTGCAGCAAGCGATTGCAGAGTTCGGACGGCTCGATGCGGTCGTCAACAACGCCGGGTTCGTGCGGGACCGGATGTTCGTGAGCTGCAGCGAACAAGAGTGGGACGCCGTCATACGCGTCCATCTCAAGGGACACTTCTGTGTAGCCCGGCATGCGGCCGCGTATTGGCGAGGACTGGTCAAGACCGGCGAGCAGGTCGACGCGCGCATCATCAACACGAGCTCGGGAGCCGGCGTCCTCGGGAGCGTCGGTCAGTCGAGCTACTCCGCGGCGAAGGCAGGCATTGCAACGCTGACGCTCGTGCAGGCCGCCGAGCTTGGCCGCTACGGCATCACGTCCAACGCGATTTGCCCCATCGCGCGCACTCGCATGACCGAAGGCGCGTTCGGCGACGCAATGAAGGCGCCGGACGAGGGCTTCGACGAGAACGATCCAGCCAATGTCTCGCCGTTCATCGCCTGGCTCGCGAGCTCGCAGTCGCGCGACATCACGGGGCACGTCTGGGAAGTCTTCGGCGGAACCGTGACCGTGTTTGACGGCTATCGCCGCGAGCAGACGATAGACATCGGCAAGCGTTGGGATGCGGCCGAGCTGGGGCCGGCTGTCAAAGAGCTGCTTTCGAAGGCACAGCCGCTAGTCAAGGTCTACGGAACATGAGCAACCCATTCGACTTCAGTGGCCGAGCAGTCCTGATCACCGGAGGAAGCCGAGGGATTGGTAGAGGCATCGCTGATGCGTTTCTCGCAGCGGGCGCCGACGTCGCGGTGTGCGGGCGTACGAAGCCCGGCGAACTTCCGAGCGCCGGAGGCAAGAGCGCCCTCTTCGTGCGCGCCGACGTTCGGGATGCTGACCAAGCCGAGAAGATGGTGAACGAAGCCCGCGAGCGCCTCGGGCGGCTCGACGTGCTCGTCAACAACGCCGGCGGCGCGCCATTTGCCGAGGCAGCTACGGCATCACCGAGGTTCTCGGAGAAGGTGATTCAGCTGAACCTCACCGCGGCGCTTCATTGCGCCCAGCAAGCCAATCGCATCATGCAAGACCAGGCTTCCGGCGGTTGCATCATCAACATCACAAGCGTCTCCGGGGTACGGCCTTCCCCTGGAACAGCGGCGTACGGCGCAGCCAAGGCAGGGCTGATCAACTTGACCGGCACGCTGGCGATCGAATGGGCGCCGAAGGTGCGCGTCAATTCCATCGCAGCCGGCCTTATTCGGACCGAGCAAGCGCATCTCCACTATGGCGACGAACATGGCATCGCTAGTGTCGAGCAAACAGTCCCTCTGGGGCGTCTTGGCACACCCGAAGATGTCGCAGGAGCTTGTTTATTCTTCGCCTCTCCCCTCGCCGCGTACGTGAGCGGTGCCAATCTCGTCCTTCACGGCGGCGGAGAAACGCCGGCGTTCATTTCGGCCGCTAGCGTAAACCAAGGAGACTGAGGGAATGGAGTTTGCATTCTCGGAAGATCAGAACGAGCTCAGGCGAACCGCTCGAAGGTTTTTGGAGGTGGCTTCGTCCGAGGAGCGTGTGCGGAGCGCAATGGAAACCGAACGAGGCTACGACCCGGCCACCTGGGCGCAGCTCTCCGAGGAGCTTGCATGGACCGCGCTCACGATCCCCGAAGCGTACGGCGGCCTCGACATGAGCTACCTCGACCTGCATCCACTGATGGAAGAAATCGGTCGAGCACTTCTATGCGCACCGTTTCTATCGACGATTGGCCTAGGGGCCAATGCGCTCCTGCTGGGCGGGAGCGAGCCCCAGAAGGAGCGCCATTTGCCGGGCATTGCCGCCGGAGAGACGCGGGCGACTCTTGCTTTTGCCGAAAAAAACAACCGCATGGACGCCGTCGGTGTCGAAGCGACCTATGCACGAAGCGGGTCGGGATACTTGCTGCGCGGCAACAAGAGCTACGTCCTCGATGGGCACACCGCGGATCTGCTGATCGTCGCGGCACGCTCCGAGCGCAGCGCCGGCGCCGAAGGCGTGAGCCTGTTTCTGGTGCCTGGAAACGCGGAAGGCGTGAAACGCACCTGGCTGCCAAGCATGGATCAAACTCGGCGACTGGCGTCCGTCGATCTCAGTGATGTGATCGTGACCGGTGACGCCAGGCTAGGTGATGAAGGTCGAGGCTGGGAGCTCTGCGAGAGAACTCTGGATCGCGCGAGGA
>Ga0316197_10003511_pt1 | contig 11158 bp, 12 predicted proteins | sample OudBiesiAoxic_MG_FD_204939 | JGI IMG/M metagenome (GOLD analysis project Ga0316197, IMG submission 204939) | Coastal sediment microbial communities from Oude Bieten Haven, Netherlands - site A oxic | ecosystem: Environmental > Aquatic > Marine > Coastal > Sediment | place: Netherlands...
TGACAAATCCACTCCGTCGATGGTCGTAAACCCCGCCAGCTTTAACGCCAGCCCTGAAAGCCCTGTACCACAACCAAAATCCAGCACCGGTGCTGTCTTGTCATCGGTGAACTGGGCAAGCGCCGCGGCACATCGGCCAGGCGTGACGTAGCCATTCTTGGCGACTTCGGCCTCGTAGCTTTCAGCCCAGGCGTCATAGATTTCACGTGTCTCATCCTCGCCACGTGCGGCGTAGACCTTGTCGAGAAAATTATCTGTCATGCCTAAAGCTTAGGCAGGCACAGTGACCCTGTCCAGCCACGCCTGCCAGTCGACCTTGGCCCGGTCGGTGTAGGCCTTGTATCGGTCTTTGCGGCCGCGCCGCCCGCTCTTGAGGCCCTCAACTGGTGGAAACAGGCCGAAGTTCACGTTCATCGGCTGGAAGGTTTTGGCATCGGCCCCGCCGGTGATATGCGTGATCAACGCGCCCGTGGCAGTCGTGTTCGGTGGTGCGGATATCGGGGTGCCCATGATTTCTGCCGTCGCCATCCGACCCGCGAGCAGCCCCATTGCGGCACTCTCGACGTAGCCTTCTACCCCTGTGATCTGGCCTGCAAACCGGATGTTCGGGCGCGAGCGCAGACGCATCTGATCATCCAGAAGCGTCGGTGAGTTTATGAATGAATTCCGATGGATACCGCCAAGCCGCGCAAAGGACGCCTCTTCGAGGCCCGGGATCATCTTGAACACATCGGTCTGTGCGCCATACTTCATCTTGGTCTGGAAACCGACCATGTTGTATAGCGTGCCCAGCTTGTTATCACGACGCAGCTGCACCACGGCGTAGGGCTTGTTGTCCGGCTCATGTGGGTTGGTCAGGCCGACCGGTTTCATCGGACCAAAGCGTAATGTTTCGCGGCCCCGTTCGGCCATCACTTCGATGGGAAGGCAGCCATCGAAATATCCGGCGGTCTCTCCCTCGCGGAACTCTGTCTTGTCAGCGGCCAGCAGCGCGTCGATGAAAGCCTCGTATTCGTCCTTCGTCATCGGACAGTTGAGGTAGGCGGTACGCTCTTCCTCTGTCTCGCCTTTGTCATAGCGGGACTGCATCCAGGCGCGGTCCATGTTGATGCTGTCGAAATAGACGATCGGCGCAATGGCGTCGAAAAACGCCAGCGCTTCAGCGCCTGTTTCGGCTGCGATCGCCTCGGCCAGCGCACCTGAGGTCAGAGGGCCGGTTGCGATGATCCAGTGACCCTGCGTGGGAAGTTCAGTGACCTCGCCGTATTCTACGCGCACATTGGAATGCGCCATCAACGCGTCGGTCACCGATTGTGCAAAGGGATCGCGGTCCACGGCCAATGCGCCCCCTGCGGGCAAACGGTGCTTGTCAGCGGTTTGCATGATCAGCCCGTTGGCCGCGCGCATTTCCCAGTGCAGCAGCCCCACTGCATTCTGTTCCGAATCGTCCGAACGGAAGGAATTTGAGCACACCATTTCGCCCAAAAGGCCCGTTTGATGCGCAAAGGTGCCGACTTTGGGCCGCATTTCATGCAACACAACCTGAACGCCCGCATTGGCCGCTTGCCATGCAGCTTCGGACCCGGCCATTCCGCCGCCTATGATATGAAGTTCCTGTGTCATAGGGGCGATGTAGGGCAGGGTGCTGTGCGACGCAACAGCCTTGGTGCCGCAGGGTCTATGGTAATTTGGGGAAACTTTTGGGGTCGCCGCTGCGGGAATGGCCGATCAGTGAGAGGCTGATCTGGAGGGACCTTCCGCCGACGGCGACCCAAATATTCGGTCGGGCAACTGCCCTGACATAAACATGCCCTAATTGTGCCAGAATTTATATAGCTATGTTTTCAACAATCCTGACGATTGGTGGAAACAATCACTGATCCCAATCTGGATTGCGTTTTTCGAGGAAAGCGTCGATCCCCTCACGCGTGTCAGCGCGCAGCATATTCTGTACCATCACGTCACCCGTATAAGCATAAGCATCAGCCGTATTCATTGCGATCTGATTGTAAAATGCTTCTTTGCCGATCTTCACTGCGGCGCCCAGTTTCGATGCTACCAGATCAGCAAGCCTCGTGGTTTCCTCGGCCAGGGCGCTTTCGGGGACTACACGGTTAACCAACCCCAGCGCCTGCGCGCGCTCTGCTGAAATGAATTCACCTGTTGTCAGCATCTCAAAGGCCTGCTTGCGCGGAATGTTACGGCTGAGTGCCACCATCGGGGTCGAGCAGAAAAGCCCAATGTTTACCCCGTTCACCCCGAATTTGGTGCCTTCTGCCGCAACCGCCATGTCGCATGTTGCAACCAATTGGCAGCCGGCCGCAGTGGCAATGCCGTGAACCTGCGCGATCACCGGCTGCGGCATCGACTGCACCCGCGCCATGACGCTGGCGCAGCGGTCGAACAGATCCTTGAAAGCAGCGGCACCGCCATCCTCTGCCTGCCGCATGGCAGTCATCTGGCGCAGGTCGTGGCCTGCGCAAAACGCTTTGCCCGTCCCTGCAAGCGTGATGACGCGGGTGCTGCTGTCTTTGGCAAAGGCATCCAACGTTTCCTGCAAGGCCGCCAACATCTCATCCGACAACGCATTCAGCCGTTCAGGCGCGTTCATTGTCAGATGGCTTATCGCGCCACGTTGCGTCACGTCCAAAATTGCCATCTTGCCTCTCCCCCTTGTTTCACGCCAATCCTAAGCCAACCCATTAGGAGAGGACAAGCATGACGCCTGTAATGACCGCAGAAGAGCTCAACGAATTCATGCGCGAGGTTTTTCAGCAAGTCGCCGATGACTTCAATGTCGATCACGTTGGTGAGGGAGAGGTGACCATGCGCCTGCTGACGCAGGAAAAACACTTACGGCCGGGCGGCACGGTTTCTGGTCCCTCAATGTTCGGCCTCGCGGATGTGGCGGCCTATGTTGTCACGCTATCGCAAATTGGCCCAAAGGCGTTGGCGGTAACTACAAACTGCTCGATTGATTTCATGCGCAAGCCGGTTGCGAATGTGCCCCTGATTGCGAAGGCACGTCTTTTGAAACTGGGCAAGCAACTGTCTGTTACCGATGTACTGCTGTACTCGGAAGGGATGGACGCGCCAGTCGCCAGAGCCAGCCTGACCTATGCGATTCCACCACGCAGTATGGGCTGAATAAAAATGGGCCGGGAAATCCCGGCCCAAGTGGAAGAGGTCTGACGGTCGCAAACGGGGATGTTACGACCGCCAGAACACACGACGAGACTCAAAATCAGCCTCCTTCGGTGTCAGCCCCACATCGCGCAGCTGCCACGGCTCCAACCGGGAGAGAGCGAGCCGTGTGCGGCGGCGAGTGGCCCATTTCGTCACCAAGACCGCGAATTTCACCGCCATACGCGCGGCAATAGGCGTGCCGGGCTGTGACAGGATGCTAAGAGCATCAAGGGGGATCGATCTTGCGTGTGCCATGGGAAATCTCCTTGCCTTAATTGTATTGACACAATACAGCCAGTTGCTACAATCACACGATACAAATATTGATACAAATATTGATACAAAGCTGCTAGGAAAACATTGTAATGGATACAATTTGGTCGCCTGATGCATTGGATGGGGCAAAACCTAAGTACAAAGCAGTTGTTACAATGATCCGCGACCAGATTGCGCTGGGGAGCATCCAGATCGGAGAAAAGCTGCCGCCTGTGCGCGAATTGGCCTGGCAGCTCAAGATCACCCCTGGCACGGTTGCGCGGGCCTATACGGTCTTGACCGACAGTGGCGTGCTGCAGGCCGAAGTCGGACGCGGCACTTTCGTTGCAGATCCTCACCAAGTCATGGAAGACAACTTGCCGTCCGTCCCGTTGAACCTGATCGAAGTCGATTCAGTGCCTCACAATTCCGGCGGCGAGGGCAATACAGTCAATCTGTTCTCACCGCATCTGCCAAACGGTGGTCAGGCTGAACTGATCCGCAAACTTTTAGGCGAAATTGCGCTCGATCCGCCATCGGGGATCATGCACTACCCGTCACGCCCTAGTGCCAAACCTGCACGCGAGGCGATGGTCCAATGGCTTCAGGGCGCGCCAATCGGACCGATCGATGAAGGCGACATTGTCCTTTCGCACGGGGGGCAAAACGCAATTCTGCTGGTGTTCCAAACGATCCTTAAGGGCAGGCGGCCCACCGTCTTCGTTGAAGAACTCGCCTATCCCGGATTTCGCCGTGCGGCAGAATTGGTCCGGGCCGACGTTGTGTCGGTGGCCTGTGACCGGGATGGAATCATCCCCGAAGCGCTGGCCGAGGCGGCTGAGCGCCACCCGGAAGCACAAATCCTCTGTACATCGCCCGAAGTGCACAGCCCGACCTGCGGTTTCACCCCGATGGGGCGGCGACATGCGCTTGTCGAGGTTGCCCGAAAGGCGGACCTGCAAATCGTCGAGGATGATTGCTACCGTATGGGCCGCGCCGAGGGCGAGGGCTATCGCTTGTTGGCGCCAGAGCGAGGCTGGTACCTGAGTTCATTGTCCAAATCGATCACGCCTGCGCTGCGGATCGGCTGTGCCATCGGCCCGCGTGGTATGTCAGGGGCCCTGCACCGATCTTCAGAGCATGGCTTTTTTGGCCTTGCCACCCCCATGATTGATCTGGCCGCCGCGCTTTTGTCGCATCCGCAACTGCCGGAAATCATGAAGCGGTCCCGGCTTGGGGTAGAGGAATACGTCAAAATCGCGGTTAACGCCCTGGGGGGCTTTGATTTGCGCTGGCGCAAGGATGTACCGTTCCTTTGGCTGCATCTGCCACAGGGCTGGCGGGCCTCGGCCTTTTGTCAGGCGGCGGAAAAGCAGGGTATCCAGATCAGGGCAGCCGAGGAATTTGCCAGCCGCGATGCCCAGACACCGCACGCTGTCCGCATGGCGGTGAACGGAGGCGTGTCCTTTAACCGGTTTGAGAAAGCGATGGAATGCCTGCGTGACCTGTTGGAAAATCCGGCAGAGCAAATCAGTGTCTAATTTTGGGGTATTATTATACCTAAATTTTAAGATGTTGTTTTAGATACGTTTTTTCAGATTTACGCCGCTTGACGCTGCCTGCGCAACCCTTATAACCCGCCCATCACTGATGCGTGTCGTCTTTGGGCGGCCCCGATCACCGTTAAACAGGAACATCCGATGAAAACCTTTACTGCTACACCGGCAGACATCGACAAGAAATGGATCATCATTGACGCCGAAGGTGTCGTGCTGGGCCGTCTTGCATCGATCGTTGCCATGCGCCTGCGCGGCAAGCACAAGCCGTCCTTCACGCCTCACATGGATTGTGGTGACAACGTTATCGTCATCAACGCCGAGAAAATCCAGATGACCGGCAAGAAGCGCGAAGAAAACTTCTACTGGCACACAGGCCACCCCGGCGGCATCAAGTCGCGCACCAAGGCACAGATCCTTGAAGGCGCACACCCAGAGCGTATCGTGACCCAAGCGGTCAAGCGCATGCTGCCCGGCAACCGCCTGAGCCGCCAGATCATGACCAACCTGCGTGTATACGCCGGCGCGGATCACCCCCATGAGGCGCAAAGCCCCGAAGTTCTGGACGTTAAGGCCATGAACAAGAAAAACACCCGGAGCGCATAAAGATGGCTGACGAAATCAAAACACTCGAAGACCTCGCAGAGGTCGTGACTGAGGACATCGGCGCGGTTCAGGGCACACCTGAGACGCAGGAAATCACCCGTGAGCCCGTTCGCGATGAACTGGGTCGTTCGTATGCAACTGGCAAGCGGAAGGACGCGATTGCCCGCGTCTGGATCAAGCCCGGTTCCGGCAAGGTCACCGTTAACGGCAAAGAGCAGAACACCTACTTTGCCCGTCCGGTTCTTCAGATGATACTGGCGCAGCCTTTTGGCATCACCAACACCGAAGGCCAGTTCGACGTCTTCGCCACCGTCAAAGGCGGTGGTCTGTCCGGTCAGGCCGGTGCGGTCAAGCACGGTATCTCCAAGGCGTTGCAGCTGTATGATCCCAGCCTGCGCGGCGCACTGAAAGCGGCAGGCTTCCTGACCCGCGACAGCCGTGTGGTTGAGCGTAAGAAGTACGGTAAAGCGAAAGCGCGTAAGAGCTTCCAGTTCTCCAAGCGTTAAGCTGTACGTATATGTTTCGGAAAGGGCCGTACCGGTTGGTGCGGCCTTTTTTGGTTTCACGGCACGCTGTGCCGCGAACGGACAGAGGGATCAGCCCGGATGAGGAAGGCGGATAACCCCGCAGGATTAATTGCTGAGAAAAGAGTAGGTTGCGGGAAATGTACCGGGCCGAGGGGATTGTCGATGCGGATTGGGCCGCAAATGGTTTTCTTTGTCGATGGTCGTGCCTAGACTGGGGCAAACAGGAAAGGCTTCCGATGCAATATTCCGTTCTCGATCTGGCACCGGTGCCCGAAGGCAGCGACATCCCGCAGGCCCTTCGCAACACAACCGATCTGGCGCAGACGGCGGAGAGGCTGGGCTTTCACCGCTACTGGATGGCGGAACACCACAACATGCCGGGCATTGCCAGCGCGGCGACCTCTGTGCTGATCGGTCACGTGGCGGCGCATACCAAAAACATTCGCGTGGGCGCGGGCGGCATCATGCTGCCCAACCACGCACCGCTTGCGATCGCCGAACAGTTCGGGACGCTGTCCGCCCTTTACGGCGACCGCATCGACCTTGGTCTGGGGCGCGCACCGGGCGGGGATCACGCCGTCTATCATGCGTTGCGCCGCGCGGGCAGTGACGACTTTCCGGGCGATGTAATGGAACTACTGGGCTATTTGGGCGACGCGAAGGCGAACGCGCAGGTCCGCGCGCTACCGGGCGAAGGCAGTCACGTACCGCTCTGGATCCTAGGCTCGTCGCTCTACGGCGCTCAGCTTGCTGCGCATTTCGGGCTTCCTTATGCCTTTGCGTCCCATTTCGCACCGGACGCGCTCGAACAGGCGATTGACGTCTATCGCAGGACATTCCGGCCCTCCGAGCATCTGGATGCGCCGCGCTTCATGTTGGCGGTAAATGTTTTCGCAGCCGACACTGACGAAAAGGGTGCCTATCTGCGGACGTCGATGCAGCAGGCCTTCGCACGGATGCGGACCGGAACGCGGGGCAAGCTGCCGCGCCCCGTGGAGGATATCGACGCGGTAATCGGTGCTGGCGTGCGGCGCAGCGTGGATCAGATGTTGCGGATTTCAGCGGTGGGCAGCCCTGCCAGCATCCGTGCTCAGATGCAGGAATTCATCACGCGCTACGCCCCAGACGAGATCATTCTGACCAGCCAGATTCACGATCATGCGGCGCGCAAGCGGTCCTTGACCATTGCGGCTGATGTACTGATGAATGCAGAACCGGCCTTGGCCTGAGCTTTACTCATCCGGGGAAACCAGCCCCAATCCACGAAGATAAATCCCAATTCCCGTTTCCAGCAGGTCTTCGGGCGGGAAGGGCGAGGCGCGGCCCGGAGAATTGCGGGCGAAAAGTTCAACAACACCATGGCTCATCGCCCAGATGTGTGCACTGAACATGGAGGCGGGCGGGCGCTTGTCCTCGGGGATATGCTGGCTTAGGTCGGCGGCTGCCTTTTCCAGTACGCCATTGGCGCGGTTCGCGACCAGTGCCAGTTCCGGTGTTCGGTTAACAGATATGCCGCTCTCAAACATCGCGATGTAGTGACCGGGGTACTTGCGCGCAAAGGCAAGGTAGGCACGGCCCGTTGCCTCAAAAGCCTTGAGCGCGGAGGGTTGCCCGGACTGATAGGCGTATTCCATCAGGTCCGCAAAAATCTCGTAGCCTTGCTGGGCTGCCTCCGCGATCAGCGACTCCCGCCCATCGAAATGTCGATAGACTGCCGCTGGCGTTACACCCGCCTGCTTGGCCGCCTCCGACAGGGTAAAGCCCATTGGTCCCCGCGCCTCAATCAGCTCAAGCGCTGCGGCGACCAATGCCGCACGCAGATTGCCGTGATGATAGCCCTTCTTAGGCATCCCAGATGTCCGGTCCGCCGCAGATACCACTATCGATATGGCCGATAGCCTTGGGGTCCTTGCGGGTATAGTCAAAGGCGTGCAGCACCGTTTTGATCGCGTTCAGCCGCGCACGCCGCTTGTCATCCGACCTTACGACGGTCCACGAAGCATGCCTTGAATGACTGCGGCTCAGGGTTTCCTGAATGGCGTCCGAATAGGCATCCCATTTCGCAAGCCCCTTCACGTCGATGCTGCTCAGCTTCCACTGCTTGAGCGGATCGCTTTCCCGCGCCAGCATCCGACGCAGTTGTTCTGCCCGACCAACGTTGAGCCAGAACTTGAACAGATGGATGCCTTCATCCACCAGCATTTCTTCAAAGGGGCTGACCTGCGTAAAGAAATGTTCGCGCTGCGCCGGGGTGCAAAAGCCGAAAACATGCTCTACCACGCCACGGTTATACCATGAACGGTCAAAGAACACGATCTCTCCTGCGGAGGGTAAGTGTTTGACGTAGCGTTGAAAGTACCACTCGGTCTGTTCGGTCTCTGTCGGTTTTGACAAGGCCACGACACGGGCCGCACGGGGGTTAAGGTTGGACCGGAACCGGCTGATCGTCCCGCCTTTGCCCGCTGCGTCGCGCCCTTCGAACACGCAGGCAATCCGCGTGCCAGACTCGCGCGCCCAGGCCTGCAGCTTGACCAGTTCGATCTGCAACCGCTCCATCTCTTTTTCATAGACCTTGCGCGCCATCCGTTCAGAATGCGGATAGCTGGCCGTCAGAATATCGCTTTTGTCTGCACGTTTGACCGCTGCGCGGATGTCTGCGGGTGCTTCAGTCTCGAAATAGGCGCTGATCGCGCCGTCAAAGGGCAGGTCCATTAGGCCTCCGATAGGGGTAACGTTAATCTCTATATGGGATGTTAATCGGATTAACGCAAACCTGCACGGGCTGCCGCGCGGTCAATTGCAGTCACGACCTTCTCAGGTGAAGTATGCTGCGGCATGTGCCCTTCTCCCGGCAGAACGGTCAGGTTTCCATTCGGCACGTCGCCCATCAGGACCTCAGCGTGGATCTCAAGCGGCACAATCGTATCGGCATCGCCGTGTATCGCCTCAATGGGCATCTCCAGCGTGCCATAGCTCTTTCGCATTTCAACCACATGCGGGCGCAACGCGTTCACCTGCTGCGCATTCGCGCGGGTGCTTTCGCGGCGCAGCGTCAGTCCTACACCGATATGATCTGCATATCCTTCCGGTGCGTCCTGTGGCGCAAAGATACTCTCGATGCTGGAAGAGACATAGCTTTGCGGGACAAAGGCGGTGATCAGCGGGACAAACAGCGCACCACCCAGCGTCGAGCCGTTGACAGTGTACGTCCAACCCAGCTCACCGGGCCACGGCTCTGCCACGGCTGAGACAAGGACCAGCGCTGCTGTGTCTTCGGGCCGCGACAGCCCCCACGCCAGCGCGACGATCCCGCCAAAGGAATGGCCCAGCACGATGGGGTTCTTCACCCCGATCTGATCGGCTGCCTTTTGCAGCAGTCCGGCCTGTTCCAGCGGTGTTTCCTCGGTGTTGTTCCATGCGCCGCCATACCCGGGCAAACGACCGGTCCAGCCGAGGCCGGGACGGTCAAACAGGATCACGCGGTACCGGTCCGTCAGCCGGTCCGTAAACCCCAGCGTGAAGTCGTTAAGGTTGCCGCTTGCTCCGTGGATCAGCACCAGATCAGGGCCGGACCCCATGACTTTGTAATGGACTGGGACGCCATCGACCTCGATGATCTCGTTCGCCGGTGGATTGTCACGCACCGCCTGTGCCTCGCGCACGCCCGCGCGCCATTGCGTCACCGCCATAACGCCAAGGACAAGAATCAGGGAATAGAGCATGCCGCTCCTCATGTTACGCCTGTCCAATCTGGTCCAGATCAAAGGGCGTGGATTGGTATATCTCGTTGATCCAGTTGCCATAAAGAAGGTGTGCATGGCTGCGCCAGCGGTTGGTAGGCGGGCGCGATGGGTCGTCGTCGGGATAGTAATTGCACGGCACATTGATCGGCGTGCCTGCGGCGACGTCGCGGTCGTATTCCTGCTTGAGCGTGTCACTGTCGTATTCGAAGTGGTTGAATACATAGAGAGCGCGGTGCTTGGGGTCTTCGATCAGGCAAGGGCCGACCTCGTCACTGCCAAGCAGGGTGATCAGATCGGGATGCTGGTCCACTTCCTCTTGCCGCATCTCGGTCCACCGGGATACCGGCATGACGCATTCGTCAGAAAACCCGCGCAGATAGGGCGAGGAGGGCACAAGGTTCCTGTGTCGGAAACAGCCAAATGCCTTGTGGTCAAGGATGTGTTTCTTGACCCCGTGGAAATGGTTGATCATTGCCATGCCACCCCAGCAAACGCCAAATGTGGAATGCACATTGGTCTGCGTCCAGTCCATGACTCGTGTCAGTTCCGCCCAATAGGTCACTTCGTTGAACGGCAAATGCTCAATCGGCGCGCCCGTGATGATCAAGCCGTCGAATTTCTCGTCCCAGACTTCGCTGACCGGCCGGTAGAAACTCTCCATGTGCTCTGCCGCGGTATTACGGGTCTGGTGATCGGACATGCGCAACAGGCTCAACTCGATCTGCAGCGGCGTCGCCCCGATCAACCGCGCGAACTGGTTCTCGGTCTGAATCTTCTTGGGCATCAGGTTCAATAGCGCGATGCGCAAGGGCCGGATGTCTTGACGCCCTGCCGCATCCTCGTCCATCACCATCACACCTTCGCGCGTCAGCACGTCGAAGGCGGGGAGGTTGGAGGGAAGCTTGATAGGCATGTTCAGATAATCCGTGGTTGACTTGGTTAGATAGTCCGCAAGACCAAACCTGCCAAGAGGCGGGCAGTCACAAGCGGGAGAGCGCGGTCAGCCGCTGAGGCAATCAGCGATCAGATCGACAAAGTCGGCTTCGGAGGTCAAGGCGCTGATCTGATCTGCGGTGACCGTTACGCCCCATTTCGACATTGCCGCATAGCGAGGCTGCCTGTGTGACAGCGCCTGTGCATAGGTCCAGCGGATGAAGTCATCGGGATCAACTTCGGCCTCCGAGCAGTTGTTTTTGCTTAGATAATCATCCCAAACCTTGGTCAGAAACTCTGGCTGATAGGCCATGGGCTTGGGCGCCCGGTCAAAGCGGCGGATCAACTCTTG
>Ga0316197_10003513_pt1 | contig 11151 bp, 5 predicted proteins | sample OudBiesiAoxic_MG_FD_204939 | JGI IMG/M metagenome (GOLD analysis project Ga0316197, IMG submission 204939) | Coastal sediment microbial communities from Oude Bieten Haven, Netherlands - site A oxic | ecosystem: Environmental > Aquatic > Marine > Coastal > Sediment | place: Netherlands...
CGGTGAAATAGAACCGTTCTTCGGAAACGAAATCGATGGTGCGGCCTTCCTTGGACGGATCAAAACTCCAGTGGCTCTCTTCGCGCAGAACGAAGAAGAGTTTCCCGTTCCAGTAGAAATACTCTTCGGAAAAGCCACCGTGATCTGAGGTCGTGAAGTCGACTCGAATTGATTCGACCAGTCCGGTTTCTGGATTAAGCCGGCGTTCGACCGTGCCGGCCATGGGATCACCATCGGCTTTCGCTTCGATCTTGATGGTCCGGTGACTACGCCCGCTGATTTCCTCCCACCGACTCCTGATCCAGCGACTGCGCGCCTTGGAATCTTCTTCGCTGAGATCCACTTTGCCGACCGCCACGCGACCGTTCCCTTCAAGAGGTTCGAGTTTCGCCGCGACAAAGGACTCCCGGATTCCGACGGCGTCGTTCGGATCGGGATCGGCTTTGAGAGACCTTCCCTGCGCATCGAGAAAGGTGATATCCACTTCTACGACAAGCGCAAATTGCCAGCCACCTGCTGCGCCTTTGGGTTTTGCGTTAAACCGATAGGGGCCGATCCTAGCCCCGTGCAATTCCCCCCAGTGCCTGCCGAGTCTCGTTCCGGATCCAGCCTCCTCGATATCGAGTGTTTTCGAAAGGTGAGCACGAATTTCCGGCACCATCTCAAGTTGGTTTTCAATTTCGTTCCACGAAACGGAACCTTCGCCGAAGGCAAGGGGGGGCACCCAGATGAAGGGGAGGAAAAGCAGTAATCTAAAGGCAGGCATCAATCGACTGTGAGGGAATCGTGCCGTAAAGGCAAGGTAGGTTGCGCCGCGAGGGGGGCTCGGAATTTCCCTAAGAATCCCTCCGCTTGGGTGTCGGGAAGAAAGCATGGATGCTGCACCCCCTCCAACCGTCCCCACAGGCACCGGGGGACGCCGGGTCGGAAAAGCAATCCTGTGCTCGACGCCCGACGATGCTCAACCGCTGCCCCGCAGGAGAACCGAGTGCAAATCGGGCTAGCTCTCCAGCAGCTGCCTCACCACCTTGCCGTGCACGTCTGTTAGTCGGTAGTCGCGCCCCTGGTGGCGGAAGGTGAGGAGCTCGTGATCGATGCCTAGCTGGTGCATCAGCGTGGCGTGCAGGTCGTGGACGGGCACCTCGTCGCGCAGGACGGAGTAGCAGAAGTCGTCAGTTTCGCCGTGGATCAAACCCGCCTTGAAGCCGCCGCCGGCGAGCAGGGTGGTGAAGCAGCTGGCGTGGTGGTCGCGCCCGTAGGCGTCCGCCACTTTCCCGTCGTGGCTAAAGGTAGTGCGGCCGAATTCGCCGCCCCAGACGACGATGGTGTCGTCGAGTAGCCCGCGCTGATTGAGATCGGTGATCAGCGCTTCTGAGGCCTGGTCGGTCTCCTTGCAGCGTTTCGGCAGGTGCGCTGGGAGGTTGAAGTGGTGGTCCCAGCCGGAGTGGTAGAGCTGGATGAAGCGCACGTCACGCTCGGCGAGGCGGCGCGCCATCAGGCAGTTGAAGGCGTAGCTGCCCGGCGTCCGGGCATCGTCGCCGTAGAGCTTAAACGTCGACTCCGGCTCGTCCGACAGGTCAGTGAGTTCCGGCACCGAGCTCTGCATGCGGAAGGCCATCTCGTACTGGGCGATGCGCGTGGCGACCTCGGGATCGCCGCTGCGCTCGAGCTCTTCCGCGTTGAGCGCCTTGATCACATCGAGGATCTGCCGCCGGTCGGCGATCGGTTTTTCCGCCGGGTCGTCGAGGTAGAGCACCGGGGCAGCCCCGGTGCGCAGCCGCACGCCGGAGTGCTTGCCGCTCAAGAATCCGCTGCTCCACAGGCGGTTGTTGAGCGGTTGCATGTTGCCGAGATCGCCGCGCGACACCAGCACCACGAACTCGGGCAGGTTGCGGTTCATGCTGCCGAGCCCGTAGCTCAGCCAGGAGCCGAACGACGGCCGCCCCGGCAGGTTGTGCCCGGTCTGCATGAAGGTCAGCGCCGGGTCGTGGTTCACCGGCTTGGTACTGACGCTGCGCAGCGTGCACACCTGGTCGGTGATCTTGCTCATGTGCGGCAGAAGCTCGCTGACCCAGGCGCCGTTCTCGCCGTGTTGCGCAAACTTGAATCTGGAAGCGATTACCGGATGGATCTTGTGCTTGTTAGTGAAGCCGGTGAGCCTCCCGTGCTTTTCGACCAGGGAAAAAATGTCCTTGCCTTGATGCTTGGCGAGCGCCGGCTTGTGATCGAATAGATCGACCTGCGAGGGGCCTCCGGACTGGAACAGGTAGATGACGCGCTTGGCCTTGGCGGAATGATGGGCGCGGCGCCCGGTCTCTGTCTCGGCTGCCCGCAGATCAGCCAAAGCCATGCCGCCCAAACCGGCGGCGCCGAGCTGCAGCATGCGGCGGCGGCCGATGTTGGCCAGCGTTGATTCTAGTTCGTCCGTCATTTCCGCGTGACGGTTTCGCTGAGGTTGAAAATAGCAATGCAGATATCCGTGATCGCAGCAAGTTGCGTGCGGTCGAAATTTGGATCGATCGGCGATTCACCGACGCCAAGCAACTTCTCGGCGGCTTCCGGGTTCGCCCGGTAGTGGGCTAGCCGCGCGCGCGCCAGATCGGACAGCAACTCCATCTCGCGCACGGTGGGGTCGCGTGAGAGAACCCTGCGCATGGCGCTAGCGATGGGTTGCGCATCGCCCAGCGCCAGTCCCGCCAGATTGCGCGCGGCCTCGATATAGGTCGGATCATGCAGCAGCGCCAGTGCCTGCAAGGGCGTGTTCGTGGTCGGGCGTAGCACGCTGCAGACATCGCGGCTCGGCGCATCGAACACCGCCATGGCCGGGTGCATGGCAGCACGGCGCCAGTAGGTGTACATGCTCTTGCGGTAGAGCGCGGGGCCGATGTCCTGCTTATAAACTTCCGCGTGGCTCTGCGGGGCATTGAGATCCTCCCAGATGCCATCTGGCTGATACGGTCTCACGCTCGGTCCACCGACCTTGCGCGTCAGCAATCCGCTCGCCGCCAAGGCTTGGTCGCGGATGGTTTCGGCAGGCAGGCGGAACGACGGTCCGCGTGCTACCAAGCGGTTCTCAGGATCTTCCAATTCGGGGCGCTGCTTCGAGTCCTGCCGATAGGTGGCCGACAACACGATCTGGCGGATTAGCTGGTGCAAGTCCCAGCCGCTGTCGCGAAAATCGGCCGCGAGCCAGTCGAGCAACTCGGGGTGGCTCGGCGGCTCACCTTGCAGGCCCAGGTTGTCGACTGTCTTGCTAAGGCCGATGCCGAACAACTGCTGCCACACTCGGTTCACCGTCACCCGCGCGAGCAGTGGATTGTCGTCGTCGGTCAGCCATTGCGCCAGCCCGAGCCGGTTGCGCGGTCGATCCCCAAAGGCCGGCAGCACCGCAGGCGTTCCAGGTTTAACCTCTTCGCTAGGCTGGTCGAATTGACCGCCAGTCAGGACGAAGCTTTTGCGCGGCTTCTCCTGCATTACCATCACCTGCCCGCCGTCCACCGCGATCGCCGGGGCGATCGGCTTGCCCATCTGGCCGATGCCGCCATCGGCGCTGTTGTTAAAGAAGGCGTAGAGCGAATAGTACTCCTTGGTTGAGATCGGGTCGTACTTGTGATCGTGACAGCGCGAACATTCGAAGGTCAGCCCGAGAAACAGAGTTCCGGCCGTCGTCGTCCGGTCATTGACGTACATCACGCGATACTCCTCGTCGATCACACCGCCCTCGATGGTAAAACCGTGGTTGCGATTGAAGCCGGTGGCGATCTTCTGCTGCTGCGTCGCTTCTGGTAGCAGGTCGCCAGCCAGTTGTTCGGCAACGAACTGGTCGAAAGGCATGTTGTTCTGGTAAGCGCGGATCACCCAGTCGCGCCACGGCCACATTTTGCGCGCGTTATCAAACTGGAAACCGTTGCTGTCAGCGTAGCGCGCGTTGTCGAGCCAGATCGCCGCCATGCGCTCGGCGTAATCGATACTGCCCAGCAGGCGGTCGACCACCTTGTTGTAGGCATCCGGCGATCGGTCGGCCAGAAAAGCAGCACGTTGCTCGGGCGTCGGCGGCAGGCCGGTCAGATCCAGCGTCACGCGCCTCAACCAGGTCGAGCGATCGGCCTCAGGCGCAGGTTTGATCCCGCGCTTCATCAACGGCGCCCTGACGAAGTGATCGATCGCGCCGCCCGCCAATTCTGGTTCTTTGATCGGTGCAAACGACCAGTGAGTGTTGTATTTGGCGCCCTGTTCGATCCACCTTAGCAGAGTTTGCTTCTGCTCCGAGCTGAGCGGCTTCTTAAGTTTTGGCGGCGGCATCTGTTCGTCTGGATCCTCACTTAGGATGCGTTCGACCAGCAGGCTGGCCTCCAGATTTCCAGGCACGATCGCCGCCTCGCCCTTGCGCAGCGCGAGCGCTGCGTCGCGCTGGTCGAGGCGCAGCTTCGCCTTACGCGCCTTCTCGTCCGGACCGTGGCAGGTGTAGCAATGGTCGGCGAGGATCGGCTGCACGTCGCGACCGAAATCCACCTCAGCGCCCGCCCTGCAGCAGAGCGTCGTCGCGAAGATCAGGATGACAAACCGCAGAGAAATAGAAATCGATAATGTATTGCAGGAGCCGAACATCGAATAGTCGTTCTTGATCCTACGGTACAAGCCGGACCCTGTAAAACCGCCAAGCTGCTGGTGATCGCGGGCATTTTCCAGCTGGTCGGAGGGGCGCAGGTGATTTCCTCTACAGCCTTGATGGGTGATGTGAAGATTCCCGCTTGGCTAAGAGCGTTCTCCTACTGGGGAGTGGCGGTTCCATCGGGTGCATGGCTCGCTTTTCAGGAAGACTATGGCACACCAGGTGACTGGTGGGGACCGGCATTGGGGCGGGGGACGGCCGCAGTCGTATTGGGAGTTCGAGCTTGAAAACTGCGTCCGGAATCCGTTGGTGATTCATCAAGAACATTTGCAATTGCCCCATGCTTTTCACAGAGGCAGTATGAACAGATGAAATTCTACCTGTCCGGCATCATTTTTTTTGCGACTTCTCAGGTATTGTTTTCGCACGAAGATTCAGAGCATAAGCCCTTAGCTAAGGCTACGGATATCGTGCTTGTAGCGCCTGCCGCGTGGGAAGTATACACGGTGAAGCGTGATCTTGTGCCCGCCGGGAAATTTGCCAGGGAGTTCATGGAGCCGATGAATCCTCGATATGTCACCGTTCACTCGACTCAGAATTTTGCTTCCGGCGCAGACGCGCTTGCTCATGCCAAGGCACAACGGCAGGGGAAATTCAAAAGCGCGCGTAATCGGTTAGGCTACCTCGCCTGGCACTTCACCGTGGACCAGACGCATGCGATCCAAAGTCTCCCTTGTAACGAGCGTGGACAACATGCCGATTTCGAGGGGCCCGGGAATACCTACTCCATCGGCATCGAGATGTGTGAGCATCCCAAGAATGATCTTGCCAAAACACTCGATCGGACCGCGAGACTTTGCGCCCTGCTCATGGCTGAATACCAAATTCCCCTACAGCACGTCGTGCCTCACTCCCATTGGCCGAGGATTCGCGATGATGATAAAGACATTGGCCATAAAAACTGCCCACATTTTTTGTTAGATAACGGCAAGCCGGGAAAGAAGTGGCAGCTGTTTCTCGAGCAGGTTCTCAAGCACTATAAAACGCACCCGAATTACAACCCCACTCTAGTCGATCATCAGGGTAGCCAGCCTACTGGCGTTGAACCGTCCAAGCCAGCGCAAGATAGGAAAAGCAAAGGGTCATCTGCTCCACCTACGTCCAAATCCGATCCAGAGTCGCCATCGATCGACCTTCCATCGACGTAGCTTCCCGGGGATAGATCCAAGACTTCCGTTCGCGCTCTAGCCGGTTCTAAGCCCGCCTGCCTCATGATCTCGGCGATTGTCCCCCGGCCATCGTGGCAACGAGATTCCGCAGTTCCTCTGTCGTCGGCGGACGAGCGATCTTCCATCGTGCCGTTCGAGTACCAAAGGCGCAAGTGAGCGGGGATCTCTTGGCACCCCTAACGGGCTGGTTATCAGCGGATCCTGCTGAAATCGACTTTCCTGACACTACGGGCTTGGGCAACTGGCTTCTGATCTGGGATCCGCCGACGAAACCGGACAACGCCGTGCGCCGGCGGGAACGAATCGGCGGATTGCTCAACGACTGCCACAGGGTGGCGGTGATCAGGGGAGTCTGTTCTGCGAAGGCGTGGAGCTATTCCGACATCGTCTGCAATCATTTTTCACGACGAGGTTCTGGCAAGGTCGAAAAGACTGCGCCTCCGCCAGCTCAACCGACTAACTAGCTCAGAGAGTCCAGCCCTTGCGGTACTCCCGATGGAGTAGCCCGCTGGCTTTAAGGTTATCAGGGATCTCACCTGTCATTGGATCGTAGTGGAATGGCTCTCCAACAATTCCTGCGATGTTTGCGAGCTGGATCAGCTCTGTCAGCGGCCCGCCGATATCGAAGTTTGAGAAAGTCTTGCCCTGTCCTTTGCAGGCGTCGATCCACTCGCGGTGGTGACTGTCGACGCGGGGAAGCGTCTTGTCCGGCTGCACGAGGTCTTTGGACTTCTCTTTCGGCAATAGCGATGAATTTCTGTTCCACGGATCCGAGGTGTAGATGCTAGCCTTCGAGCCGATTAACAGGGCGCCGTAGCTGCTGGGAGTCTCGCCGTGCAGCAGCTCCTTTGGCGGTCGTGTGTCGATACCGCTTGAGACTGTCAGCTTCACCGGTGGAAGATCTCCGCGGGCGGGGAGGTGGAAGTGGACTCGCGACGAAGCAGGATAGCCCTCCAAGTGTAAACCGGTGGCGTTGCCCTCAATTCGGATCCGGCCTTCTCCCTTGGCTCCTACGGGGGCGGTCTCCCAGAGCTTCTCCAGGCGCAGTCCGCGGAACATGAGGTTCCCGGTGTGGCAACCCATGTCGCCCAATCCACCGCTGCCGAAATGCCGCCAGCTCCGCCACGTTGCTGGTAGATAACTGGGGTGGTACGGGCGCTCGGACGCCGGTCCGAGCCACAGGTCCCAGTCGAGTTCGCCGGGCACCGGAGGCGTGTCCTTGGGTAGGGTCATCGGCTTGTTGCCGTCCCCGACCCACAGGTAGGCCTCGCGGATCGGTCCCGCCGTTCCTGCCCAGGCCCACTCTGTGCCGCGGCGTACGCCTTCGGACGCCGAGCCCTGATTGCCCATCTGCGTCACCACCTTGTGCTTCTGGGCGGTTTCGCGCATCACCCGTGCCTCGAAGACCGTGCGGGTGAGTGGTTTTTCGCAGTAGACGTGCTTGCCCTGCTTCATGGCGGCCACGGCGGCCACCGCATGGGTGTGATCGGGCGTGGCCACCACCACCGCGTCGATCTCCTTGTCCATCTCCGCGAGCATGCGGCGGAAATCTTTGTAGTATTTGGCTTTCTCATGCCTCCCGCGAGTGGAGACACAGCGCCTCTCGTCCACGTCACAGAGGGCGACGATAGTCTCGCTCGAAACCGCTCCGATATCTCCTTCTCCCATTCCACCAGCGCCAATGGCTGCGATGTTCAGACGCTCGTTGGCTTGGTAGCTGAAAGCGGTGCGGCTGTCGCAGATCAGAAGGGCAGCGCCAGTCGCCGCCGTGCTTTTGAGAAATCCGCGACGCGTAGGGGAGGAAGTTTTGTTCGCCATCCCCCTTGTTCGCAAAAACTTGGTATGGGCGCAAGAAAACTTGGCTGCATTTTACCGAAGATTCGGTGCTTCCCCCGAGCCGCTAGAGATGCTCCGCCTTCCTGAATGATCAGCGAGTTGCGGGCGATGGCCGGGCTGTCCATCAATTGCTCCCCGTCAGTGAGGGAGCTGGTCGCCAGGATATCGAACTCTCTCGCAGGCCTGATCACCGTGCACACGGCTTCTTCGTTGAAGAGATCAACCCGGACCTCGGCATCGATCGGGGCCGCAGGACAATTGCTAGAGAATTGCTTTTCCGACCCGGCGCCCCGTGGTGCCTGTCGGACGATTAGATGGGGTGCAAGGGCCACGGGCTTGTCGGGAATCTTCAGTCACGACTTTTTTTGGCGCGGCGGTGGCGAGTGAGGACGGTGCACCGGGCGCGAGACACAGGTAGAAGAAGAGCACCAAGATCTTGATGGTGCCGCTGGTGACCTCACAGACTATCTGCTAATTCTTACTGACCCGGTAATAACGCCGCACCGTTCCCGCAGGGACGCGATCGGTATAAAGTGTGCTTCCTTCCAGACCTTCGATTCCGTCATCCAATTCAGTGAAGGTGAGTAAATCTTCGCTCCACTCGATGCTGAAACTATCGCCCAGTTTGGAAGGCCAGGTGATGGTAACTTCCTCGTTGGCGGGGTCGAACTCCAGGTTCGTGATCTGGAAAGGAATTCCGCCGGGGCTCGCTTCACCAAGTTGAACGTTGTCGATTCGCATGCGAGTGGCCGCTGTGTAGGCGACTTCAATTTCGTCGAAAATGATGTCCGTGAATCCGAAATAATTGTCAGGATTATCGATACTAACGGTTGTCTCGAAGGATTCGACTTCCACGCCATTCAATTTCGCCGTGATCGTTGCTGGCGTGGGAGGTTGGGCGATTGCGATGAACGCTGCCGAAGTTAGCGTTCTTTCGAAGTGGATCGTGAAGGGATTGACCTCGGGGTCGCCGGTGCGAAGATTGGGTCCCTCGACATTGGCCCAATCGGGATTGTCGCCAGTGCGATAAAAGAGGTTTGGCAGGAACGTGGCGCCTAAATCGGCAAACTCCGTCGATACCTGGGCAGTGTCAGGAATATTGAGCTCGTCAAAGGTGATCGTGCTGACAGGCGCGGCCAAGCCGTCCGGGCTCAAAATGATCGGCTCTGCCCGCACCGTTGGGCTGATGGCGAAAAAGTTCAATGCCACCCAGATCAGAGAAGCGATCGTGAGCGTCAAGAGTGGAGATGTTTTGGTTCCAGAGTTCATCGTGTTTTGATCCAGTGTTTATGAGGGTAGTGGAGGCATGCGTCCAAGTTTGAGCAGGGCGGGCTGGTACAAATCCCGTTCATTGGCTCGATTTGACTGGGGATCGCAGGCTTCTTCAAGCCTGAAGTTGCCTTCGGAACTCTGGCGGATTCGCCAGAGGGGCACGGAGAGCGGAATCTCTTGCGAGCTCTGCCTTTCTGACGGTGCCGGTACCGCTCTGCCACCGAGCGCAACCCGGTGAACCGGAGGCGCTGCTGCGTTGCGCTGCCCGTTTATCGTTATTAGTAGAACCCGTCGGGGAGAAGGTCTGGTTCCAAGGGCCCTTGAGGTGTCGGCTGAATAGTCGTTATTTACGCGGGCGGGGGGTGAGATATGGCGAGCGGATCGGCGGGTAGTCGCGGACGACTGCCGGGATGCCACAAGAATCGAGGATGTATCGAGTTTCCGGACACTACGATCCCGGCTTCGAGTCCAGCGAGGTGCTGCCATGCCGTTCGGATGATTCCGATTCCATTGAAAAACCTGCCTTGAATTGAATTCGGGAAACTGGAGCTCAGCAATTTACAAGCTCCGCCTCCAACCTCCAAATCTGACGCCCTCTGACGCTTGTTTCATGGCAGCTGGAAAGGGCGAAACCAGTGGCCTCCATCTGATGTTCAACTTCAAGCGTCTCATCCGCGGTGTAGACGGGTGCCGAAAACTTGCCGGGTAAAGCCAGTGCCTTTCTCAGGCCAATGACAAACCTGCCCCTCGGCCGCAGGATCCGTCGAACCTCTGTCGGCCCCGCTGAGTGCAGATCAGCTCTTCGAGATCGATTCGTCGAGATTCAGGATCAGCGATACCACTGCGGAATAGGCAGCCAGCTCCGCAGCATCCAATTCCGGATCTGGTTTGAAGGCGCCGCCACCGGCGAGATAGGCCTTTGCCGTTCCCGCGTCTGTTTTGAATTCGCGCAGCCGGTCATTGAACTCGGCAACCAGGACTGACAATTCCTCAGCGGTCGCTGCCCGAGAAGTCGACAGCCGGAACGCATAGCGGAGTCTCGATTCCACTAGGGGGCCGCCTTCTTTCATCGCCCTCGCACCCAGAGCCCGTGCCGCTTCGACAAATTGCGGATCATTCAGCAGGACTAGTGCTTGTAGCGGAGTGTTCGTCGCCTCGCGCCGCGTGCGGCAGGAATTGCGTCCATCTGCCCCGAGGATCCGCATGTTGGCTGCGGGAATCTGGCGTTTCCAATAGGTGTAGAGGCTGCGCCGATAGAGATCTTCACCTGCTCCTTGATTGAACGACGCATTAGAAGCGCCGATTGCGTTGCGCCCGAAGAGCACTGCGGGCTGGTATGGGTGAACTCCGGGGCCGCCTCGTTTCTCGACTAGCAAACCACTCACTTTGAGGGCGTGGTCGCGAACGAACTCGGCCGCAAGGCGCTGCCGTGGGGCATGCGAGATCAAGCGATTGCCCGGGTCGAGTTCGGCGATCTCCCGCGACTGTTTGCTCGACTGACGGTAGGTCGCCGACAGTACGAGCTTGCGGATCAAACGTTTCACGTCCCACCCCGACTCGACAAAATCGACCGCGAGGAAGTCGAGTAACTCCTGGTGACTCGGCCGTTCGCCCTGGGTGCCGAAATCCTCTGATGTCAGCACGATTCCCGCGCCGAAAATCATTTGCCAGTAGCGGTTTACTGCCACGCGGGCAGTCAGCGGATTGTTAGGATCAACCATCCAGCGCGCCAGGCCCAGGCGGTTCTTCGGAAGCTCTTGAGAGTATTCCATGATGCTCGCCGGTGCCGATGTATCGATCGCCTCGCCGCGCTTGTCATACTCCCCGCGCATCAGGATGAAGTTCTCGCGCATCTTCCCCTCGTCGGCGGCAATCATCGTGACCACGGCCGATTTCTCGATCGCCGCCTTCTCGTTCTTGGATGCTTCGAGCTGCTTGCGCGCCCCTTCGAAACCTGGCCAGATCCCACGGAAATGGTCTAGTCGCTTGTTGCGATCAGCCGGCAGTGTGGCGCGGGTCACCGCGAGCTCGTTCGCGGTGAATTTTAGTCCGACTTCATCGCCGCTGATCTTGATTCTCAAAGTTTCATCGGCTCCGAGCTCGACGGCCTTCTCCAATGCGATGATCGTCGGTTCTCTCCCGACCTTCAATTTCGCGGCGTCCTTGAGCTTGATCTGACGCGCTCTGTCTTTACCGCCGACT
>Ga0316197_10003514_pt1 | contig 11148 bp, 10 predicted proteins | sample OudBiesiAoxic_MG_FD_204939 | JGI IMG/M metagenome (GOLD analysis project Ga0316197, IMG submission 204939) | Coastal sediment microbial communities from Oude Bieten Haven, Netherlands - site A oxic | ecosystem: Environmental > Aquatic > Marine > Coastal > Sediment | place: Netherlands...
TTAGCTTCTTCGACGATTTCCGCGGCTCGCTTCTGCGCCTGAGTCATGACTTCTGTGGCCTGCTGCTTCGCCTCTAGCATGAGTTCCTTAGCGCGCTTCTGACCAAGCTGCTGCTCGTGATGGCCGCGTTCCGCTGCGGCTAGGCCTTCAACGATCTTACTCTTGCGTTCAGCCAGAGCAGCAATGATCGGAGGCCATACAAATTTCATGGCAAACCAGACGAACACCGCGAAGGAGATCATCTGGCCGAATAGGGTCAGGTTGATGTTCATCCCGATACCTCGAGCGAATTGAGGGGATGGGGGGCGTTAGCAGTCGGTCCGATTTCGACCGTCAAACGACCGCGAACAGCACGTAAAGACCCATGGCGATTGCGATGACTGGCAATGCGTCAACCAAGCCCATGACGATGAAAAAATTGGTCCGCAGCATGGGAACGAGCTCAGGCTGGCGAGCAGCACCATCGAGAAATTTCCCACCGAGCATTCCGACACCGATTGCAGCCCCAATGGCGCCTAGACCAAGCATAAATGCTGCAGCGAGATATAGCAGAGCAGTTGCCATTTCCATGATTTTCTCCTGTTCGGTTTCAGTCGGATCTTAGGATGGTTGAGAATTGTTAGTGATGTTCCTGATGCGCCATGTCCAAGTAGACAATAGTGAGCACCATGAAGATAAAGGCCTGTAGCGCAATAATCAGGATATGGAAGATGGCCCAAACCAATTGCACTGCTCCGCCTACTATCCCGAGCACTGGGCCGCCATTGTACATCAGCGCGATCAGGATAAAGATCATCTCGCCAGCGTACAGGTTACCGAAAAGACGCAGCGAGAGAGAGAGCGGCTTGGCCAGCAGGTTGACGCCTTCCAACACCAGGTTAAACGGAAGTCCAAACTTGCCGAAGGGTTGAAATGCCAGTTCACCGAAAAAGCCACCAACACCCTTCACTTTGATGCTGTAGTAAACGATGAGCAGGAATACTCCGATGGACATGCCGAAAGTGGCATTCGGGTCCGTCGTCGGGACGACCTTCATAAAGTGTATGCCGATAAGCCCGGCGAGCCAGGGGATCAAATCGACTGGCACCAAATCCATCAGGTTCATCAGGAAGACCCAGATAAACACCGTAAATGCGAGCGGGGCTATCAAGGGGTTCTGACCGCTAAACGAACCGCGAACGTTTTCTTCGATGAAATCGACAATCATCTCGACAAGGTTCTGGGCCGGACCAGGCTCGCCCGACGTTAAATTGTCCGCCACACTCTTGAAGAACCAAAGGAACAGCCCCCCCAACAGAAGGGAGAAGAACATGGTATCTACATGGATAGCCCAGAAACCCATCTCCGAGGCCTCCGCCGCGGAATGAGCAAACCCCAGCCCGTGATCCGGATGGTTCCCGAAGGTGAGATTGGTCAGGTGGTGCTTGATGTACTCTTGCGATGTGAGCGTTTCGGAAGAAGCCATCGATGTCATCTCTGTGGTTTCGAACCAGCGCCCCACTTGGGCGCGAATAACGTCGGCAGCACCTGCACGACGAAATAGGCGACAAGAACTACCGGCAGATTCAGGCCATCAACCGTCGCGAAGCTGAGTGAAAATAAACCGATTATTACGGCAAGCTTGGCAATCTCCGCCCAGTAGAACCGCATGACGAGTATATCCAAGCGCTGTGCGCTGTAGCGTCGGAACACCCCGATGGAGAAGACGGCAGTTGCCAGTTGGCATACTACCGCCCCGATCAGGGCTGACACAGCAACATGCGTGCCGAACGGCAATGCTGCAACTGTCAGGACCAAGGACGCGATCATCTGTGTAAACAGGACCCGCTTGAACTGCAGCGCATCCGGCTGGTAGATGACTCCGATTTTTATTGTGGACCGCTTCAAGCGACCCCCTCTATAACGCAATGGAAGTATAAGCGCCAAGGAATATACGGTCAACGGCTGGTTAATCTGCCCATCAAAATAAGCTTATTTGATATGAGCGAGAATCCCATCAAGTTCATCCAGGCTGTTGTAAGCGATAACAAGCTTCCCTGCACCGCGATGACCTTGCTGGATCTTGACATGAGCGCCCAGTCGGTCCGTGAGGTCGTCTTGCAGGCGACGGACATTTGGATCGGACGCAGGCTGTTTGCTCGAAACCGGGCTTCCTTGATTGTCTTCCTGCTGAAGCCGCCTGACGAGCTTCTCCGTCTCTCGAACAGATAGCCCGAGGGTTACGACGCGGGCAGCGGCGGCGCTCTGCTGCGGTCCCTTGAGACCGAGGAGGGCGCGGGCATGTCCCATTTCCAGCTTGCTTTGATCTAGAAACTGTTTGACGTCCTCATTGAGTTCGAGCAAACGCAGGAGATTGGTCACTGTGGTGCGAGATTTACCGACCGCTTCGGCGATCTGCATATGCGTCAGGCCGAAGTCGCCGAGGAGCCGATGAAGGGCCATCGCCTCTTCAAGGGGATTCAGGTCATCTCGCTGGATATTCTCGATCAGGGCAATCGCAATGGCCGTCTGCTCATCCACATCCCGGACCACGACGGGAATATCGGCCAAGCCAGCCTGCTGGGCGGCGCGCCAGCGGCGCTCGCCAGCGATGATTTCGTAGTCGTCGTCAGCGATTGGGCGCACAACGATGGGCTGGAGCACGCCCTGGGCTGCAATAGAGTCTGCCAGTTCGCGCAAGCTGTCCTGGTCGAATTCCCTGCGAGGCTGATAGCGGCCGCGCCGTATGCGTTCGACGGGAAGCGCGAAGACGTGATCGCGCGTTGCATTGTCTGCTTGCGGCACCGCAGTGTTGGCGTCGTCTACTTCTACGCCAGCGTATGGCGGAGCTGAGGAGGGGGCGGACTCGATGTCTCGTATGCCTCCCAAGAGCGCATCCAAGCCGCGTCCGAGTCCTTTCTTCTTGGCATTCATGGCTAACAAACCCTCAGTCAATATTCAGGCAGCTGCAACCTTGCGCTTCTCATGTCGGCGCAGGACCTCGCTAGCAAGGGCCAAGTAAGCGATGGCCCCGCGCGAAGCATTATCATAAAGGAGGGCCGGTTGGCCATGGCTCGGAGCCTCCGCCAAACGCACATTGCGCGGGATGATGGTGCGGTAGACCTTCTCGTTGAAATGGGTAACGAGCTGAGTCGACACCTGATTGGCAAGATTGTTTCGAGGATCGTGCATCGTCCGCAGTATTCCTTCGATAACCAACCCCGCGTTTCGACTCGAACGAATCTGTGCGATCGTGTTGAGCAGATCCGAAAGGCCCTCCAAGGCGTAGTATTCGCACTGGATTGGGATGAGTACACCATGGGCTGCCACCAACGCATTGAGCGTGAGCATGCTCAATGATGGTGGGCAGTCAATGATGATGAACTCGTAGACACCCTCGGCGCGGGCTAGCACCGCCGCCAGGCGCCGCTCCCTTTGCGTCGTCTTCATTAGACCTACCTCGGCCGCGGTCAAATCGCTATTGGCAGGCAGCAGGTCGAAGCCGGGTGCCGGCTCTTCCACTCGCACAAAACAATGACTGAAGTCAACATCACCAAGCAACAGGTCGCAGGTTGAGTTTGGAAGTCCGTGCTTATCCACACCACAGCCCATGGTGGCGTTGCCTTGTGGATCCATGTCGACCAGCAGCACCTTTCGCTTCATGGAGGCAAGCGAAGCGACAAGGTTCACAGCGGTTGTAGTCTTACCCACTCCGCCCTTTTGGTTGGCAACGGCAATTGTTCTAACCATTTATATGTAGGGTTCAGTCGTAGCGGATCTCTACCAAGTGACGCTCGCTGCCCAGGAAAGGGACCGCCAAGCGGTGGACTTCCGGTGAACACGGGCGGAGTGCAACAAGCTCGTCGCGCGGATAGTGCCCCTTCATAACAAGCAACCGTGCGGGTTGTGCGAGCAGGTGGCCGGTTGCCCCAGACAGCCATGAAAGGGTGGCCACTGCGCGACTAACAATGGTAGCGAATTTTTGCTTCGGCCGATACGACTCCATTCGCGCGTGGACCGCTTCCACGTTTGTCAATCCCAACTCAATAGCAGCCTGGCGCATAAATCGCACCTTCTTGCCATTGCTGTCGAGCAGCACCAGCTGGCGCGATGGATTGAGAATTGCCAGCGGTATTCCGGGCAGGCCGGCCCCGCTGCCAACATCGAGTACGGCGGGGCCGAATAGAAAGGGATTTACAACTAGGCTATCGAGCAAATGGCGCGGCACCATATCTGGCGGATTGCGCACAGCCGTGAGATTGAAGGCCCTATTCCAGTGCGCCAACAGACAAACGAAACGGATGAGTTTGTCGCATTGGGCTTCGCTTGCGTCGAGGCCAAGCTGGTCGAGACCTGGGGCCAGCAGAGACCTTAGTCGCGACACGTCGCAATCGGTCGACATCAGCGGAGCCTGCGAATGCCGAAGACAGATTGCACTAACCCAACAGCTCGGGTATGGCCTTGAAGGCTCATGCAGTCTGGCGCTTCAGATGGATCAGCAGCAGGGAGACCGCAGCGGGTGTAACACCCGGGATGCGGGCAGCCTGACCGACAGTGGCTGGGCGCACACGGTTGAACTTCTCCCGCACCTCCGCGGACAGACCGCGGACCTGATCGAAGTCGAACCCCGGCGGGAGGGCTGTAGATTCTTGGGCGCGATGACGGACAATCTCATCATGTTGCCGGTCGATATAACCGGCGTACTTGGCTTGAATATCAATCTGTTCGGCCACCCTCGGGTCATCCACACCCGGTCCGATGCCAGGCAACCGCATGAGACCAGCGTAGGTCACCTTCGGTCGAGACAGCAGATCGAGCGCCCTAGCCTCACGGCGCAGCCCCTCGCCGAGGACCTCGCGCAGTTCGTTGTCGTTTTCCGGCTCTGGTCGCACCCAGGTGTCTTGGAGACGCTGGCGCTCCCGTTCTATCGCCTCGCGCTTGCGCTGGTATAGCGCCCATTGTTTGTCGCCTACCAGGCCCAGTTCTCGCCCCGCCTCGGTCAGGCGCAGATCGGCGTTGTCTTCGCGAAGTAACAGCCGATACTCCGCGCGGCTGGTGAACATCCGGTAGGGCTCGCTGGTGCCACGGGTGGTGAGGTCGTCTACTAGCACGCCGAGATAGGCCTCATCACGACGCGGAAACCACGGTTCCCGCCCTTGAGCGCGCAGGGCGGCATTCACCCCCGCCAACAACCCCTGAGCCCCCGCCTCTTCGTAACCTGTGGTGCCGTTGATCTGACCGGCAAAGAATAAGTTATGCAAGTGGCGCGTCTCCAGTGAAGGGGCAAGATCCCTGGGATCGAAGTAGTCGTACTCGATAGCATAGCCGGGCCTTGTTATACGTGCCTGCTCGAATCCCTTCATGCTTCGGACCAGCGCCACCTGCACATCGTAGGGCAGGCTGGTGGAAATCCCATTGGGATAGACCTCGTGGGTTGTTAGTCCCTCAGGTTCGACAAAAATCTGATGCGATGTCTTGTCGGAAAAGCGGACAATCTTGTCCTCGATAGAGGGGCAGTAGCGTGGTCCGAGGCCCTCGATCACGCCGCTGTACATAGGCGAACGAGAAAGCCCAGAGCGGATGATGTCGTGAGTATGCTCGTTGGTATGGGCAATATGACAGCTGACCTGGCGTGGGTGGTCTTCCGCGCTGCCAAAGAAGGAAAACACCGGGACCGGGATGTCGCCGGGCTGCTCGGCCAAAACGGAGTAATCGATGGTGCGGCCATCGATACGTGGCGGAGTCCCTGTCTTGAGTCGCTCCACACGAAACGGCAGTGCGCGCAGACGACGTGAAAGAGCATTGGAAGGGGGGTCGCCGGCGCGGCCGCCCTCGTAGCTTGATAGGCCGATATGGATGCGGCCGCCGAGGAAAGTGCCAACCGTGAGTACAATGCACTCTGCACTGAAGGCAAGCCCCATCTGGGTCATCACCCCTGTGACATGCTCACCATCGGTCACCATGTCGTCCGCGGCCTGTTGTAAGATATCAAGGTTGGGCGCGTTCTCCACCGCCGAGCGCACCGCCGTCTTGTAGAGCAGGCGATCCGCCTGGGCACGGGTTGCCCGTACCGCCGGTCCCTTGCGCGAGTTCAAGATACGGAATTGGATACCGCCGTGGTCCGCAGCCCGGGCCATCAGCCCTCCCAAGGCATCGATCTCCTTCACCAGATGGCCCTTACCGATCCCGCCGATGGCGGGGTTGCAGCTCATCTGGCCAATGGTCTCGATGTTATGGGTCAGCAACAGGGTGCGCACGCCCATACGCGCGGACGCCAACGCAGCCTCTGTGCCGGCATGGCCGCCGCCGACCACGATGACATCGTAGGAATAATCTGGCGACATATCGTATTGAATCTAACGTGTGGAGCAATAATATAAGCGTATCAAGCCAAGGTGGCAGTGTCGCCTTGGCCGCTGCCCCGAGTCTTGGAGTTTCAGCATGCGGTCAAACCTGGAGGCGGAAGCGCTCAGCGAGCTCGATCACACCCTTCGCACCGCCGCAACGGTCATTCTCGGTAAAGAACGGGAGCTGCGCTTGGCCATGGCGTGTCTACTGGCCCGAGGCCATCTGTTGATCGAGGATTTACCAGGGGTCGGCAAGACCACACTGGCCCATCTCCTGGCCCGTCTGCTCGGGCTTGACTATTCGCGCGTGCAGTTCACCAGCGATTTGCTACCCGCAGACATCGTCGGCTCTTCCATCTATGAACGTAGCACCGAGAGCTTTCGTTTTCATCCCGGTCCCGTGTTCGCCCAACTGGTCCTCGCCGACGAGATAAACCGCGCAACGCCGAAGGCACAGAGCGCCCTCCTTGAGGCGATGGAGGAACGGCAAGTCACGGTGGAGGGGGAGACGCGCGCCTTACCAGAACCTTTCTTTGTAATCGCCACCCAGAACCCATCCTTTCAGGTAGGCACTTTCCCGCTACCAGAGTCTCAGTTGGATCGGTTTCTCATGCGAATCCATATCGGATATCCCAGCGCTGCAGCGGAAAAGGCTCTATTGGCCGGGAAAGACCGCAGGGACATGCTCGCCCGACTTGATACTTCGCTCCCGATCGCCAAGCTGCGGACGCTGCAAAAGGCAGTGGAAAAAGTCCACGTATCCCAGCCGATTGTCGATTATTGCCTCGATATCATCTCTTTTACACGACGTTCGCCGCGATTCATCCACGGTCTATCGCCGCGGGCTGGGCTCGGTCTATTGCGCAGCGCTCGCGCCTGGGCGTTGATGGATAGTCGCGATGCCGTCTATCCCGAGGACATTCAGACAGTGCTGGCCTCCTGCGTTTCACATCGACTCAGTGTCGGTGAGGACAATGGACCCGCTGGGCATGCCGAGATAGCCGAGCATATCAACCAAGGGGTTCCCGTCAGATGATCGTGCAGAAGCGGTGCCACTATTGAGATCGACGCAGATCGCAACACCCCCACCACAATGAAGCTGCTAAAACGGCTACGAAGAGGTCTCGCGGGGCTCGCTCGCAGCGTGCCGAGCGAGCAGGGAAAGGCACTGATATGCAGCCGGTGCATCTATATTCTACCCACCGGTGCAGGCATTGTGTTCGGGGCGATACTGCTACTCATGCTGCTGGGATCCCTCAACTACCAGAACAATCTCGGACTCTTGTTCACCTTCCTGACCGCCTCCATCGTGCTGGTGGCCATGCACCATACCTGGTTCAATCTCCTCGGCATCGCTGTCTACTCGCGAGGAGGAGCGCCTGTGTTCTGCGGCGAACATGCGGTCTTTAGCATCGATCTTGTGAATGTCAACAAGCAGGGGCGCATCAATTTGACTGCGGTTCGCGGTTCGGCGATCAGTCGTCCTCGGGATATCGAGCCGTCGGGTGAGGCAACGATGCAACTGCGGTTGGCTACGACGCACAGAGGAGAACTGCGTCTCGGCCGTATACGGTTAGAGACCCGCTATCCGCTCGGGCTCTTTCGCGCCTGGTGCTATGTAATGACGGAGGCAGAAACGACCGTCTACCCCCACCCAGCAGAGCACAGCCCTTCGCCGCCGCCATCGCCTACTTACCGCCAGAGTGCAAACGGTGATCGCGGCGTGGGTGCGGACGACTTTCTTGGGCTGCGTAGCTATCGAACCGGCGATTCTCCGCGCCGACTCGACTGGAAGGCATATGGACGCGAACAAGGCTTGCTCGTCAAGCAATTCGGCGGGGATCGAGCGGACCATATTTGGCTCGACTGGAATCGGCTTTCTGCAGCCGATACCGAGACCTGCCTGAGTCTACTCTGTCGCCAGGTGCTCGACGCCGCACTGGCGCAACAGACCTTCGGCCTGCGCCTGCCTGGGCAGGAGATTACCATGGGGCAGGGTGACGGCCACAAGCATCGCTGTCTGCAAGCACTCTCGCACTTCGGACATGGCTAACCCCCGCACCAAGCCAGCCGTTCCCGCCGGCACCAAGCCCCTGACCAGTCAAGTGGCGGCCATCACGGGCCTTTATGCCGTCGCTTATCTTCCACTATTGTCTCAGCTCAATGCTCAGATCAGCCTCTATTTCTACCTGCTCATCCTGATCCGCTTGGCCGCCCTGCGCTGGCCACATATCGAACCCGGTCGCTTCCTGCTGCTGTCGCTCACAGCTGGGGCAGTGGTAAACGTCTACCATGCCTATCACAGCATTGTCGGCCAGGCAGGCGGGAGCGCCTTGCTGGTGAGCATGCTCGCGCTGAAGCTGCTGGAGACACGGCTAGTCCGTGACGTCCGCCTGGCAGCCATGCTGTTCTGCTTCCTAGTCGTCACCCAATTCCTATTCGACAAGTCCGTTGAGACCGCCTTGTTTCTCGCTGTGCTACTGGTGCTGGATGTCGCCATCCTAGCGGACCTGTGCCGGCGCCCGCCAACAGGCCCAATACGGCAATCACTCGCGTTGTCCCTACGTCTGGCATTTCAAGCAATGCCATTGACGATCATCCTGTTCGTCCTTTTTCCGCGGCTGGAAACGCCATTGTGGAATTTTTTCGCGGCGGAGAATCGGGCCACTACAGGCGTAAAGCCATGGCTTGAACCCGGTGCCGTCAGCGAACTTGTGGTCGATGGTTCCCTCGCCTTTCGCGTACGCTTCGACGGACCCATCCCACGCTCGGACGATCTCTACTGGCGCGGTCCTGTCGCATGGAATACGGATGGCAGGCGCTGGCTACCCGCCGACCGCGGGCAGTTTCAAGGTCTTCAAACCAGGCCAGAGACAACGGCGGATGCGGTACGCTACGAAGTATCATTGGAACCAAGCGGCCAGCACTTCCTCTTCGCCTTGGACATTCCAACATCCACGACCGAAAAGGATGCCAACATCACCCACGATTTGCAGGTCCTAGCCGCCAAGCGGATAACCGACGAACGTGTGTACCGTGTGACGTCCGCCCTGACTTACAACACGGGCGAGATCCCCCTGGAGGAAGAGGTCGGTGGCCTGCAGTTACCAGAGAATATCACCAATCGCATGCGCGCTCTGGTCACCACCTGGAAGTCACGCGCAAACGGCCCGATGGAGATTGTTCAAGAGGGACTTAAATATATCAATCAGGAGCAATTTCACTACACCCTCTTCCCGCCGAAGCTTGGGGCTAATCCGACAGACGAGTTCCTCTTCGAGACCAGGAAGGGGTTCTGTGAGCACTACGCCAGTAGCTTCGCGCTCTTGATGCGCATCGGCGGTATCCCGTCGCGCGTCGTCATGGGCTACCTTGGGGGAGAGCTCAACCCCCTCGGCGGGCACCTGATCGTGCGCCAGTCGGACGCCCATGCATGGACAGAAGTCTGGCTGGATGGACTGGGTTGGGTCCGCGTCGATCCCACCGCAGCGGTCGCGCCAAGCCGGATCGAGCGCAGTGAAATCCTCGCCGGTCTCGCTTCAGGTAGACCACTGCGGTTTAGGGTAAACAGCTCCGACAGTCTGGCGAGTCTGATCCATCAGCTGAGGCTGCTGGGGGACGCAATCGACGAGGGCTGGCGCCACTGGATCGTGGAGCTTGACCGCTCACGCCAGTTGAACATGCTGGAATGGATAGGCATGGGTTATCTGCGCGAGTACGGATTGGCCCTTGTGATGACGGTCGCATCCGCTGCGGTACTCGGGCTACTCATGCTTGGCCTGATCCGCGGTAACCGCAGCGATCCCCGCAGCCCGGCAGAGCGACTTTACTTTAGCTTCCGCAAACGCCTCGGACGTCTGGGATTTGAACACCGCGCAAGCGAAGGCCCCCTGGACTACAGCCAGCGGGTCGCAACCGCGAGACCGGACTTGGCTGAGCCAGTCACGGCATTCGCCAAGCTTTATGCAAGTTTGCGTTACGGCGGCACACCTTCGAATCAGCAGAATCTGGATCGATTGCGAGCCCACCTCACTAAGATCTACGGTCGTAAGGCTCTACTTGCCGATACAAAACCCGGCAAAAATCCTGCCCAGTAGCTCGTCCGAGCTGAATGTACCAGTGATTTCCCCCAGGGCCTGCTGCGCATGGCGAAGGTCTTCTGCTGCGAGCTCGCTCGAGTCTGTGCGAGTTATCACAATCTTTGACCGTTCCAGGCAGCCCAGGGCGCGCTCTAGTGCATCGAGATGGCGTCGGCGGGCAATGAATACCCCCTCTGTCGAATCCTGAAGGCCGGCAAGCGACTTGAGATGGTCGCGCAGGTCATCTAATCCGGCGCCGTCTCTGGCAGATACAGCGATTTCCGTGCCATCCAGAGTGGTCCTTCTACCGGGCTTCGACCCGGTGAGATCGATCTTATTGCGTACGAAGGTGACGGCTGCATGCTCGGGCAGAAAGCTGGGATCGAATGCCAAATGGATTGGGTCGTAGCTATCGTCGAAGACCCAAAGCACGCCATCGGCTTGCTCGATCTGATCGCGAGCGCGTCTGATCCCTTCACGCTCGACGGGATCGACGGAGTGGTGCAGACCTGCTGTATCTACAATGTGCACGGGCATCCCGTCGATCTGGATCTCTTGGTGCAGAAGATCCCGGGTGGTCCCTGGTATCGCTGTGACGATCGCCGCGTCCGAACCGGACAAGGCATTCAGTAGACTGGATTTACCCGCGTTCGGTGGGCCAGCGATCACGAGGTTGAGTCCTTCCCGGATCAAGCGCCCTTGCCGTGCGCTATTGAGCACGGCATGTACCTGCTCGATTAACG
>Ga0316197_10003515_pt1 | contig 11147 bp, 11 predicted proteins | sample OudBiesiAoxic_MG_FD_204939 | JGI IMG/M metagenome (GOLD analysis project Ga0316197, IMG submission 204939) | Coastal sediment microbial communities from Oude Bieten Haven, Netherlands - site A oxic | ecosystem: Environmental > Aquatic > Marine > Coastal > Sediment | place: Netherlands...
CTAACCAGCGGGGCTGCGATAAACAGCAGCATCATAAAGACTGACGGGCCGACGAAGGCTGCGAATGTCTTGAATTTCATGGGCCACTCCCTGCGGCTATCAGATCAGGTGCCTGCTTGGTGAACCGCGCAGCGGCGCGGTCGACAAAGCCTGCAGATGAAGGGCCGGCCGGAGGGACATCCCCCGACCGGCAAGTCGCTTACTTCAGGACGCCCGCTTCTTTTGCAGAGGTCGTGTAGGCTTCTTCTATGGCGACCAGCGTGGCTTGCGCGTCACGCTCGCCTGTCAGGAAGGCAGGCAGTTCGTTGCCGAGTGCTGTGTGCAACAAGCCCATCTGCGTGGTCGAAGGGTAGGCCGGAGGTGCCGGATTGGCCGTGGCCGTTGCGATTGCGCCGATAGCGATTTCAGTAGGCTCGTAGCCCGCGACCAGCCAGATCGCAGCATCATTGGCGCTCTTTACCATTTCCGTATCAAGGCCTTCCATCGCCAGACGGAAAGCGGCATCTGCCTCTTCGTCCGAGATGTTTGTCGCGATAACGATACCATCCCACCACAGGGTGGTTGCGGGCGCACCACCATCCATCGCCGTGGGTGCTGCGGCCATCGCAACTTTGCCGACGACCTGGCTTTCTGCTTCGTCGTTCATCGCACCTGCGCGGCTTGCCCACAGGTTGGCCATGGCGATTTTGCCCTGCTGGAACTGCTGCTGTACGTATGTGCTGTCACTGACCAGTACTTCCGGGTCGGTATAGTCCAGCGCCTTGGCCATTGTCTCAAGTGCGGCCATTCCCGCATCAGAGTTCACGGCGGTGGTATTGTCGTCGTTAAAGAATGTGCCGCCATGACCGGGGTACATATTGACGAATTCCTGCGCGAGGTTCCAACCGGATTTCATTGTCGCGCCCAGCGGGTAATCGACGACACCCGCTTCTTTGATCGTCTCGGCAGCCGCGTAAACCTCATCCCATGTGGTGGGTGTGGCGATCCCCAGATCAGCCAGAATGTCAGAGCGGTACATCAGGTGTTGCGTGTTCACCATCATCGCAACGGCCATAATCTCGCCGTTGATGCGGATCAGCTGGTTAGGGCTGAGGTTCTGTCCGTACTTTGCGACCAGATCATCCAGTGGACGGATTGTGCCTGCGTTCAAAAGCGGCGTGATCGTGCCATTGGACACACCACCGATTTGGTAGAGAGACGGGTTGGCTTCGAATGCTGCTGGCTGCTTTGTGCGGAATTCCTGATCCAGTTCAGCCTGGAAATTTCCGCATTCCGCCATTGCGTCTGTCACAGCTTTCCATGCTTCAAAACCTGCGCTCAGCGATTTGATCGGTACTTCGTTTTCATACGAACAGGCGGCAAAAGCCGCGCTGCCCATGAGCGACACCGCGCCCGCCAGTGCAATTCTTTTCAAAAACATATGCAAACTCCCTGTTGCAGTTAGAACGGGTGCATCTTGCAAGGCTGCACCCTTTTGTTGGCCCAGCGCACCGGGCTTAGAAAAAGTCAGGAGGCGTCGATCCGCGTCCCGCTGTCTTTGTCAAACAGATGACAAATCGTACTTGGCACCGAGAAAGAGATCATGTCGCCGATCTCGGCCCTGAATTCCTTATGTGCTTTAACCGATACCAGTTGCCCGCCCGCACGCACGGTCAGCATGGTCGCGTCGCCCAAAAGCTCGATGGTGTAGATGGGCGCGGTGATCTGGCCCTGCCCGTCTTCCGCCAGCGTCGCGTCTTCGGCCCTAAAGCCAAGTGTCACAGATCCATCCCGCGCGGCCAATCCGCCGATCGACACGTTTGTTCCGGTGAAAGTGCCACCCGAGATTTCGCCATCCATCAGGTTCATCGCAGGGCTGCCGATAAAGCTGGCGACGAAAGTGTTGGCGGGGTTGTCGTAGATATCCGTGGGCGTGCCCACTTGCTGAACCTTCCCCTGCTTCATGACAACGACACGATCGGCAAGCGTCATCGCCTCAATCTGGTCGTGCGTCACATAGACGGTCGTCACTTTAAGCTCGTGGCTCAGGTTCTTGATCTGCGCCCGCGTCGACACCCGCAGCTTGGCATCAAGGTTCGATAGCGGTTCGTCCATCAGGAAAACGTTCGGCTCTCGGACAATAGCGCGAGCCAATGCAACACGCTGGCGCTGCCCGCCGGACAGCTCAGCCGGTTTACGGTGCAGAAAGTCATCCAGTTCGACCATTGCCGATGCGCGCCGCACCCTCTCGTCATGCTCGGCCTCTGGTACCTTGCGCACCTTGAGCGGAAAGCGGATGTTTTCGTAGACGTTCATGTTGGGATAAAGGCCGTATGACTGGAAGACCATCGCAACATCGCGGTCTTTTGGGTCAAGATCGTTGACCACCTGTCCGTCGATGATGATTTCGCCTTCTGTGGCGTCTTCCAGACCTGCAATCATGCGCATCGTGGTCGTTTTCCCGCAACCGGACGGCCCGAGCAAAACCAGAAACTCCTGATCGGCGATGGTCAGGTCAAAGCTGTCGACACCGACAAAGCTGCCCCAACGCTTGTTCACGTTCCGCAGTTGTATTTCGGCCATAGATCCCCCTGCTGGCGCAGCTCGCTTTTTGCGATTTAACCGACGCTAGCGACCCGATACCCGACTTGGCAAGATATTTTTGCACACGTGTGCAAGAATTCTCTAACGCGCAGGAAACATCCCTCTAAAATGCAGTCCAAGCGCCGAAAACAAAAGCGCGCGGCACCTGTTTCCAGCAGCCTCGCGCTTTCATTGCGGGTGTAAAACCCCGAATCAGAACCTGCGTTTTTAGAAAAACGCCTGCACGCCCGTCTGCGCACGCCCCAGAATAAGAGCGTGAATATCATGGGTGCCCTCGTAGGTATTTACCGTCTCAAGGTTCATCATATGGCGGATCACCTGAAATTCGCCGCTAATGCCATTGCCGCCGTGCATGTCACGCGCCATGCGCGCAATGTCCAATGCTTTGCCGCAATTGTTGCGCTTCATGATAGAGATCATTTCGGGCGCGGCCTTTGCTTCATCCATGAGACGCCCAACCTGCAATGCACCTTGCAGCCCCAAGGCAATCTCGGTCTGCATGTCTGCCAGTTTCTTTTGAAACAACTGGGTGCCTGCGATGGGCTTGCCGAACTGATGACGGTCCAACCCGTATTGGCGCGCGGCATGCCAGCAAAACTCGGCCGCCCCCATCACACCCCAGGAAATACCGTAGCGCGCGCGGTTCAAACAGCCGAACGGCCCTTTCAAACCTTGGACATGCGGCAGAAGCGCCTCTTCGCTGACCTCGACGCCATCCATGACGATCTCGCCTGTTACCGAGGCGCGCAAGGACAGTTTGTTGCCAACCTTCGGCGCCGACAGTCCCTTCATCCCTTTTTCCAGAATGAAACCGCGGATTTTGCCGCCATGCGCATCAGATTTTGCCCAGACGACAAAAACATCTGCTACTGGTGCGTTCGATATCCACATCTTCGCGCCGGACAGCTTGTAGCCCGTATCGGTCTTTTGCGCGCGCGTCTTCATCCCAGCAGGATCAGACCCCGCATCAGGTTCGGTCAGGCCAAAGCAGCCGATCCAGTCACCCGAGCAGAGTTTCGGCAAATATTTTTTGCGTTGCGCCTCCGAGCCGTAGGCATAAATCGGATATATCACCAACGAAGACTGTACCGACATCATAGATCTGTAACCGGAATCGACCCGCTCGATTTCGCGGGCGACAAGGCCGTAGGACACGTAGGATCCGCCCAAACCGCCATATTCCTCGGGCAATGTAATCCCTAGCAATCCCATATCGCCCATCTCTTTAAAGACGGATACATCAACGGTTTCGTTTGCATAGGCATCTATCACACGCGGCTGCAGCTTTTCTTGCGCATAGGCCGCAGCGCTATCCTGTATCATACGTTCGTCTTCGGCCAATTGCTCGGACAGACGCAGTGGATCGGACCACTCGAACGCACCAAGATCGGGTGCATCCTTGGCTTTGAGGATCGGGGTTTCGACGTTCATGGGTCTTCCTTTCACTCCCTGACAGGCTCGGCTCGGGTACTCTATCATTGCACCGCAGAAGGCAAAAGGCCCTGCACACGGATTGTCGCTCATGCCGCTGGGGGCCGCTGCACCATCGCCAGCGCGTCCAAACACAACAACCGATGATCCGCGCCATTCCCGCCATCCGAGCAGTGCTGAAAGAAAGCCGTGGCGGCACCGTAATTGGCGCCGGATCAGGCCCCCTCAGGGTCACAGTCTTCTTGGTTTCGTCCCAATTGCGAACTATGCCGCAGCATTCTGCGCAAGGGCGCCACAATTGGCCCATTGGACGGCATTCAGAAACACTCTGTATGCGGTCCGATTGCCGCTGGCACGCCACCGACTTGGCCCGTAATTGTCCTATTTGAAATCTAGTTTAATCCCATCTGCTGATGTGGTGGGACCAATCAAAGGACTGTTCGGTTTGCTGCTCAAAACTGTTTTACCCGTTGCCCTGTTAACTCTTGGATTGGTCCCCACCGGCACCGCTGCCGTGGCATCAGACGAGCATATCGTGATCATTCTGGAAACTGCCTATTTCCCCCAGAAAACCACGATAAAACAAGGAGATGTCGTGAGATTCGTCAATGAAAGCGGGCGCGATCACACATTGTACCATGCGCAAGGCAACTGGACCACGCGTCCGCTTGCGCAAGGCGAAGAGCTGTTGGTAACGATTACGCCGGATATCGCTGGCGCCTTTTACGGAATGAGTGATTTGAAGATCACGGGCCAGTTGGAATTTGCCCAGCCAACGCGCTCTGATTGAGCTGTTCGGTAACGAGTAATGGCCCCATCACGCGGTGGGGCCGGTTTCATTCCTCTGTACTGGTTGAACAAGCTGCGGGCCGGTCGCCCTGTTCGAATTTACAGCACGATCAACACGGTGAAACGTCAAGGCATCATCACCGGCTGCGCGCATCAGTGTTGCTGCGCCATGCCCCGCCTCTCCCAACCATAACGGCCAGTCCTCGGGTGCCAGAATAACCGGCATCCTGTGGTGTATGTGGCGAATGGCCTTGTTTGCGGCCGTCGTGACAATGGCGCAGGTACGCAGCGTTTCGCCCTCACCGTTTGTCCAGTCCTGCCAAACCGCCGCCATCACCAATGCACCGCCTCCTGATGGTGCGATGTACCACGGGTCCCGCTCTCCTGCCGATGTTTTGGTCCACTCGTAAAACCCGGTCGCGACCACCAGCGCGCGGCGCGCGCGCGCCGCCGCCCGAAAGGCAGACTTTTCAGCAATCGTCTCGCCACGGGCATTAATCAAAAGCGGTCCGTCGTTGGTTTTTTTGTACCATGTCGGCAGAAAGCCCCACCGCATAGACGTCAACCGACGCGCCGCATCAGCACCGCCCGTGACCACATGGATACTATTCGTTGGACAGACGTTATAATTCGGCACATCGGGCAAATTGTTATCCGGTTGCGCCTCGAACAACTGAGCCATCGCATCGCTGGGAAGTGTTATCGCAAATCGTCCGCACATGCGTCGCAGAATAGCCCAAGCTACAGACGCCTGCCAGAATAGAAAAGACGCGCCCGACATCCGCCGGACGCGTCAATGATACCCGCCATTCAAGGTGGTGGCGGCTTACTTCATCTGGATACGACCATCGAGATAGGGCGTATAGGCACCGCCTGCGGCCATAAACTCGGCTGTGACATCGGCTAGATCGGGGCCGAAGTCATAGGCGTTCATGGCTGTTTTAAACATGTCATAGCCATCGCCGCCGTTGCGCACATAGTCGTTGGAGACAACGCCGTAGACTTTCTCAAGATCAATTGGCGCGCCGCCGACCATCACGTCACTAATCCGGCTGCCCGGCTCTTGGGACAGATCGAAGGCATAGCTCATCCCCGCTACCTGCGGAAAGCGCCCTGCCCCGTCTTCGTGCTGGCTGACGCCGTTCTCAAGGGCTGCGACAATCGTGGCCCCTGTGACCTCGAACGTGCTGAGCGTGTTTTGGAACGGCAGTACCGTCAGCACCTCGCCCATGGTCACCTCGCCTGCGTCGATACTGGCACGAATACCACCGCTGTTCTGGATCGCGATATCGACACCTTGGTCTTTCACACGCGCCAACATGGCATCAGCAATCAGGTTGCCCATCGCGCATTCTTCGGCGCGGCAGACATCGCGCGCGCCCACGATCTCGGTTGCGGTTGCGGCCACAACGCGGTTGCGGATTTCTTCCAGAGGCCCTGCGGCCTCTGCGATCCGCGCAGCCGTCGCCTCATCCGCGGCAACGGCCGCATCGATGATAAGCGGCTCACCCATGGCTTGTGTAATGTTGCCCGCGTCATCAAATGTCACGTTCAATTCACCGAGAAACTTGCCATAAGCATAGGCCTGAACAATGGCCGTATCGCCCACCATTGTCGGGTACGGGCCAGAGGCGCGGTCGTTTGTGTTGGACAAAAGCGTGTTCGAATGCCCGCCCACGATGATATCAACACCTGTGGTTTCGGCTGCAACACGCTGGTCAACGCCATAGCCGGAGTGGCTGAGAACGATGATTTTGTTGACGCCCTGTTCTGTCAGCTTGTCTACTTCGCCTTGAACAGCAGCTACGGGATCGGAAAAAGTAATATTGTCGCCCGGCGACGCCAACTCATCCGTGTCTTGCGGCGTCAGGCCGATCAGCCCCAGCTTTTCACCGCCCCGTTCGATCACGACCGATTTTGGCAGGCTATCAGCCAGCAACGGCTCGCGCGTGACATCGGCGTTCGACATGAGCACGGGGAAGTCCACCGCATCCATAAAACCGCGCAAAACTTCGGGGCCGTCATCAAACTCGTGGTTGCCCACGGTCATCGCGTCATACCCCATCTTGTTCATCATCTCAGCCGCAAGCGCGCCTTTGTAATAGGTGTAGAACAATGTGCCCTGAAACTGGTCACCCCCGTCTACCAAGATCGAATTGTTGCTGCGCGCGCGCGCCTCGGAAACTGCAGTGACCAAACGGGCAGAGCCACCAAAGCATTCGCCGGCCGCGTCATCTTCTGCAGAACAGCCGCTGTCGTATTTGCTGATCGGCTCGAAACGCGCGTGGAAATCATTGGTGTGCAGGATGGTCAAGGTATAGTCCGCAGCGGCCATGCCGCTGGTCACGGCAAGCATTGCCGTCGCTGTCAGGAATCGTTTCATCATTTTCCCCTCGAAACAATAATATCCGCATCGTGACCCGCAGCGCAGGCCCTGTCAAAGGCTCAATCGTCCCTGCCCTTGCGTCAGCCACGTCATGCCTCTTGACCAGTCATTCCGTGCAAGGCATCACGCTGCCATGATGATTTTCAAGATATTCCGCACGCCTGAATGGGCGGACCTGCGCAAAGCGGGCACCACGCAAGGCGCTCCCATCGATGTTGCTGATGGCTACATCCACTTTTCCACCGCAGAGCAAGCGCCGGAAACGGCCGCCAAACACTTTGCAGATCAGGACGACCTGATGCTGGTTGCGATTGATACAGACCGCCTTGGCACAGATCTCAAGTGGGAAGTGTCACGCGGGGAACAGCTTTTCCCGCATCTCTACCGGGAATTGCGCATGGAAGACGTTGCATGGGCCCAACCTTTGCCGCTGGTGGATGGCACGCACCAGTTTCCGGCGGGCCTGAACGCGGCAAGCCAATGACCATGCGCCCGCAATGAAGCACCTGGCAGAACAGACAGCGCTGCACCTGTTGCGGCGGATCGATCCCGAAAAAGCCCACGGCTTGGCCCTCAAGGCGGTGAACATGGGCCTTGGCCGCAGCTCGGGTCCCGTGACCAGCGACCGTTTGCGCACCAGTATGGCCGGGATTGATCTGCTCAATCCGGTTGGGCTGGCAGCAGGCTTTGACAAAAACGCTGAATGCATCGGGCCGCTGTCGCGCGCCGGTTTCGGATTTATCGAAGTGGGGGCAGCGACGCCGCACCCCCAGCCCGGCAACCCCAAGCCGCGGCTGTTCCGGCTGACGCAGGATCAGGCCGCGATCAACCGCTTTGGCTTTAACAATGACGGCATGGAAGCCATCGGCGCGCGTCTTGCAGTGGCCCAATCCGACGTGCCCGTGGGCATCAACCTCGGCGCCAATAAAACAAGCGAAGACCGCGCCGCCGACTTCGCCAATGTGATGGCGCACCTCGGCCAGCACGTCAGCTTTGCTACAGTAAATGTCTCGTCGCCCAACACCGAAAAACTGCGCGACCTGCAAGGACCAGAGGCCCTCGCCGCTCTGTTGGACGGGGTGATGCAAGTGCGGGGCACGACACCGGTATTCCTCAAGATTGCACCGGACCTGAGCGCGTCCGACCTGTCGGATATCGCGGCTGTGGCACAAAGCGCCAAGATCGACGCCATCATCGCAACCAACACGACGCTGTCGCGGGACGGGCTTAGCGACGCGCAAAAGGCGCAGGCAGGCGGGCTGTCAGGGCAACCTCTGTTTGAAAAATCAACCCGCGTGCTGGCGCAACTGTCAACGCTAACCGATATCCCGCTTGTGGGTGTCGGCGGTGTGGCCTCGGCCGAGCAAGCCTACGCCAAAATTCAGGCGGGCGCCTGTGCGGTGCAGCTTTATACCGGTCTTGTCTATGGCGGTCTGTCCTTGGCGGCCGACATCGCGACCGGTCTTGACCGGCTGCTTGAACGCGACGGTTTTGCTTCGGTTGCAGAGGCCTGCGGCACCAAGCGGGATGCGTGGCTGTAAGGTATCGCCTCAGGCTTCGGCCTGACGTTCCAGCGCCGGATACCGCAGACCCAAGGTCACGCCACGCGCGATGAAGGAAATCAGGAGCGCCATCCACAGCCCGTGGTTGCCCAGCCAAGGCAACAGGACAAAGACCGCCACCCAGTAGATTACGAAACTCAGCGCCATCATATTGCGCATGTCACGACTGCGCGTGGCCCCGATGAATATCCCGTCCAGCATCCACGCCGCACAGCCCACCAAGGGCGCGATGACCATATAGGGCAGAAAGTTGCGCGCAGTGCTTTGCACGTCGGGGTCTTTGGCCATCAGATCGATGATCCATGGGCCCGCCAGCGCAAAAGCCAATGACATGGTGACACAGATCGTGGCCCCCCAAATCGACGTGACAACCGCGCTGCGCCGCACATGGGCGGTATCGCCGCGGCCGACGGCACGCGCGATCAGCGTTTCAGCAGCAAAGGCAAATCCATCCATCGCATAGGCGGTGATATACATGAACTGGATCAGCACCTCATTGGCCGCCAGCGTCACATCCCCGAACCGCGCTCCCAGAAAAACAAACGAGGAAAAGATAATCATCAGCATGGCCGACCGCAGCAGAATATCGGTATTCAAAAGCGCCATGCGCACCAGCTTGGCGCGGTTGAAAATGCGCGGCCAGTCCCGCCAGTCCCGGCGTGCAAAAGCATCGCGGCAAAACCACAAACCCAATGCGGCGCCTGTGATCTCGGCGATCACGGTGGCAATCGCTACCCCCGGCACGCCCCAATCGAAAACCAGCACGAACAACAGATCCAACAGGATGTTGACGCCATTCATCGTCAACTGCACCCAAAATACACCTGCCGTCTTTTCCATAGCCACAAGCCATCCGGTCAACGCGTAGACCGCAATCGCTGCAGGGGCAGTCCAGATGCGAATGGTCAGGTATTGACGGGCTAGGCTTTCCACCTCGTCACTGGCGGGGGCAAGCTGCAAGGCGGCCCAGAATATCAGGGGCTGCAGCACGATCAGCATAAAGCCACCCGCAAGCGCCACGACCAAAGCCCGCGTCAGCCAGGCCGATACCTCCGCCTTGTCTCCGGCGCCCTCGGCTTGGCCGACAAGGCCAACGGTGCCCATCCGAAGAAAGCCGAAAATCCAGTAAATCGTGGTCAGAATGATCGCGCCAAGGCCCACCGCGCCGATCGGAGCAGCCTCTCCCATCTGGCCCACAACGCCCACATCGACAGCGCCAAGGATCGGCACCGTTGCATTTGACAGGACAATCGGCAAAGCGATCTTCAGTACGCGCCGGTGGCTGATCTCGGCCTGTGCAGTTGCGCGCGCGCTACTCACGCCGGTCCGGCATCAGGAAATGACCCGTGGCCTGTGCAAACAACCGGTCGCGGTTATCCTGCCACGCCTCTACATGTACACTGGCATAGCGCCGACCGGCCCGAACGATGCGCGCACGGGCATAGGCGTCGCGTGGCAGACCGGACCGCAGGTAATCGGTGGAAATATCAATCGTCTTGGGCAAGCGCGGCATGCCACCACTTGCCAGACCCGAGGCATCGATGGCCCCCGATTCCACATCCGCCCACAGATACGTCCAACTCAGCGTGATGATCGCGGTCACCTCCAGAAAGGCCGCCGTGACGCCCCCGTGGATCGCCGGCAACAGCGGGTTGCCGATCAGCTTTTGGTCAAAAGGCAGAATACCCGTCAACTCATCACCGCGGCGCTCGAACTCGATCCCCAGAAACTGGATGTAGGGCACCCCGTCGACCAAAGCCCGCAGCGTAGAATCGCGGCGTTGCTTGATGACTTGCACAGGCTCTGGTGGGCGGCGCGGCGCTCTCATCGTTTGCCCTCGACAGTAAAGGCGCCAGTGGCGGCGGCAACAGGGTTGTCACTGTCGTCATCAGACGCAGTTGCACGCACAAAGGCAACGCTGCGTGTCACGTGATAGCACTCGGCTTTGGCGGTGATCCGCTGGCCGGGCGTTGCCGCACGCATATAGTCGATCCGTAAATCAATAGTCGCGGTGCCCCCGCCGTTTTTGGGATGGCACATGGCAGCAGCCCCGCAGCAGGTATCCATCAGCGCCGAAACCGCGCCCCCATGGATCACGCCCGTTTCAGGATCGCCTACAAGCTTTTCGTCATAGGGCATATCAATGGTAGCAAGACCGTCTTTCATTTCGACCAGACGCATGCCCAACGCTTTGCTGTGCGGCAGAGCTTCCATGAATTGCTGCGCGATTTTGTCTTTGTCCGCCATAGCTGCTCCGTGGTCTTCCCCAGTTGACCCCTCTTTATCATCGCAGATCGCATCCAAGAGCAAGTGCCCCTGTTGCGCTCATTGCTTTTGCGTCCTAGCGTAGCATCAAGGGAGAGAACAATAATGACTTCGGACCGTTTGACGTTCAA
>Ga0316197_10003517_pt1 | contig 11144 bp, 9 predicted proteins | sample OudBiesiAoxic_MG_FD_204939 | JGI IMG/M metagenome (GOLD analysis project Ga0316197, IMG submission 204939) | Coastal sediment microbial communities from Oude Bieten Haven, Netherlands - site A oxic | ecosystem: Environmental > Aquatic > Marine > Coastal > Sediment | place: Netherlands...
CTGGCCTCGGCCGTCGTCGACACACTATCGCTTACCCCGGCGGGGGCGGCGACGATCGAGAACGGGCCCGCTTCTGGAGCGGCCGCCATCAAGGAAGGTTTCCTCGCCGTGGCTTCGGGCATGCACGACGTCGTACTCGTGTCCGGCGCCGAGCGGATGCGTGAGGTGAATGCGCTCGACGCCACGGACTTCGTTGCCACGTTGACCCATCCGATCGCCGAATACGTCTACGGGGTGACACTGCCGGCGCACGCCGCGATGTTCACCCGGCTGTACATGGACAAGTACGGAGTGACCGAGCGCCACCTGGCGATGGTCGGGGTCAAGAACCAGAACAACGCCTTGCGCAACGAGTTCGCCCACCTCCAGCAGCCGATCACGATAGATGGGGTGCTCGACTCGCCCGAGGCGTTCACCAACAATCCGTTTGTGGCCGAGCCGCTACGTTTCTTCGATTGCTGTCCGGTATCCGACGGCGGGGCATGCATCATGCTGGTCTCCGCCGAGGTGATGGAGGGGCTCGACCGGCCGGCGGTGCGTCTCGCCGGTGTTGGCCAGGCGACCGACAGTCAGACGGTTGCCGAACGAGAAGACCCGATTGAGTTGCCCGCGGTGCGCCTGGCGGCAGCCCAGTCATTCGGGATGGCCGGTGTCGGCCCCCAGGATGTTGACGTGGCCGAGCTCCACGATGCCTTCACGATTCTGGAGATTGCCGAATCCGAGGAGGTTGGGTTCTTCGCCCGCGGTGAGGGTCACCTTGCTCTCGAGAAAGGTGAGACCGAGCTCGGGGGAGCGATGCCGATCAACGTCTCGGGAGGTCTCAAGGGTCGAGGCCATCCGGTCGGCGCCACCGGCATCGCCCAGGCCTACGAGATCGTTCATCAACTGCGCGGCGAGGCCGGCGAACGCCAGGTAGCCGAGGCCCGGGTCGGGTTCACCTGCAACTTCGGCGGTTTTGGCAACAATGTGCTGGCGCTGACGTTCGTGAAGGAGGGCTGACATGGAACGCAACATCTACGCCTACCGCTGCCGGTCCTGCGACACGCTGCACTACCCCTTCCGGATGCGCTGCAAGGGCTGCGGTCAGAACGACTTCTTCGAATTCGACCCCGTGGCCCTGCCGACCCACGGCAAGCTCCTGACGTTCACCTTCGTACACAACCTGCCCGCCGAGTACGAGGTTGCCCGTCTCGGCCTCGGGGTGGTCGAACTGGACAACGGCATCCGCATGCTCGGCCAACTCGACATCGCCGCACCGGTGATGGGGATGGAGGTCACCGGCCGAGTCGGTGTGGTTCGCCACGAGACCTACGACGACTTCCACGGCATGGTTTTCACTGCGGCGTGAGGGAACATCTCGACACCTTGTGCTCGTTCCTGCCGGATCGTCGCCCCGGCAGCGATGGCAATCGGCAAGCGACCGCGTATGTCGCCGACCATCTGGCTCGCTTCGGGTGGGACGTGTCAACCCCGCAATTCCAGGTCATGGATTGGCGCACCGACGGTGGTGACGTGCAGGTCGCCGGCAGTGCGATCGAGGTGACCCCCAGTCCCTACGGGCTGGGCGTGGCTGCCACAGGGCCCATTCGCGTAGTGCGTGAGGTCGCCGACTTGGATCGTCCCGATCTCGGCGGATCGATTGTGGTGCTCGACGGTGCGCTCGCCGCCGAGCCGCTCACGCCAAAGGAGTATCCGTTCTACCGGTCGGATGAACACGCCGCGATCGTCGCTGCGCTCGAGGCGGCAGCTCCTGCCGCCGTGCTGGCCGTCACCGGCAAGTACCCGGCGCTGTGTGGAGCGCTGGATCCGTTCCCGCTGATCGAAGATGGCGACTTCACGATCCCAACGGCCAATTTGCGACCGGCGGACGCCGCGCCGCTACTCGACGCCGACGGAGTGACGGCCAAGCTCGAGATTCGATCCGAGCGGTGGCGTTCCACCGCCGCCAACGTCATTGCCACCCGAGGGATGGCCGCGCCGCGGATCACGGTGATCGCCCACATCGATACCAAGCCGGGCACTCCCGGAGCCGTCGACAATGCCGCCGGGGTCGTCGTGCTGCTCATGCTCGCCGAGCTGCTGGGAGCGCAACGAGTGCCGGATCTCCCCATCGGCGTCGAACTTCTGGTGGTCAACGGCGAGGACCACTACGGCGCCCCCGGTGAGCTCGCCTGGTTGGCCGACCACGAGGCGCATCTCGACGACATTCCGCTCGTCATCAACATCGACGGGGCAGGCTACCGCGGTGGGCGCACGGCCTACTCGACGTACAACCTCGATGCGGACCTCGCCCGCCACGTCGATGCAACGTTGCGGACCGCACCTACGTTGATTCCGGGACCTGAGTTCTACCAGAGTGATCACGCCATCTTTGCGATGCGGGGACGTCCGGCGGTGGCGATCACCACGGAACTGGTCGACGAGATGCTCGACACCCTGTTCCATTCGCCCGACGACACGCCGTCGCAGGTCGACATGGGTTTGCTGATCGACACCGCAGACGGCATCGCCAAGCTCATCGTCACCTACGCAGGGGCCTCCGGATAGTCGGGCGGTGGATCCGCCCGGAATGGCGCGGAACCAGGAAAGCCCCGCATGGCCGTGCGGTCAGCTGGCCGTCGGCGCGGGATCTGAGTTCGAATTCCCGAGATGCTCGGCGAAGACGATCAGGTTGCCGTCATATGACGAAACCGAACTGTTGAAGTCACCGCCGCAGGTGATGAGGCGCAGTGTCGGCTCTTGCGTCGACCCGTAGACCTGCTCGGTTGGGAACTCGTCTTTGTCCACCAGTACGGAGCTGCTGACGCGGAAGAATGCTACCGACCCGTCGGAACGGTGGATCTCGATCGTGTGTCCCTCCTCCAGGTCTTCCAGGTGGTAGAACACGGCCGGTCCACTCTTCGAGTCGACGTGCCCCACCACGACACTGGGCCCTGGCTCTCCTGATACCGATCGGCCCGTGTACCAGCCCGCCTCGGCGAAGTTCGAGGGGACCTCCAGCGTGCCATCGTCTCGCAAACCGAGATCGATCACATCGGCGTCGACGCCAATCTCCGGGATCCGCACCCGCACCGGTTTGCCGACATAGACCGCGTCGGCCTCAACGGGCGGCGTGGTCCCGGTGGTTGATAGCTCTGCCCTCGGTGGCGCCAAGTTTGCGTTGACATTCGGCTCCGGGGAGACCTCGGGGGGAGGCGGTTCGGTCGTTGTAGCGACCGGCGGCGCAGCAGTGGTGCCGACAACGTCGGGGGCGACCGTGCGTGCAGCAGTTGGCGTTTCCGCAGTTTGTCCCACCGCCATGGCGCCCAATACCACGACCGCAAGCACGGCCGCCAGGCCGACCAGGAGCCACGCTCCGCGTCGCTTAGTCATCGTGGGCAATGTCCATGGGTATTGCTGTCTTTTTGGTCAGGCGGTGCCGGCATTGTACAACCTGATGTCGTCAACGTCGGTAGCTGCGCCGCAGGCCCGCAACGACGGATTTCCGACGATCTGGAATGTGACCGGCGTGACAACGGGGCCGGGGGCATTGCCCCGACCCCGTTGCATCAACTCAGTTCAGAACGACTGCTGCTAGCTGTCCGTGCGCCTCCGCAGAGCGTAGAGACCGGCGAGGAGGAGGCTCATGGCTCCTGCCGCGCCGAGCACGCCAACCGGGAAGCTGTCGCTGCCTGCGGTGCCGCCGGCACCGGTGTCAACGCCACCCTCCGGTGTTGCCGTGGTCGTGGTCTCTCCCGCGGTTGTGGTCGTGGTCGGCTGCAGCGCCGCAGCTTGGTCCACGAGGTCGGCGTACGCGGTCTGCAGGTCGGCGTACGCCGCTGCGGCCGCTTCCAGGTCCTCGGCCTCAATCGCAGCCCCTAGTGCCTCCCAAGCGGCCACAAAACCAGCCGTGTCCAGGGCGCCGTCCGGATCGGCCTCGCCGAGTGCCGTAAAGGCCGCGGTCACCGCGTCGTAGGCAGCCGCGATCTCGACGAGATCGCCGCCTTCGATGGCGGTGCCCAATCCGTCGACGGCCGTACCGAGATCGTCGAGCGCAGCGAGAAGCTCGTCCGAAGCCTGCGCGTTGGCAGTCAACGGTGTGAGCATCAGCGCCACGACCGCGATCACTACTAGAAATTTCCTCATCAATTCCTCCACTCCTTAATGAACATACGAGACCCATGCCTCATTGGCAGTCTGCCAGGCTAGTCGCCTCAACGCGAGGTTAGCGGCGACGATCTCCGGGTTGTCAACGTCAGCCCTCGACCTATCTTCGATCAGGACGCGGCGCCTGCATTCGGGCACGCCGGGGAGAAGCACCTTGACGCCTTCCCTTGTCGGACTCTAGGAGGCTTCGTCCAACGTGGCTATCCGCTGACGGCACATTCGGAGTCGCAGATCCTCCGCTGCAAGGCCACACCGGCCGGCGACCTGTTGGTGCGCCGCGGCGCGCCTATACGGCTTCGAGCCCGGCGCCTGCGCCCGACCGCGTCGGACTGCGCGGCGGTACCGCAGTCGGAACCCATGAACCGACGTGAATGGGCTACTCCCAACGACGCACCACTACGGAGTGGAGGTCGTTGGGGGGCGGTACACGTCTTCGGGGTGCTCGGGATAGCCGTCGCAGCCGAGCACGACCTCGAATAGTTCCTTCAATTCGCCCGGAGTCCACGGCGTTTCGGCGAAGACCTCTCGTCCCTCGCTGATGGCGTTCACCTCGGCTTGGGCGTTCTCGCAATCTTGCTTGTCGGTGGCGAGGGCTGCCCGGTAGGCGGCCATCTCGGTGGTGGCGGAGAGCTCTTCCCAGTCAGTGGCGGTACCGGCTCGGGCCGCAAGCGCCTCTTGGGCGGCGATGAAGCCGCCATCGAAGTCGAAGAACAGGGCGTGGAGGTCGGCGACCTGCGGGGGCGGATCAATGGCGGCAGTGGCTTCTTCGACTGCGGCTTCGACTTCCCTCACCCGTTCGAAGGCGGTCTGCAGGTCTTGCGGGGTGAAGCTGCTCAGCTCTGTCCCTTCTGCGACGAGCACCGCACCGTGGGGGTCTGCAACGAGAGTCTCGTAATCCTCCCGTGCCTGCTCCACGATGACGTTGAGGCGCTCGACGTACTCAGTCAGCGAATCCTCACCTCCACCACCACAGGCCGCAAGAGCGAGCGCCAAGAAGAGGCCGGTCAAGATACGACGCAAGCTCTCTCCTAGTTCGTGGTCTCGGCCATCGTGATGATGGTCTTGCCTTGGGTGTGGCCCGCTCCAACGTGGGCCACAGCCTCCGGTGCCCGGCTCAGCGGGTAGGTCCGGTCGATGACAGGCGTGATCTGTCCTGCTTCGGCCAGCTCCTTGAGTGCTACGAGGTCCTCCGGGTTCGACGTCGAGACGAATCCTCGCCCTTGTTGACGGATGAACAATGACGACACAGTTGCTCCGATGGGCTGCTTCAGACCCCCGAACCAACCGCCAACCGGGGCGCCATTTGGCAGCAGCGTCCCGGTCGGAGTCAGCGCCTTTCTGGTATCCGACCGGGCATGGTTCCCCACGTTGTCGAGGATGAGGTCGTAGCGCTCCTCGCCCTCGGTGAAGTCCTCTCGGGTGTAGTCGATGATGTGGTCGGCACCGATCGACTGAACCATCTCGACGTTCCTCGTGCTGCAGACACCAGTGACCTCAGCACCGGATGCCTTGGCGATCTGCACGGCGAAGGTCCCGACGCCGCCGGACGCGCCGGTGATCAAGACCTTCTCTCCTGCTCGTACCTTCCCCTGATCACGAAGCGCCTGTAGCGCGGTGAGAGCGGACACCCCCATGGCGGACGCTTCCTGGAACGTCAGGTTGTCCGGCTTCAGCGCCAAGGACCCTTCCGGGAATGCCGCCTGCTCGGCAAAAGCGCCCTTGTAGGAGCCGAAGACCTCGTCGCCCGGTTGGAATGCCGTTACGTCCTTGCCGACAGCTTCGACCGTTCCTGCGATGTCCGATCCCGGCACCCGATTCTTGGTCCTCAGCGCCGAGAACAATGGGCGCATGACGTACGGCAGGCCGGCGATCATGTAGTAGTCGCCGACGTGAACGGAGGCGGCGCGGACTTGCACCAGAACGTCGCCGTCCCCGATGCCCGGACCGTCGATCTCCGTGACCTTCAACACATCTTCGGGTGAGCCGAACTTGCCTTGGACGATTGCCTTCATGGCGTGCCACTCCTCTGTCGCCACTCTGTCGACAACGTCGAGTTGCGACCTGCAAACCGTAGTCGCCGACCGACGCCGCCGAGATTGTGCTCACTGCCGACGCATACCGGAGTGATGAGGTCACGGAGTTGCCGGCGCCCTTCCCCGTGGCAGAGCAGAGTGGCATCATGCAGGGCGTAGAAGAGACGATTCCGGTCTTTGAGTCGCAACACTTTCCTAGGAGCCGAGCGTGACGGTTGACGAGTATCTGGCGGGCGCACCTGAACCGCAGAGGTCCACCCTCGTTGCGCTTCGCCAGACGCTGCGCGAGATTCTCCCCGAGGCAACCGAGACGCTGTCTTACGGTGTGCCCGCAATCAAGGTCGACGGCAAGGCGGTTGCGGGCTACGCCTACTTCAAGAACCACTGCAGCTACTTCCCGCACTCGGGTTCCGTGCTTGCCGGGCTTGCCGACGACTTGCAGGGCTACCAATGGTCGAAGGGCACTCTCAAGTTCCCGGTTGACCAGCCCCTGCCCGGCACCTTGGTGAACCGGCTGGTTGCGGCGCGGCTCGCCGAACTCGACCGCGATTGACACCAGGACCCTCAGGTCCATCCCTGAGGACACCCTGAGTCGCGCCGGGGTTGCGGCCGGGTCATACCCGATGGTTGCGCTGTGTTCCTTCCCGCACCATCTGGGGGTACGAGACACAAGGTGGGAGGAACACCATGTATCGATCCGGATTCACCGGGCGCTTGGCCGGCGTCAGCGCCCGCCACCCCTGGCGCATCATCACTGCCTGGGTGCTGATCCTTGCCGCCGCCGTCTTGCTGGCGAGTGGCCTCGGCGACCGGCTCAGCCAAGACGGCGAACTCACCGTCGCCACCGAGTCGGAGCGGGCCGACGCGCTCATCAACGCCCACTTCCCGAGCGACGACCCACCCCGCGAGCTCGTCCTCGTCGAGTCCGAGTCGACAACCATCGACGACGCAGCCTTTGCCGCCAAAGTCGGGGGCTTGGTCGACGAGCTGCGCGCAACCGAGAACGTTGGTTCGGCCGTTTCGTATCTCGACGGTGTGCCCGGGCTGACGTCCGCCGACGGCACCACGGCGCTGATCGCAGTCGATCTGGCCGGTGTCGGCGACTCCTCCGATCTCGCCGCTCCCATGATCGACGCGATTGCCGCTGCAGACGCAGCCGATGACGTGCGGGTCACCACGATCGGTGACGGGTCGGTCAATGCCGAGTTCGGGCAGCTCGCCGAAGAGACCCTGGTCCGCGGCGAGATGCTCGGTTTGTCGGTGGCGCTCATCATCCTGCTGTTCGTCTTCGGTGCTGTGGTCGCCGCCGGGATTCCCCTGGTGCTGGCCGTCGTGTCGATCGTTGCCGCCACCGGGATGACCGCCATCGTGGCGCAGGCCTTCGACATGTCCTTCTTCGTCATGAACATGATCACGATGATCGGCCTGGCGGTCGGAATCGACTACTCGCTGTTTGTCGTGCAGCGATTCCGCGAGGAAAGAGCGAAGGGCCTCCCGGTTGTCGATGCGGTGGAACGCGCCGGCGACACCGCCACTCGCGCCGTCTTCTTCTCCGGGTTGACCGTGGTCATCGCGCTGATGGGCCTGCTGATCATGCCCGACACCGTCATGCGCAGCCTGGGCATCGGCGCCATCCTCGTCGTCATCGCTGCGGTCGCCGCAGCCCTGACGTTGCTGCCGGCCGTGCTCGGCCTGCTCGGCGACCGGGTGAACAAGCTCGAGGTGCCGTTCCTGTCCCGCACCAGCTACCACGAGGGTGGGGGCCGGTTCTGGCACCGCATCACCGACGTTGTGATGGCGCGGCCCGTGGTCAGCGTGGCGCTGGCCGGCGGCCTGCTGCTCGTACTGGCGGCGCCGTACCTGACCCTCAACACCGGGCAGAACTTCATCGAGGCCCTACCCGAGGACAGCAACTCACGCCACGCCTTCGAGGTGCTCAACGAGGAGTTCGAGACGGGGGCAATCGCGACGTGGATCGTGGTTGACGGCGACCCGACCGACGGAGCGGTGTCGGCGGCCACGGGCGAACTGACGGCCGCCCTCGAGGCCGACGCTCGCTACGGCGAAACGGTGGCCACCGTCAGCGACGACGGCGAGATCGTGCTGATCGAGGCCGTCACCAAGCTGGATCCCTCGACCGAAGAAGGCCGCAACGCGGCCGCCGCGCTGCGGGCAGAGACCATCCCGGCGGCCTTTGCCGATGCCGACGCCGAGGTGCTGGTCACCGGTGTCGCGGCCGGCACCGCCGCCTACGTCGACATCGTCAACAGCCGAACGCCCTACATCTTCATGTTCGTGCTCGGGCTCAGCTTCCTGCTGCTGATGGTGGTGTTCCGGTCGATCGTGGTGCCGATCAAGGCCATCATCATGAACCTGCTCTCGGTGGCTGCGGCCTACGGCTTGCTGGTGCTGGTGTTCCAGCAAGGCGTCGGCGCCGACCTGCTCGGCCTGCACCAGACCGACGTCATCGAGGCGTGGATCCCACTGTTCCTGTTTGCAGTCCTGTTCGGGCTCTCGATGGACTATCACATCTTCCTGCTCAGCCGGATCAAGGAGCGCTACGACGTGACCGGCGACAACGACGAGTCCGTCGCCTTTGGGCTCGGCTCGACGGGAGCGATCATCACCGGAGCGGCGCTGATCATGGTTGCGGTGTTCGGCGGGTTTGCCGCCGGAGACCTGGTCATGTTCCAGCAGATGGGCTTCGGGCTCGGCATCGCCATCATCCTGGACGCCACGGTGGTGCGCACCGTGCTGGTACCGGCGACGATGAAGCTGCTCGGTGACCGCAACTGGTACTTCCCGAGCTGGTTGGCGTGGCTGCCCGAGATCCACATCGAAGGTCGCCCCGAGGTGCATCTCCCGGAGGTCGCCGAGCCGGAGATGGTGGGCGTCTGAGCAACCCAACCGCAGTGCAGGTTCGGCCCCCGAGTTCAGCTCGGGGGCCGCTTTGTGTTGATCCTCAGATGGGACGCAGCGTTGGGTAGCTGAAGTCCCAGATCTCGTGGTCGAGGGCGGCGTTGATCTCCGCGTCGGTCATGGCGGCGGCAGCCCCGCCGTCGATTGCGGTCCGGGCAACGACAAAGGCGATTCGGCGGGTGATGGTTCGCAGGTCGGCGAGGGGTGGATACAGCCTGCCCTCGGCGAGGTCGGTATCGGACGCCTGGGCGGCCAGTTCGTCTGCCGCCGCGGCGAACATGGCGTCGGTGACCCGAGTCGCCTTGCTGACGATGGCCCCCAGGCCGACGCCCGGGAAGACGTACACGTTGTTGCACTGCGGCACCGGGATGCTGCGGCCTCCGTAGTCGACGGGCGGGAACGGGCTGCCCGTGGCCATGAATGCCCTACCGTCGGTCCAGGCGAAGACCTCGGCCGGGATGGCTTCGGTCTTGCTGGTTGGATTGGAAAGCGCCATCACCAGCGGCCGCTCCACATGGTGGGCAGCCGCCTCGACCACCGCTTCGTCGAACAGGCCGGGCTGGCCGGTGGTGCCGATCAGGACCGTGGGTTGCAGTGCTTCGATGACGGCCGGCAGATCCGCCGCTGCGTCGCCGGTCAGGCCGACTTCGGTGGCGAGTGCGTCGGGCCAGGCCAACTGCTGTTTGTAAGCCTCGAGCCCCTCGCGCTCCTTCACAACGAGGCCTCTGGTGTCCAAGAGCGCGATGCGGCGGTAGAGGTCGTCGCCGGCCACGCCCGCCGATTCGAGGATGTGGTGGATCTGGCGGGCAATGCCGATGCCGGCGGCTCCAGATCCAACGAGCACGATGCGCTGGTCGGCCAGCTTGGTGCCTGTGGCCCGGCCGTAGGCAAGCACCCCAGCGACGACAACGGCTGCCGTGCCCTGGATGTCGTCGTTGAACGATGGCAACACCTCGCGGTAGCGATCGAGCAGGGTGAAGGCGTTCGCCTTCTTGAAGTCCTCCCACTGCAGCAACGCCTCGGGGAAACGGCGGCGTACCGCGTCGACGAACTCGTCCACGAACTCGTAGTACTCGTCGCCGCGCAATCGGGGGTGTCGCCAGCCGACATACAGCTCGTCGTCGAGCAACCGCTGGTTGTCGGTCCCGACGTCGAGGCTGACCGGCAGCGTGTAGGCCGGATGGATGCCGGCGCCCAGGGTGTAGAGCGCCAGCTTGCCGATCGGGATCACCATGCCACCGGCGCCTTGGTCGCCGAGACCGAGGATGCGCTCGTTGTCGGTGACGACGATCAGTCGCACTTCCTCGTTGCGGGCGTGCGCGAGCACGTCGAACATCCTGCCCTTGTGGGCCGGGGTGATCCACAGCCCACGACCGCGTCGGAAGAGGTGGCTGTATTTGATCGCGGCCTCGCCGACGGTGGGGGTGTAGACGATGGGAAGGAGCTCCTCGACGTGATCGCCGAGCACCTGGTAGTAGAGGGTCTCGTTGCGGTCCTGGAGGGCCGCCATGCTCACGTACATGTCGAGGGGATGGTGGCCTTTCTCGGTGATGGTTTCGTAGGCGCGTTGCCGCTGGTGAGCGCGGTCGGTGACCCGGTAGGGGATCATCCCCTCCAGCTCGAACAGCATCCGCTCCTCAGGGGAAAAGGCGGTCCCCTTGTTGAGGAGTGAGTCGGTGATGATGGCGCTGCCTCGTTTCCAGACGTCGGCGGCGATCCACTCTCCGTCGGGGCTGCGCTCGATGCGGTACTTCATTGGGTTGGTCCTCCAGGGCGCGGTGACTCACCAGTCACCTGCCACGGTGCGCCCGTCGCGCCGTGCGCGCCAGGGCCGGAGGTCCGTGGAGGAGCCGCGTCGGTCACAAAACGAACGTTCGTTTGTTAAGGTGGGGGTGAACCACCCCCGGACGAAGCGAGCCACACTGTGACGATGACCGGACAAGAGCGCTTTGACGCCGTCATCGATGCCGATGAGAAGATCGAACCTACGGACTGGATGCCGGACGGCTACCGCAAGACGCTGATCCGCCAGATTGCCCAGCATGC
>Ga0316197_10003518_pt1 | contig 11143 bp, 10 predicted proteins | sample OudBiesiAoxic_MG_FD_204939 | JGI IMG/M metagenome (GOLD analysis project Ga0316197, IMG submission 204939) | Coastal sediment microbial communities from Oude Bieten Haven, Netherlands - site A oxic | ecosystem: Environmental > Aquatic > Marine > Coastal > Sediment | place: Netherlands...
CATCATCGTTGAAGCCATCCAAGATCCGGAGGTGACAGGCGTAACGTGCCATCTCGCGTATTTTGATCGCGGCCTGATCGACCGGCTGCAAAAGGGCAACTGGTTTGAGGATCCCTCAAACTCTTCCGTCTCTTGCCGTCAGACAGGACCAATTAAGATTGGTGACATCAGCGATCACCGCGAAGGCGAGGATGTCTTTCGCGAGCGCCGCTCGATCATATTCAAGACCCTGCGACTAAAACGGATATTTGACAAAGAAAACAATGTCTTGATTTACATCAGTCACGCGCGGGATGTGCAGAATGGCTCTGCCAAAATGTCGATGTCAACAATTCCGCTTTATCAGCCGGGGCAATAAATACGCTTTGTCAGCGAAGCCTTGCGCATTCCTTTCTGCACGTTGCCTTGGCCCCGTGTTCCGCTATGCTTCGCGCAAATAATAAACTGAGGGCATCGGCAGTATGGACCTTTCTCGACGCGTGTTTTCATTGGGCTTTGCCGCCCTTGGGTTGCAGGCCTGCACTGGTGGCGGAGCAACCGGCGGATTCTCTCCGCGCAGTGATGGCGCGCTTCCGGCTGACCTGATGCCGACCCCTAATGCAGGGTACGACTCCTGGGTCGCTTCGTTCCGACAGCGCGCTGCCGGGCAGGGAATTTCCGAGGCAACACTGTCGCGCGGCTTTGCGGGCGCGGGGTATCTGCCGGGGGTCGTCAAACGCGACCGAAATCAAACCGAATTCACCCGTTCGCTGGAGGATTACCTCGCCATTGCCGCCTCTGATGAGCGCGTGAGCAAGGGCCGGGCCGCTTTTTCGCGGTATCGCAGCACCCTGGCCGAGGTTGAGGCGCGGTATGGTGTTGAGGCAGAAGTGGTCACAGCCGTGTGGGGCCTGGAAAGCTACTATGGTGAGCGCCGTGGCAATGTCCCGGTTATTTCGGCGACGTCGACTTTAGCCTATGACGGGCGGCGCGGTGCTTTCTTTGAAAAGCAATTGGTGGCAGCCTTGCGGATCTTGCAGCGCGGTGACGTGTCAGCCAACAACCTCAAGGGCAGCTGGGCCGGGGCGATGGGCCATACGCAGTTCATTCCGACGTCTTATCAGGCCTTTGCCGTCGATTTCCGCGGCGATGGTAAGCGGGACATCTGGTCTGAAGATCCGACAGATTCACTGGCTTCTACAGCAGCGTACCTGTCAAAATCGGGCTGGCGGCGGGGGCAAAAATGGGGCGGAGAGATCGGCACGCCTGCCGCGTCTTCGGCGACCCCGATATCTGTTCTTCAGCCTGACCCCGGTGGGCCGCGATTTGCCGTGTTCCAGAACTTCCGCGCGATCAAACGCTACAACAATTCCGATAACTACGCGATTGGCGTGGGGCATCTGTCAGACAGAATCGCCGGCGGCGGGCCGATACAGGCGAGCTTTGGTCCCGATAAATATGGGCTGACCATCGACGACCGCAAAGCGCTTCAGCAAAAGCTGACGGCGAAAGGGTTTGATACCGGCGGCACCGATGGGGTCATCGGGCCCAAAAGCCGGGAGGCGATTGCCGCCTATCAGCGCAGCATCGGCCAGCCAGCCACCGGCGACCCGTCGCGATCCTTATTGCAAAGCTTGTGAGCCCGGCCTAGCTGCCGCGAAAGACGCGGGTCTCTCCGATCATCTGTTCGAGCGCTGATATCCGGTCGGCGCTTTCGTCCGAACTCAGTCTTTGAATCTCAGCCACCAGTGCTTCGATCAGGAAGTTGATCGCCAGCGTTGAATCCCAGCTTGAGGGCGCTTCGACCATGCTGCGAAAGCAATGGGCGGCGTGCTTTTCGATGGGGGAGCCCCATGCGTCCGTGAACAATACGATGTTCGCCCCCTGACCAGCGGCCAGCCTTGCCAGTTTCTCCAACTCCTTTTCATATCTGCGAATGTCGAAGACGATCAGTGTTGATTGCGTGTTCATATCCAACAGTGATTGCGGCCAGACACTTGGAGAGGATTCCAGCAGATGCACCCGCGGTCGGATGATCTGCAGATGGTTGAAGAAATAGTGCGCGTTCGAGCGGGTTATGCGGCCGCCCAGCAAATAGAGATGCCGCTTTGGGTCGGACAAAAGGGTTGCAACCCGATCAAATTCACCCAGATCGAGCCTGTCGAGGGTTCGGTTTATGTTGTCCGAAACGGATTGCGCAAAGCGTGACACGATATGATCGCTGGCATCCGTCCGGTTTGCGGCATCGAGTTTTGCCAGGGGCTGTTTCATCCGCGCGCTCACTTCTTCGCGCATCGCGTCCTGCAGGTCGGGAAAGCCATCGAATCCAAGCTTGCGGGCCAGCCGGATGATGGTGGGAGAGGAGACCTGCGCGCTTTCGGCCAGTCGCGTGATGGATTGCAACCCGGTCACCAGAGATGCGTCGAGAAGGATTGCCGATAACTTCCGTTCGGCCGCAGTCAGATCGGCCTGCCGTTCCTTCAGGAGGTCTTTGACCAGCGGCGTCCTGTCCAAGAATTGTTCCAATCTCTACAGAGTGTCTGCTTGTGAAGCAAAGATTACACGATTTCTGTTGACTCGTCACGAATTTCTGTCGTGATGGTCGCACATGGGGTGGAAACGGGCAGTCTGCGTGCAGGACGATGATTGGACAGCGGTGGAGGTTTTGCGGGGCACCGGGCAGGGGCCGTTCGTGCTTGTTTGTGAGCATGCCGCACGCCATATCCCGGCAGACCTGAATGATCTGGGGCTGCACGAACCTGCGCTGAGTGCGCATATTGCGTGGGATATCGGGGCCTTGGACGTCGCCCGGGAGATGTCCGTTCTGCTTGATGCACCCCTCGTTGCTGGACGGATATCAAGACTGGTTTACGACTGCAATCGTCCGCCCACCGCGCCGGATTGTATTCCTCTGCGCAGTGAAGTCTTTGATATTCCCGGCAACACGGCCCTCGATGATCAAACCCGCCTGCTGCGCCACGATTCTGTACATCTGCCCTTTCACACAATGCTTGGGCGCGTGATTGAGACACAGATGGAGCGCTGCGATACCGCGCCGATGCTGGTGACAGTGCACAGCTTCACATCGGTTTATAACGGCGCGCCGCGCGCGGTCGAGATCGGGTTTCTCTGCCACAGCGACATGAAACTGGCCGAAGCAGCGCTGGCGGTCGAGCAGCAGACCGGGCGCCATAACGCGGGTTTGAACGAACCTTACGGGCCGCAGGACGGTGTGACACATACGCTTGCCACCCAAGGGGAGGCGTGTGGCTTGCCATCGGTCATGCTTGAAGTGCGCAATGACCTGATCGACACGCCCGGATCTGCCAAAAAGATGGCGCAGCATCTGTCTTCGGTTCTGACACAGGCGTCTGAGCGACTTTCGGCGAGGGCCGCCGGATGAATTTTTTGCGTGCCTACGTCGCGGTTGTTGACCGCTTCAACCATGTGCTGGGGCGCATCGTGATGTTCGGCATTTTTGCCCTGATGGGCGTTCTGCTTTGGTCGACCGTCTCTAAGGCATTCTTCCTGCCGTCGCTCTGGACGCTGGAAATGGCCCAGTTCGTGATGGTTGCATATTATATTCTGGGCGGCCCCTACGCGATGCAGCTGGGCGCGAATGTCCGGATGGATCTGTTCTACGGTGAGCTGAACCCCCGCAAAAAGGCATGGACCGACAGTATCACTGTGCTGTTCCTGCTGGCGTATCTGGTGATCTTGCTGTGGGGCGGGATCGATTCAACGATATATTCCTTCCAATACGGGGGAGAGCGCAGCCCGACCGCGTGGCGGCCCTATCTGTGGCCAATCAAGGTGACCATGTGCATCGGCATTTTCCTGATGCTGCTGCAGACCCTGTCCGAGCTTTTCAAAGACATCCTGTTCCTCTCCGGGGACGAGGAGGCGCGCGATGCCTTATGAGCTGATCGCCGCCCTGATGTTCTCCACCATGATGCTGATGCTACTGACCGGTCAGCGGGTATTCGGAGCCATTGGCTTTGTTGCCGTGATGTCGGCTCTGCTGCTCTGGGGCGATCGGGGCGGATATGACCTTGGTTTTGCAGCCGCGATGAAACTGATGAAATGGTATCCGCTGCTGACACTGCCGATGTTCATCTTCATGGGCTACGTGCTGTCCGAGTCCAAGATCGCCGATGATCTCTACCGCATGTTTCATGTCTGGATGGGCGGCATTCAGGGCGGACTGGCGATCGGTACAATCGGTCTGATGGTGCTGATATCGGCGATGAACGGGCTTTCGGTTGCGGGCATGGCCATCGGGGCGACGATTGCGTTGCCGGAACTGCTCAAACGGAACTACGACAAGCTGATGGTGACCGGGGTGATACAGGCGGGCTCATCGCTTGGCATCCTTGTGCCGCCGTCGGTCGTTTTGGTGCTTTATGCGATGATCGCGCGGCAACCCGTGGGTCAGCTGTGGCTCGCCGGGGCTGTGCCGGGCCTTATGATGGCAGGGCTGTTTATCCTGTATATTGCCATCCGCTGCCGATTTAATCCGTCCCTTGGGCCGGTGCTGCCCGCGGCTGAGCGCGACGAGATCAGCCGTGCGGAGAAGCTGCGCCTGCTGCGCGCGGGGTTGCTGCCGGTTGCCATTTTCGCCGTCATGATGGTGCCGTTTATCAAAGGCTGGACCAGCCTTGTGGAAAGCTCTGCCATCGGTGCGCTCGCGGCATTGCTGGCGGCGGCCCTGAAACGACGCCTGACGTGGAAGGTGTTCGAGACAACGGTGCGCCAGACCCTTGCGATCACCTGCATGTTCATGTGGATCATCCTCGCCGCACTGGCTTTTGGCGCGGTGTTCGACGGGCTGGGAGCGGTCAAGGCGATCGAAGCGCTTTTTACGGAACAGTGGGGGCTGAACCCTTGGGTGATACTGATCCTGATGCAGCTGTCCTTCCTGCTGATGGGCACGTTTCTCGATGACACGGCGATGCTGGTCATCGTGGCCCCGCTTTATGTCCCATTGGTGGGTGCGCTGGGTTTCGATCTGGTGTGGTACGGCGTGCTTTATACAATCACTTGCCAGATCGCATATATGACGCCACCCTTCGGCTATAACCTGTTCCTGATGCGCGCCATGGCCCCGCCCGAGATATCGATCCGCGACATCTATCGTTCCATCGTGCCGTTTGTGTTCGTAATGATCCTGGCATTGGTGCTGGTCATGGTATTCCCGCAGATCGCACTTTGGCTGCCAGAACGTGTTTATTCAAATTAACCGAGACCGGATCAACCGGCCCTTCATTTCAACCCGACAGGAGAACCAAAGATGACAACTTCAAGACGTACTTTCCTAAAAGGCGCGGCCGTTGCCGCCCCGGCGACGCTGGCCGCACCGGCAATCGTGCATGCTCAGGAAGCGATCAAGTGGCGCTTTCAGACCTATGCCGGTGCCGCACTTGGCGAACATGTGACCAAGCCGATTATCGATTACATCAATGCCAACGCAAATGGTGAGCTGGAGATCGAACTGTTCTACGCTGACCAGATCGTCCCGACCGGAGAGCTGTTTCAGGCGCTTCAGCGCGGCACCATCGACGGTGTACATTCGGACGACGATTCCATGGCCTCGCCCACGCCGCTGCGCGTTTTCGGCGGCTATTTCCCCTTCGCTACCAAGCACATTCTCGACGTGCCGGTGCTGTTTAATCAATATGGTCTGGCCGATATCTGGCGTGAAGAATACGCCAAGGTTGGCGTGACCTGGCTGTCGGCCGCAGGGCAGGACCCGTGCAACTTCAACACCAAAAAAGAGATCACGTCGGTTGCTGATCTGGAAGGCCTCAAGCTCTACACCTTCCCAACGGCCGGGCGGTTCCTCACTCAGTTTGGGGTCATACCGCTCAACATCCCCTACGAAGACGCCGAAGTTGCGGTGCAGACGGGGGAGCTGGACGGCATGGCATGGTCCGGCATCACCGAAGATTACACCGTCGGGTGGGCCAACGTGACCGACTATTTCCTGACCAACAACATCTCTGGCGCATGGATCGGTTCGTTCTTCGTCAATCAGGAGCGGTGGGCAGACCTGCCTGAGCATCTGAAGTCTGTCGTGATGGCGGGCATCGAGGCCGGACACACCTATCGCAACCAGTGGTACTGGGGCGGCGAAGCGCGGCTGCGCGCAACCGGTGACAAGCTTGAATTGCGGTCGGTCCCTGCGGATGAGTGGAGCCAGGTCGAAGATGCGGCCAAGGTGTTCTGGGACGAGATCGCTCAGGAAGGTGAAGTGCACCAGAAGATCGTGTCGATCTTCCGCGAGTATAACTCCGTCATCAATCAGGCCGGAGCGCCTTACACCAACGGCTGACCCTGTTGCCGAACAAAAATGGGCGGCCCGCTTTGTGCGGGCCTCCCGAACGACCGATTAAATCAGAAGGACAGCACATGCCCGGCAATCTCTCATTTGATGCTCTTAAGGAAATGGCCGCCACAGGCGAGATTGATACCGTGCTGGTTGCTTTGGTGGACATGCAGGGCCGCCTGATGGGCAAACGCTTTCACGTCTATAATTTCATCAATCACTCGGCGCATGAGACCCATTGCTGCAACTATCTGCTGGCGACCGATCTGGTGATGTCCACGCCTGACGGATACGCCTCCACCAGCTGGCAAACGGGCTATGGTGATTATGTTCTGCGCCCCGATCTGAAGACGCTGAGGCTGGTGCCATGGCTTGAAAAGACAGCACTTGTCCTCGGCGATGTGCTCGACCACCACACCCACGATCTTGTGCCTCATTCCCCGCGCGCGATGTTGCAAAAGCAGGGCGCGCGGCTCGCTGAGATGGGATTTGATGCGATGATGGCGACCGAGCTGGAGTTTTTCCTGTTCGAAAAGGATTACCGGACCCTTCAGAAAGAGGGATACCGCAGCCTCGTGCCGCTCAACGGCCACAACGAGGACTACAACCTGTTTCAGACCACCAAGGAAGAGGCGATCATGCGCCCCTTGCGCAATCACCTTGTGGCCGCTGGTGTGCCGGTCGAGAACACAAAAGGCGAAGCTGAAGTTGGTCAGCAGGAGTTGAATATCCGTTATGCGGACGCGCTCGATTGCGCCGATAATCATACGATTGCCAAGCACGCGACCAAGGAGATTGCATGGGCGCAGGGATGCTCGGCGTCTTTCCTGCCGAAATGGGCGGCGGACAAGGTTGGTTCCTCCAGCCATGTGCACATGTCACTCTGGAAAGGCGGCGCACCGTCCTTCTTTGATGAAAGTGCCGAACTGGGCATGTCCCAGCTGATGCGGCATTTCATGGCCGGGCTCATCGCTTATGCGCCTGACATCACCTATTTCATGGCCCCGTACGTCAACAGCTATAAACGGTTTGCCAAAGGGACGTTCGCCCCCACCAAAACTGTCTGGTCAGTTGACAATCGCACCGCTGGGTTCCGGCTGTGTGGCGATGGCACCAAAGGCATCCGGGTCGAGTGCCGTATCGGCGGCTCTGACCTCAACCCTTATCTGGCACAGGCGGCGATGCTTGCGGCGGGCATCCGCGGGATCGAGGACAAGCTGAATCTGCAGGCCCCGACACGCGGCGATGCCTATGAAGACGACAGTGTTACTGAGATCCCGCGCACGTTACGCGCGGCCACCGAAACGCTACGGCATTCGAAGATGTTGCGTGCCGCGCTGGGCGATGATGTGGTCGATCACTACACCCGCGCCGCAGAGTGGGAACAGGAAGAGTTCGACCGGATTGTGACGGACTGGGAAATTGAACGTGGATTTGAGCGAGCCTGATCATGACCAAAACTGCCAAGTGTATCTCTCCGATTGACGGATCGGTCTATCTGGAGCGCCCGGTTGCTTCGCTGGAAGCCGCGCGTGATGCCTGCGATCAAGCGAAAAACGCGCAATCGGCATGGGTTGCACGGCCTTTGGCGGACCGCGTTGCGCTGGTCCGTGCCGCGGTGGCCGAGATCGGGAAAAACACCGACCGTATGGCGGTGGAGCTGGCACATCAGATGGGCCGCCCGGTGCGCTATGGTGGTGAATTTGGCGGCTTTAACGAGCGCGCCAGCTACATGGCCGATATCGCCGAAGAAGCGCTGGCCCCGCTGATCATCGAAGACAGCGCTGCCGCCACCCGCAAGATCATGCGTGAACCGCGTGGCGTGGTGCTTGTGATCGCGCCTTGGAACTATCCCTATATGACGGCGATCAATACCGTCGCACCGGCATTGATTGCGGGCAACACCGTGATCCTGAAACACGCCACTCAGACGTTGCAGGTGGGTGAACGGTTGGCCGAAGCGTTCCACGCAGCAGGCGTCCCGACTGATGTTTTTCAGAATCTTGTGCTTGATCACGACACCACGGCGACACTGATCAGTGAGCGCCATTTCGGATTTGTGAATTTCACCGGCTCAGTGCGGGGTGGCAAGGCAATGGAGGTTGCGGCGGCAGGGACCTTCACCCCGGTTGCAACCGAGTTAGGTGGCAAAGACCCCGGCTATGTCCGTGCCGATGCTGATCTCGACGCGGCGGTTGATGGTTTGATGGATGGCGCAATCTTTAATGCGGGGCAGTGCTGTTGCGGGATCGAGCGGATTTATGTGCATGAAAGCCTCTATGAGGCCTATATCGAAAAAGCGGTGGCATGGGTGAAGGCGCTCAGGCTGGGCAACCCTCTGGAACAGGAGACCACGATTGGTCCGATGGCCAATACGCGTTTTGCTGCCGAGGTGCGGGCGCAGATTGATGAAGCGGTGGCGGACGGGGCGTCGGCGTTAATCGATCCGTTTCCCGAAGATGATGGCGGCGCCTATCTGACCCCGCAAATTCTTACCGATGTGACTCATGACATGCGGGTGATGCGCGACGAGAGCTTTGGCCCTGTCGTTGGCATCATGCCGGTGAAAGACGATGCAGAAGCAGTTTCACTGATGAACGACAGCCAATTTGGCCTGACCGCTGCGGTCTTTACTCGTGACGCCGCCGCCGCAGAAAGCATCGGGCAGCGATTGCAAACCGGGACTGTTTTCATGAACCGGTGCGATTATCTGGACCCGGCATTGTGCTGGACCGGCTGCAAAGACACCGGGCAGGGCGCGGGCCTTTCTGTTTTGGGGTATCATGCCCTGACTCGACCGAAATCATACCATCTCAAGAAGGGCTGACCCCATGGAGTACGTCAACAACTGGTCTTACCCCACAGCAATCCGGTTTGGTGCCGGACGCATTGCCGAAATCGCTGAGGCCTGCGCGGCTGCGGGCATCAAGAAACCCTTGCTGGTCACCGATAAGGGGCTGGCGAGCATGGAGATCACAACCGGTACCCTAGAGTTGCTTGAGAAAGCCGGGTTGGGCCGCGCGATATTTGCCGAAGTTGACGCAAACCCCTCTGAAACGAACCTTGACGCTGGCTTGGCTGTTTACCGGGACGGCGGGCATGACGGCGTGATCGCTTTTGGTGGCGGCTCCGGACTGGATCTTGGAAAGATGGTTGCGTTTATGGCAGGCCAGACCCGTCCGGTCTGGGATTTTGAAGACGTCGGCGACTGGTGGATCCGCGCTGACGCGGATGCCATCGCGCCGATCGTCGCTGTTCCGACAACGGCAGGAACAGGGTCGGAAGTTGGCCGCGCCAGCGTGGTGACCAATTCGGAAACCCATGTGAAGAAGATCATTTTTCACCCCAAGGTTTTGCCCTCGGTGGTGATTGCCGATCCGGAATTGACGGTGGGCATGCCCAAACACATCACGGCGGGCACCGGTCTGGATGCGTTTGCCCATTGCGTCGAAGCGTACAGTTCACCGTTTTTCCATCCCATGAGCCAAGGCATCGCACTGGAGGGGATGCGTCTGGTGATAGAGAACCTGCCGCGCGCCTACGCGGATGGCACGGATATCGAAGCCCGCGCCAATATGATGGCTGCGGCGGCCATGGGGGCGACCGCCTTTCAGAAGGGCCTTGGCGCCATACATGCCATGAGCCACCCGGTTGGTGCGGTATTCAACACCCACCATGGTACGACAAATGCCGTATGTATGCCCGCAGTCCTCGATCTGAACGCAGACATGATCCGGGACCGGTTCACGCGTGCTGCTGGCTATCTTGGTATTGACGGCGGATACGACGGCTTTCGCGCGTTTGTGCAGCAGTTCAACGACAGCTTTGCCATCCCGCACAAACTATCGCAACTTGGCGTAACGCCCGACCGGATCGACGTCCTTGTCGATATGGCTTTGCAGGACCCGTCCTGTGGCGGCAATCCGGTTCCGCTGACCAAGGAAAACCTGACGGCGCTCTTTGAAGCGACAATTTGACCTGACGAAATCGGCACTGACAGAAAAATCTGGCACCTGCGAAGCATATCACGAGTTGTGATTGCCGTCCGCTTCGGGCAATGAGGCAGGCGTTCCGAAACGAAAGGCCGCCGCCCCATGAGAATGCGCGACACGTTCATCAAACCGATGCACCCTGAAGGGCGCAGGTTTGTTGCCATCTTCGCCGCGATTGCAGCGGTGCTGTTCCTGATTTCCTCTGTCCTCGGATGGATCGGTGTTGGCCTGACGGTCTGGTGCTATTATTTCTTCCGCGACCCTCAACGCGCGACGCCTCTGCGCGACGGGCTGATTGTCAGCCCCGCCGACGGCGTCGTTTCCCTGATTGAACCGGCTGTTCCGCCAGCGGAACTGGGAATGTCTGACGCGCCGCTGACCCGGATCAGCGTTTTCATGAATGTGTTCAACTGCCATGTAAACCGCGCGCCCATAGGCGGGCGCATCACCAGCATTGCTTACCGTCCCGGCAAGTTCTTCAATGCCTCGCTGGACAAGGCGAGCGTGGACAATGAGCGCAATTCGCTGTGTATCGAGATGGAGGATGGTCGCCAGATCGCTGTGGTACAGATCGCAGGTCTGGTCGCACGCCGGATCGTCTGCTTTGCCAACGAGGGGCAGGGGATCGAGACCGGGGCGCGCTTTGGGTTGATCCGCTTCGGCTCCCGTCTCGATGTTTACTTGCCCGACGGGGTGCATCCGCTTGTCAGCCTCGGCCAGACGATGGTCGCGGGGGAGACGGTGCTTGCCGATCTGGCCGCCGATGAACCGCCGCGCATTGCGCGAACGGAGTGAGCCATGAAGGAGCCCAACAAGCCCGAAAAACGCAGTCTGCCGATCATCCAGC
>Ga0316197_10003520_pt1 | contig 11141 bp, 7 predicted proteins | sample OudBiesiAoxic_MG_FD_204939 | JGI IMG/M metagenome (GOLD analysis project Ga0316197, IMG submission 204939) | Coastal sediment microbial communities from Oude Bieten Haven, Netherlands - site A oxic | ecosystem: Environmental > Aquatic > Marine > Coastal > Sediment | place: Netherlands...
GCGATCTACTATAGGCATCACCACCCGCGCAATGCGATAATAACGGGTTCAAACATAATTAATGATCTGGTGCGCGCCCGCATGGCGCGCATCAATTTAAAACCGAAAAGGCAGATAGCAATATGGAATTTCTCAAATCCCTTGGCATAAAAGATTTCAACCCCGGTGCTTATCTTGGCAATGGTGAGTGGTCAACCACTACTGATTCCGGTGTTAAAGAGGCGATTAACCCGTCAAACGGAGAAGTGATCGCTCGCGTGTACGGGGCATCTGCGGACGATTACGAAAAACTCGTCACTCACTCGCGAGAAGTATTCAATGAATGGCGACAGATTCCTGCTCCGGAACGTGGGAACGCTGTCCGTTTATGTACAGAAGCGCTGCGCAGGCACAAGGATGCACTGGGAAGCCTGGTCAGCCTCGAGATGGGCAAGATCAAGGCTGAAGGTGACGGTGAAGTGCAGGAGATGATCGATATCGGTGATTTCGCGGTCGGTCAATCCCGCATGTTGTATGGCAACACCATGCACTCGGAACGTCCCCTGCACCGCATGTATGAACAATGGCATCCACTGGGTGTTGTCGGTGTGATTTCAGCTTTCAATTTTCCCGTAGCAGTCTGGGCGTGGAATGCGTTCATTGCTGCAATCTGTGGTGATACAACGATCTGGAAACCTGCACACAGTGGTCTTTTGTGTTGCGTGGCTGTACAGAATATCTGTAATGCAGCACTGGAAGAAGGCGGCTACCCGTCGATCTTTCATTGCTTCATGGAAGATGGCCATGACCTGGCTGAACGATTTGTTAATGACAAACGTGTCGAGTTGATATCGTTTACGGGCTCCACCAATATCGGCCGCCAGGTTGGTCAAAAAGTCGCTGCCCGCATGGGCCGCAGCATATTGGAACTGGGCGGCAACAATGCGATCGTCATGGATGAAACGGCGGATCTGGAAATGTGCATCCCCGGCATCGTGTTCGGTGCCGTCGGCACTGCCGGCCAGCGCTGCACTTCCACACGGCGCTTGATTGTCCATGAATCCATCATCGACCGTGTGACCGAATCACTGGTTAATGCATACCAGCAAGTCACCATTGGTGACCCGCTTGACCCTGCAACACTCATGGGCCCCCTGACTGATGAATCTGCAGTCAAATATTTTGAGGCCGCCATTGCCGCGGCAGTCGCTGAGGGTGGCAAGGTGCTCGCGGGCGGCAAGCGCCTGGACCGGCCCGGCTACTTTGTTGAACCGACCATTATTCTTGCCAGGAACGAGTGGCAGATTGTGCAGGATGAAACCTTTGCGCCCATTCTATATATCATCCCGTTCAGTGACCTTGATGAGGCCATTGCCATGCATAATGGGGTTCCACAGGGACTTTCATCTGCAATATTCACAATGAATATGCGCAATGCAGAGCGCTTCCTGTCGGCAGTGGGTTCAGACTGCGGTATCGCAAACGTCAATATTGGCACTTCAGGTGCCGAGGTTGGTGGCGCCTTCGGTGGTGAAAAGGAAACCGGTGGTGGTCGTGAGTCCGGCTCGGATGCCTGGAAGTACTACATGCGTCGCCAGACAAATACCATCAACTGGGGTACCGACCTGCCATTGGCACAAGGCATTAAATTTGACCTGTAGGTGATAATTAGCGGCGCCAGGACATGTATTCAATAATACGTAAAGCCCTCTTCATCGCTGATCCGGAGACCGCCCATGGTCTCGCTCTGGAGGGCCTGCGCCTGGGTTACGGCGTTGGCGCCACACGCCTGCTATGCAAGGCCAGAAGCCTGCCTGTGACGGTAATGGGGCTTCAGTTTCCGAACCCCGTGGGTATGGCTGCGGGTATGGATAAAAACGGGGACTATATCGAAGCACTCGGCAGCCTCGGTTTCGGGTTTATTGAAGTTGGCACGGTTACACCGCGCCCGCAGCCAGGCAACCCCAAGCCCCGGATATTTCGTATTCCCGAAGCCAATGCCATGATCAACCGCCTGGGTTTCAACAATAAGGGCGTCGATCACCTGGTACAACAGGCAAAGAAACACCGGTTCAAAGGCATACTCGGTATCAATATTGGTAAGAACTTCGATACACCCAATGACAAGGCGGCCGATGATTACCTCACCTGTCTCGAAAAAGTGTACCCGTATGCAGACTACATCACGGTCAATATTTCCTCGCCAAACACACGTGGCTTGCGTGACTTGCAGGATACGGAACAACTTAACGCTTTACTGGCGGTATTGAATAAGCGAAGACTGGAACTGGCCGATGAATTTCAAAGACGGGTGCCGCTGGTAGTTAAAGTTGCTCCCGACCTTGAAGACAAACAGATACCCGGTATGGCAGCGGCTGTCATCCAAAACGAATTCGATGGTCTGATCGCAACCAATACCACCATTTCACGTGAAGCGGTACTTGGCATGCGGCATGCACAAGAGCAAGGCGGCCTGAGCGGAGCACCCGTAAAGGAAATGGCGAATCACGTATTGGCGGGATTTCGTGCGCATCTGCCACCCGAGGTTGCGTTGATCGGTACCGGTGGTATCACCGATGGTGAAGACGCCGCCGAGAAACTCCAGTTGGGTGCCGACCTGGTGCAGTTCTACACCGGGTTTGTTTACAGGGGGCCGGACCTGGTTGGTGATTGCCTGAAAGCCATCGAAGCACACAGGTCCAAATGAAGCGAGTTTCCGACGCTTCTTTAAGACACCTCAACAGCTTTTCAGTAGAGGCCCGCGCCGGCCAGTTACTCGAACTTGAGTCAGAACAGGATTTGCAATCGTTCTCCTCTCAACTTCAATTTGATAAAAAACGCGATCTCATTCTGGGTGGTGGCAGCAATGTCCTGTTTGCCGGAGATGTTGCAGGCAGCGTGATATTAAACCGGATCACCGGGAAGCGTATCGTCAAAGATTCGAATGATGAAGTCCTGGTGGAAGCCTGCGCAGGGGAAAACTGGCACCAACTGGTTTTATGGTGTCTCAATCAGGGCTTGTCCGGAATTGAAAACCTGTCCCTGATCCCCGGTCTGGCAGGTGCCGCGCCGATGCAAAACATCGGTGCCTATGGTGTGGAGCTGGCTGATGTACTCGACTCGGTGCAAACGCTGGATTTACAAACCGGGCACCCCCGCGAATTCAAACAGCAGGACTGCCAGCTTACTTATCGCAACAGCCGTTTCAAATCGGCCGATGCAGGAAAGTACCTGATCACTGGCGTCCGATTGCGTCTGCGTCGTACCTTCATACCCAACCTGGCGTATATGGGACTGGGCGAAGAACTGTTATCCATGGGTATCAATGCGCCCACTGCCAAACAGGTCAGTGAGGCGGTTATACGAATACGCCAGCGTAAACTTCCTGACCCGGCAATCGTTGGCAACGCGGGTAGCTTCTTTAAAAACCCTGTGGTCAACCAGGAAACTGCAGGTTTACTGGCAAAGGAGTTTGCGGGCTTGCCGGTCTATTCAGCGGGCAATGACTCAAAACTCAGCGCCGCCTGGATGATTGAACAATGTGGCTGGAAGGGCCGGTCTATGGGCAGAGCAGCGGTTTCGGAGCAACATGCACTTGTACTGATCAACACGGGCAATGCTACAGGAGGCGAGATCCTTAATCTTGCCGAAGCTATTCAAGCTTCGGTTCAGGAGCGTTTTGGTACTGAGTTGCAGCCAGAACCTTTAATCATCAAATAGAACAATTACAGATTCCAGGCATTGGCACCGGGATGACGGTGCCTAATTCTGGTTTCAGCCCGGTTCTAAAAAGCGTTAATACCCGTTAACTCTCGTCCTATCACCAACTGATGGACGGTTTCCGTCCCCTCATAGGTAATCACACTTTCCAGGTTCAGCATATGGCGAATGGCGGTATGTTCCACCGTTATACCGGCACCACCCAGTATGTCCCTGCAGTCACGGGCGATATCCAGTGCCATACGAACATTGTTCCACTTGGCCAGGCTAACCTGCGTGGGTGCCATTTTGCCGGCATCCTTTAAGCGGCCGAGCTGGAGCGACAATAACTGTGCTGTCGTGATGCGCCGGGCCATATCGGCAAGGCGAATCTGGATGGCCTGGTTGGCTGCCAGTGGCCGGCCGAATAACTTACGGTCAGCGGTGTACTCCACCACCTCCGTCAGACAGGCAATCGCGGCGCCGATAGGGCCCCAGGTAATACCGTAGCGTGCCTGTGTCAGACAGCCCAACGGCCCTTTCAAACCGACGACGCTGGGTAGGCGGTTGGCCTCGGGCACCCTGACACCATCAAAGAAAAGACCGGAAGTTACCGACGCCCTCAATGACATCTTGCCGTGAATCTCCTGCGCTTCAAAACCAGCCATACCCTTTTCCAGGACAAAGCCCATGATGCCTTCATCGGTATTCGCCCAGACAATCGCGATATCAGCAATATTGCCGTTGGTTATCCACATCTTTGAACCATTGATGATCCAGTCGTCGCCATCCCGCCTGGCATTTGTTTTCATGCTGGCAGGGTCTGAACCACCGTGCGCCTCGGTGAGACCAAAACAGCCAATGACCTTGCCCTCCGCCATATCCGGCAACCAGCGTTGCCTCTGCTCCTCGGAACCGTAAGCGTAAATTGGATGCATACACAGGCTTGATTGAACCGAGGCAAAACTGCGCAGACCGGAATCACCCCGCTCGAGTTCCTGGCAGATCAGTCCATAGGACACACCATTCAACCCTGCGCAACCGTAGCCCTCCAGGCTGGAACCCAACAGACCAAGCTCAGCCATTTCCGGTATCAGCTCCATCGGGAACTGTGCCTTGTCAAAGGCATCTGCCATCAGGGGTAGCGCACGCTCATCAACAAAGCGGGCGACGGTGTCCTGTATCATTTGCTCTTCTTCGGTCAAGAGGCTGCGGACATCGAATAAATCGGTAGGATTCAGTGTGGCCATGGGTGCTCCGGGAGTCATAATTTATTGGTTACTTTCGATACTGCTATTCTAATTTGCCAGGCAGCCACAGTCACGGGCTATAACGGCTTTAAAACATGTAATCCAGGTATAATCTGGCATCTACGAAATCCTTGGTAACAGACTCAAAATTGTATCCGTGTATTTTCTTATAGGCTTCAAAATCATAATCGGTCCGGTAATTGTTAAAAGCCAATCTGAATTGAAGGCTCAGGCCTTTCATTTGAGTGAATACTCCAAAACCGGATGTTTGGGTGAATGAATAACGTAAATCAAATGTTGCTTCCCGCCGGTCCTGACGCGCATCCGTCATGATCAATTTGTCGGGCATGTTGTAATCACCATAACGCCAACGCATCACAACGCCGGGAATCAGTCCGTTTCTGCCAAAATCATATTGCAGACCAACGCCGATAGATTTCGTACCGGCAAGCTCAGAATCCTGCACCTGGAATGAATTGAACATCTGGGGTGTGCCCCAGCGAACAAAGATCGTTCCTCCATCATAGGATTCTTCGTTGTAGGCCACTTGGTTATAGTTAGCAAAAAAACTGAGCGCTCCGGAATAGGCCTGCGCACTGAAACCGTAGTGCCAGGTATCTATGTTACCGGCAATATGACTTCCCACATCCTGTTGATTGGTATATTGCGCGGCCAGGATATAATTAAAGCTGCCGGACGGGGGTTCAATTTTATAGCTCCCTTCCAGGTAAAGCGTGTTCAGAAAATCATTGATGTAATAGTCCCATACGTCAAGACTGAAGGCACTTTTCTGGTAGGTCAGACCCAGCATCATCATTTCCCTGCTTTCACCGATGTACCCACTGTCATCATAGTCATCCGGGTTGTACTCACCACGGATAAGTGGCTTTCCACGGTCAGACAACTCTAAACGTGCACCTCTTGCCATGCCTATGAATTTTTTAGCATTACGCTCTTTCATCCTCATGATGTAACCCAGGTTAATGTCCAGATCTTCAACAACACGGTTCTCATAAACCGCACCACTGTGTGTGACCGGGGAAACACGGATGTTTGATAGTGAAACGAATCGATAATCAGGCATCTCCTGTCTGCCAACTTTCACCAGATGCCCACCACTCTGATACTTGATATACAGCTCACCCAGAACAAGATAAGAATCCTGGGCACCATCAGCCTCATACAAACCACCGAGACCTCTACGGTCAGCCGGACTGGGTCCGTACGGTACCGCCCCATAAACGGTTGCTCCAAAAGTCGTATTCCGCCAGGGTGCTGTCTCGTAACCCAGAAAACCACCAACCGCTGAATATTGCAGCAACTTCTCGTTTGGTGCTTCCGGTGTTGAACTATCCTGAAGTGTTTGCAGGTTACTGTCCCGGTACTGTCCGCTGTAACGAAACAAGGCTTTAAATTGTCCATTGCCCCAAGCATCGAAAAAACCGTCACCCGTGGAAGACGTCGAATATGGTTCGTTTTGTTGAGCCAAAACAGGCGGGCAATAGCCGTAAACACAAGTCAGAAATACGATAATCAGTAACGCTGAAGGCTTCATAGTCGCGACAATTTTTTTGTTGGTTTTTATAGTGTGCAAGCAGTCAACGATCATCGCTCCATGCACAACCCCATCAATAGAATACAGTAATTTGCAGCGCCCAAGAAACCAGGCAGGGATAAAAGCACCTGACGTGCTTATAGGTTGCGTACGCCGCTGGGAACATGACCGGTCGCAACGTGCTCCCGCGCTGAGTCACAATGAATCTGCTGGTCATCAAAAAATATATCCGCCCCGAATGCTGCCAGGAACGGCCCTTTGGGCTTGCCGCCCAGGAACAGGGCCTCATCAATACGAATGCCCCATTTTCTCAGTGTCAGAATGACACGTTTATGAGCCGGTGCAGACCTTGCCGTCACCAGGGCAGTTCGGATGGGATTATTCTCAATTGGATAAGCCGACTGAATATTCTGCAATGCCTGCATCAGGGGTTTAAACGGACCGTCCGGCAGGGGTGTCTCGGCACGTTGTTTTTCCTGTTGTGAAAACACTTCCAGCCCCTCAGCCTGGTAGACCTTCTCGGCTTCGTCGCTAAACAATACTGCATCGCCGTCAAATGCAATACGCAACTGGTCGCCGTCCGGTCTGTCTTTTGCACCGGGAAGTATCATTGCCGATGCAAAGCCCGCCTGCAGAGCCTGGCGTACATCATCTGCATGACCGGATAAAAACAGATCGGTACCGATGGCCTTCATATAACGGAATGGGCTTTCACCATTGGTAAATACTGCGCGCTCAATGTCCAGCTTATGGTGTTCGATGCTGTTAAAGATTCGCAAACCGGAATCGGCACTGTTACGGGATACCAGGATGACCTCTACACCCTGATGATTGAGTTTGTCAGCATTGAGCGCCAGCAGTTTTTTGACCAACCGAAAGGCTTCACCGGGTATTAGACATTCATTTTCCCGGCTTATCTGATATTGGGCATAAGCGGCAAGCCCCTCTGATTCAAACACGGAGTGGCTTTCATTCATGTCAAATAATGCACGCGATGATATCGCAACGATCAACGGTTTGGTGTGGCCCCGCAGATGCGGGCTTTGTTCCATCATTCCTGATTCGGTCATGTTTTTAGCTTAACAGGCTGTTTATCAGAACTTGAGAATGCCACAAAATTTTAAAGAAACTGTTCGTTGAGTATCCTTTCTTCAAGGGAATGGGCGGGATCAAACAGAAGCCTTAATTCTATGTCCCTGTCCTCGTACGCATCGACCCGGACGACATCCCTCACCTCGTAGGCATCGGCTGTTGCGCTGACCGCCCGTTTGTAATGATCAAGCACTTCAAAACTCACACGGGCGGAAATCGGCAGTATCGCTCCATTCCAGCGTCGCGGCCTGAAGGGACTGATAGGTGTCAGTGCCAGCGCGTCTGTACCCAGGGGCAAAATCGGCCCACGCACTGAAAAGTTATAAGCCGTGCTGCCGGCAGCGGTGGCCAGTAATACTCCGTCACATACCATTTCTTCCACTTTTACCGAGTCATTGACAAGTACACGGATGTGGGCAGCCTGGTTGGTCTGACGCAACAACGATATCTCGTTAATTGCAAGGGCACTGGTCTCGGTACCGGACTCGGTCAGTACTTCCATACGCAACGGGTTCAGACTCACCGACTTGGCGGCGGCGAGACGTTCTTCCAGGTCATCCTCGCTATATCGATTCATCAGAAAACCAACATTTCCGATCTTCATTCCAAAAACCGGTATGTTCTTCGGGATGACACGATGCAAGGTGCGCAACATAAAACCATCACCACCAAGCGCGACAATCACATCGGCATCATCTAACTCTACCTGACCATAACGCTTGCGCATCAACGCGATCGCCTCCCCTGCGGGCGCTACCTGGCTTGCCATAAAATGAATACGGGTGGCACTCATTTTGAATTCGATTTTGTCAACAAACGCTCAAGGGAGCGAACTGCGACCGACACTGTTGCATAATCCATCGATGGTAAATCCTGCATATCATTGAGCATCAGGGAAACTCGTTCAACCGCCAGGGCATTGGTTTCAATCCAACGCTTCACAGGGTCTTTTTCATCAGGAAATGCTTCCAGGACCCTGCCTGCCAACCTGCGGTGCTGTGAGTATAATTCATCACGCAGGTTACCGCGTGCATGTGCATGCCACTGACCGGCAACCGGTAATTTTTCAACACTTTCGCGTAACCATTTCAAACCGAGGCGGTCACCCAGGCCAAAGAAGACGGTCGCCACGCTGGTTACATCAGCCTTCCGTTGGGCAGCCGTCTCAACCACATCCAGTGCAGGATAAAGCAAATGCAAACTGGCTGCCTGTATCGCCAGTTTTTTAGGCACACCATCCTCAATCAATGGTTCGGCACGCAATTGAACCTTTGCCTTTTCAGCGGTACTGAGAGATTGCTTGATTTTCTTTTCCAGCACTTTAAGCCCCGGAGTCAGTCGCTCGATACTCACCTGGATATTCAGTTTATGACCGGGCTGGTTAAGCACCCATCGGGTGGCCTGTCGCAGCAGGTTCCACATTGATAGCATCGCACTTATCTGTGATTTGCTCCCCGCCTTGTTATCCAGTCCTTCAATGCGGCCCCAGAATTCACGTGCATCGAAAACCTCGCGGGCAATGGTAAATGCCCTCGCCACTTCTGCAGCACTGGCACCGGTGTCCTCATGCATACGCAGCGCAAATGAGGACCCCATCCTGTTGACCAGGCTATTGGTGACCTGGGTAGCGATGATCTCGCGTTTGAGTCGGTGCTCAACCATATACGCACTATATTTTTGCTGAAGCGGTATCGGGAAGTAACGTTTCAACTCCTGTGATAACCATGGATCTTCAGGCACATCTGAGTCCAGTAACTGGCGATACAGCATAATTTTGCTGTACGACAACAAGACAGACAGCTCCGGACGACACATTCCGAGACCCGCATTGCGACGCCGGGTCAGTTCTTCATCATGCGGCAACTGCTCCAAATCACGATCCAGAATACCCTCACTTTCCAGGATGGAAATGAAGTGTTGCTTGGCACCCAGGCGGGCACCGGTCAGTACCTCCATCATTGAGATGGTCTGCGTCTGGAGGTAGTTGTTGCGTAAAACCAGTGCAGCAATTTCTTCGGTCATCTCAGCTAACAACTTATTCCTGTTGTCCCCGGTCAATTCACCTGCGCGTATAACCTGGTTCAGCAGAATCTTGATATTGACTTCATGGTCTGAGCAATCCACTCCTGCCGAGTTATCAATGAAATCGGTGTTGATTCGGCCACCCGCCTGTGCGTATTGGATACGACCGAGTTGGGTTAAACCGAGGTTTCCACCCTCGCCTACCACTTTGCAGCGCAACTCATCACCATTGATGCGCAGCCAGTTATTCTGTGCATCACCAACCTCGGCGTTGCCTTCCCCCGTCGCCTTGACGTAAGTGCCAATACCACCATTCCATAAAAGATCGACATCGGCTTTCAACAGAAGCCGGATCAGATCATTAGGTGCCAGCTGTTTTTCTTCAATACCCAGCCAACGCCGCACTTCCGGGCTAAGCGGGATGCTTTTCTCCAACCGGGAAAAAATTCCACCACCCTTTGAAATGAGTTCAACCTTGTAGTCTTCCCAACCGGATCGCGGCAGATTGAATAAACGTTTGCGCTCTTTGAAACTCGTCTTGATATCCGGGTCAGGGTCAAGAAATATGTGCATATGGTTAAACGCGGCTTTTAATTGAATCTGGTTAGAGAGCAACATTCCATTACCAAAAACATCGCCGGACATATCACCGATACCAACGACACTGAAAGGTTCCTTCTGAATATTTCGGCCTATTTCACGGAAGTGGCGCTTAACCCCCTCCCATGCGCCACGTGCAGTAATGGCCATTGCCTTGTGATCGTAGCCAACAGAACCACCGGATGCGAATGCATCACCCAACCAGAAACCGCGTTCCAGTGCAATTTCATTGGCAGTATCCGAAAATGTTGCGGTACCTTTGTCAGCTGCGACCACCAGGTATGGATCGTCTTCATCGTAGCGGATGAGTCCGGCAGCAGGGATAACAGTATCTTGATCTAAATTATCAGTAACATCCAATAAAGCATTGATAAATATCTTATAACATCTTACCACCTCGGCCATTACCTGGTCACGGCTTCCCTTCTCAGGCAAGTGTTTGACGACGAAACCACCCTTCGCACCAACCGGAACGATGATGGTGTTCTTCACATTCTGGGCCTTCATCAGGCCAAGAACTTCCGTTCTGAAATCCTCTTTGCGGTCAGACCAGCGCAAGCCACCACGGGCAACTTTACCACCACGCAGGTGGATACCTTCCACCGCAGACGAGAACACCCAGATCTCTCTGAACGGCAATGGTTTCGGAAGCTGCGGCATCCTGGAAGAATCGAGTTTGAAACTCATGTATTCATGCAACTGACCATCTTCGGTCCGTTGATAAAAATTGGTTCGCAGAGTGCCCTTGATTGCTTCATAAAAAGAAAACAGGATACTGTCTTCATCAATACTGCTGATTCTGGATAAGGCCAGCCTGAAGACTTTTTTGATCGTGGATACCTGGACATCGCGACCCTTCCTGCGAGAGGCAACGACACTATCGAGCAATTCCAACAGTACCTTGTCATCACAGTACTTTAAAGTCGACAGGCTAAGAAAGATTC
>Ga0316197_10003521_pt1 | contig 11141 bp, 7 predicted proteins | sample OudBiesiAoxic_MG_FD_204939 | JGI IMG/M metagenome (GOLD analysis project Ga0316197, IMG submission 204939) | Coastal sediment microbial communities from Oude Bieten Haven, Netherlands - site A oxic | ecosystem: Environmental > Aquatic > Marine > Coastal > Sediment | place: Netherlands...
AAGACGACGGTGCCACCGTGCGCGCGGTTGAAGATCGTGCTGGTGCGTCCATCGCCACCAAACAGCTCAGCCTCTAACAGATCCTCAGGCAAAGCGCTGCAGGCCAACACCTTGAACGGCTCATCTTTGCGCCGGCTACGGTCGTGGATCGTGCGCGCCACCATCTGCTTGCCAGAACCAAATTCTCCCTCGAGCAGGGTCGGGCTGTCGTTGTCCGCAATCTTCTCCACCATCTGCAGGATGCTCCTCATCTCGGGGCTGTCGCCGATGATCGAGTTGCTCGGCCGAATCGGATCGGTCTCCACCAACAGCGGAGCCGCCCCACCCTTGCCCGCACTCTTCAACCCGCGGTTGATGGTGCGCTGGAGGTCGTCGAGCTCAAACGGCTTCGTCATGTAATCGAACGCTCCCAGCTTCATCGCTTCCACTGCAGTCTCGACCGTGCCAAACCCAGTCACCATCACGATCGGCATCTCAGGGTGATCGGTGGCGCATTTTTCCACAATTGCCAGACCATCCATATCCGGAATGCGGAGATCCACGATCGCCAGATCAGGAGTTTCCTGTTTCAGAGCAGCAACGCCCTCTTTACCGGTCTGGAATGCGAGTACCTCGTGACCCATGCCTTTGCACAGTTGCGTCATGAGATCCAGAATCGGCGCTTCGTCGTCAATAATGAGTATCTTAGCCATAGTTGCACACAATTATTCACACTTTTGCGAGTCTGACAATCAACTTTTGCAGAAATTACACTTATTTAAGCTAGTCGAACTGAAATGGCTGGAATAGCCGCTTCAATTTCTCATTCTTGAAGCTCCTAGTTCCTCATTCCCCAACAGCTCACCGGACTTTTTCCGCAATTATCCCAAATAATCACGATCTCCATCTCTAGACGCATTCCCATCAGGCAGCACAGCGAACACACCCCAAACGACCAGTATAAAACCAACGGACGCCCCCACCCTCCAGAACCGACCCCGCGAAGAGGACGCCACAGGATCGCTCATCCTGACCATCGTCCCGCTTCGACCCAACAATCACCCCAATCCCCACCTAGCCCGGATGGCGCTAGTTTAAGCCGTGGCGGGTCGAGCCGTGGCCCAAGCATCCCTGCCTGGAGGCTTGAAAAATAGGGGCATTCAAGCAGGGATGCTTGAGCCACTTTCGCCGGCGACGACTCTTAAACTAGCGCCATTCGGGCTAGCTCCCGCAAGCACCTCCTCCCTCAAAGCCCGCGGCACTCGCAGCCCACTCCTGTCGGCCCCCTTCATCCGCCGACCGCCACTCGCCCACATCTCCTCAAGGGAGCCCCGCTGCCGCGCAAAAACTCATCCCCCAATTCCTGGCTTCCCAACACCGCATCAACGGTGAAGTAGCGCACCGGACAATGCAGCGACTCCGCCAAGCGGAGCTCCCCGCCAGCCGCCGACAGCGCTTCGATCTCGCGCTGCGTGAACCCGGCCTTCGAGTTCACCTTCCCCTCCGCGGCCTTGCCCCCCCTTCACCGGTTTGCCTCCGCCGACCAGCGACTACCGGTATTGATTTTGCTCGCATCGCTCGAAGCCCCGGATTCGAATGGGCAATAGATCGTTCGTGCATTATCGAGAATGCTTTTTATAGATGAGGGTCATGCTGCCCCCGTTTCATCTCGCTATCCAAGTTCGCGATGTCGCCGAGGCGCGCGAATTCTACGGGAATCAACTGGGCTTGCCCGAAGGTCGTAGCGACGAGTCCTGGGTAGATTACAACTTTTTTGGGCACCAGTTGGTGGTTCACCTGAACCCGAGCCTTGGACCAGGCAGAAGGGTGCCCCACCACTGCAATCCGGTCGACAAACATGCCGTCCCGGTGCCGCACTTCGGTGCCGTGCTGACGATCGAAGCCTGGCAGCAGCTGGCCGAAAAAGTTCGCTTGTTCGTGGATGATTTCATCATCGAACCACACGTCCGGTTCGAAGGAGAACCGGGTGAACAGTGGACGATGTTCTTCGAAGACCCCTCCGGGAACGCTTTGGAGTTCAAGGCCTTCGCAGACATCGAGGGGCAGCTTTTTGCCAAGTAGCAAAGCACATTCTTATCCAACCATCTCATGAAGAGGAACATCTCCGGGTCAGAGAACGACCTTGCGAACCCCGTCCCCCCGCCGACCGTCAAAGGTATTGGGCGCGAGATTGGCAAGGAGCTTGCCCGTTCCCCACCAGCGGGGGCGGGCGGAATGCAAGACGAGCCTCGCCCACTACGGGCAATCCAATGGTTTCAATGAAGGAATGGGAATTGTTCCCAGGAAAATCGGGATCGACTTTCAGGGGGAATCGCGGATTCTCTGAGAACCCATGCCTAGCGTCCCAACCATAGATCTCGCCATCCTCTTTGAGAACGAGGCCTGGCAACAGCCCCTCTTCGACGTCCTCGACAAGCGCGGTCTCTCCTACACCAAATACGATCTGAAGTCGGCGGCCTTCGGCGGCCACGATCTCCCGGAGGCAAAGCTCTACTTCAACCAAGCCAGCCCGAGCGCGTACGTTCGCGGCCGCCCACGGGTGATCCCGTTCACCCTGGCGCTGCTGAAGAATCTTCACATTCAGGGGGCACAGGTTCTCAACGGCTTCGATGTTTTCGCCTTCGAGCTCTCGAAGAGCGCCCAGATTGCCCAACTGAGAGAACTGGGGATCGACCACCCACGCTCGATCATGTTCAATGACGTCGGCGCCCTAGCGCAGCGCGACGATTTGCGTTTCCCGGCGATGTTGAAACCGGAGCAAGGCGGCAGTGGCGCCCGCATGCATCGGATCGATTCCCTCGATGAGCTACACAAGCTGCTACACGGGCAGCCCGAGCTCTGGGAGCCCGACCAGCTCCTGCTCCTCCAAGAATACCTTCCCCACGATCCCGAGTTCGGTATCGTCCGCATGGAATTCCTCGGCAGTGAACTCCTCTATGCCATGCGAGTCGTCACGCACGGCCGCTACAACCTCTGCCCGTCCGAAGCGTGCAATCCAGCCAAAGATGGGGGCGCTGCCACCTGTGCGCTACCGACGGTTCAGGAGACCCAAGCACAGCCGGTCGAATTCTATCCACACCCCGACCTACCCGACGAAGCCCGCGAGGCAGGATTGCGCATCGTCGAGAGTGCCAAGATGGATGTCGCTGGTATCGAGTTTCTTGAAACTCCCGACGGCCGGCGTGTCTTCTACGACATCAACGCCAACTCCAACCTCCGGCGCCCGATCGGGGAAGCTTTCGGCTTCGATCCTTTCGATCGCGTCGCGGATTTCTTGGAGCGCAAACTACAGATCTAGAACGGGAGGGCCGATGGGACAGATGGCAGATCATACCGATTTCCAGGGGCACCATCTGGTTGACGGCAAACTCGCTCCGAATCGTCAGGCAGGCGGACTCTCTAACAGGGTGAAACACCGCTAAGACAATGAATCGACCTAGAGCAGCCTGGCGACTGCCCCCCGTCTCCCGGACGCCACACCGGATCCTGTGTCTGCTGGGCATCGCGCTTTTACTAACGGGTTGCAGCCAATATTCCAAGGTCAGGAAGCGACCCACATTGGCAATCGCGGAAACCCCAGCACAAAAGGAGCTCTACAGATCGATGCGGGGCCTGTCGAAGGATCCCGCCGCGCAGATCGGTCGCTACCTGGACGCCGCCGATGGCGCTCGCTTGCGACTAGTCACCAACCCGCGCAACTCTCTCGCCCGATCCGACTACAATTTTGCTGTATCCCGAATCGTCGAAATCATCAATGGCGCCGGCCTGAGCCCGTGGAAAACGCCCGTATCCTGTGGCTACGGGGAAAACGCCCAGTGGCGTCTCAGCCTCCTGCCCCCAAGTTCGAGCCTGGAGCATGACCTCTCGGATTACGAAATTCTGCCAGCGGATCGCTACGATTTCAGGGGCGAGCTGGTCGGGGAGCGCGTGCTTAAGGAAGGCTTGGGAGCGCCGGTGATCACGGTCGCCAAAGGCGTGGATTTCAAGGATATCGACAATTATGGCGGGGCGGGGCAGACGGCGTTCTACGGTTTGACCGCGGTGGTCCGTTTCCATGGCCGGGCCTGCGAGCTGCAGTTGATCGACCCGCTGGCAGAGGAGACGGTCACGCTCGGCGAGCGTGAATACCCCCTGGCAGCAGATTTCCAAGCTCCGCTGGCTTTGGCCATGTCGAAAGTTGACATGAAGAAGTTCGAACGTTCAGGAATGTTTGCGCCCAGCAAGCACCGGCGCACAGCGCGCTTGGTCAGACTCCAACCCTACCATCCTGACAAGGTTCCGGTCCTCTTCATCCATGGCCTGGGAAATTCTCCGGCTAGCTTGGTGCCCATGTTCGAATACTTGCGAAATACCGAGGAGATTCGAAAGCGTTACCAGTTCTGGTCCTTCATGTACCCGACTGGCGTCTCCTACCCGATCAACGCTGCCATCCTGCGGACACAACTCGACCAGATGAAAGTGCGGTATCCGGACCACAAGGACATGGTCGTCGTCGCCCACAGCCTGGGAGGAAATATCACCCGCCTACTGATCACCGACACCGGAATGAAACTTTGGGACAGCTATTATGCCCAGCCACCTGCGCAGATACCATTTCATGACGAGACCCGAAAGATGGTGAGCGAAGCCCTCATTTTCGAGGCCCGCCCCGACATCTCGCGGGTCATTTTTTCCTCCGCCTCTCTTCGAGGAAGCAAGACTGCCACCAGTTTTATCGGGCGGCTCGGGACCAGATTAATCGGAGATCCCCTCGCGGACGATCAAATAACCGAACAAGCACTGAGTCACATGCGCCCCGAAGTGCAGGCCTTAGGCAGAAAACATCTGCCCAACAGCGTCGATATTCTCGATCCCGATAGTCTTTTTCTTTCGTCGATCAATGCTCTACCGATCAATCCCGGGATCCCCTACCACACGCTGATCGGAGACCGCGGAAAGGGCGGCAACCTGGACCATACCGAACCCGTAAGCACCGACGGGATCGTCCCCTATTGGAGCAGTCACCTCGATGGCGCCCAAAGTGAGTTGATCATCCCCAGCGAACATTGGTCCATTCTTCACCCTCTCGGTATGGCCGAAGTGAAACGCATTCTGCTCGAATACGATTAGAAGCCCAGCCCACCCATCCACCCATCCATGGAACCACTTGAATGATTTTCCTCATAGCCCGGTTGGCAACGACGTAGATCGTTAAAGAGGATCCAAGCCCCGAGAGAGAAAGCATTTACGACGGACGTACAACGATCCAGCAAGCCTGGCCATATTCGCCTTTATTTGCAGCGTCATCGCTGGACGGGTGGAGCGCAGTTCGGTCTCCGGCCCCATCATTTTCATCTTCTCTGGCCTGATTGCCGGGCCGGTGGGCCTGAGGGTCGGAGTTTGATCCGAGCCAGAAGCGGGTGCGCTAGAGTGCGCGGATCCGGAAATAGATTCGGCCCGACTCAGCGAGCGCGTTGACCGTCGCCGCATCCACGACCACCTGTGAGACCGTTTCCCCCGACATCAATCCGTCATCAAGTTCCTGCCACACCGAAGCTGGTGAGGTCGAGTAGTCGAGAGCGTAGTCGACACCAAGAGTCGAATTCCAGACTAGGGTGACATTGCCCTCCGCATCCCGCGAGACTGCAGTGATCGCGAACAGGGGACCGATTCTGGAGCGGTAGGTTCGCAGGCCGCCGTTGGCCACGTCGTTCAGCAACACCTTCGTGCCATCATCTTTTACGGTGAAGAGTTCGATATTGGCTCCCCCGGCGCCGTTCTCCCAAACTGCTCTAAGCGGGTAGGTGCCCGCCGCGAGGACGTTGATTAAAAATGTCGTGTCCGCAGCACCTCGCGGCCCGTCGAATTCGCCTAGGAGCAAACGCTTCTCTGGATCGTCGATGAAACCGCTCTGGGCACGGAAGCCGTCGTCGCTGTTCACACCCATCGTGATAAACCCTGCCGGAAACTCGACAAAAGAGATGATTTCTGCGTCGGCGCCATCTGAGCTAAAGTTGACGCCGGGGACACCGGGCATCTGGTCGTCTGGGCCAAAGTTGCCAGCCATTTCGCCACCAACGGAATTCAGGTTGATCACCGTCGGAATCTCGAACTCGAGGAGCATTCCTGGCCCCACCACGATGGGCGGTCCGATGGCCGGGCCGAACGGTGGTTGATTCGAGGCATTGTTTTCCGTTACCGGGATCCCACCCCCATCCACGAGCTGTCCGATCAACGCAAGCTCTGCCTCAGCGATTGAGTTGTGGGTATAGGTCTCGTTTTGGAAAATTCTCCAGGTGAACCCTGGTTTGTTTGTCGCGATCTGAGAGGCCTGCATCTCTGGCGTGATGGTGGCGAAGGTGAATGCAGAAAAGCTGCTCGTCTCAGTGATGACATTCCCATTGGTATCGCGGAGTTCAATTGTGAATGGGTGTTCGGAGCCAGAGGGGTATGGCTCAGCAAAGGTGTGGGTGAAATCGGTCGCACCAACTCCACCCGGGCTAGCAACGAGGGTTGCCGGCTGCCCATCGATGACGAGCGTGGCGGTCGCTGGATCGACGATCGAGGTGCCCTTGTCATTCGCCCTGAACGAGAACGTGTTGAGATCATTGCTGATCGCCGAGAGGAACACGATGTCGCCGCTGGATCCGCCGATGCCTAAGGTGACCAGGGCGGTCTGTTCCGGCGATTTTCCGAAGACGAGGGCATGGGCGCCGAGTCCGCCCCAACCTTTCTGTCCTGGTGTCGTCTCGTCGCCGTCGTTGATGGCCATGCCGAGCCCGAACATCGTTCCTAGCTCGAGGGACTCGAGCGCCATCGATTCCTTTGGCAGCTTAATCTCATAGATCGTGCGCTTGGTCTCTGTATTGCGCACGACGCTGGCTTCGGTTCCGCCTGGCCCTGCCTCCTCTAGGGTGACGAGTCCGCCCAGGGCACCCTCAACTCCGCCGAGTGCGTAGTTGTAGAGGGCGATCTGTGTGTCCTGTTTGTCGTTGGCGATCATCAGCTGGACCGAATCGCCATTCCACGCGCTTTCGGCCGAGTTCTCGTGGTATTCATCTGTGACGACGAACCCGAAGTAGATGTTGTCCTCGTCATAGATGATCTGAACCGCGGAAGTCTGATCATCGGGGCCAGTCCAATCTCCTCCATTCAGTTCGAAAAGGGCGAGATTTCCGTCGCGGCCAGATCCCTTGGGAATCGAAAACCTGGGATCCGATAGGACCGGGACACCTCCCCAGTCGCCCAGGTCGCCGTCGATAGCGATCGCTCCCGGTGCAGGATTAGCCGTATAGTACTCCTTGCCGGGCTCGATGTCGTTCGAGGTGGCGAGAGTGATGAGGGCGGTCTCTTCCGGAGATTTTCCGAAGACGAGGGCATGGGCACCGAGTCCGCCCCAACCCTTCTGACCCGGGCTTGCCTGATCGCCATCGTTGATGGCCATGCCGAGTCCAAATTGCACACCGCCCGTCAGCGCGGGGAGTTCGAGCGCCTCCTTCGGCAGCTTGATCTCGTAGACCGTCCGCTTTGTTTCAGCATTGCGCGTGATGACAGCCTCGGTGTTGCCAGGACCCGCTTCGTGTTGGACGATGATGTCGCCGAGAGCATTTTCGACACCGCCGATGGCGTAGTTGTAGAGCCCTATCTGCGTGTCGCGGGCGTCGTTGGCGACCATGAGTTGGACCGAGTCACCATTCCATGCGCTGGCGTTTGCGTTTTCGTGATACTCGTCGGTGACTATGAAACCGAAATAGACGTTGTCGTCGTCATAGACGACCTGCACCGCAGAGGTCTGGTCGTCGGGCCCCGTCCAGTCACCTCCGTTCAGTTCGAAGTTGACGAGGGTTCCCCCGTCACCGGAGCCTTTGGGGATTGAGAATCTCGGATCAGCTAGCAATGCGGCACCGGTCCACTCTGAGAGGTCACCGTCGAGGACGATCGGGTTGGCGGCCTTGATCGCCGTGTAGAACTCTTTGCCCGGTTCGATATCATTGGCCTGAGCGCCAAGATGGAGTGCGAGGGAAGTTGTTGCCGCAAGCAGCAGGGTCTTTTGGAGGATCATGGTAGTGAGCCACTGCCGCGCTTCGCCAGATAAACCGGGCGGAGGGAACACGAGGAAGTGAACAATTACGGAATTAGATTAGAATGATTAATGCTGAACCAAGGGCGAATCATCGGTCAAGGGCAAACCAGAAAAAATCTATTCCGATTCGAGCCTCATCCCTTGCAGCGCTCTTTTGGCGTCCGGATAATCAGGATCCAATTCTAAGGCTGCCTCCAAGACCTCCGACGCGGACTGCCTGTTACCAAGTTGGAGGAGAGACAGCCCGAGCCTGGTGTAGGACTGGGCGTTCTTCAGCCCGAGGGAGATGGCTTTGCGGAAGGACACCACCGCTTCCGCATGAAGTCCCTGACGAGCTTGCAATGTACCGAGACCGAAGTGGGCATAGGCGGTGCGCGGGCTCAACTGTTGGACGAGCCGGTACTGCTGTTCGGCCTTGTTCCATTGCTGCGTCTGCATGTAGACAGACGCCAGATTGAGGTGCGCCACCGGCCTCTTTGGATTGAGTTTGACCGCCTCCGACAGGTGCAGGATCGCTTCTTCGTAGCGATTCATCGATGCCAAGAGTGAGCCAATATTCATGTGGGCCTCGGCGTATTCCGGGTTTCGAGCGATCACTTTCTCAAGGCGCCCGAGTGCACTGTCCCCGTCACCTCGGGACTGGTCAATCATCGCCAAGTTGACTAGTGCGGTCGCGTGGTTGGGATCGATCGCCAGTGCCTTCTCGAACAGCACCTCGGCCTCGCCGGGGCGTTTTTGCATGAGGTAGATTGCGCCGAGGCCGGTGAGAGCCTGCCCATATTCCGGCTCTAGGCGGAGGGCGGCGCGGTAGTGTTCTATCGCCTGTTCCGGCGACCCGCTGCGCGCCGCGATCTTCGCCTGGTTGTAGTGATCCTGGGCGCTCGGGGCCCCATCCTGTGGCTTGATTAACTCGAATAGACGCTGCGACTCCTCCGGGAAACCACTCTTCACGAACTGCGTTGCGTAGGCGCCGAGGAAGGCTGCACGGTCGATCTGACGCGGGTTGGCGAACCACCGCCCGGTGCGGCCGGAAGCCCGTCCGAGTTGTGCTGCCGGTGGTGATCCGAGCAAGGACAAGTCTGCGCCTAGCTGCTCCCATTCGACCGCTCCCTGGTAGACCGCTGCGACATTTCCGTCTGCATCGACCAGGAAGCTCGATGGGATCGTGAGCGGCACTCGCTGGGAGGACAAGAAATCAATGAGGACTTCGATCTTTGCCAGGTTCTCCTCCCGTGCGATCCCGTGGGACAATTCGTAACCTACACGGGACAGCACATCTTCGACATTGGCTTCGGCAGCGGCGCCACCACTGAGCCCGAGGCCATCAACGTTGAGGGCGAGCACGTCTGTCCCGTTGGCGCGCAGCTCCTCCGAGTGCTGGCCTAGAACACCCAGCTCTTGAATACACGGCGCACACCAAGTCGCCCACAGATTGATGAGGACAGGTGTCCCCAAGAATTCCGTGGTCGAGCGCATCGCACCATCCGGACCAGTATAGCTCAGCTCCGGAAATGGTACCTGATTGGCGACCCAGAGCCCACGGTTCCCGAGATCACTCACAAATGTTGACACAGATTCTGGAGAAATGTTAGGCGGGCTTAGTGGGGCGGCCGGCGCGAGCTCGACGATCCCCTGCCCCTGCGTGATCGTGTAGCGCGCGCCACCTTTGAGGTCGGAGAATGACTCGGTTTCGCCACCCGGCCATCTGACGCTGAGCGCGAGCTCTCCCTCCGACGGCCCGATACCAAAATGCGCCCACGCACTGGACTGAGCTAAGAACCCATCTCCAGCGTGGATGGTCCTGATTTGTTTCAGCTTGGGTGCAGACGTCCGCCACAGCGTGAGCCGTGCCCCGATGGCATCGCAGTTGGTCGTCTCACCATTGCCGATCAGCCGGATCGACACGGAGGAATTGGCAGATGGATAGTTGTTCCTCAGAAGCCGGACCTGTGGGGCTGTGCGGTTCGTGATCCACACGTCCAGATCACCATCCCGATCCCAATCCGCCATCGCCACGGCCCGGGCATCGTCTTCAAAATCGGCTCTGAGGAGCGCCCCGGCCTCCGCGAATCCCTGGCCTGCCCGATTCAAGAAGAGCGCGTTCCGTTCGTAGCCGCTGAACGACTTTCCTTGAGAGATCAGGTCGTTCAGATCACGGAAATTGCGTGTGTATCCGGGCGTCGCGGTGGGCTTGAGCCCATCTTCCGGGATCTGCGGCGCCACGCGCCGCCAGAAGAACATTCACAAGTCATCCTTATCTGGTTGGGAAATGTAACCGTTCGCTACGTAGAGATCTTCCCAGCCATCATTGTTCAAATCGGCAAACTTGGATCCCCAAGCCCAACCGGCGAACCCCTCCCCCATAGGATCGGTCACATCAGAGAAGATCCCCTCGCCGGAGTTTCGCAACAGAGTGTTTCCGCGCACCATTTTCAAGTATTTGAGCTGCGTCTCCTCGGGCATGGTCGGGTTGAAGTCATCCTGGGGGATGACCTGGTTCCCGGCACTCGAGAACATACTCGACACATAGAGATCCATTTCGCCATCCCTATCGTAGTCTGCCCAGGTGGCAGACATACCGAAGCCCCAATCTTGGGTGCCGCTCTCGATCGAAACATCGACGAAGCTTTTCCCGTCATTGCGGAACAGCTGGTTCGGACCAAAGTCGTTGGCAATATACAGATCGAGGTCGCCATCGTTGTCAAAGTCCTCCCAGCTGGCCGCAAACGAAAAACGATGGTTCTCTTCGCCCAGCCCACGAGCAACGGTGGCGTCGGAGAAGCGGAGCTCGCCCTGGTTCTCCAGGAGCACGTTGGCACCACCATTGCGGGCATCGTGAAATGGATGCGGCGTCGGAAAATCACCCAGGTCAGAGCCAACCCCGGCATAGCGCAGCACCAGCAGATCGAGATCACCGTCCAGGTCGAAATCGGCTGCGCTTGGCGAATAGCCCAGCCCGACCTCGGGATGACTCGCCCGCAAAGTGAACTTTCCAGCGCCGTCGTTCGCCATCACCAGAAGGGCGGATTGGGTCGCCACTACAAGGTCGGGGTCACGATCGTTGTCCAGATCAACCAGC
>Ga0316197_10003523_pt1 | contig 11140 bp, 11 predicted proteins | sample OudBiesiAoxic_MG_FD_204939 | JGI IMG/M metagenome (GOLD analysis project Ga0316197, IMG submission 204939) | Coastal sediment microbial communities from Oude Bieten Haven, Netherlands - site A oxic | ecosystem: Environmental > Aquatic > Marine > Coastal > Sediment | place: Netherlands...
CGTGGCTCGGTCTGATGAAGTTCAACTTCATCACCATGACCGAGGCGCTCGGCGGCGATGCCGCTGCGCTCACGGCCTTCGAGGTCCGCAACACGGTGCCCGACAACGCCTTCTACCCGCAGTGACCACGGCTCGACGATGCAACGCAGGCTCTGCCACCCGATGATGAGACGATGAGGCCTTCGTGACGAGTAGACCCGACATGGCAGGTGCTCTGATCGTCGTCGACGATCTCACCGTCAGCTACGGCGGGGGCGCGCCGGTGCTCATCGACGTCGACCTCACCATCGAGTCGGGTGACCTCGTCGGAGTGGTCGGGCCATCCGGGTCGGGCAAGTCGACGTTGCTCAAGGCGATGCTCGGCACCGTCGATGCGGTGTCGGGCAGCGTTCGCCGAGTTCCCGGGCTGGCGGTCGGCCTGGTGCCCCAGGTCGAAACGATCGACTGGAACTTCCCGGTCACGGTCGCCGAGTGTGTCGGCATGGCTCGGGCGCGCGGGCTCCGGATGCCGTGGATCACCCGGGCCGAGCGAGCCGAGATCGCCGAGGTGCTCGATCGGCTCGGCATGGCCGGCCTCGGCAATCGGCACATCCGGGAACTCTCGGGCGGGCAGCAGCAGCGGGTGTTCCTCGCGCGTGCGCTGTTCACCAACGCGCAGGTGATCTTCCTCGACGAACCCACCTCGGGTCTCGACGTCCGGACCCGCCACGACGTTCTCCACCTCCTCGACGAGTTGAACGCCGACGGACTCACGATCGTGCTGACCACCCACGACCTCAACGGAATCGCAGCCCACCTCCCGACGGTGGTGTGTCTGAACCGTTCGGTGATCGGCGCTGGACGTCCGGACGAGGTGCTGGTGCCGGAGGTGTTGGAACGGACCTATGGTTCGCCGATGGAGGTGCTCGAGCACGGAGGGATGCGGGTGGTCGTCGACGCACCCATCGATGCGACGGTCACGCCGCTTCGACGGTCGGGCGGCAGGGGAGCGTCGGCATGACCTGGGACGAGCTGATTCGGCCGTTCGAGTTCGAGTTCTTCCGCAACGGCATCTACGTGGCGACCATCGCAGGAGCGCTCTGCGGGCTCGTCGGGTGCTACGTGGTCCTGCGCAACATGAGCTACATCGGCCACGGCCTCTCGCACTCGATCTTCGGCGGGTATGCCGTCGCTGGTCTCATCGGCGTGAACCTGTTCCTCGGAGCCGGCATCTGGGGAGTCATCACCGCCCTGGCCGTCGGCGGGATCGTTCGTCGCCGCCCGATCGGCTCCGACGCCGCGATCGGGGTGGTCACCACGGCGTCGTTCGCGCTCGGGCTCGCACTCGTGCAGCTGTACGGGTCGCCGGGACGAAATGCCGACGCACTGCTGTTCGGCAACGTGCTGGGGGTGACCACATCGGACGTGTGGCTGATCGTCGGCGTCGCGTTGGCCACTGCGGCGATCGTGTTCTTCTTCTATCGCCCGTTGCTGTTCACCACGTTCGACACCCAGGTCGCGGCAGCCACTGGCATCCGAACCTCGTGGATCGACGCACTGCTGATGATCGTGCTGTCGGCGACGGTGCTGGCCACCATGAACGTGATGGGCGTCACCCTGATCGCGGCGACGCTCGTGGTGCCGGCGGTCGTGGCGCGGATGCTCACCGACAGCTTCGCCAAGATGCTGGCCCTCTCGGCGGTGATCGGCGCCGTGAGCGGGTTCGTCGGAATGAACGCGAGCTATCACCTCGACGTGGCGTCGGGCCCGACGATCGTGTTGACGTCGGCCTGCTTCTTCATCATTGCCTTCCTGGCCGGCGGTCGTCTCCGTCGCCTCACCGGCAACGTCGGCCACGCCCACTGATTCCGACCGGATTCCCTTCGCGAGTGATGAGCGACGTGGCCGTATTCGGTCTGTCAGCTCATCGCTCGACGTGGGATCGGGTCAGGCGGCTTGGAGCGCGGCCATCACCGCCGACCAGCGATCGGGATCACTGGCGTACGGTGCGTAGAAGCTGATCCTCGAGATCACGTCGCCGTAGCGCTGTGACAGCTCCGGGGCGAGATCCTCCGGGGCGCCGACCACGGCGAAGGTGTTGAGGATCTCGTCGTCGATCAGCGTGCCCATCTTGGTCCACTCGCCCTGCTTCGACAGTGCGTTCAACTCGTCCTGCAATCCGCCCCAGCCGTGGATGTCGAGCACGTTGCGGTACGCCGGCGTCGAGCCGTAGAACGCGATCTGCTGGCGGGTGCCGGTGGCTGCCGCTTCGAGTTCTTCGTCGTTGTTGCCGGTGACGACGAACGACGGGCCCATGATCTCGAAGCCCTCCATCGTCTTGCCGGCCTTGGCCCGACCACGTTCGAGTGCAGGGATCGTGACCTCGCGGAGGTACTTCTCGGTGGTGAAACCATGGCAGAGGAATCCGTCGCACACCTCGCCGGCGACCTCGGTCATCAGCTCGCCGACGCCGGCGAGGAACACCTTGGGAGGTCCGAAACCCTCGAGATCGGATGCCGGCGGCGTGAAGAACGGGGTCATCAACGTATGGGTGTAGAAGTCGCCGCGGAAGTCGAGCTTCTCGCCGGTGAGCCACGTGTTCCAGATCGCCCGCATCGCCAGCACCATCTCGCGCATCCGCGCCGCCGGGTGGCTCCACTCCATCGAGAATCGCTTGGTGATGTGCGGCTTGATCTGGCTGCCGAGGCCGAGGATGAACCGACCCTTCGAGTACGCCTGCAGATCCCACGCAGTGTTCGCGAGCGTCATCGGGTTGCGGGCGAACGCCACGGCGATCGAGGTGCCGATCTCGAGCTTCTCCGTGTGCTCGGCCGCGAGCAGCAGTGGCAGGAACGGGTCGTGTGACGTTTCTGCGGTCCACGCGCCAGAATAGCCGGCCGCTTCGACCTCGCGTGCGTTCTGCGGAACGCTCCGCAGGTCCATTCCGATGTTGCCGTCGACTTTCATGCCAGGTGACCGTAGTCAGCGACGGGCGTCGACCCCGACCTCGACCATCGGGTCGGCGGATCTCAGTCCTGATCGCGGAGGAAGGCCTGGATCTCGTCGGCGAGTTCGTCGCCCGAGCGCATCTCGATGCTCGGCCCGTCGTCGACCTCGCCGTCGATCGAGGCGTCATACAGCTCTTCGAGTTGAGCGAGCATGCTGAGGTGCTCGGCGTTGCCGTCGATGCTGGCATCGATGCGGTTGCGCTGTGAGGAGACAGCTGCTCGCAGCTCGTTGGCGGCCACTTCGATGCCGGTCACCTCGGTGAGACCGTCGAGCAGCGCCACCGATGCTGCCGGGTACGGCATCGACACCACGTAGTGGGGCACCTGTACCCAGATGCCGAGTGTCGGGATGCGACGGGCGTGGAGCGCATGTTCGAGAGCGGCAGCCATCCCAGCGGGCACATCGACCGAACTGCGAGCAAAGGTGACGTTGGCGAGCACGTCGGTCGACGGCGACGAACACGACAGGCGCGGGGTTCGGGTGTGCGGCGCCGCGAACGGGTACGCGCCGAAGGCGATCATCTTGGTGACACCCAGATCGACGGCGATGTCGCTGATCAAGCGAGCGAATCGATGCCACGCCATGTCCGGCTCGGGGCCGGTGAGCACCAGTACGTCGCGACCGGAACTGGAACGGCCGGCGCGGAGTTCGATGGTGGACCACACGAGGTCGGTGTTGACGCCGTCGCGCAACTCCATCACCGGTCGTCGCGCCCGGAAATCGATGAACGTGTCGTCGTCGAAACGCAGGATCGGGCTGGTCCCGCACTCCTTCGAGAGGGCTTGCGCTGCGGCGTCGGCCGCGCCCGCGGCGTCGATCCACCCGGTGAGCATCACGACCAGGATCGGCTCGTGCAGCATCGGCTCGTCGACCAGCCACTCGCAGGCGTCGTCCGGACGGCGAGGGACGCCCTGACCGTGTTCGCCGACCGGCTCGGTCACGGCAGTGCGCTCAGATACTTCTCGGCGGATGCGGCCGCTTGCTCGACCTGCAGCTTGAACGGCGCCAGCTCTTCGGGCGGCCGGTCGCCGAGCGCTCCACCCAGGTAGCGCGAGTACACGCCCTCGATGATGCACGCCAGCTTCCAGAACGCGAACGCCACGTAGAAGTCGAGTTGGGAGATGTCGCGGCCGGAGACCTCGGCGTAGCGCGCGGCGAGTTGTGGGCGATCCCAGAATCCTGGCGCGGAGGTGGATGTGCCACTCCAGGCCCCGGCGTCGTCGTTCGGCCCGTTCCAGTACACCTGCAGGAGCCCGACGTCGGCCAGCGGGTCGCCGAGGGTGCAGATCTCCCAGTCGAGTACGGCGATCACGTTGCCGTCGCTGTCGACCATCGAATTGTCGAGGCGATAGTCGCCGTGGACGATCGTTGCCGGACCCTGCTCGGGGATGCGCGCCAGCAGACCCTCGTACACGCGGTCGACCGCAGCCAACTCGCGGGTCTTGCCCTGGTTCCATTGCCCGTACCACCGCTTGAGCTGGCGCTCGATGTATCCCTCGTGGCGTCCGAGTTGGTCGAGGCCGACGGCCTCGAGGTCGACGGCATGGATCGCCGCCATCGTGTCGACGATCGACCGGCTGGCGTTGCTGCGCGCCGCTTCGGACAGTGTGCGTTCGGCGGTTTCGCGGTCTCGCAACACGTGGCCGTCGACGAATCGCATGACGTAGAAGGGCGCGCCATTGACGTCGAGGTCGTCGCAGAAGCCTTCGACGGGAGGCACCGGCACGGCGGTGCCCTGCAGCGCCGAGAGGATCCGGTGCTCGCGACCCATGTCGTGGGCGCTGGCAAGGACGTGGCCGAGCGGCGGCCGGCGAAGCACAAGGTCCGGACCACTGGTGCCCGTGACGCGGAACGTCAGATTCGAGTGGCCGCCGGCGATCACGTCGAAACGGAACGGTCCGGCGGCGCCAGCGACGTTCGCTTCCAGCCACGCCGTCACCGGCCCGACGTCGATTCCAGGTATGTCGCTCATGTCCTCACCCGTCCAGTCATCTGCGATCCGAGGGTAGTCATGCGGCTGCTTCCGATCGCCATCATGCACGGCCGGTAGCGTGAGGGGCATGGCAGCCATCGACGTCACCGACGCCACGTTCCAGACCGAAGTGATCGACAAGTCGCAGGAGGTGGCCGTCGTCGTCGACCTGTGGGCGCCGTGGTGCGGCCCGTGCAAGACCCTCGGACCGATCATCGAGAAGGTGATCGACGGCACCGACGGCAAGGTGGTGTTGGCGAAGGTCAACGTCGACGAGAACCCGGGCATTGCGCAGGCGTTCCAGGCGCAGTCGATCCCGGCGGTGTATGCGCTCAGAGGTGGTGCGGTGGTCGACGGATTCGTCGGGGCGTACCCCGAACACGAGGTGCAGCGCTTCGTCGATTCACTGCAGCCGAGCGAGGAGGAGGTGGCAGTCGCCGAGCTCGTCGCGGCGGGCGACGAAGCCAGCCTGCGGCTCGCGTTGTCGATGGAGCCGGCCAACGAGGACGCCATCGTGGCGCTCGCCGAACTGCTGATCAAGGACGGCAACAACGACGAGGCGCTCGCGTTGCTCGGCCGGATTCCCGAGTCGGATCGCACGCGACACGTCGCTGCGCTGGCTCGTGTCGGCGAAGCGCCGCAGGACGACTACGACGAGCAGCTCACCGCACTGCTCGATCAGGTGAAGACCGACGACGAGGCGCGCCAGAAGTACGTCGACCTGCTCGAGTTGATGGGCCCCGACGATCCGCGCACCGCCGACTATCGCCGCCAGCTCACGGCGCGCCTGTACTGACCCGGTCTGCGCTGCGGCGGACGAAGAACGAAGCGAGTCGGCCCCGGAAGGCGTCGACGACCTCGCCGTAGCGATCGCGAACCGGACCGCTCGACATCCCGGGCTCGAGTTCGGACGGCAGCTGCGGCTCGGTGCGCAGGAACTGTTGCGCCGCGGCCAGCGTCACGAAGGCGTCGACGAGCGAGCGGTCATCGGGTTCGTCGAGACGGGTCGCGGCGCGGTCGAGCGCCTGTCGGTGGGCGTTCGAACGGCGCTCGAGGTCGTCGAGATCCCAGAGCAGCCCGACGATCTGGCGCGCGTCACCGCTGACCAACGGACCACGTGTCACGAGCGAATCGGGAGCGTCGGTCGGGATGTCGATGTTGGCCGGCCGGAGCCACAGGTCGGGTCGGAGCTCGCCGAGTCGTGCGCCGATCGCCCACGATCTGAACGTTCGGCGGTCGGCCATCGTGCGTCGATCGGGGAGGACCGCAACGGTCCACCAGTTGCCGTCCCACGACGGGGGAGGATGGTGGCGCCCGGCGTCCTGTTGCGCCTGGCGTTCCACGAGGCGTCCGACGAGCTGGTAGCTCCCGCCCTCGTTGACGAGGTCGCCGGCGGCCACCATCCGCGAGAGCGTCGTGCGCACGGTGCCGTCCGCGAGACCGAACAGGGAGGTGACGTCGAGGAGACGAGCGACCGGCATGCGCGGCGGGTGCGAGCCGAGCAACACCGAGAGCACGATCGAGCGCGGGCTGAGTGGTTCCAGCATCGCCTCCGGCGAGGCGCCAATACGCGAGTTGTTCGCCACGATCTTGGAGTGTAACATCGGCGCATGGCTTCGACGCTCGAGTCAACGTCCGACGCGTCCCGATCGGTGCTGCTCGTCGAGGGGTCGATGGTGCCCGATCCGTCGCTGTTGCCGGACGTGTTGCCGACCGACCGCCTGAACGAGCGGGCCAAGCCGACACAACCGTTGCGCAGCGAGCTGCGTCACTACTCGAACGTCCGCAACGCGATCACCGTGGTCGGCGCGCTGCTCCAGTCGTTCGGTGTGGTCATCGCTGCGGCATGGATCAACACGTGGTGGTCGTACGTGCTCGCATTCGTGCTGATGGCGCGAGGGCACGTGTGCCTCAACATCCTCGCTCACGAGGCAGCCCACCGGCTGCTGTTCACCAATCGCCGGATGAACGAGGGCGTCGGGCGATGGCTGTTGGCCTACCCGACCTATCAGCAGATGCTTGCCTACCGGCGGGTTCACTTCGCACACCACCGTGACGAGATGGGCCCGGACGAACCGGACGCCTCGCTGTACGCGGGGTATCCGATCGCACGCGACTCGTGGCATCGCAAGTTGCGGCGTGACCTCACCGGCAACAGTGCGTACAAGAACTTCAAGGGTCTGTGGTACTCGCTGCGGCACGGTCGCGTCGAGGCCCGCTACATCCTGGCGGTGCACGTCGTGATGCTCGGAGCGTCGATTGTCTTCATGCGCCCGCTCGCCTACGTCGTGTGGATCCTGTCGTGGTCGACGCTGTGGAAGGTGTCGAATCGACTTCGCTCGATCGCCGAGCACGGGGGAATGGTTCGATCGAGGGATCGACGTCTCACCACCCACGTCATCCGCCAGACGCCTCTCGCTCGCTTCTGGATGGTGCCGTACAACACGGGCTGGCATCTCGCTCACCACGTCGACATGGGAGTGCCGTGGCGAAACCTGCCACGTCTCCACCATGAGCTGGTGCGCTCGGGTTGGGTCACCGAGGCGATCGAGTACCCGAGCTACCGCGCATTCTGGCGCGCCGCGTCCTCGGGTTCACCGCGCTGACGCCGGAGGCGATGAGCGAAGCGGTCGATGACGACCAGTTCGCTCATCGCTCGGGTCGGGTGGTGGCGGCGTCGGTAGCGTTGTGTGCACCGACTCCCTCCTGATGCTGGTGCGCGTGCTGCGCCTTCGGGTCGAGGAGGTCGATGGTGGAAACCCTGGAGCGACCCTCGGCGCCCCGGTCGTTGCCCGAGCGCGCCCGGGCGTGGGTCGAGTGGTTCGGGATCGCACGGCTACTCGCCGCGTCGGTGGCCACCGTGGTCGTGTGTGTCGGCGGGCTCTGGCTGGTTCGTACACCACCACCGGCCACGGAGGCGTCGTTGCCGCGCGCGACCACCACCATGGCGGCGAGCCCGGCCAGCGCGCCGCCGACCACCGACGGTCCCGGCGCCGCCGTCGTGCTGGTCCACGTGGCCGGCGCGGTCGTCGAGCCTGGGGTCTACGAACTGGCCGGCGACGCCCGCGTCCGTGATGCGATCGTTGCTGCGGGCGGCCCCACCGATGCTGCCGACTGGAATGCGCTCAACCTCGCCGCAGCCGTCGTGGACGGCGTCAAGGTGTACGTGCCGACGGTGGGCGAGGAGGTGGCGCCGCCGCTGACCGTCCTGTCGGGTCCTGGCCTGGCCGCCCAACCGGTGACGCCGATCGACGTCAACGCAGCGACGGCCTCCGAGCTCGAATCGCTGCCCGGCGTCGGTCCGGCCACGGCGACGGCGATCGTCGACGAACGCGAGCGCAACGGCCCGTTCCTCGATGTCGACGAACTCGAACGGGTACCCGGTATCGGTCCGGCGAAGCTCGACGCACTGCGCGAGCTGGTCACGACGTGAGCGCCAGGGAGCGGCTCAGAACAGTGAGTCGGAGATCGACAGTGCTGCCACGACCAGCGCCGCCGATGCACCGACCCAGATCCCGGCGCACATCCAGGCGTAGTGACGCCAGAAGTCGGCCCAGACCGCCACCGGGTTGCGGGTGGCTCGGCGCGCCGCCAGCAGGCCGACGAGGATCCACAGCAGCGCCGAGGCTGCGATCGCGAGCGGGTACATCTCGCGATCGCCGAACGGTGCCCCCGCTGCGAGCAATGCCGGAGCTGCCCACACGCCGCCGATCAGGCCGACCGCTCCGCTCCAGGCCGTGTCGAACAGTTGGAGCGAGAGGTAGGCGATCCCGCCGACGATGGCGGGCACGATCAGCGCTGCGAACGGTCCCCACATGCGCAGGCGCGACCGGTACCACCGCGGCCCCTCGACCAGCGGCGGGCCGGTGGGAGCAGCGGGTGACGACGGCCTGGCGCCGGGAGGAACGGGAGTGAACGAGGTCACGGGTACCCGAGGCTATGGCAACGGGAGCCGCTCGTGGTGGCGATCCGACCCATCGGTGACCACGGTCACCGACGCGGGTGTCGTGGTGGCGGCGGTGGCCGTGTCGTTCGCCGTGTGGACCGGTTCTGTCGCTGCCGGGCTGGTGCTGGTGCCGATCGTGGCCGGCGTGGCGCGTTCGCCGACGTTGGTGGTCGTGGTCGTCGTCTTGGCCTCCGCCGGGGCGGTGCGATCGCAGCACGAGTGGGCGGGCCTCGCTCCCGACACGCTCGGGGAGTTCGAGGGATGGGTACGCGTGGTCGACGACCCGCAGCCGTATCCGTCGAGCACCAGGGTGATCGTCGAGGTCGAGGGCGAGCGGTTCGAGATGTGGTCGCGGGGACGAGCCCAGCAGCAGCGGGTGCGATCGTGGCGGGGCGGCGAATGGGTGCTGACGAGCGGCGACCGGACCGCCCTCGACCGCGAGCGGGCCCATCGGGTGGCGTGGCAGCACGTGGTCGGCGAGTTCACGCCCACCTGGGCGAGCGATGTCGACGCCGGCGCCCCGGTGGCGCGGGCATCGAATCGTGTGCGCGCCACGATCGAACGAGCAGCCGAGGCGCTCCCCGAAGCCGACGGAGCGCTGTACCGGGGGCTGGTGATCGGCGACGACCGCGACCAGCCGAGAGACATGATCGACCGGTTTCGCGCCAGCGGGCTGTCGCACTTGACGGCGGTGTCTGGACAGAACGTGGCGTTCGTCCTGGCCGCGTGTGGACCGCTCCTGGTGCGGATGCGGCCGTTGCCCCGGTGGGCGTCGACGGTCGCGGTGATCGCCTGGTTCGTGGCGCTCACCCGGTTCGAGCCGTCGATCCTGCGCGCCGGTGTGATGGCGGGGCTGTCGGCAACGGCCTATGCGACGGGCCGCGAACGTCACCCGGTGCGCATCTTGGCGCTCGCCGTGATCGGCTTGGTGCTGATCGATCCGCTGCTGGTGTGGTCGATCGGATTCTGGCTGTCGGTGGGGGCAACGGCAGGGGTCTGCACGGCCGGGCCGTGGCTGGCCGAGCGTCTGGAGTCGTTCGGGCCACTCGCGCTGCCGCTCGGAATCACGCTGGGGGCGCAGCTCGGTGTGGTGATCCCCAGCGTGTTGGTGTTCGGGCGACTTCCGCTCGTGAGTGTGGTCGCGAACCTCCTCGCCGTTCCCGTGGCGGGCTTCGTGATGCTGTACGGACTCCCCGCGGGGTTGATCGCCGGTTCGGTTCCGGCACTTGCACCCCTTGCGATGTTCCCTGCCCGCCTCGGCACGAGGTGGGTCGACACCGTCGCTCGGCTGGGCGCCCGGCTCGAACCCGAGCCGCCGTGGAACTGGGTTGGTTGGGGTGCGGTCGTGCTCGCCGTCGTCTGGTTGGTTTGTCGCCGGGGTCCTGCGACGCGATAAGAATCGAGGTCTCCATGGTGACCCATCTCCTCAGCGGCAACGACGAATCGGTGTTGCGCTCCGCCGTGCACGAACTGGTCGACGAACTGGTCGCCGACGGTGACAGGGCGATGATGGTCGACGAGTTCGACGGCGATGAGTACGAACTGCGGATGGTCGTCGACGCGGCCCAGACACCGTCGTTCCTGACCGACAAGCGGGTGGTGGTCGCCCGTGGGGTCGATCGGTTCAACGCCGAGGAGCTGACGCCGTTGATCGCCTACCTCGGCAGTCCGCTCGACACCTCCGACCTGGTGATCGTGATCAACAGCGGGAGCGTGCCGAAGAAGTTGGGTGACGCGGTCAAGCAGGTGGGCACGGTCACCAACACTTCGCCACCGTCGAGGGCGAAGGACCGCCAGGCGTGGATCTCCGACCACATCGCCGACGCCGGATTGCGCATCAAACCGGACGCCGCTGCGCAGCTCGGCGCCTGGCTCGGTGAGGACGCAGGTCGTCTCGACGGGATTCTCGCGACGCTCACCAGCACCTATGGCGCCGATCACGTGTTGACGTTCGCCGAGATCGAACCGTTTCTCGGCGACGCCGGGGGAGTGCCTCCGTGGGACTTCACCGATGCGATCGACGCCGGCGACACGACCAAGGCGCTCACGTTGCTCGGACGGATGATGCACGGCGGAGGCCGCCATCCTCTGCAGATCATGGCGATCATGCACAGTCACTACGCCAACATCGCCCGGCTCGACGGCGTCGATGCCCGCAGTGAACAGGATGCGATGGCGGCAACGGGGATCAAGTCGGCGTTTCCGGCAAAGAAGGCGTTGGCGAACTATCGCCG
>Ga0316197_10003525_pt1 | contig 11139 bp, 9 predicted proteins | sample OudBiesiAoxic_MG_FD_204939 | JGI IMG/M metagenome (GOLD analysis project Ga0316197, IMG submission 204939) | Coastal sediment microbial communities from Oude Bieten Haven, Netherlands - site A oxic | ecosystem: Environmental > Aquatic > Marine > Coastal > Sediment | place: Netherlands...
GAAGCTTGCGCGCAGTGACTGTTCATTGTCATTGCTGTCGCGCAGTAGCGCATCGACACCGTCGCTGTCCTGCTCGAAGCTTACCAGTGCTGTGCTGTGATGCACCGTAACGCAGGGGAAGCGGGTGAGGCCCTCCAGCAGTTGCCGCTCGAGGGTGGGTTGGTCGAACGTGTTTTGCAGGCAGAATCCATAGGGGCGTGCAGTCAGGTCCGTGGTGAACAGTGTTACCCCTTCGCCGTTGATGTAGTCGGCGACGAATCCTTGTCGAATGTTGTCCAGTACGGTATCGGCCAGGCCAACCGCCTGCAGGGTGCGCAGGGATTCACCGTCCAGCGCGACTGCCCGCGGTTCGGGCACGCAGCCCGGGTTGCGTTCCACCAATGCCGTGGTAATACCCTCTGATCCCAGCAGGTTTGCCAGCGTAAGCCCCACCGGGCCGCCGCCGACGATCAGTACACTGCAGTCCCCGGGCAGTTTCACGACGTGGCTCCGGGAACGATCCGGTTGTGCTGTGTGCCCAGATCAATCTGGCCGTCCGGGGTCTTTGCCCACGCCTGCATGGCATCGCCGTCTTTGAGGTAGTCCGGATCATTCAATGCGTTCGAGATAAACATCTGCCAGCGCCTGGCGTCGGGCAGCAGGCGCGCTATCAGCATCTTGAAGGCGCCCGGGGCTTTTACCGCAGTGCCCCCGGGCGTGCCGGTAACGATCAGGTCTCCCGGCCCCAGGTCCTGCAAGCCGGACAATTCGGTCAGCGTCTCCGCAGGCTTGTAGGACAGGTCTGCGGCAAACGAATGCTGCCGGGTTGCCCCGTTTACCAGCAGCGACAACTCGATCTCGTCGAGGCGGGCGAGGTCCGCCGCGTCGACCAGGGTCAGCCATGGTCCGGTGGGCCCGAAGGTGCGATAGCTTTTGCCCTTGTAAAACTGTGTTTGTGGCAGCTGGACATCCCGAGCGGACACATCGTTGTGCAGTACCAGGGCGCCTACGTAGTCTGCCAGGTTGTCGCGGGTGACAGTGACCGGCCCGGTCACGGCGCGACGCATCACCAGGCCGATTTCCACCTCGTAATCCAGCAGGCGCACGTGTTGCGGGCGCACCACGTCGGTGTCGGCCGGTGCCATGCACGACGATGCCTTGCGAAAGAAGGTGTTAAACGGCAGGCGGCCCGAAGGGATACCGATTTCGCGCAGATGCGAGGCATAGTTAAGGCCCTGGCAGATCAGCTGTCGATCGGCGGTGACGGGGCATAGCAGCTGCAGCTCGCCAAGTTCGCGGTCCGGTGCCGGGTCCGCCGCAGCGGCCCGTGCAACGGGTATACCGCCGTCCATCAGTTGCGCGGTGCTGCTTGCATCCAGCGCCAGGGTCTGCACGCGGGAGCCAAGCACAAGGCCCCAGCGCGGTGTGCCCTGATCATCAAATCGTACAATATTGAGTGCCATTTAGTGTTCTCCGTTAGGTTGCTGTCAGTCGCTGGTAAAGAGCGTGTGCCTGCGGTCAATCCGGCAGGCTTTTGCTACGCAGTGCCTTTGCCATCAGGCGCAGTTCTTTGAAGCCGAAGCCCGAATCCGTTACCAGGTTGCGTATCAGCTGTTGCAGTTCGCGCCAGCCCAGCCGCGGTCGCAAAAATGCCTGGGGCACCGGTGGACCCCATTGGGCCAGGCCCGCGGTCGACATGGCGTGGTAGTGGGTGGGCCGCGCGGCATCAAACAGGTCGCCGTCGGCAAAGTGTTCGAATTTGCGGCCGTCCGGCCCGAACCAATAGTCAAAGATCTGGCTGCCCAGGATATGCCTGCCTATACCCCAGGCCCGGCGAAAGCCCGCCTCCTGCAGTATCTGGCCACCCATGCCGACCTCGTCCAGATCGGGAACCTCAAAGGCCGCATGCTCGAAGTCCAGTAGCGGGAGGCGAGCCACGACGAAGGTGTGGTGATCAGCCGGATCATCGCCCCGATCACAGCGCATGAATGCCACCGCCGGTCGGCCGTCGGGCAGTGCCTGTACGTCTGATGGAATCAGTCCCAGGGTATCGATGTAAAATCGCGCCGTGGTCTCCCAACGGGGCGTACCCAGTACCATGTGACCCAGTCGCAGCACATTGGAGGCGGCCCGCGCAGGGCGCAACGGGGCATTGGTCCGGGGCCGCTGCGCACCGCGATTGACCGGGGACGGGGCAGGGCAGGCCGGCACCTCTTTCCAGTCGGCAAAGTAGGCCACCCGGACCTGCAGGCCGTTCGGGTCTGTCAGCAACAGGCCCGGTGGGGAGCCCGGCAGGTCTTGCGCCCAGGGTGATTGCTGGCCCGCCCGCTGCGCGAGCTGGTTAAGTTCCCCAATAGTGCGCACGGCGAAGGTAGGCCCGATGAACGCCGCCACTGCCGCATTGCGGTAGATCACTGCCACAGGAGCCCCTGCGGCCGCGGCAAACAGCAGGCTCCCGCCCGGACCTTCGCTGCAGTGCAGCCCGAACGCGGTGAAGAATGCCCTGGCGGCATCGGACTCTGGTCCGGCAAATTCCAGCAGGGCGAGGTCGTGCACCTTGACCCAGGGGTCCTGCGCCCGGGGAAGTGGTTGGAAAGGCGCACCGGAATCCGGGTGAGTACCTGGATCGGCCATTGGTAAACTCCTTAAACTTGTAAGATGACAAATAAATTAGTTTTAATTTAGTAGAAATGCAAGTATTATTTTCATCACAGCCTATTTTCGGGATACCAGACCATGCCAGATACCCCCTTAGCCAGAACCCGACGCCAGCAACAGCGCGCACTCGATACCCGCGATGCCTTGCTGCGCACTGCGATTACCGCTTTTAGTGAAAAAGGCTTTGACGGTATCTCGGTTCGTCAACTGGAGGAGGGGGCCGGGGTCAAGCGCGGCCTGGTGGCATACCATTTCAGTGACAAGGAGCAGCTCTGGCGGGCCGCAGTGGAACAGGTATTCAATGCGCTGCGGGAGGACTTTCTGGGCCGCGTGGTCACCCTGGGTGACGTCTCACCAACAGAGGCGGCGCGCGCCATGGTCAGGGCGTTCGTGCGTTACAGCGCTGCGCATCCGCAGCTGAACCGCTTGATGATGCAGGAGTGCACCAGTGATTCATGGCGGGTTGCCTGCCTGGTGGATGACTACATCCGGCCGATGCTGGACGGGCTTAGTGAAGCACTACCGGCCGCAGCGGCCCTGTTATGGGGTGACCGGGACGCCCACCGCTACTACCTGTTTATCGGGGCGGGCGCGTTTGTGTTCAGTGCCGAACAGGAGTGCATGCACCTGTTCGGTACCAATCCGCGTAGCGACGCGTTCGTCGAGCGCCACGCCGAGATGGTCGCCAACCTGCTGATCGGCTCACCTACGCCAGGCGCAGGGTAAACGGCGTCGGTTCCTCGGTGAGTGGAATCGTATTGGCGATGCCGCGCATTACATTGAGCAGCGGCGGAATGTGGTGAGCGATAATCGGGATACCCGAGGTCAGGACGGCGGCTGACATATCCCGCTGGGGGTCGGCCCAGGCAAACTTGTTGATCAGCCCCACGTGGCCGAAAGCCTGGCTGGTATTGGGTCCCCACACGCCGAAGGGTTCATCGCCCAGCATCAGGCCGGCGCTGAAGCGCATCGGGATAAACAGGGTGCGATCCAGGGTCCGGGTGCCGAACTCCTGTACTGCCCGGGCTATGGTGCGCTCGGAGCAAATACGGCGACGGCCCCATTTGCCTCCGTTGAGCATCATCTGGAAGAAACGGGAGCTTTCCTCGGCAGTGCCGGCCAGGTTGCCGGCGGGAATAATCGCCTCCTGGAAGCGGGGGTCGTTGCATACCTGCTCCAGGGACACGATATCGGTACCCAGGGCGCGCTTGATAAAGGCGCCCATCAGCGGCCCGGGCCGTGGCCCCGTGGCGTAGGTGGCGGCCAAATCATCCAGGTACTGCTCCTCGACACCGTAGCTGAAATACTTCATACCCATCGGTTCGCGGATTTTTTTAGTGATGTAGGCATTGATGTCGTCGCCGGTGACCTTGCGAATGACTCGCTCCAGGACAAAGCCGCCGGTAATGGCGTGGTAGGCCAGCTTGGAACCGTCGGTGACAATGGGCTCCGCATCGCACAGCAACTCCCAGGTCTGGTCCTCGTCCCACAGCACCTCGATGTCCACGTCTTTGGGCAGGCCGGGGATACCCCCGCGGTGCGCCAGAATCTGGTGGATGGTGATATTGTCCTTACCCTTGCGCGCGAACTCCGGCGCATAAAACGCCACCGGGTCGGAAACATTGATCAGCCCGTCTTCCTGCAGCATATGCATCAGCAGTGCAGTGATGCCCTTGGACGTGGAATACAGGCACATGGGCGTACCGGGCGTGGCCAGGACCTTTTCGCTGTCGGGTCCATCATGGGGGCCATTGCCGCGCACATGGCCGATAGCGCGGGACATGATCACCTTGCCCTGGTAGCGAATACAGGCGGTGATGCTAGGGTGAACACCGGTGCGATAGACCTTGATGATCTTATCCCAGATATGATCCACATCGGATTGCAGCAGGCCCACTTCGCGCGGATCAGTCTCCATTTTCGTATCAATGCTGATTACGGAATCGAGGTCGCGCGGGATGTCACTCAGGTGGAAAAGGTGTTTGCGCAGTAGTTTCATTATCACTCACTCTTTCAGCAGTCACAGTGTCATTATAGCGTTATGGTAGGCGCAAGTTGCAGGTCAGTGCAACGCGCAATTTGATTACGCTTTCATGGGATAACCGCTGAACCTCAGGGGTCGCTCGCTCAGCCATTGGCCGCCGTTACCAGCCAGACCTGTGCGGCCAGATTCAGTGCACCGTCTTTATGAAACGGTGCCAGGGCCTCTTCCATAGAGGGGAACACCTGTTCCAGCACGGAGTCTGGCTGCCCGGTCAATAAACGGCTGACAGGACCTATGCGGGCCAGTTCCCGTACCGCTTCGTGCAGTGTTGCTGATTCGCCCAGGCGCAGCGTGGTAAGCAGCGGCTGCACTGACACCTGCCTGAAACCGGCCCCGGTCAGGATGCCCTCAACTCTCTCTGGATCTGCAAAAGCGAACGGGCCGGGCGCATTCGGCGCCGGTGGCTCCGGAGGTGGAAGGTGCTGCAGGGCAGCCTGTAGCGGGACTCTCACCCAGTCGTTGTTCTTTACCGGCTGCCAACAGCAAAAAGCGAGCCGGCCATCGGGCTGCAGTGCTTCGCGCATATGGGTAAACGCGGCCAGTGGGTCATCGAAGAACATGACGCCGAAACGTGAGAATAGCAGGTCGAAGCTGCCCGCCGGAAACGTGTTGGGTGCTGACGCATCGGCGAGCATAAAGTGCAGGTCGGCCCGGTCATCGGCAGGTTCCGCGGCCTTGCGCTGGGCAACTTCGAGCATCGGCTCGGAAATGTCCACGCCCAGCACCGTGGCGCCCCTGCCCAGGCGCTGTGCCAGTTTCAGGCTTTGGCTGCCGCCACCACAGCCAATATCAAGTGCCTGCTTACAGCCGGTCAGCGGTGCGTGGTCGAGCAGGGCCTCGCAAATGGGGCCCAGCAGGCGCGCCATGGTATCGTCGTCCTGCGCCCAGCGTTGGCCGGCCTCGCCATTCCAGTATTCGATCTGTTCCTGGTTGCTCATATGTCCTCTCCCGTTTATGCAGCTATATTATCTGTTATCGTACCTGTGGCCAGACTTGATCAGCGTCATGTATTTGGTCATGCGCTTTGCAGGACAATGGCTATTGTATTCACTATCCCCGCCCAAGAGAGGTTCACCATGTATTCATCACCCCGTCGGCGCACACTATTCATGCTGGTACTGCTGTTTCCCTTGTTCGCACTGGCGCAGGATAACGGCTATCCATTGCAAAGCGACTGGATGAAGCTGGTCAAGGGTCATCGTGACCCGGAGACGGGAGTGGAGGTCAAAAAGGTCGAGCATAGCCCCGCAGCCGATACCCGAACTGTCACGCTGGCAATTCCTAAGTCGTATATGGCAGATCCCAATGAAATCGAAGAGGTCGTTGTGATTGGCCGTCGACCGGAAAAGCCCGAGCCACTCGATATCACCTACGAATGGCTGGACGACTACGACAACGACAACTACGGCCTGGTCATCCGGCTGGGCAAGAATTCCAATTGGCCGATCAGGCTGTTTGTCGATTCCTCGGCGGGATTTATCAGCAACTGATGGGTGCGTGGTTGGTGTAGCTGGTATAACCAACGCCCGCAAAAATAATAAAGGAGAGCGCGTATGCGCCATCGTGGTGGAATATCGAAAACCGGTGCGGGCATAGCCGCAATAGTCATCATGGCATGCAATATCTCGTTGGCGGCAATCGCCGCCCCCGACGTGCCGCCAAACCCTTACGAGGTTGAGCGAAGTTGGCCTCCGTACTTCCTGGAACACCAGAAACTGTTTACTGAAAAAGCCGGCACCTACAAGGCCGGCAAGTATCCTGTCTGGACCATACACGTTCCGGGAGGCTGGATAGGCAATAGCACGGTCATCGAGGGTGATGACGGACTGATCGTGTATGACACCAGTGTCAACGTGGAGGCGGGGGCATTTATCGCCGCGGAGATTCGCAAGATATCGGACAAACCCATCAGGGCGATCTTTTATTCCCACCACCATACCGACCATTACAACGGCACCTCGGCACTGGTGACCCCCGAGCAGGTGGCCGATGGCAGCGTGAAAATCTATGCCTGGGACAACTTCGAAGAGGAAATCGCCAATGAATTCGGTGCGATCCTGCCACGCCAGCTGATGGGCGTGTTCTACTACGGCCCCGACCTGCTGCCACCGGAAGATGAGCACTACCACGGTTGTTGTTCGCCCCGCGTACTGGGTGGCAAGGCGGGCTACATTCCTCCCACAGATACCTTCAGCGAAGACACCGAACTGAACATCGCGGGGGTTCGGATCAAGGTGTTTTATACCGGTGGCGAGGCCATTTCTGAATTCGGTCTGCACCTGCCGGACTTTGACATGGTTCTGATCGGGGACGAGTTTTTCTATGCGCTGGCCAATGTGCATTCCATCAGGGGTTCCAAACCGAGGCTGCCGGAAAACTACATGAAGGCGCTGGACACCGTGCGCGAAATCAAACCCGAATGGTTGCTTGGCTCCCATATCATGCCCATCCAGGGGCGCGAGGATATACAGCGCTATGTGACCACCAGCCACGATGCGATTCAGTACCTGTGGGACCAGGGCATCCGTTATATCAACAAAGGCTATACCCCGGCCGAGCTGCAGCAGAAGTTCAAGGAACTGCCGCCTCACCTGGACATCGAACCGTTTACCCGCCCCATGTACGGCACGCCCTGGATTATTGCGCCCGAGCTATACACCGGTTGGGTCAGCTGGTTTGGCGGTGATGCCACCGACCTGCTGCCCACCGAACCGGTCACCAAAGCCCGTCGCTACGTGGATTTGATGGGTGGACGTGACAAGGTGCTGGCGGTGGCGAAACAGGCCTTTGATGATGGTGACGGGCAATTTGCCGCGGAGCTGACCCAGTTGCTGGTGCGTATCGACAAGGACGACTGGGACGCCCGCCATCTCAAGGCAGCCAGCCTGCGCCAGCGCGGCTACCAGGAAATCAACACGATTGCCCGGGCCTGGTATCTCAACGGCGCGAATGAGCTGGACGGCAAGGTGAATCCCGCAGGTCTTATGAAGCTGGGTATGCAGACTGTGCAGGGCACACTTGGCGGTGCCCAGTTGCTTGAGAGCTGGCGCTACCAGGTGGATGCGGACAAGGCCGGCGATAAAAGTCTGGTGCTGGGCTTTGAGTTTACCGACACGGCTGATGCCTACACCGTCGAATTGCGCAACAGTATTCTCGAGATTCGCCCGGGGCCGGTGCCTGAAAACATACCGACAGTCAGCCTCAGTGCGGATCAGCTGCGTTCTGTGCTGGCCGGTGAGCCGGCACCGGACAGCGCGGGAGATACCGCGGTACTGGCCAGTTTGATCAGCTATCTCGATACGGAGCACGAAGGTTTTTACATGCACCTGCGGTAGCAGGGATTGAACGCAAAGAGCGACGCCGGCGTCTTAAGGGCGAGACAACGAAAAGAGGAATTGATAATGCGAACGAGTTTTTTGACAAAGGCAGCGGCACTGTTTGGTCTCCTTGCCGCCACTGCGTTAGCAAGTGGCGTGGCCCGGTCGGCTGACACCGTCGAGGATTACATAAAGGAATACCCCAATCAGGAACAGACCCGTATGATGAACGCCTGGCTTGAGACCAACGAGCCCGGCACATTTGTTTTCAGCGGCCTGGTCGACCCAAGTAACAAGACCGTGGTGACACCGCAGGCTACCGTCGATTACGGCTACAACTGGTTTAGTGTGTCCAATGGCCCGGCCATAATTAATACACCGTCCTACGACAAGTTTTTCTCTGTGTCCGTGTTCGATATGAATCACAATATCCCGGCGGTTATCGTCAGTCCGGACAAACCGATTGCGATTGTGCGCCCCGGCCAGGCCGTCCCCGAGGGTGATTTTACCGTGGTAGAACTGGAAACCGACCAGGGCCTGGCGTTTACCCGAATGGTGGTGGTCGACAACATGGACGAGGTGCGTGAGCTCAGCAAGGCCATCACCATGACAGGTGGCGACGGTGATATGACGCGTGCAGTGGCGACGTTTTCACCCGCTGTAGAGAAGGCGGCCCTGGCTGAGATACAGCGTACTGATGTTGATTTTGATCCTGATGTTGCCTTTGGCAAGAAGTCTGGCGATGTCGATCCCCTGGTGCTGGCCCGTGCAGTCAGCCTGGGCCAGTTGGGGACACCCACGGACTCGGTGCGTTACAGCGTCATTTTCACTGATGACAGCGGCGCTCCATTCACGGGTGAGGACAGCTATGTGATGACAGTGCCGGCGGGCATCGTACACGATGACGGCTACTATTCGATTACGCTTTACGGCACGGATGACAAGGCACTGATACCCAATGCCCAGGGACGCTATGATCGCACCACCTACTCATCTACCCCCAACGCCGATGGTACCTATACGCTGGCGCTTAACCCGGCCGGGGAGGGCACCAACGCCATTCCCACCGGCAAGCCTTTCTATGCGGTTCTGCGTGCCTACGTGCCGGTCAAGGGCGCGAGCCTGAAGACCGTGGTCACCCGTTTGCCTGGCGGCGTCGACGCCGATCAGGGCTGAGGCCGTGATGCCAGACACATTCGCGCATCGTAAAGAACTGTGCTTCTGGGGCTGGGGTTATGCCGAAGCGGGGCTAACCGCGGCGGAGCAAAGCCACGTGGAGACGCTGGCGGAGCAGCTGGGAGCAGGGATAACACCCGGCCCGGCGCCACGCCTGGATGAGTTCGAACTGGCGCCGCCACGCATAGCGGCGCCGGCGGCCCTGGCATCTGTTTTGTCGTGTACGGCTTACGATCGAATCACCCATGGCTACGGTAAGTCCTTTGCCGACCTTATTCGACTACAGCAACGGAGCATGCCTCACCCGCCAGACTGGGTGGCATTTCCGCGCAATGAGAACGATATTGATGCCCTGATGGAATTTGCCGGCAGCAGCGGTGCAGCGTTGATTCCGTTTGGCGGCGGCACCAGTGTCTGTGGCGGTGTGGAACCGGATGTTGGTGGCGATTATGGTGCAGTTATCAGCGTTGATTTGCAGTATCTCAACCGGGTGCTGGAGGTGGATAAAGGCAGCCGGTCCGCATTGATCGAGGGCGGTGCGCTGGGGCCGGAACTGGAGGCTGCGCTCAAACCGCACGACCTGACCTTGCGTCACTACCCCCAGAGCTTCGAATTCTCAACTCTTGGAGGCTGGATTGCCACCCGTGCCGGTGGGCACTTTGCCAGCAACTACACGCACATAGATGATTTTGTCGAGAACATACGCATGATCACGCCCCGTGGCGTGATGGAAAGTCGACGCCTGCCCGGTTCCGGCGCGGGTCCCTCGCCAGACCGAATGATGATCGGTTCGGAAGGAACGCTGGGTTTTATCACCCGGGCCTGGATGCGGCTACAGGATCGGCCACGTTTTCGCGCGTCTGCCAGCGTCACGTTTGCCGGCATGCCCCAGGCCACCGCGGCGGTCAGGGCCATCAGCCAGTCGGGGCTCTTTCCCAGTAACTGTCGCTTGCTGGACCCACTGGAAGCCATGGTCAACGGGGTAGGGGATGGTGCTACAGCGCTGCTGGTACTGGCCTTTGAGTCTGCCGATCACTCTCTGCAAGCCTGGATGGCGAGGGCGCTGGAACTGGTCGCTGATCACGGCGGCAGGTGGGACCAGGCCAGTGTAGATCGCTCCATGGCACCGCCCGAGGCGGCCGCGCAAGAGGCGGGTGAACACCGCAAAGGGGCAGCTGGTGACTGGCGCAATCAGTTCCTGCGCGCGCCTTACTATCGCAATTACCTGACTCCGGCCGGTCTCATACTCGACACTTTTGAGACAGCAATCACCTGGGACCGGTTTGAGGAATTCTATGCGGGTGTTAAGGACCGGGTAGGCAGCGTGCTGCGGGAGGTCAGTGGGGCTGAACCGATGCTGAGTTGCCGTTTCACACATATCTACCCGGACGGTCCAGCACCGTATTTCACCTATTACTGCATGGGCAGCAAGACCGGTGATATGGCCTCTATGCTGGACAAATGGCGTACCATCAAGCTGGCAGCCAACGAGGCGGTCACGAGTCTGGGTGGCACCGTCACTCACCACCATGCAGTGGGCCGCGACCACCGTCCTTCGGGTTATGATCGGCAAGTTCCGCCGTTGTTTCGCGAGGCGTTCGCCGGCGCACGGCAGGCTCTGGATCCCTCCGGGATGATGAATCCTGGGGTGTTGGTGGATACGCCCGCCCGCGGAGCGACGGCAGGTGGCGCTATGCGAGTCGCTGTTGACTGACCTGTACTGACTTTGCCGCGCCAGGAAACGCCGAGTTTGCTTCCCGGTAGGTCGCATTCACCTCTCTTGACTCATTGGGACGACATCCTTATAGTACGCCTCCTCCCGCGCCTGTAGCTCAGCTGGATAGAGTACCTGGCTACGAACCAGGCGGTCGCACGTTCGAATCGTGCCAGGCGCGCCAATCAAATCAAAGACTTACGCTTTCACGTCCATCTTCTCATCCACCGAACGTAGGGTTTTCGTAGCGT
>Ga0316197_10003529_pt1 | contig 11135 bp, 7 predicted proteins | sample OudBiesiAoxic_MG_FD_204939 | JGI IMG/M metagenome (GOLD analysis project Ga0316197, IMG submission 204939) | Coastal sediment microbial communities from Oude Bieten Haven, Netherlands - site A oxic | ecosystem: Environmental > Aquatic > Marine > Coastal > Sediment | place: Netherlands...
ACAGCCGCTGGCTGAATCACTCGAGCTGTTATTCGAAACACTGAACGGCCTGCACAATACACGAAGCGCCCTTTTTACCTTCGTCGAACACAGGAGCGACTGGTGGGCGTTTACCCGACAGGCCAGGCAACCGGCTGCTGTGGCGACAGGCTATCTGCAGCAACAACTGGAACCGGGACAGCACGCACCAAGCAGTAGCAGTTTCTGGAATGATGTCACCCGATCCAGGCTCGGTGAGTTTGCGGCCCTGCTCGGTCAGCACGCCACCAGCACCAACAAGAAACAGCTTGCAGTACTGGAAAACATTCTGCTGAATGTCGAGAATCCGGAAAACGCCGTCAGCAATATCCGGCCTGTGTTTTTTACCGGCAGTGGCGAGCGCCGCAAACGCGCATCCAGCCAGGCCCTGCGTAAAGCCATGGGCGAGCGCGGTGAAGACCGCTTTCTTGAGCTGCACGAAGCATTCTGCGAACAGCTTGAACAGCTTGCAGAACAACAGAACCGTCAACGAACCCTGCGGACTAACAGTGCCTGGTACCGTGCCGGCCAACGCATGCTGGAGCACTACCAACGCATCAAGCGCGAACGGCGACTGCTGGATTTTGCTGATCTGGAGTGGAGCACCTATCAGCTGCTCAATCACCCCGATCACGCCCACTGGATTCAGTTCAAGCTGGACCAGCGTATCGATCATTTGCTGATCGACGAGTTTCAGGATACCAATCCGACCCAGTGGCGCCTGATTTTACCGCTGCTGGAAGAAATGGCCGCCGGTGGTGAACGCGCACGCAGCCTGTTTATTGTTGGTGATGCCAAACAGTCGATCTACCGGTTCAGGCGCGGCAATCCGGAATTGCTGGGCGTGGCAGCGCAGTGGATGCAGAGCCATCTGCAGGCCGGCAGTATCCATCTGGATCATTCCTGGCGCTCCTCCCCGGCTGTCATGGAGTTCGTCAACCGGGTATTCCAGCATCCCGACATGGAGAGACTGCTACCGGACTTTCAGACACACACGACGCACCAGCGCGAACTGTGGGGCCGGGTAGAACTCTGGCCATTGATCGAAACGCAGAACGAGGCGCCCGGCGTTGAATACCGTGGTCTGCGCAACCCGCTGCAACAAGCACGCCCGCTGACGGTTGATCGCCGCTACTACCGGGAAGGACAGGCCATCGCGCAACGGATTCAGGAATTGATCGATCAGAAGACCGTCCGCTACAACGATATCCTGATCCTCATGCGTACGCGCACGCATCTTGTCGACTACGAAGCTGCTCTGCGTGATCAGGGTATTCCCTACCTGAGTCTGGATCGCGGCACCCTGTTACAGAGCCTGGAAATCCGCGACCTGGAGGCCCTGCTGGTGGTGCTCATGACGCCGCAAGACAACCTTTCCCTGGCACAGGTACTCCGCTCCCCCATCTTCTCGGCCGCTGATGAAGACCTGGTACTGCTGGTCCGGGAATCTGCCGGTGCCTGGATCGAAAGGCTCAAAGTTGTCAGCAAGGCGCTTGATCCCAGCCACCCGCTGCCCCGCGCCCATCGCCTGTTAACGCAGTGGCGGGCGCTGGCAGGCCGTATCCCTATTCATGACCTGCTTGAACGTATCTTCCATGAATCCAATTTGCTGAATCGTTACCAGGCTGCCTGCCCCGATACACAGGTGGCCCGTGTACGCGCGAATCTGACCCGTTTTATCGAACTGGCACTGGAAGTCGATGCAGGGCGTTACCCGTCCCTGCCGCGCTTTCTGGATCGAGTGCGCCAGCTCCGCAATCTGGAGAAGGAAGGTCCGAGCCAGGCGACACCGCAATCCGAACACAATCAGCGCGTCTGCCTGCTAACCATTCATGCCGCCAAGGGGCTGGAAGCACCGGTGGTATTTCTGGCCGACAGCAACAGTCCGGGCAGCAGCCCGCCCGGTTACCAGGCTCTGGTGCGCTGGCCGGCCGAAGCTGACCGCCCCAGCGATTTTCTGCTGTTGAGCAATAGCAGACAGCGGGACAGCATCAGCAAGGCCCGCTACGATCTGGAACAGCAGGAAGAACGGAGAGAGTCCGCCAACCTGCTGTACGTCGCCCTGACGCGGGCGAAAAATATGCTGGTGATTTCAGGCTGCGAGCACTCGTCGAGAAGAACATCTTCCAGCTGGTATGAGCAGATTGCGAAAGCCGTCTGCGACGAAACGGCACCCGGCGAAGCCTGGATACATAGCTTCAAACAAGCCCCTGTTATAGACAACGCAGAAACCGCCCGGGAAACTGACAAGGTCGATATTGACCCCCGCCTGAACCAGCCGATACCGACACGCCCACTTTGGCGGGAGATTGCACCCAGCCGCCAGCTTCAGGATGCTGCGTTTGAACCAGGTTCTACCGAGGGGAGGAATCGTGGTCTGGCTATCCACCGCATGCTGCAACTGGCGACGCAGGCGCAGGAACGAAAGCTTGATGCGGGCGACATACTTTCACGTGTCGCCACCGAGTCAGGGCTGACGCCAGACGCACCCCTGCTGCGACAGTGCTGGGATGAGGTAAGCAAGTTGCTGGATAACAGGGATCTGACATGGCTGTTGGCGCCGGTCACCGGCGCCAGAACATTTAATGAAGTACCCATACAATACCGGCGCGGACAACAAACCGTCTATGGCATCATTGACCGCCTGGTGGTTACTGATGCCGACATTCACCTGATCGACTACAAAACCCATCGCATAGACAGTCAGTCACTGGCACAACAGCTCGCAAAACACTATAAACCTCAACTCGAACTGTACCGGGAAGGCATACGACGCCTGTGGCCGGATCATTCCGTACAGGCCTATCTTTTGCTGACAGATGGCGGGATGCTGGTTAACATTGACGAGCCATCGCCAGGTCCATGCGGGACAACTCCACGATGATATTATTAACCTGGCAATTAAACATATCGCGCCGGAGGACGGCGCTCCTACGCCGGGTATTTTATTGCCGGTTTAATAACTTAACAATCAGGCATCTGTAGTACAGGTAAAATAATGAGTGAACCAAGCAATGTCATCGCAGTCACCGAATCCAGCTTTCAGCAACAGGTCATCGAAAAGTCCAGCGAGATACCGGTACTGGTGGATTTCTGGGCCGACTGGTGCGCCCCCTGCAAAATGCAGTTGCCGGTACTGCTGAAGCTTGCCGGAGAATACGGGGACCAGCTGCGGATCGCCAAAATCAACACAGATCAGGAACGCGCGCTGGCCGAACAACACGCTATCCGCAGTCTGCCGACCTTGCGTCTGTACCGTCACGGTGAAGTGGTAGAGGAAGTGCTCGGTGCCCAGCCGGAAGCCGCCCTGCGCACACTGATCGATGCTTACATAGAACGTGAGTCCGACCGCACGCTGCAAAGGGCGCTTGAACTCGCTGCGCAGGACAGGCGCAGCGAAGCCCTGCAGTTACTGGAACAGGCCTGCAAGGATGACCCTGATAATCCGCGCCTGCCGCTCAAATACGCCCGCTTGTGTATTGATGACCATCAACTGGAGCGGGCCGGGGAAATTATCCAGGCATTACCGAGAGAACTTCGTGAAGCGTCGGAAGCCGCAAGCCTGCTGGCTTTGCTGGAATTCTCCCGCGCCATCACCGACGCACCCTCGGCTGGAGAGCTGGAATCAGCGCTTGACGAAAACCCCAAACAGTCTGAACCGCGCTATCAACTGGCCGCCCGACAGCTACTGGGCGGTGACCATGACAAAGCACTTGAGAATTTCATGATGCTATTGAAACAGGATCGCAATTACCGGGACGGCGCCGCACAGCGCGGACTGCTGACCGTTTTTGCACTACTGGATGAAGACGATGAGCGCATTCCAAGATACCGGCGCCGGATGTTCGCCTTGCTGCACTAGTGGGCCCACTAACCCCGGCAATTAAACAGGCGTTTGTCGTGGATGATTTTCGCCACTTTCGACGGCACCATGGTCTCCCAGTCGGATTCCCCATTGCGTATTTTTTCCAATACCGTATGAGAAAAAATTGCCAGTTGTGACTGATCGATGGCAACCAGTTCCTTGATATAGGCGTTTTCCAGCAGGTGCAGATACAGGTGCCGCAAATGTTGCTGGATATTCAGGTTATGTACGGTAGTCAGCTCGCCCGTCTCGTCATTGAGGGCCGGACAGACATACAAACGCAGGTCGTTCCTGAACAGGCGGCCAAAGGATTCCAGAATACCGCCTCGCAGGTTCTGGTAATATTTCTCATCGAAAATCTGCTCCAGGGTTGGCACGCCCAGCGCAACTCCAACCGGCATATGCGTATAACCAGACAGGTACTGGGCAAGGCGGTAGAATTCGCCATAGCCTGAAATCATGACGTGTTTGCCCAGTGCGCACAGAATTTCTGCCCGATGCAGGAAATCCTCGACATCGATGTCTTCACCTTCGGCCAGGTTGTGCAAGGTCATTTCGCTGAGCACAATCACATCCTCGGGGTTGATATCCGATTCCCTGCAAAATGCCTTGTAGGCACAGTCCAGCAAATTCATGGTCAGATTGGTAGGCGGCCTGAACCGGCTGCGTTCGACCAGAACAGCCTTTTTGTACAGCGCTTCCGCCGGTTGTACAACTTTACCATCAGCCTGAAACATGGCCGCAACGGACAGGCCAAGCTGTACCAGGCGTAACGCCATTAAACGGTTGTCCACTTTTTCGAAGGCGGGCCCGTAAAAGTCAATCATATCGATCGCCAGTAGATCGGTACTAAGCCCGTCCAGCAGTGATGCAAGCAGTGCGTCCGGATCATCGTGGAAATGCAAGGCCGCATAGATCAGATTGACGCCCAGCAGACCCAGGGTCTCCTGATCCTGTATGTTCTCCTGCCCCTTCAGTTGCACGTGCAAATCGATCTGGGACGCCGCTTCACCTGAGCGGGTCTGAAAACGGATACCCAGCCAGCCATGGCCATCCTGTTTCTGGCTGAAGCTGCGTGCTGCCACGGTGTTGGCGAATGCGAAAAAGGCACTCGTTGACCCGCGACTCTCACCGAGACGCTCGTTCAGCAGCTGGTACTCATGATTGAGCATCGACTGCAGACGATCACGACTCACATAACGCTGACATGAGCCGTATATCGAATCGCTGAATTTCATGTCGTAGGCCGACATGGCCTTGGCGATAGTGCCAGCCGCCCCTCCAACCTGGAAAAACCAGCGCGCGGTTTCCTGACCGGCACCAATTTCCGCAATTGTGCCGTATTTACCGTCGTCGAGATTAACGGCCAGTGCTTTCTGGTGAGTATCAAGTATCGCCTGTCCCATCGCTTAATTTCCCTGTGTTTTCTCCCTGAAGTGAGGGTGTCGGCCGACCCGGTTAAAAGATAAGGCACCGACATTGGCAAAAGAAAGGCCCAGCCGCATGGGGATTCACAGCCACTCGATTACGCCGCCTTGCCGCTCGCATACCGGCTCAAAAAAGCGCGCATCACGGGCTTAGACCAGGGCATGAAAGAGCGCTTCGCCAAATTCTCCACCAAACCGTTCCCAGCCGGTTCTGACTAATGGATCGGCCTGGAAGCCTTCCCGGCTGCGCGCAGTAACGGCCTGAAAAACGATACGCCCGCCGTCAGGTAGCAGCGGCTATTGCGAGACCACCTGATCGAGCAACTTCGACAGCCTTTTGGCAGGTACGTAACCGGGCTGGGTACTGCCATCTTCGAGAACAATGAACGGAGTGCCACGTGCTCCGAGCTGGCGAACCAGATCCATATGCTGATCAATGGGATTGTCACAGGACTTCATCTCTACCGCCTTGCCGTTCTTGGCATCCGTCATCGCGCCGTTGCGGTCCTCGGCACACCAGACAGCCACAGCCTTCTTATAGGATTCCGAGCCAACGCCGGCGCGTGGAAACATCATGTAGCGTACTTTGATGCCTTCATTGAGGTACTGGTCCATTTCATTGTGCAGCTTGCGGCAGTAGCCACAGTCGATATCAGTAAAGACGGTGACAACGTGTTTCTCCTTTTCCGGTTTGAAAACAATCATCTTGTCTTCACCGACCGAGTCGATGACGGTACGTGTCACCTGCCGGCGACGCGGTTCTGTCAGGCTCACACGGTTTTGGACGTCCACCAGTTCACCCTGGAGCATGTAACGCCCGTCTGCACTCATGTATACCACACTGGACCCGACAACCACTTCGTACACACCCGCTACCGGCGTCGGCTCAACTGAAGCCGGTTCAACATCGCCCAACGCCTGGCGAATGGACGCTTCGTCGGCGGCACGATCAGCCAGTACGGAACTACTGGCAAACAACGCCAGACATAGAAAAATTACGGTTTTAATCTGTTTCACAACGAGTACTCCTTCAAGATGACATTTACGGGTTCAGCAAGGCGAGAAGCAGTCAGATGCAAGGCGCTTGCCCACCGGGGTAGCCATTCTACCTCAAGGACAAGCAACGCCGCAGGCTGCGCCTCGCCTAGAGCGCCTACTGTTGGCGCCCAGGCACGGCTCGGTGGCTCTGAACCTGCAAATGTCACCTTGAAGGAGTACTGGTTACCTGTTTTTTCAGAATATTGTCCGGAATCAGACCATGATTCGAGACCATGGTTCAGATGTAAGCGATCAAATTCAGGTTGATGGTATGGCAGTTTACCTTACAAATCAGCCGCGCGGGTGATGCGCCTGGTGTATCTGCTTGAGCCTCTCCCGAGCCACGTGAGTATAAATCTGCGTAGTCGACAAATCACTGTGTCCGAGCAACATCTGCACCACGCGAAGATCGGCACCATGATTCAGCAGATGTGTTGCAAATGCATGGCGTAGCGTGTGCGGGGAGAGATGCCCGCGAATATCCGCGCGAACCGCATATTGGCGAAGGCGGTACCAGAAGGCCTGACGAGTGATCCCCCCCGCCTTGCGTGAGACAAACAGCCTGTCGCTGGATTTTTCCCGCAGCAATTTCTGGCGCCCCTCCTCAGTGTAGCGCTGTACCCACAGCACCGCCTCGTCGCCCACAGGCACCAGGCGTTCCTTATCGCCTTTGCCTACGACCCTCACCACACCCTGATTGAGGTTGATGCGTTCCGAACTCAATGCGACCAGTTCAGATATCCGTAGACCGCTGGCATACAACAGTTCCAGCATGGCCCGGTCACGCAAGCCTATAGGCGCGGAAACATCGGGCGCATTCAGCAACGCCTCCACCTCCGACTCACTCAGGGTATGTGGCAGTGGGCGGTCCATTTTCGGGGACTCGATATTGGCCGTCGGATCATCCCGGCGCCGGCCTTCCCTGACCAGATAGCGATAAAAACGCCGCATACTGGATAACAGTCGGGCACTACTGCGCAAGGCCCGGCCACTCTGGTACTGACCGGCCAGAAAACCCAACAGATCCGCCGGGTTGGCTTCCGACAGGGGAATCTTCCGCTGTGCCAGCCAGGCTGCAAGGCCCCATAAATCACGCTGGTAAGCCGCCAGCGTATTTTCGCTCAAGCCGTTCTCCATCCACACGGCTTCCGCAAATCGATCGATGACTTCGATATCGGCTTGCCTGCACTGTTCAGCCAGCGGAACATGAATCGTAGCGGTGCGCTGCATGATACGCACACTACCACAATCCAGGCCTGTTACACTGCGCAGGCGAAAAATACCCGCTACCTACGAGCGCCAAAACCTGACTCCTGCTGAGGCAATCAATAATCCCACGGCGGCCGGATACAAGCTTAAGCGGCCGCAAGACAGTGTAGAATGAACGCGTAGCCTGAGGGTCTGTTAACAGGATAAATACAGCCCCCAAGTATGTTCAAGCCAAAATGGAGCGACGGTATGACTACCACACCCGCAGACTGTTGCGCAGATTCTGAACAGAAGCTGCTACCGGTTGAACTAGCCCGGGAGCGCATTCTGAAGACTGTGCAAACCGTTACCGCTGTAGAACAACTTCACCTCCGTTCAGCCTTGGGACGGGTACTGGTCGAACCGCTGGTTGCCAATATCGATGTCCCACCTTTTGCCAATTCGGCGATGGATGGTTATGCCGTGCGCAGTCAGGACTGCCCCGGCGCGACGGAAACCGTGCTGGAAGCCATTGGGACAGCATTTGCCGGCAGGCCTTTTAAGGGGGAAGTTTCCAGGCATCAATGCGTTCGCATTATGACGGGGGCCGTTTTACCCGAAGGTGCCGACGCGGTACTGATGCAGGAGCACGTCAAACGCGACGGCGAACGGATTTCATTTAACGGCGGGCCGGTAAAATCCGGCCAGAATGTTCGATATGCGGGTGAAGATAGCCGACAGGGGGATATCGTACTGGAGCCGGGCATAAAACTCGGTGCCGCGGAAATCGGCCTGCTGGCTTCTGTCGGCGTCAGTGAAGTGAGAGTTTCACGGCGACTGCGCGTGGCGTTCTTTTCAACCGGTGACGAACTGAACGCTACCGGTACTCCGCTGGCCAAAGGACAGATCTACGACAGTAACCGCTATGCGCTGTTTGGCCTGCTGTCGAAACCCGCTATCGAATGTTACGACCTCGGGGTTATCCCGGATCAACGTGAAGCCGTTCGGGCTGCTTTTCAACAAGCCGGAGACATGGCCGATCTGATTCTGACATCCGGCGGCGTCTCTGTCGGGGAAGCCGATTATGTCACCGAAACACTGGGCGAGTTGGGTGAAATCAACTTCTGGCGCATGGCGATGAAGCCCGGCAAACCGCTGGCTTTCGGAAAAATGGGGGGCGCTGTATTTTTTGGATTGCCGGGTAACCCGGTATCGGTGATGGTGACTTTCTACCAGTTCGTGCTGCCGACAATACGTAGAATGTCGGGCGAAAAGGAACGGGAAGCACTGTTGATCCAGGCCCGATGTTCGGGAGACCTGAAAAAAGCACCCGGTCGTATGGAATTTCAGCGCGGTATCTTAAATAGAGAAAGCGACGCCGGCTGGAGCGTTTCCAGCACGGGATTACAGGGCTCTCATGTATTGAGTTCCATGAGTAAATCCAACTGCTTTATTCTCCTGCCGGCGGAGAGTGCCGGCGTGAAAAACGGTGAACTGGTTACAGTCCAGCCATTCCTGGACTTTGATTAACTTTGTTTTGTCTGCTGCTTGGCAATGTCGGCACGAACCTTGTCCATGTCCAGCTGGTTGACTTGCTCGATGAGCTGATCGAGGGAAGCCCCCGGCAAGGCGCCAGGTTGGGCAAAAACCATGATCTGCTCTTTGAAAATCGCCAGCATGGGGATAGATCGCACCTGAAAATGTGCAGCCAGCTCCATCTGCTCTTCCGTGTTTACCTTTGCAAAAACCATCTCCGGGTTCTTTTCTGAAGCCGCCTCAAATACCGGCCCGAAACTCTGACAAGGCCCGCACCAGGACGCCCAGAAATCGATTAACACAACATCATTGTTGTCGATGGTGTTCTTAAAATTTTCATTGGTGAGTTCAATCGCCGCCATTACCGCGTTTCCCGTTACCTGAACCAGCAGAGCAATGTAGAGTGTATCAAGTGAAGCTTGCGGGTAAAACCACAGAATTCAGATCAGGACTCGCCGCGCCAGCGCTCGGCTCCCTCAACCCGCTTGTCAGACAGATCCGAATCAGAATCGCTCTTGTAGCTTGTGTCCATCTCCACACGGTTGCGGCCCAGTTGTTTGGCGCCATACAGGGCCTTATCCGCGCGCTCAACAAAAGCGCTTGCAGTTTCACCCGGCTTGTACAGGGAGATGCCGGCAGAAAAGCTGGGCACCGGAACCATGCCACCGTTCGCCTGCCAGCGGGTTTCTGAGGCACGATTTGTCACCTTACTCAAGGCACGCAAAGAACCTTCCGAATCGGTATTCGGTAACAGTACAGCAAATTCCTCGCCGCCGTAGCGGGCAACCAGATCATGGTGCCTGAAGATGGAAAGAATATTTTTGGAATATATCTGCAACACTTCGTCGCCACCCGCGTGGCCGTACTTGTCGTTGATCTGCTTGAAGTGATCCAGGTCAATAAGCGCGAGCGACAATGGAAAGCCATAACGCTGAACACGTGCTACTTCGTCTTCTATGCGGCGCAGGAAAGCACGCCGGTTGGGCAAGCCGGTCAACTCATCAGTCAGACTCAGCAGACGCACCCGGGTCAGTTCATCGCTGAGCTGACGACTGTCCGACTCAATCAACTGCAGATAGTGGTGGGTGCTGTCCAGCTTCTCTGCCAATTCATGATGGCCCTTGGTGAGTTTCTCGATTTCACGAATCAGCGTCCAGCGCAAGTCTTCGAGTTCCTTGTCATCGCCTGCCTGGTGCAACTCGCCCAGTACCACCTCAAGCAACACGCCGAACTCTTCGTTCTGCGCAATGGTTCCAAGCACCTGTTGCGCGAGAGTCGCCTGCAACTTCTGAATATCGCGACGCTTGGAATCAAGATGGCTGCGATAGGCAGTATCCACCTGTGTTTCCGCGTCCCTGCCCGTGTCGACGGATTCCACGACAGAATCTGAGATCGGCCTGTCGCTTAGCGTAGCCTCTGGTATCGAAGGTTCACCGCTGTCAGCACCTCCCACGGCTTCGACGAATGGCCATTCGCGACTCACCGCTGAGCCCGTTTCGGGCACCGGTACCGCATCAGGGTGTGGCTGCTCCGGTGTTTCCGTATCGGGGCGCACCGCGTTACCCAGACCCACCACCGGTTCGGCGATGTCATCATGTGGCCTGACCCGCGAAGCATCGACAATGTGAAATGCGGCCAATAGTGGCTCAACAGCAGTCTGAAACAGATCAGAATCCAGCTGTTTAATTGCTTCAATCTGGCTGGAATAGAGTTCGACATATTCCCCCAGCGTCTGCAGATCAGCCACCGTCAGTGGCGGCTGCAAACGAGCCTGAAGCAGGCGAACCTGAACCTGTAGCGGAGAACCTTCACGGAGGTGTCCGAGATAAGCACCGAGCAATTGATTGATCAGGCTGACATAAGCAAGTTCAACGGTTTTCTGGCTGCTCAGCACATCATCAAGCATCTGCTCCACCTGGCTGTAGATGACGGCACCAGTCCGGGACTGGCGCAACGCATCGAGCAGACACAAAATTTTGTGCACACCAGCCCCTTCTATCTCACGGAGATCAGTTGAGCCCATACTCCGAATTCACTCCCACGACACCGGTTATTCACTGGGC
>Ga0316197_10003530_pt1 | contig 11134 bp, 13 predicted proteins | sample OudBiesiAoxic_MG_FD_204939 | JGI IMG/M metagenome (GOLD analysis project Ga0316197, IMG submission 204939) | Coastal sediment microbial communities from Oude Bieten Haven, Netherlands - site A oxic | ecosystem: Environmental > Aquatic > Marine > Coastal > Sediment | place: Netherlands...
GTTTCCATCAAGGACAAAGTCATGGTTGAGGGCTCTTAGTTCATTGCACTCTTCCTCATTTGCCGCCTTTGCAATAATTTTCTGTTTGGGGTCTATGAGGGTAACTGCAGCACTTACTTGCTTAACTTTTTGAAAATCGTCTGCAACCACAATGCTCATTGCATCTGATATGTTGAGTTTGTTTAGCAATTGTCGATCAGCAGGGTCACCAAAAATGACTGTTTTATCGTCTTCTCGAGCCTGAATATATTCATCCGTGCTGTCAGTAATTATGATATGATTGATGCCAGATTGGTCGAGTCTCTCTGATACTCTGTGGCCAAAACCGTTATAGCCGCACAATATTACATAATTACCTACAATCTCGGACTGCTCCTGGATGTCTTGAACGATGCTGCCTCTTGTTAGCAAATTGACAATCTTGTCTTGGTAGTTCAGGAGAAATGGAGTGGCTATCATTGAAAGAACGATCGTAACCATTACAACTTGAACCGATGTCGAATCCATTAACGAATTGGAGAGAAGCAAAGAGAATACAACCAGTGAAAACTCCCCAACCTGCGCTAATGTAATCGCCGAACGGAGGGAAGTTCTTTTATCGCAACTGAAAATCAAAATACAGAACGTCACCACTGCCTTTAAAAGCATAATGGCACTGCCCAAGAGCAGGATCGGTAGTATATTTTGAAATACAACTGTGATATCAATCTGCAGTCCCACAGAGACGAAAAAAACGCCTAATAGTAGATCACGAAAAGGGATCAGATCTGCTTCAACCTGATACTTGTAAATGGTATCAGCAATCATCATTCCGGCAATGAATGCTCCCAGTGAGTATGAAAACCCGAAATTGTGGGCAATAGTGGATGCTCCAATAACTACGAGTAATATCGAACCCATGTATATTTCTTTGGAGTTCGTGTTCGCCACTACTTTAAAGAAGCTGTTGAGAACTAAACGTCCAACCACAATGAGGATCAGCAAGGCGATAATAGCATTTATGGTCGTCTCTGTGAGTAACGTTATCAGGCTCTTATCTTGATTGGTGAAAATTGTGATCATCAGGAGGATAGGGATAACAGCAATATCCTGGAAGATCAGGACCCCTAAGGCATTTCTGCCATAGTCAGTTTTGATTTTGCCTGACTCATTGAGCAGCTTCAACACAATTGCAGTAGATGAGAGAGCCAATCCCAATCCAACAATTAAGGCAGTTTTAGCAGGCATATCAAAAACCAATACTGCTAAGGCTGCCAAGATTAGTCCCGTTATATGGACTTGAAGTGCACCGTAGAGAAAAACCTCCTTTTTCATCTCTTTCAGGTGGGCAACTGAGAACTCCAGACCGATGGTGAACATCAAGAAGACAATTCCGAACTCAGCAATGTGCTCAAGGTTTCCATGGCCATGGACCTCAATATGAAACAAAGGACCAATGATGGCACCTGTAATGATGTACCCAATGACGGTTGGGATATTAATTCGTTTGAGTGCTACATTGAGAATCGTCGCAATTGCTACAGTGGTGATAATGATCAAGATGAGATGTTGCATAAGTATCAACAAGAAGGTTTAGAGATTATTTGTTTAACAGCTACACACCACGATGCTGCCTTTGAATTTCATTGAGCTGAACCAAAATCGTTGGGTGAAAACACACCTCAGATGTAGGTATGTTGTTGCTCAATTGGGCAGGAGGATTTTCGTGTTCAAAACATGAAACCAAGGCAAGATGTCAAATGGAGCTCTTGCTTTTCAGTAAAACCTTGCTCTCCAAGAACCCCGAGGCGTTCGTTAGATGTCTGTAACGAGCTTTCTAGGAACTGATTGTGAATAAATTTCCCAGCATCAGCAGCATTCAGCCCGCTGATGCATGCAAGATCGATGATAAACGTCTCGCGGTTTTCTTTTTTTGCAAATTTGATCAACTCCTCAGTTTCAGAGTCCAAACTATCACGTTTTTTAACTAGAAAAAGCGTACCATTGGTTTTTAGCATTTGGGATTTTGCTGATTCCAGATAGGTTTGCCCATGATGTATTTCAACATGAATTGGATGACTAGAGTGAGCCCCCAATTCCAGTAAAAATGTCGCGGTGAGTTGATTGGTAGTGTCTATAAATAACTCTGCATGGTCGCATCCCGACTCTCTAAATTCCTCAATGAACAAAAGGTTAATACCAGCTCTATAAACAGTATAAAATTTAGTAAACATACTTACCTGTTGCGTTGATTATCTATTATTTCCCATATAGTCGTTTAAGGAACTCTATTATAGTCCAGCGCCGAACGCTAGGCCTCCACTATGTGACCGAAATTGACTATTGTTTTGTACTTTCTGCAAAAGTAAAGTCCGTTACTTTTCCACTGTTTTTGTCGATCTCGCATTCGTAGGTGAAATCCACCCAGCCATCCTTATATCTTGCCGATCCGTTCCCTTTAATGCGTGTTTCAGTGATAAGTGTTGGGGGATCATCATCAGATAAGCTCATAAAGACACGATCAGCCCCCTCATAGGTCTTGCTTAAAACTTGAAGTGCATGTTTTTGGCAGAAAAACTCAGATATCAACTTTCCATCACTCCATTGTTGAAGCATCGTTTTTTCTGTTGCAGAATAGGCCTTGGTTTCCTGTTTAATATGCTCTTGTAGCGGCGCAGCAAGCTCTGCTATCACATCGTCACCAATGAATAAGGCCAATAGAAAAATTGTAGGGAGCAATTTTTCTTTCATAATTTCATTTTTCTATGCTTTGGTAAAATCTGATTTCAAGAATCAAATTTAATTTGATCAGATATATCCATTGCCCCCCTTAGCGGGCTAATATTACTTAATTTCCTTTAGTATCTCGTCAAGGTCTTCTTGAGTCACATGCTCAAGCCCTTCCAATGATTCTTCAAGCTGGGCGCTTTCTTCTGGCGTTAGGTCGTGTTGTTCAGCATTCTGCTGCACCTGTTGGTCGGTCAGTTTTTCGCCCGATCCACCGGCTGTACCGTCACTATCGCTTCCACTGCACCCTGCCAACATTAAAACAAATACCAAGACAATTAGACTCTTCATTTTTTCTGCTCAGAGTGTTGAAAATTTACAGTCCTACTAGATACAACTTGTGCCCAAATCCGATCTTGGCCTTGGCACGCTTACCGACATAATGATCCAAAACAAGGTCAAGCTAAGTGCTAATATTAACTCGTACAGGTTCTTATAATTGATAGCTCGTGAACGAAACAGATGAACTCTAGACCGACTTTATTGAGAAAAATAAGCAATTGTTATTTCTCAAGTGCTTTCAGACTCTCGGTATCGACATCTTTGAATACTTGGCTCTCAAGATGATATTGCTTTTGCAGCTCATTGTTTTTTCTCGCTTCATATAGCTGCTGCTGCTCAATACTCATCCTGACTTGGCGATCAAGGGATTCCTGTTCGGTTTCACACTGTCGAAACGCGTCTGACCAGCCCTGGGCATATTGTTTATCAGAATCAAACCTGTCTACGTCTTTTTTAAACTCCTCAAACATGTTGCCGCCTGCCTTTTTACCAGAGTGACAGCCATCATCAAAGCCTTCAATGTAGCCCAGAGGATACCCCTTATCGATCATGGTCTGTTTCTGGTCGGCGCAACCAATTAGGGTGATTAGACATAACACTGAAGCTATAGCCAACAGTAGACGAGTAGCAGTCATAGTTTCTTCTCCATTTATCTGTATGATTTTATTGATCGCGCTCAGAACGCATCTCCCTGGCATTAAGATAGCAAATTAGTAGGGTGGTCGGATTGTAATTTGCGAATACGCCCTCCATATACATATTGATTTTTTTCAGGATATAGTCCAGAACTGTTTATCGGTATACCAATTTTTAGTGATTATATTGGCAGTTCGGAAGCACTACTGGCTCTGGTGAATATTTAAACCCTGGCGTCAAAAAATGGGGGGCTAATAAATGAATTTTTTAAACCGGCTCGGATTACCGGCAAAATATGGTTTTTACGGACTCATCGGCAGCTTGTTCTCGGTCGCATGCTTTTTCCTACTGGGTTTTGATATGGAAAGCCCAGTCCTGGTTATTGTCGGTTGTACTATTGGCGGATACATTGGCGGGATTCTCAGGAAGAAAAAAGGCAAAACCAGCTAATAAACCGCTTCAAAGTCTTTCCAATTCATCGGCGCGCTTTTTGCTCCCCTGATACCTTTTCCCAGCCCCTAGTCGAGGCTCGCCTTTCCTGGTCTGCCAGTAGAATGGTTGTCAGATCTAATCTCTAGCTAATTCACATCAGTTAAGAGCAAAGGTTATTCCTGTCGTGCCGAGATAAATCCACAACCTCGGGAGTCCCATTCGGGACAGAAATTGGTCAGTGCCAGCCAGTGGGTGCGTAGCTGCAACAGCTGCAAGTCCCACCTGACCAAAGCCGAGCCGGCAGGTCAGTAGAGAAGTCTGCGGGTAAGCCCGGTAACGGGAGTCCGAAGCCAGACGGATCAAGGATGCAGGCTCTGTATTGAGCCCCGATAAACCTATAGTCGTGGTCTGATGATAGCTTCCATCTCTAGTGGAAGTGAAAGCCGACAGTCTCAGGAAACTGGAAGGCAGCAGAGCTTGACACGCTATGGCCAGTGTCGAGGTCACCACCGGGGTCTGAGACCAGGGCATGCATTCACAGGGTAGGCGTGGGAACTCGGGAGAGCCATGTATCTCCTTGTTTAATTCACGGTGAGGAAGCCGTCCCCAACTTCCTGGCGCATAAGCAGAGAACACCCCGCCGCTTATGCGAACTTCTTGTGAAGGACACGAAAGTAGACGGGTAGACAAGGTACCAGGTGCGGATAGTTAAGAGCGAACGAACCTGGGAAGGGTTCATGGCAGTCTTAGCGGATCATAGTACCGAAGGACAGAGGCTGTCCGGTAAGGTGGGGAACCAAGGCCCACTGGACCCACTTCAGGGAAGGAGAAGCCAGGCATAACGCTTCACTGGAGGGAAAGATGGATGGTACTCAGGGACCACAATCCATGTCACCGTAACTTCAGGAATTGCGCAAGCAAGAGGGCAGCAATGTTATGCGCCAGATGGAGTAAGACCTGTCTGGTAATTCACGGGCGTAGAGCTTGTGTATTCTGAGGAACCGGATGAGGGAAATCTTCACGTCCGGATCTGTGGGGGGAGCGCCGGGTAACCGGTGCTTCTACCCGGAATATGTCTGATTACCCTCGAGTGCCATTTGAAGATTGTACCTGTGCATAATCGATTTGAATCAGGCAAACCCTTCGCCTAATAAAAAGTGATGCTGTGCGATCGAAAGCTCTACTATCTAGATGGTGGGGTGGCTGAAGACTTTTCCTGATAGCCCTCGTGATCGGATTTTTCTAAAAATCTAACCTTACCAGCGGAACCCTCTCGTTAGGTGCGTTTGCCCCGATTCTCAAGTTCTCAGGAACAATTTATATCAGCACTTTCTTCTCGAAAGTTGAGATTGCCAGGGAGTAGTTCATTACAGCATCCGAATATCTAAAATATCGACCTAATCCTCCAATCTCTCATTGAAGAGTACGCTGATCTCATTTACTCTTGAGTTATCAGAGAGATCCTTCTTCACCACAACTCCAAATTTACTGTTCAAAATTGAAGCCTGTTCCACAAAAGGGGGGCGTTTCATGAATATTCACCAGCGTAATAAGACCAACCTATCAAGACGTCGATTTCTCCAATTTGTGGCAGCATCCTCAGTGGCCACCATCGGTGGTCTGTCAAATGCAGATAATACGATGGCCGCAACCAACTCCAAACGCAGTATCCCTCTGCCTAAATTCAAGGTTACGCAGGTAGACAAAACCGCTGCAGAAATCTACCAATGCAAACCCGACATGAAACGTTTTGGCAGCGAGAAAATGGCTTTCAAGATTGTCTCTGAGGAGCTCAAAGGCTCTTCGGCTAAAGCCATGGCTGCCAATATGATAGGCAACATAAAAGAAGGAGCTATTGGTCATGGATGGCCTGTCGAGAATCCACACGAAGCACGAATCTACCATGCTCTAAACGTTGCCATGACCACCTGGAATGAGAATATAGGGCCATATGGTGAGAACCGTGAGAATCAAGGGTATTTGAGCTGGCTGCCGCAAAACTTACCAGAGAAATTGACATCAACTCCCCTACCAATTGATGAAGTTGATGACCTCACAAAGAAGATCAAGGTTATCGCATCCTACGCTGGAGCTGATAAGGTTGGCATAACCAAAATAGACCAGCGTTGGATCTTTGATACCGTCTGTTTGAATGGTCTTGACCCCGGACCACCAGAAATCAAACATATTGTGCTAAAGGACACTGATCAGCCAAGTGAAACTGACAGCGAATTTATCCTGCCCGAAAGTGTCCAATATGCAATCATGATTATCAACGTCCAGCCCCGTGCCCTAACACAACTGGCTCCTTCCTCTATTCCGTCAGTCGCCAGTACAAATCAGGGATACGCCCAAGGTGGACTGGCAGCCGTGGCCCTTGCCCAAGCGATTCGATCACTTGGTTACGTGGCTATTCCATGTATGAACAGTACTGCTATGAGTGTTCCTTTAGCTATTGATGCGGGTCTTGGCGAATTGGGAAGACTTGGCTATCTGATCACACCAGAGTGGGGTCCTCATGTTCGGATTGATAAGGTACTCACTAATTTGCCGTTAGAATCTGATAAGCCCATCAGCTTTGGAATTACTGAGTATTGCGAAGAGTGTGGGATATGTGCGATCGAGTGTCCTTCGGGCGCAATCAGCCCTGATAAAAAGCGATCGTTTACGCCACCTCCATCAGCTATGCCCTGTGGTAATCCAGGAGCTTTTAAATGGTACATTGATGGTAAGAAATGCTCACGCTGGTGGTCTGAATCGGGTGCTCCTTGTTCTAACTGTATGAACGTTTGCCCATACACCGAAGCGACATTAGGAGACGGTTTTGAAGGAAAAAAACCTGATCCTAAGACCTTCTGGGACTTGGAAACACATGCCTATGGCAGACGTCATATCGACTACTAGGAGAAGAAGGATGACTATCAAAACAATATTAATCAGCCTTGTTCTGTTGAGCTTTGCTCTCGGTGGTGCAGCGTATGCTCAAGAAGATATTCCGGAAATTATCGAATTTGCTGGCTCTTTGGATGGTGGTGGTTCAACTGATATTCATCCTTCAACTTATACAGGGCCAGTAACGTTTCAGCATTTAGAGCATTATGAAGGTTATGCTGATGGTTGCGGAGACTGCCACCATGATATTGAGCATGAGCCTATCGACGATTATGATTCTGATGAATCTTATAATTGTGAAGACTGCCACACTGAAGAAGGATTGATACGAGGGACAATAGCAGAAAATGAAGCCTCAATTGATGACCTAATCTTATATCGTGCGAATATTTTACACAGGCGATGTATTGGTTGCCACAAAGAATACAATTCTGAACAACATGTGGTGATAGCTCCTGAAGCCTGTCGCATTTGCCACAAAAAGCAACCTCAAGAATGGGTGGTAGAATAAAACACTTTAACTAGGGGGGGCAAATGGTCATCGATATTAATGATGAGAGTTGTTTCACCTTCTACTCTTCTCACAGGTTATATATTCAAACTACTATCCTAAACTTAATTCTGTATGCTTACATTTCTATTCAAAGCAAGATGATTGGAAGAGTAGAATAAACGGAGCATCTTTCTTCTAAACCAACAAGAGGTAGCGTTATTCAGCCGATTTCTAAGAATATATAGGGAGATTAAAATGATAAATACTCACCCCGCAGCACCACACCATTTGCCGGGCTATCTTCCTGGGCCAGACGGTAGCGATCCACTCTTCACCGCTGTCGTAGTAGTTTTACTTACCGTATTGATGGTCGCTGGCGTTCTTTATTTTAAATTGCACTCAATACCCGAGCAAATGGGAGAAAGGGCAAATAGCACTCAATTGCAGCTAATCTCCATACTTGCTGTGTTGGCACTCTTTACCCACAATAACGCCTTTTGGATTCTCGCTTTGCTGATCGCTGCCATTCGGATACCTGACTATCTGACCCCACTTCAGACCATAGCGAGTTCATTGAAAAAATTAGCTGCAGATGGCAAAACTACTGGACCCGTAAAGCCACCGCCTGAGACAGAGTCCAGTAATAATGAAGATACTCCTGCTGCCCAGTCGGAGACAGAGGTGGTGTCGGTGTCATTGCAGGCCGATAAAGGGGGGAACTAAGCCATGTTAGAACTCATGTTTTGTGCCTTTTTCACCGTCCTGCCAGATTTTTTAATCAAACGATATGTGTTTAAGAAGAGGTGGGGCAGGGAAATCACCTTTTTTTCCATGTGGTATGAATTACGATGGGGCATCACTGCTTGTGCCATATTGACGGTCTCTCTGATCACGTTGATTTTCTACTACCATCCTTCCACAGCTAACGTCACCACCTTGTTTCGCACGGTTACCATATTGCCGGAATCGTCCGGTCGGGTGGAAAAGGTCTTTGTCGAAAATCATCAATTAGTAAAAAAGGGCGAACCACTTTTTAAGCTTGATAGTGCCAGTCAAGAAGCAGCCGTAGAGACTGCTCGTAGTTCCTTGGAAGAGATCGAGGCCAAATTCTCTCTTGTGAAAGCCGACCTCGACGAAGCTGAGGGTGCAGTTTCGTCTACCGAGTCAAGACTCACACAGGCCAAGGATGACCTAAGAAGGACACTTGAGGTTGCAGAAGGAGGCGATCTTGTAAGCGAACGAGATATTGAGTTGTCTAAAAGTAAAGTTGTTATGTTAGAAGGTGAGTTGGTCTCCGAGATCGCCCGTCGTGATGAGGTGCTGGCCAATCTCAATACTTTCTTACCTGCACAACAGGAGACTGCCAGGGATACACTAGATCAGACAATTGTCGAGTTTGGGAAAACTGTGGTTTATGCAGAAGTTTCAGGCCGTGTAACCCAGTTAGTTCTGCAGCCTGGCGACATTGTCAATCCCATGCTGCGCCCAGCTGGCCTACTCATCCCTGACACCACTGAAATATCCGGTTTGCAAGCTGTTCAGGCTGGTTTCCACCAGCTTGCAGCGCCGATAGTGAAACCGGGGACGCTGGCCGAAATTACCTGCCTGTCGAGACCCTTCACCATCATACCCATGGTGGTCACGAGTGTTCAGGCTTCTATTGCAGCAGGCCAACTTCGTCCCACCGATCAAATGCTCGACCTTCAAGACCGTGCGAGAGCGGGTACCATGACAGTGAGACTGGAACCTCTATATGAGAATGGATTGGTAGGGATTCTGCCGGGAAGTAAATGCATCGCAAATGCCTACACCAACAACCATGAACTTATCGCATCTGGTCAATTAGGAACTGCGGAATTCATCTATTACCATATGGTCGATACCGTTGGCCTCGTACATGCACTTCTCTTACGTATTCAGTCACTTATGCTTCCTGTCAAAACTTTGGTGTTTTCAGGGCACTAATGAGTAGAATGGTTAATTGTTACAGGTATTGACCGTGTGTAGATCTAATAATAATTTTTTTTTTATAAAATTTAATCTATCAGGAGAAATGCCATGATACGTACTCTAGTGACGCTGGGCTTTTTGCTTATCCCTTTGGTAGCATTTTCGTTTGAACTGACCCGAGAACACGTACAGCTAGCTGAGAAGGCGAGAGCTGATGGTATAAAAATGGGGCTGGATAAAATGACTTCTGAGCAGTTGAAGGACATGACAAAAGACCTGGTTAAGGACAGAGAGGCGGCAAAGAGGAAGTTGACTGATGAAGAGAAGAAAGCCTTTGCTTGCTATGGTCAAAAGCTTATGGAGATGCAGTTTAACTCGGAAATCGAAGAGTTTGCTAGATACCTCAATGATAAGGAATACCAGAATGAGATAAACGAGCAGTATGAAAAAGAATGTAAAGTAAATGAACTGTAGAATTGTACGCAGAATTTTCCCCGGTAAAAAATCAGCGACCGACATTAACAAAATGTCATGACACAAGTATTTTTACATGCTGAACCGGGTATTGTTCAATCATGGGATGAGTTTCAGTCTACAAAACCACCCTTTTCCATAGCATTGGATGGTTATGTCTATGGCCCGACGAAATATACATCAGATGGACCTTATGCTAATTTCAATCATCATGAATTGGTAGACCGGCTCTCCACAAGGAGCACATGTATGCAGGTTTTCTTTTCTAGTAGACTCGGTTTTTTTGAGTCCTTTCAAAAGAATGGAGAACCATATGCCCATGTTTATGTTAACGATGCAGACCAAGATGTCTGTCTCGCATATTGGCTACTTAGAGATCCTGAAAAAACGGTATCGATAAAATGGGAAGAGCCTCTTACTAAATTTCTTATCCTTGAAGATTTTTTAGACGCATCAGGGGGCGCTTTTCCATATGATGATACGAATAAACTCGACTCCCTTTTGCAACAGCAAGCATGGATTTTTGAACCATATACTACTGCTAGGAGTAACCACATCTTACATCAGATGAATGGCGATGAGTTACACAATCTCATCGAAGATATCTGTGATCGCATTACATTATTTTCCAAATCCCGAAGCAACTCCATAGATTTAGATACAACTCCTCAAATTATTGGGGGTGGGCCAGGCTGGAAAATGATTCTCGAAACAAGCATTTATGCAAGAACAAGTATATATGCTTCGGGTACGAAAAGTTTCGTCAGCATGAGAAATCGTAAGGACGGCAATTTTACCTATGTCATTGGCAAAATATCACCTTATGTGCCTTTTCCATTGCCGTCCATCTATGATGCATTGAATACAGAAGAGGACCTTGACTCTTCCAGTAATTCCTGGGGTGGAAGCGATATCATAGGAGGATCACCGCGTAAAACTGGGAGCACTTTGGCGCCCAAAAAGATTGAAGACATAATAAATAAGGTGCTATCCAGTTGAACTTCAAGATTGGCAGAGGGGCGTCAAGTCTGACGTGATAGGCAATTCGAATTAAATACGTATATGAAATTTTAGATGGGTGTTGCTAATCTTACTTAAGGTGGGCAATCTGTTATTTGAGATTGATAGAATAGGGTTATCAATAGTTGCACACCAGCGGCACTTCCACCTCCATCAGAATCTATTGCAATTATTGATAACCCTGAAGAA
>Ga0316197_10003532_pt1 | contig 11130 bp, 7 predicted proteins | sample OudBiesiAoxic_MG_FD_204939 | JGI IMG/M metagenome (GOLD analysis project Ga0316197, IMG submission 204939) | Coastal sediment microbial communities from Oude Bieten Haven, Netherlands - site A oxic | ecosystem: Environmental > Aquatic > Marine > Coastal > Sediment | place: Netherlands...
ACCGGCTCTCCGTCACGCAGCTTCCGCGCGAGGACCACGAGATCTCGCAGCGATGTGCTGAGCCTCTCTTCGATCCGCGTCGTCAGGAGGAGAGCCAGCAGAGCCGATAGGAGCGCGCCGGTCAGGAGCCAATCTACGGCCCCGAGATCGGCGCCCGAGCGCACCGGGTCGGAGCGATAGAGGTGCAGCAAGAGTCGATGTCCCTGAATATCGACCGGTCCGGCCGCCACCATCAGATCACGCCAGCGCAGGGTGACAGGGTCATCGCGGCCGAGGAGGAACGGAGGGTAGGTGGCGGCGAGTGGAAGCTGTGGCAGAACACCGCTGACCACCAGATCGGGCCGAGACGCCGCCACCGGGAGGTCGCCATCCCACAGACATACCTCGCCACCCCATCCTGCCGCCAACCACCGCGCGAGTTGATCATCGACGGCAAATCCACCGCCGAGATGGACCGCGGTGTATCTCGCCGCCTGCAACGCATCGAGGCTCCGGTTCTGCTCCAGACGCTGCTCCTGGCCGATAAAGCGTTGATGGAGGAACAACGTCAAAATTGCAAGAGGCAAAACGACGCCTCCGGTCACGAGCAGACGCAACCGGCCACCAAAGGTCGAGAGGTGTTGGCGTTTGAGAGTCGGCGGTAACGCCAGGAGCGTGCCGAAGAGCGCCCAAAGGAGCGCAATGATCGCTCGGACAACCCAGTCCGAGGCAGACGGGTGATTGGCGATCGCGAGCACCAACCACTCGCCCTCGCGTTTTACCCGCGCCAAACGGCGGACGTCACCGACGTCGATCCGGGTCCAACCGCCGCCGGCGTGGAAAAGCTCACCTGCGCTGGCCGGGTCAAGACCTTCGATCTCGGGGTGCAAGCCTGCCGCGACCTCACCTGTTCGAGTCAGGACCGCGGACCAGACCGACCCGCCGCGTGCGTCCTCGATCGGGCGGCCGGTCTGCCAGTCACCGAGCAGGCTCCACGGTTCGACTGCGATCGCCAGCTCAAGGGAGTATCCCTCGGGAGAATCGAGAAACCACGTCCGAAGCACGCGGACATCGCCTCCGGCTGGAGCGAGGTCTCCCCAACGTGAGACCTCGGTACCCATCTCATCGATCAACAGCAGCTCGGACGGAGTCTGCCACTCAGCGAGCCGCCATCGATTCGCAAGAACCGGCGCGAAATCATTCAAACGGCACCCATCGTGCTCGATGGGAAGGTCCGCCGCCAGCTCAATCTCTCCCCGCGGCAGAACGACCTGTCGACGCGATCCGATGGCTTCCGCAAGCTCCACCGGGACCCTCAGCATGTGCCACGAGAGACCGATCAGGGCGAGTGCCGCCGCCGCTCGAAGCCTCCTTCCGAGCGAGAACCTGGATCGACTGACGCCCGGCCACCCGGATACCAACCATGCCAACGCTACCATCCAGACGCCACCCCAGGCTGGCGCAAGCAGATGCTCCGGGAGCCACGAGAAACGATCCTCCGGGTTGGCGAAGACCGCGAGGAGCGACGCTCCAGTCAGCGAGGCGGACACCACGACTCGGGCCCACCGTCGCTGCATCACTCCGGCCAGACGGCCGAGCGCCGCCCCAGCCACGAGCACGGTCGCCCCGGTTGCGAATCCCGATGCGGCGCCCGGGGAAAACAGAAGCGAAGTCGCACCCGTCGCCACCACGAGCACTGCCACCCTGGGCTGAAATACGACCGCCATGACCGCCAGCAGCATCCAACCCAACCACCGGAGTGGGTTTGGAGATCGTCCGGAAACGCGAACCGAAATCACCGGCACCTCGACCCCCGGCGCGACCGACGGAGTCAGCGTCTCGAATCCAACCCGGTGGATTCCCAGCGCCAACTCGCGCCCACTACCGGCTCGCATCCCCCAGATGGTTCTGTTCTGCAGGAGCGTCCGATCGGCGACGATCACCGCACCAATCAAACGACCATCTACCAACAGTGGATCTCGGAGCCACAGGTCGGCACTACCGGATGACCACGCAACTCCCCATTGCCTGAGGCCCAGGGGCCGAACATCAAACGGAAACGAGGTATTGGCCCCTCCCCATGCAACGATTTGCCCTCGGTCGTCGACGAGATAAATCGTGCGGCCTGGTGCGCCACCAGCTCGGCGATCCAGCGCCGCGAACACCGCGGCCGGATCCACGACCTCGCCTGCAGCTCCGAGCAGACGCAGCAGGGTCGGATCAGTGGCCAGCTCCTCACCAGTCTCCAACATTTGCTCGCAGTGGCGGTCGAGTCGGTTCTCCATCCGGCTTCGATCGTCGCCACCGCCTGTGGGCCACACCGCAATAATCAGCGCAACAGCGACTCCCAACCACGCGCCCCGAGCATGTCCAGAGGGACGAGCGAGGACGTACAGACCGGTACACACCAACAGCAGGGGCAGGGAGGCAGGGCTCCAGGCCGGCCAGGGGCCACACAATGCAACGGCCGCCAGCGCGAGAAGCCAGGGTTTATGCGACCGGGAGGCGGCCTCGGAATCAACCATTGATTGGAGTATATCGTCGCAGCCTTCTGAGAAGGCGCTGGATCGGGATCCGCTATCGATTTGTTGATCGGCTCGTCTCAGCCCGAAATGAACACAAAGAACCTAAGAGGCAACCTTTGCTGGCTTTGCATCTGTTTGTTGATGCACGGGCGGAGCGAAACACCCCGGTCTCAATCTCCGGTTGAATGAACTTCCGCCGGCTGGAAGAGCCGCGTCGTCCACAGGTAAAGCGCGACGCTGAGCGCGAGCAATATGGCGCCAGTTGCTTGATGCATGGTGGTGATCGTGACCTCGAGGGTCGTCGGCGAGCCGACGATCGCGCGGCCCTGGGTCACAGCCAGAGCCGTGATTCCGAGAAACACCTGAACACAGGAAAACGTGATCAAGAGCTTGCCGAGGAACTCAACGGGTTGGGAGTCTCGATAGAGTCCCCAGGCGCGCCCACCGACCATCACCGCCAGCAGGACAACTACCGCCGCCAGGCAAATGTGAACGATCAAGAGGGCCGCCAAATGTCGTTGCGCGGCGCCAAGCACCAATTGCACGACCATGATGATGATCAACCACCGCTGAAATGTGCGGTCGTCCTTGACATATGGCCGCGATTCGGGTGATGGTGCGTCCAACCACAATCGGCTCGTGACGACTGCGATCACCACCATCACGCCGAGGAAGAGCTGACCCATCACGCCGTGAATCAGAGCAAGTGTCAGACTCGGAGCCATGTCGACCTCGGAGGTCGAAAGTGTGAAACCACCGGTCACCCGCAGGCCTCCAAGGATGCCCTGCAGGATCACCAGGACCACCGCCGCCACACCGAGACGTTTGAGCCACGTCCGGTTGTCGTACCGCCACAGCCGCACGGCCAGAGCGATGGTGGCCAGTCCTACCAGTGCACCGAAGAGTCTGTGGGCGTGCTCGTAATAGATCCCGCCGGTCATGCGGGCGAGTGGAAAGAGAAACATATTGGAGCCAAAGCTGTTGGGCCAGTCAACGACCGCAAGGCCGGCCTCGTTGCTTGTCACCAACCCGCCGGCCACTACCAACAGAAAGGTCGCCGCGACCGCGACCTTCGAAAATAGCGCCGTCCATTCTGAGGCGTTCGCCTCGCTTGTGATATTCCCAGGCACGGCAGCAAAACCACCGGACACAAGCGCAATTGCCAGAATCGATCCGGGTACCCACCACACCGCTGAGGGAAGGACCGAACCTCCTTCAGCCGGTGTCAGGAGGCTGCCCAGAATCAGCAGATTGAGGATAGCCGCCACCCCTCCTACGAACAGTCCTCCAAGCCATCCACCACCTGCACGCGAGCCGGTGACCCAGCCCCACAGTGCAACCATACCCAGCATCAGGCCGGCCACCAGCCAGCTTGGCGCCATCACCGCCGGCAAGCGGCAGAAATAGGCAACCGCCCACATCGAGACAGTGGTCGCAAAAGCAATCGGCAGGACATAGCTGCGATCTCCAACGGTCGCTGTCATGGATCACCTCCGGAGCAACAGTTCGGAACGGCGGCGTCGGTTATAATGCCCCGCGTCAGTCGCCGCAATTTGGTATCGAGCCGCAATATACACCCTTGGCCGGCCCAAGTCGCAGGGAAAAGCGCAAGAAGGAGCGTCAGATCTCAGCTCAGAACACCTCCCGCCCGAGCTTGGAGCCCGCAAACGACCGATCCCTGATCTCGGACTACCTCGAACTCGCCAAGGCGCGACTCGGTGCGTTGGTCGTTCTAACCGCCTTCGTCGGCTATGTGTTGGGGGCACGCGGTGAGGTTTCGCCGCTGGGTCTGACGGCGGCGGTCGTGGGCACCGCGCTCAGCGCTTTTGGCGCCAACATCCTCAACCAGTGGCGGGAAGCGGATCTTGATCGCCTCATGCTGCGGACCCGTCATCGGCCCTTGCCGGCAGGACGCATCAGCCGTGGTTTGGCCGCGACCTGGGGCATCGTGACTGCTCTCATTGGTCTCCTCATTCTCGCCGTCGGCACCAATTGGCTCACAACCTTGCTCTCTCTCTTCGTGATCCTGGTCTATGTACTCGTCTACACCCCGCTCAAGGTCCGGACCCCGCTCAACACCGTGATCGGCGCGATCTGCGGAGCGATCCCACCGATGATGGGCTGGACCGCGGCGACCGGCAGACTCGATGCCGGCGCCTGGATCCTCGGAGGAATTCTCTTTGCCTGGCAAATCCCCCACTTCCTGGCCCTCGCATGGCTTTACCGCGAGGACTACGCTCGCGGCGGCTTCCGAATGCTGCCGGCGGTCGATCTGGAAGGACGTCTGACCGCAAGGCTGGCCTTCCTCTATGCCGCCGCCCTCCTTCCTATCACTGCGGCCCTCAGCGCCTTCGGCGTCACAGGCATCGCCTTTCTCGTCACCTCTCAGGCAATCGGTCTCGCCTTTGTCGGACTTGGCTGGGTTTTCCTGCGAGCGCGCAACCAGCCGGCGGCTCGACGCCTCTTTCTCGCCAGCATTATCTACCTGCCGGTTCTGCTGGGTTTGATGGTCGTAGACATGGATGATCGCGCGATGCGGGGTGGCGAAATCGTGATCGCAGCATCTGGTCCAGCGACCTCAGATACCGAGGTCGTCACACACGTCCCCAAAGGACTCTGAGTCCATGCGTGTACCGGCCATCATCCGGAGCGGTTGGTGGGTAGCAGCGGCTGCTTTGGTGGTCTCTATTCTCACTGCCGTTATCGTTCTCACACTCCAAAGAAAGGCTCCGGGTGACGTTTTGGAGGCTGGGGACTTCGTCATCGGCACGGCCACAGCAGAGCGGGAACTCATCGTACGGGGGATGCCGACCAACGGGGTCCAGACTCTCGTTCAACCGGCGACGATCTCGCCCCGGGAGATAGAACGTTTCAACGAAGAGGAGCGGGGAAAGCTCCTCGTTTCCACCGACCGCGTCATCGGCGTATCCATCGGCGGCGAGAGCCGGGCCTATCCCCTGCGTCTCATGCGGTGGCACGAAGTCGTCAACGACGTCGTCGGTGGAGAACCCATCGCGGTCACCTACAGCCCGCTGTGTGACAGCGTGGTCGTTTTTTCTACTGGGTCCCGAAGCGACGCGGTCGAACTGGGCGTTTCCGGTCTTCTCTTCAACTCCAATCCACTCCTTTACGACCGCCGCAAAGGTCCAAGGACCTCTTCACTGTGGAGGCAACTGGACGGGCAACCGGTCGCTGGCCCCGATCCCGGCCACGAAAAACCACTGCAGCCGCGAGTGGCGGAATTGGTCACCTGGCAGGATTGGCGAGCCCGTCATCCCGACACCAGGGTGTTGGCGCAACAACCAGACATGAAAAGACTTTACAAGCGGGATCCCTACCACTCGTACTTCGGGTCGGATAAGCTTCGATTCCCTGTCGCTCCCCTGCCCCCTGAAACCGGTCTTCGACTCAAGGACCGAATCGTGGTCATTGACATCGACGTTAATACGGCGGTCCTGCCGCTTGCTCGATTCGGAGCCATTCGGGGCACCAGTGAAATCACCGTTGCGGATGTTCCACTGCGGGTGACATACGATGCAGAGATCGGGGTGGCGGCCGTTGAAGCACTCACCGACACCGAACGTTTGAAATCCGTGCGCTACTCTTTCTGGTTTGCGTGGTATGCACTGAAAAGAACGATTCCTGATAATATTCGCGCCGACAATTCGGGCGTCAGTTTCTTCAACAGCGACCCGACGACAACACAATCTCCCGGAGGAGCTTGATGACCGTCCAGATCGAACAGTTCTCATACGACGACGCGATTGTCCGCAAATTCACGCTGATGACCTTCATATGGGGCGTGGTCGGCATGCTGGTGGGCGTTGTCGTCGCCTTCCAGCTGGCGGCTCCGGTGTTCAACTTCGAGCTGCCGTGGCTGTCCTTCGGCCGCTTGCGGCCGCTCCACACGAACGCCGTAATCTTCGCCTTTGCCGGCAACGCGGTCTTCGCAGGCATCTATTACTCGATGCAACGGCTCCTCAAGACCGCAATGTTTTCCAAGGCACTGGGCGCGATTCACTTCTGGGGTTGGCAGGCGATCATCGTCGCAGCCGCAGTGACGCTCCCCCTCGGCATCACCCAGGGCAAGGAGTACGCCGAGCTGCAGTGGCCGATCGACATCGCCATCGCGGTCATCTGGGTGGTCTTTGCGATCAACGCATTCGGCACCATTGCCATCCGCCGCGAACGTCATATCTACGTCGCGATCTGGTTCTACATCGCCACGATCGTCACCATCGCCCTCCTCCACATCTTCAACAACCTCGTAGTTCCGGCTGGACTGTGGCGCAGCTACCCGATTTACGCCGGGGTCCAGGACGCCTTCATGCAGTGGTGGTACGGCCACAACGCGGTCGGCTTTCTCTTGACGACGCCGTTCCTCGGTCTGATGTACTACTTCCTTCCCAAGGCCGCCAACCGCCCGGTCTTTTCCTACCGTCTCTCGATCATCCACTTCTGGTCCCTGGTCTTCCTCTACATCTGGGCCGGGCCGCACCACCTCCACTACACCGCCCTTCCGGCGTGGGCCTCGACCCTGGGCATGCTCTTCTCGCTCATGCTGTGGATGCCTTCGTGGGGCGGGATGCTCAACGGTCTCCTCACCCTGCGTGGGGCGTGGGACAAGGTCGCCTCGGATCCGGTCCTGAAGTTCTTTGTCGTCGCCATCACCTTCTACGGCATGTCAACCTTCGAAGGCCCGCTGCTGTCGGTCAAAATGGTCAACCTCCTCTCGCACTACACCGACTGGACCATTGCACACGTCCACGCGGGAGCGTTGGGTTGGGTCGGATTTCTGACCTTTGGAATGATTTACTGGCTGTTGCCGAGGCTCTTCCAGACCGAGCTGTGGAGCCGCAAGCTGGCCGAAGCGCACTTCTGGCTCGGTACCATCGGCATTCTCTTGTATGTCGTCGCCATCTACGCGGCCGGCCTCACCCAGGGACTGATGTGGCTCGCCTTCGACGACGAGGGCTACCTCAAGTACGGCGACTTCGTCGAGACCACCCTGCGCCTGATCCCGATGTACTGGGTACGGGTCATCGGCGGCCTCGCCTACCTGGCCGGAGCGCTCATGCTCGGCGTCAATTTCTTCATGACGTGGAAGAGTCGTCCATCCGCCTACGAGGTCCAGGTGCACGAGGCCCCGGCACTGTCAAAGGACTACACCGATCGGCCGGAGCCGCCAACCTCGCTCGAGAAGAGCGGCACTCATGTCGTCGATCTCGCCTACAAACTCGACCGATTCTTTTCCACCACCTGGCACCGTCGCTGGGAAAGGCTGCCACTCAAGTTCACCATCGCGGTGGTCATCACCGTCGTGGTTGCTTCTCTCTTCGAGATCATTCCGACCTTCCTCATCAAGTCCAACGTCCCGACGATCGCGACCGTGACGCCCTACACACCGCTGGAGCTCGCCGGACGCGACATCTACCTCGACGAAGGTTGTTACAACTGTCATTCACAGATGATCCGTCCGATTCGTGCGGAAACCGAGCGTTACGGCGAGTACTCCAAGCCGGGAGAGTTCGTATGGGACCACCCCTTCCAGTGGGGCTCCCGGCGCATCGGGCCCGATCTGCAGCGAGTCGGCGGGAAGTACCCCGATCTGTGGCACGTCCGTCACATGGACGATCCGCGGGCGATCACCGCCGGATCGATCATGCCCGCCTACCCGTGGATGCTGAAAACTCCGATCGATTTCGAATCGATTGAAGCAGTGATGAATGCCCACCGCATCGTTGGCGTTCCCTACAGCAAGGAAGAGGTCGCCGCCGGAGAAACGGCAGCCCGCGCGCAAGCACAGGCGATAGCCGACGAGATCGTCGTCCAGGGAGGTCCGGAAGGCCTGGCCGACAAGCAGATTGTAGCTATCATTGCTTACCTCCAGCGGCTCGGAACCGATATCACCAAACCGGAACCGCTCGCGGTCGAAGAAGAGATTGATGTCATCGAAGCCGAGGCTGAGGCGGAGGAGACCGTGGCCACGGCCTCCTCGGTCGAGGAGGCGTCATGAGCCTCACGGATGTGATGTCCGCGGCCGGTCTTTCTTCCTGGACAGAACTCGCGCTGATTCTCTGTTTCATCACCTTTGCGGCCATCGTTCTGTGGGTCTTCGTCATGCGCAGCAAGCGCTCATACGACCACATGCGGAACCTGCCGCTCGAGGAGACCAGCGCCGGCAGTGCCCGCGCAGCCGTGAAAGGAGGGGACCGCCCGTGAGCACCGAGCATCACGATTACGATCCGGCGACCGCCGACAGCGACCATGTGCTGGACCACAGCTACGACGGAATTCAGGAGTACGACAACCCGCTGCCGAGGTGGTGGCTGGCGATATTCTGGGCGACCATCATCTTCACACCGATCTACATCCTGTATTTCCACTTCGGCGGCGGCATGCTCGCCGCTGATCGATACGACCAGGAGATGATCGCCTTTTTCGACAAACAGGCGGAGCAACTCCTGGCGCTCGGAGAAATCAGTGAGGGCACCCTTGTGGACCTGATGGCCGACCCGAGCATGATGAATGGCGGCAAAAAGATCTTTCAATCCAAATGCGCCACCTGTCACGGCATGTTCGGCGAAGGCGGCATCGGGCCCAACCTCACCGACGACTACTGGCTTCACGGCGGGCAACTGTTGGATGTCTACAAAACGGTACGCGAAGGCGTGCCGGCCAAAGGCATGTTGGCCTGGGATCGCCAGCTGCGACCGGCGGAGTTGATGGCGGTGAGCTCCTACGTTGGCACGATGCTGGGCAGCGAACCCCCCAACCCCAAAGAGCCGCAGGGCGACCGTGTCGTCCGTCAGGAGCCTGCACCCGCCGACGAGGTTGAGGTTGATACCGATGAGGCGGCGGTCGAAGCCGAGGCCGAACCGGCGGCCTCGTAGGTCCAAGAGGCGTTGTGACCATCACATCCAATGCGCCTGAGGCTCAAGAGAGGGTTCTCTCGACCCTCAACCGAGATGGCTCACGCCGCTGGATCCGACCGAAGCTGTCGCGCGGCGGTTTTTACCGGCGCCGGTTTTTCGTCGCCTGGGGTTTGATCGCCACTTTCACCCTCATCCCGATCGTCAAGCTGGGCGGCAAACCGCTCATGCTCTTTGACATCCCCAAGCGGGAGTTCACATTCTTCGGTGCGACGTTTTTGCCGACCGATACGTTCCTTCTCATGCTTCTCCTGTTCAGCATCTTCATCGGCATCTTCCTGATCACCGCAGTCCTCGGCCGCGTTTGGTGCGGTTGGGCCTGTCCGCAAACCGTTTACATGGAGTTTCTCTACCGGCCGATCGAGGTCCTCATCGAGGGCGGCCGCAACCGCCAGCTCAGGCTTGACGCCGAGGGCGCCAATGCCCGCCGACTGATGAAGAACCTCGTCTTTCTGTTGGTCTCCGCCTTCCTCGCGAACACTTTTCTCGCCTATTTCGTTGGTTGGGATCAGCTTCTGGGCTGGATGACGAGCTCGCCTACCCGGCACCCGGCCGCTTTTGCTCTGATGCTCGGTACCACCCTTCTGATGTTCTTTGATTTCGCCTATTTCCGCGAGCAGACTTGCATCGTCGCCTGCCCCTATGGACGCTTCCAGTCGGTGCTCCTCGACCGGCAGTCGCTGATCGTCGGTTACGACGCGGCTCGAGGCGAGCCCCGAGCAAAGTGGCGCAAAAACGAAAAACGCAACGCGGGGGATTGCATTGATTGCAGCCTCTGCGTGAGCACATGCCCCACGGGCATCGATATCCGTGAGGGGCTGCAGATGGAATGCATCGCCTGCACCCAGTGCACCGACGCCTGTGACGAGGTCATGGACCGCATCGGCCTCGAGCGCGGCCTTATCCGCTATACCTCTCAGGCCGAACTGGAGAGCGGCAAACGCTCCTTTCTGCGGCCGCGCCTGGTCGTCTACTCGGCAATTCTCGTGGTGATGCTCGGCACCTTTGCCTTTTCACTGGTCGGGAAACAAACCGCTGACGTGACCCTGTTGCGCGGGCTCGGCGCGCCGTTCACCATTCTCCCGAGCGGCGAGGTCTCGAACCAGATCCGGATCAAGGTCGCCAATCGCTCGCCAGAGGAACGTTCCTATTGGATCGAGCTTGGCGCCGCCGGGGATTTGACGATGATCGCACCCGAAAATCCACTGATCGTTTCCCCAGGGCAAACCGAGATGACCGGCGCCTTCATCACCGCACCGACATCGGCCTTTACGGATGGAGAGGCCGCTATCACTCTGACGATCAGCGATGGTGTCGACTTCACCACCGTGCTTCAGTATCGAATACTCGGCCCTGCAGGCGGAGGAAATTGAAATGAAACCGGGTTCGTGGTGGCCCATGATGATCGCCGGCGCGCTGGCCTTCCACGTCATCTCGTCGCTCGTTGTCGTTTACGTGGCCACCTCCGACCCGTCGTACGCGGTCGAAGATGATTATTACCAGAAAGCCGTCGCCTGGGACGAGAAACGGGCCCAGGATCGGACCAACGAAGATCTGGGCTGGTCGCTCGAGTTCAAGGTCACGCCCCCGGAAAGACCCGGCGACCAGCCGACCCTCGATTTGACACTTTTCGATGCCGACGGCGGGTCTCTGGCCGGCGCTGCGATATCGGTCGAGGGCTTCCACAACGCTCG
>Ga0316197_10003534_pt1 | contig 11123 bp, 12 predicted proteins | sample OudBiesiAoxic_MG_FD_204939 | JGI IMG/M metagenome (GOLD analysis project Ga0316197, IMG submission 204939) | Coastal sediment microbial communities from Oude Bieten Haven, Netherlands - site A oxic | ecosystem: Environmental > Aquatic > Marine > Coastal > Sediment | place: Netherlands...
ATCTTTCTGCCGTTTCTTGTCATCGATCTGGTGGTTGCCGCGGTGCTGATGTCGATGGGGATGATGATGGTGCCACCAGCGATTGTGTCATTGCCGTTCAAGCTGGCGTTCTTTGTCGTCGCAAACGGCTGGGCGCTTGTGGCTGAAAGCCTTGTGAGGTCGTATCAGTAACCCTAGCGGCAGAATGAACCGCTGCGGTAACGCGCCGTGTCAAAATGGAAATGGTCGCGATGAAACCGGTTCGATTCAGGCCCAAGGACTGTCCCGAAAATGCCGCAGGCGCGCTGATGCATCTTGCGCAGGATTGCGCCGGTGTCTCGGCGATCCCAACCCTTTAGCAAAGAGATCTCACTGCCGTCGCGCATCCGAAACCCTGAGATATCAATCGCGCGCCCCTTGCCGTGTTCGCTGACGCGCGCGCCGGGCTGGTTGTTTCGGGTGCGGCACGCGTAATGCGCCGCAACGCGAATTTGTGTCACCCCGCCGCCGTGATTGCCAACTGAGGGTTTCATACCGCTATTGACCCATTTCTTGAGCGCCTGCGCAGTTTTGCAGTCCATCACCGACTGCTGGCTGAGGCCAATCCCAGAGACCGAGCGAACCTTGACCGCATTTTGTACGCCACACCCCGAAATGCGCGCGGGCACCAAGCCTACATTTTCACCTTGAATGTCAGGGTCATTGCAAACCGCTCCGCGCGCGCGCTCCTGGCGTTGTGCCATTGCCTTTTGCACAATCGCCTTTGGTCGGACGAATGGCCGCAAGGACAGCCCGGTTGCCTGCTGTGACAGCGCTGCAAACGCGCGTTCACGGGCCATGGAGATATCGACAGGATCGGCTTGATACGCCGGATCGTTTTCGCGACGAAACTGCATCTCCAACTGACTGGCCAACGCAGTCTCGAGTACGGTTGGGCGCGCGGCAGGGCGGATCTTCTGGGGTTGAATAAGTGCGTCCGCCGCAGCTGTTCGCGCTACCGGTCGCAAAGAGCTCTTCGGTGAGGCCAACGCCGGGACCGAGGCGAAGACAAGAAAACTCAACAAGATACTCAGAACTCGCATTTCGCCTACTTCGTTCGGCCAAAGTCAGGTGCGTCGGTGTCCTGACCGGCTTCGATGATTCCACGCCGGATGGCACGGGTGCGTGTAAAATAGTCATGCAGCAGCTCGCCATTTCCTTGGCGAATGGCGCGTTGCAGGACAAAAAGCTCTTCGGTGAAGCGGCCCAGAATCTCAAGCGTCGCGTCTTTGTTGGACAGAAAAACATCGCGCCACATTGTTGGATCAGAGGCGGCAATGCGCGTGAAATCGCGAAAGCCTGCGGCGGAATACTTGATAACCTCGCTGTCTGTGACGCGCCGCAAATCGTCGGCCACACCGACCATGGTGTAGGCGATGAGGTGCGGGCAATGCGACGTTACCGAAAGTACCAAATCGTGGTGATCGGGTTCCATCACATCCACATTCGATCCCAGCGCCTGCCAGAACTGCGTGAGCGTCTCAACCGCTTCAGGCTCGGACCCTTCGGCGGGAGTAATCAGACACCAACGATGGTCAAAAAGTGTCGCAAATCCCGACTCGGGGCCGGAGTGTTCGGTCCCAGCCAACGGGTGCGCCGGGACGAAGTGAACACCGGCCGGGATATGCGGAGCGACATCGGTGATAACCTGTCGTTTGACCGAACCAACATCGGTGACGGTCGCGCCGGGTTTGAGATATGGTCCAATCTCGGCAGCGAGTTGTCCCATCACGCCGATGGGCACGGCCAGAACCACCAAATCGGCGTTTTGCACGGCGTCGATCAGGTTGTCGCAGACCGTATCGCACAGACCAATGCGGCGCGCGGTTTCGCGGGTCTCGGCGCTGCGGGCATAGCCGGTCACATGCCCAGCCACGCCATTACGCTTCATCGCCCAAAACATGGACGACGCGATCAGGCCAAGACCGATCAAGGCGACGCGGTCATAGATTTGTGTCATCGCGCGCCTGCCTTGAACTGTCCGATGGCATGGGCCACGCGACGACAACTTGACTCGTCTCCGACGGTGATGCGCAACGCGTGCGGCAGATTGTATGACCCCACTTGGCGCACAATCAGTCCCTGTTTTTGCAGGTAGCTGTTGCATGCGTTCGCTTCGTCTTCGTCGGTGAGCCGGGCCAAGACAAAGTTCGCCATGGAGGTGTCTGACGGTACGCCATGTTCCGCCAATGCCTCGGCCAGCCACGCGCGCAAGCGGGTGTTTTCAAGGCGGCATTTTTCGATATATGCCGTATCACGCACCGCGACTTCCGCTGCGGCGAGTGCTGCCCCGGACAAGTTGAACGGACCGCGAATGCGGTTCAGTACATCTATGATGTCTTTCGGGGCATAGCCCCACCCGATACGCAAACCTCCAAGACCGTAGATTTTGGAAAAGGTCCGGGTCATAATCACGTTGTCACGGGCGTGCACGAGACCAGCGCCGCCGTCGTACCCGCCGACGAATTCGGCATAAGCCCCATCGAGAACAAGCAAAGCATGCGGCGGCAGGTTTTCCGCCAGACGCTCAATCTCGGCCAGTCCAATCATCGTTCCGGTCGGGTTGTTGGGGTTGGCGATGAAGACAAGTTTGGTGTTTTCAGTGCATGCCGCAATGATGGCATCGACATCGGTGACACGCTCGTGCTCGGGCACTTCGACAGGTGTGGCCCCGGCGGCGAGCGCGCAGATCTTGTATAGCGCAAAACCATGTTCCGTATGGATCACTTCATCACCCGGCCCGGCATAAGCTTGGCAAAGGAACGTGATGATTTCATCCGACCCGACACCGCAAATGATCTGGTCAGGTTTCAGCCCATGCACTTCGGCGATGGCTCCGCGCAACGCAGCGTGATCTGTGGACGGGTATCGGTGCAATTCGAGGACAGCGCGGCGCACGGCCTCTTGCGCTGCAGGGCTTGGCCCAAACGGGTTCTCGTTCGAGCTGAGTTTGACCGCGTTCGCCACGCCATCGATATGGGATTTGCCGCCAACATACAGGGCAATATCCATAATACCTGGCTGAGGTGTGATCTCGGTCATAAGCGCCTCCACTGTGGAAGACGGTTTAGCGATGTGGACGCATAAGGAAAAGCGACAAACGACCCCAGCTTGGGCTGCGGCTAGTTCGTGTTGCGCACAACTTTCGTCAGGATGTCTTCATAGAGGCGCGGATCGCCCTGAAAGGTATCGCCTCGCGGGAGATCAACGATTCGCATGTCCGGACAAACCTCAGGCGACAATTCCGTATCTTGCGGCGTGGTCAAAAACAAGAAATCTGTATCCTGACCGAATATGCGCCGCCCAAGTGACAGCGTTTCGTCATAGCGCGCCTCGTTCAGAATGAATTCCTCCCATGGGATGACGTTCTCCACGGTGTCGGGCAAGTTGGGCTGCAGGTTTGACCAGACAAGCAGCGTTTGTGTGTTGGGGTCAGGCGCCACAAACGGGCGGGACAAATGGTTAAGCTTGCTGATGAACGCAGATCGTCGGTCTTGATCGGCAAGGAGGTCGTGAGGCGTTTCCTCGTGGTAAAAGGACAATCCCGGCAGGTCACGGTGCAGAATCAACGCATCCCATGCGACGTGAAATCTGGCGTCGTCCTCGAAAACGTCTTCAAGCCGTCTGTCCGCGATCAACCGCAGGACTGTCAGCGTAGCGTCAAGAGAGGCGATGTTCCAATCGAACAGGCCTCGTGGGAACACCGCTGTATATTCAGGGTGGCGTTCAAGAAAGAAATTGAACTGAAACCGGTTGATGCAACTGCATCCAATGGACAACACGCGCAGGTGCGGTTGGCTCTTGGCCATGTTGGACGTCAGGCGCTGTATGTCGGGTGAAACCGACCGCCAGGAGACAGCGTGAAAATCTCGCATCCGTCGGACGTGATGCCAATGGAGTGTTCGAACTGCGCGGATAGGGATTTGTCCCGTGTGACCGCTGTCCAGTCATCAGCCAACACCTTAGTCTCTGGTCTGCCCAAATTCACCATGGGTTCGATGGTAAAGAACATGCCTTCTTGAAGCTGCGGCCCGGTTCCTGCACGGCCGTAATGAAGCACGTTAGGGGGCGCATGAAACACCCGGCCCAGGCCGTGGCCGCAAAAATCGCGCACAACGGACATTCGGTTGGCTTCGACAAAAGCTTGTATGGCGTGGCCAATGTCGCCAAAGGTGTTTCCTGGCTTCGCTGCTTCGATCCCCTTGAACAGGGCGTCATGGGTCACTTGGATCAGGCGTTCTGCTTTGCGGCTAAGCTTGCCTGCCACATACATGCGGCTGGTGTCGCCAAACCAGCCATCAACAATGACGGTGACGTCCACATTCAGGATGTCGCCGTCTTTGAGTTTCTTGTCACCGGGGATGCCATGGCACACGACGTGGTTCACACTGATACAGCTGGCATGTTTGTAGCCTTTGTACCCGATGGTCGCTGACGTGGCGTTTGCTTCTTCCACGCTGTTGCGAATGAAATCGTCGATCGTTGCGGTGGTCTGACCCACGAAAACAAGATCTGCAATATCATCAAGAATACGCGCGGCCAGTTCGCCAGCGCCACGCATTCCAGCAAAATCGGCGGGATCATGGATGCGGATGCCCTCTCGGGTCAGGCGCCCACTGTTGTCGGGATTTTTCACGAGGGTCCCTCTACGTCGTCGTTTTGCGGTAAATAGCGTCGAAACAGCGTCTTTGCTAGCGCGGCGCTAATTTGTCGCGTCAGGGGGCAAGACGTCAATAGGCCGTCCCAAATTGATCGCGTCTGGGTCGATATGGCAATCAAACGCCAGAGTTTCAACACCTGCGGACTTTGCATCATGCCACGCTTGCGTGTAGGCGCGGTCAATGTCGGCGGCGAGCGTGAAAGATACGCAATCGGTACGCTGAATCAGGTACAGCATCACTGCGCGATGCCCGGCACGCACCATGTCTTGAAGTTCGCGCAGATGCTTGGTCCCTCGCGCGGTTACGCTGTCTGGAAACTCCGCCAGTCCAAAAGACCGGCTAAGGGTCACTGACTTAACCTCGACATAGGTGTCCGGCTGTTTGTCTGTCGAAAGCAGAAAATCGATCCGGCTGTTCTCTCCGTAAGGCACCTCAGCGCGCAGGGTCGAAAATGCGTCTAGCCCCTGTACCTGGCGTGCTTCGAGTGCGGCGCGCAGCATTCGGTTGGGAACAGCCGTGTCGACACCGGTGAAATGCCCATTCGGATGCTCAACCAAGCGCCATCCAAATTTCAGCTTCTTCTTCGGGTCGTCGTTTGGCTCAAGCCAAACTTTGGTTCCGGGCTCTGCCAACCCCATCATCGATCCGGGATTGGCACAGTGGGCCGTGACCTCTTGGCCGTCACTAAGCTGGACGTCAGCGAGGAAACGTTTGTACCGCCGGACCAAAACAGCTGGAACAAGAGGGGTTTGAAAGCGCATGTGCCCCGCCTATACCTGAGAAAACGAGGGATCAAGGGAGGCTTGGAATGCCAAATCCTACTGCCGCGATGCTGGTGATCGGTGACGAGATCCTGTCGGGCCGCACGCGGGATGCCAATATGCATTACCTTGCGCAAGAATTGACCAAGGTTGGCATTGATCTGCGCGAAGTCCGGATCGTCAGCGATGATCGCGACGCCATCGTGTCTGCGTTGAACGCATTGCGTGGCGGCTACGATCACGTGGTGACGTCGGGTGGTATCGGGCCGACCCATGATGACATTACAGCCGACTGTATCGCGCGGGCGTTTGGCGTGTCGATTGATGTGCGCGACGATGCCAGCGCCTTGTTGCAAGCCTTCTATGACAGCCGGGGTATCGAGTTTAACGAGGCCCGCAAACGCATGGCGCGTATTCCGGATGGTGCGACGCTCATCGAAAATCCGGTCTCTGTCGCGCCAGGTTTTTCGATTGGCAATGTGCATGTGATGGCAGGTGTACCGTCAGTGTTTCTGGCGATGGTGGCCAGCGTGATCCCAACGTTCACAGGGGGCGCGCCGGTGCTGTCGCAAACCTTGCGCATTGATCGGGGCGAAGGCGATATCGCCGGGCCTTTGGGCCTGATTGCCCAAGCATTTCCGGACCTATCCATCGGGTCTTATCCGTTCCAACAGAATGGGGCCTACGGGTCAAACGTTGTGGTGCGTGGAACAGATGGCGCACAGATCGACGCCGCAATGGCGCAACTTGCACGGGAATTTGCGGCGTGACGCCAAGTGTCCAGACCTTGTATGCCGTGACCGAGGCCACTTGGCCCCCGGCCAGTGCAACGCGTGCAGGACCATGGACGCTTAGGGATGGCGCCGGTGGCGGAAAACGGGTCAGCGCGGCAACGGTCGAAGGTGATTGGCGCGAAGACGATCTGCAAGCGGCGGAAACAGCGATGCAGTTGATGGGGCAAGACGCGTTGTTCATGCTGCGCGATGGTGAAGACGCGTTGGATAATGCCTTGAAGGCTCGCGGGTACATCGTGATTGACCCGGTTTACTTGTGGATGTGCCCGATCGACCAACTGACGGATGTTGCTGTGCCCAGAGTGACAGCGTTTGCCATCTGGGAACCGTTGGCCATCATGCAGGATATCTGGGCTGATGGCGGCATCGGGCCGGATCGAATCGCAGTCATGGAGCGTGCCTGCAGTCCGAAAACGGGCATTTTTGGTCGGATTGCCGACAAACCGGCCGGGGTGGCCTTTTGTGCGGTCCATAACGGGATCGCCATGGTCCATGCGGTAGAAATCGCAAGGCTCCACCGGCGCGAAGGGTTGGGTGTCTGGATGATGCGTCAGGCTGCGCATTGGGCCAAGGCCAATGGGGCAAATTGGTTCAGCGTGCTCTGTACCCAATCGAATGAAGCGGCATGCGGCCTCTATGCTTCCCTCGGGATGCAGGTTGTGGGACAATACCACTACCGCATCCTGCCCAAACCAAGCGAACAAGAATGACCAAAGACAGCCTGCCGACCGCTCTCAACCTGCCGATGGCCGATCCGTTGCCGCCGGACACGCAGAAGTATTTTGACGTATGCCAGGACAAGCTTGGGATGATCCCGAACGTGCTTCAGGCCTATGCCTTCGACATCGACAAGCTCAACGCCTTTACAGCGATGTACAATGACCTGATGCTGGCAGACAGCGGCTTGACCAAGCTGGAGCGCGAAATGATCGCGGTCGTGGTCAGTTCGATCAACAAGTGTTTTTACTGCCTGACCGCACACGGCGCCGCCGTGCGCGCGCTGTCTGGTGATCCCAAGCTGGGTGAGATGCTGGTGATGAACTGGCGCGCGGCTGATCTAGAACATCGCCATCGCGCGATGCTGGCTTTTGCCGAAAAGGTCACCAAAACCAGTGCCGAGATCGCGGAATATGACCGTGAAGCGCTGCGCGATGCCGGGTTTCTGGATCGTGACATCTGGGACATCGCCAATGTCACCGGCTTCTTCAACATGACCAACCGTGTGGCCAGTGCCACGGACATGCGACCGAATGATGAATACCACGCGCAATCGCGCTGAGCGGGTCGCGGCCCGCACTCTGGCTCTTTGCCTTCTGGCCGCGTCACCCGGATGGGCGATAGAGCTTGATCTGCCACCCAGGGCGCGTGAAACGGCGACAGAGGTGTCCGAGGCGGGTCAGTATGATCTTCCCATAGCCGGTTGGAGCCTGGAGAACGGTATTCCCATCGCAACACTCGATGGTCATGTAATGCGCAAAGCGTGGCGCATCTCGGTTCCGGGGCTCACAACCGGGCAGGTGATCGGCCCTTTGCGGGACCAGTTGCATCAGTACGGGTATGACATCTTTTTCGAATGCGCGACGCGCAGCTGTGGGGGCTTTGACTTTCGCTTTGGTACGGAGGTCCTGAATGCGCCTGCCATGTATGTTGACCTGTCCGACTTCCGGTTCCTGTCAGCCAAGGGACCGGATGCCAGCAACGCACTGAGCTTATTGGTCAGCCGTGACGGGACGACAGTTTTCGTGCAATTGATTTTGGTTGGTCCCGCAGGGCGCGTCAATGTGAGCACAAACGCAACTACAGCAATGAGATCTCCCGTAGAGCGGGGTGATATCGTTGCCCAATTGGAAAGCCTTGGGCACGTGGTTTTGTCGGATCTGGAGTTTGCCAGCGGATCAGCGTCACTCGGTGATGGCCCGCTTGGGTCATTGGATGCCTTGGCAGATTACCTGATTGCCAACGCGACGCGTCAGGTCACTTTTGTAGGACATACGGATGCCACCGGGTCACTGGAGGCCAATGTGGCGCTGTCTCGCAGGAGAGCGGATGCCGCACGCGCTTATGTCATCGCAAAAGGTGTTTCAGCCTCGCAGGTGGCATCGGACGGGGTTGGGTTCTTGTCCCCACGCTCCAGCAACCTCACCGCCCACGGGCGCGAGGCCAATCGGCGGGTTGAAGCGGTTCTGATCTCGACAGAGTGATCCTGAGTTAAAGCAGGATGGATTTTCCGTTGACGGAAAATGGGGCTCCGCCCTCGGCCTGACGGCCTCCCCAGGGATATTTCTGAATCAGAGAAGGTTACGACGGCAGCTTTGCTTTGCGCAGGTACGGCAGCACGGTTTCAATTGCACCATACTTGGCGATCGCATCTGCATCGCTGACAGCAACCGGCACGATCACGTCCTCACCAACGGTCCAGTTGGCTGGGGTTGCCACGTTTTCCTTGGCGGATGTCTGGAGCGCATCAAGGGCGCGCAGCACTTCGGCAAAGTTGCGACCAACGGTCATCGGGTAGGTCATGGACAGCTTAAGTTTCTTGTCTGGGCCGATGATGAACACCACGCGCACTGTCGCGCTGTCTGCCGGTGTACGGCCATCGGGCAGCACGTATTCCGCAGGCAGCATGTCAAACGCTTTGGCCACTGTCAGGTCACTGTCCGCGACAATCGGGAATCTGGCGGTTGCGCCACCATATGCCTCGATATCGCCCTTCCACTTCTTGTGATCCTCGGCGCTGTCGACAGAGATACCCATGACTTTTGTGCTGCGCTTGTCCCATTCGTCGGCAAGCTGCGCCACAGCGCCGAATTCGGTGGTGCAGACCGGCGTGAAGTCTTTGGGATGCGAAAACAGGATCGCCCAGCTGTCGCCGATCCAGTCATGCAGACTGAGCGTGCCCTGATCGGTTTCAACGGTAAGGTTCGGAATTTCGTCGTTAATGCGCAAGCCCATTTGGATGCTCCCGTGGTTGGGTTGAGTCTCGTTCTACATAGGCGCAACCCGCGCCGGTTGCACCCCCTTGCGAGGGCCGTCGCGCAATGACACACTGCGCGCCAGTCCAGTCTGAGGGGAGTCATTCAGATGATCGAGAAACGCCAATTCTACATCAACGGTGCCTGGGTTGATCCCCTTGAGGGTCGCGACCACCATGTCTTTGATCCGTCCACGGAAGAACCGTGCGCCGTGATCTCGCTGGGTGGACAGGCCGATACGGATGCCGCCGTGGCAGCGGCCAAGACGGCTTTTCCCGCTTGGATGGCAACGCCTCCGTCCGAACGGATCGACTTGGTCGAAAAGCTGCTGAAGGTTTACAAATCGCGCCAGGAAGAAATGGCTCAAGCCATCAGCATCGAGATGGGCGCGCCGATTGACATGTCGCGATCCCAGCAGGTCGGCGCGGGCAGTTGGCACATCCAGAATTTCATCGACGAAGCGCGCAAGTTCGCCTTTGATCATCCACTTGGCGACCACGCTCCGAATGACCGGATCATTCATGAAGCGGTGGGTGTGTGCGCGTTGATCACGCCATGGAACTGGCCGATGAACCAGGTCACACTCAAGGTCTGCGCCGCTGCAGTGGCTGGTTGCACAATGGTGTTGAAACCGTCGGAAGAAAGCCCTTTGAACGCAGTTCTGTTTGCCGAAATGATGCACGAGGCCGGTTTCCCTGCTGGTGTATTCAACCTTGTGAACGGGGACGGTACAGGCGTTGGGTCTCAACTGTCGGCACATCCGGATGTGGATATGGTGTCCTTCACTGGCTCGACGCGCGCGGGCAAGCTGATTTCGAAATCAGCGGCAGATACGCTGAAGCGGGTACATCTGGAATTGGGTGGCAAAGGCGCGAACCTGATTTTTGCGGACGCAGATGCGAAAGCTGTCAAGAACGGTGTGCTGCGGGTGATGAACAACACTGGGCAGTCTTGTAACGCACCGACACGTATGATTGTCGAGGCGTCGCGTTATGACGAAGCGGTCGAACAGGCGGCTGAGGCTGCAACCAAAGTGACCGTAGGTCCGGCCTCTACCGAAGGGCGGCACATTGGTCCGGTCGTAAACGCGACCCAGTGGCAGAAGATTCAAGACTTGATTCAGAAAGGGATGGACGAAGGCGCGCGTCTCGTCGCGGGTGGCCCGGGGCGGCCAGATGGATTGAACAAAGGGTACTATGTGCGTCCCACTGTGTTTGCAGATGTCACCAACGACATGACCATCGCGCGCGACGAAATCTTTGGCCCGGTTCTTGCCGTGATGAAATTCGAAGACGAGGAAGACGCCGTCCGCATCGCCAATGACACGCCGTACGGTCTGACAAATTACGTGCAAAGCTCTGATGGCGCGCGGCGCAACCGCTTGGCCCGTCAACTTCGGTCGGGCATGGTTGAAATGAATGGTCAAAGTCGCGCTGCCGGGTCCCCGTTTGGCGGGATGAAGCAATCCGGCAATGGGCGCGAAGGCGGCGTTTGGGGGATCGAAGATTTCCTCGAAGTCAAATCTGTGTCCGGTTGGGCGGCTGAGTGAGAAACGTCGGAGCAGGGGTATAGGTCCCCTGCTTCTTCTCTTTTTGAATATGCAAAAAATTGCGCGTCCACAGGGCGCGCGGGTCGGGCGCGAAAGCGCCTGAACAGACTTAAAACGGCGCTTTGACGCGGAATTTGGTGCCAATCCCGCCATCTGGGTGACGCACGCGTAATTCCTCGGCATGGAGCATCATGCGGGGGTAGGCATCAGCTGTGTCTGGCGCATAGAGTGGATCGCCCAAGATTGGATGCCCAAGCGCAAGCATATGCACCCGCAACTGATGGCTGCGCCCAGTTTTCGGGAAAAGCTGAACTTTGCTTTCAACATCATCCGCTTTCAGTACGCGCCAATCCGTCTGCGCTGGTTTG
>Ga0316197_10003536_pt1 | contig 11120 bp, 8 predicted proteins | sample OudBiesiAoxic_MG_FD_204939 | JGI IMG/M metagenome (GOLD analysis project Ga0316197, IMG submission 204939) | Coastal sediment microbial communities from Oude Bieten Haven, Netherlands - site A oxic | ecosystem: Environmental > Aquatic > Marine > Coastal > Sediment | place: Netherlands...
AAGTACTAATAGCTGAAAGCTGTTCCTTGCTCCCGATTACATATATATAAATCAGGGCATGGTCGCTTTCGTTAATGGCAAATTCATCAACGTGAGCGCCCACACAAGTTACCTTATATTGTTAAAGAACATCCCGCACAAAAAACACCACGGCTAAATCCATTTCGGATCGCCGCTCCTGAAGACTCAAATTTTAGAATCTACACTCATTGGTGAGCGGGCCGCCCATTATATATCAACAGTTGAATTTCCGTCAATGCATAACCGAAGAAATAATTCATAAAAACGCTTCGGCGGGCTTCTGACCGACTGAAAGATCAATCAGGCAGGAAGCGCATTATAGGCTCAGAATTTTTTGGGTCAAGTACTATTTCAATTATTTTTGATATTAATTTCGGGCGGCAGATTCAGCCTCGCCAAGCCCTTGAATTTGCTGGTCCAGCCGATGTCGTAATCGATCCAGCTGCAGGTTGCCGCATGCACCCGGAGACACCCGTTCAGCCAGGCTCACAGTTGCATCCATTTGCTCAGTCTCACTGGCCGCCTTTTTCGCCTCGAGATACGCCGTTCGAAACGGGGTTCCACGGGCAGCTTCAGCTTGCGCCATATCAGTCAAAAACATGTCCAGAGAGATTGCGTCCCTCATATTGTCTTCCTTGAGCCGAAGTCCCTGAACCAGGGCCGGGACGATGGCCAGCGCCTGGACCGCCGACTTGATGCCCCTGATTAACGGGGCCTTGGTTAACTGCAGATCGCGCTGGTAGCCGGAAGGCAATGACAATACAGACTGAATTTCCATGATTGCACCATCAACGGTAGCTGCCCTGCCCCGAAGCAACTCCACCACATCCGGATTTGCCTTGTTGGGCATGATCGAAGACCCGGTGACGTATTGTTTTGGCAGAGTAACGAAGTCGAACTCACTGGTCGTGAACAGACTCAGGTCCCAGGCCAGGCGTCGCAGATCCTGCATCGCATGCGACGCCGCCTGCAACACCATGATCTCGAATTTTCCCCGGCTGTTCTGGGTGTACATGGGGTTGACCTGTAACCGCCCGAAGCCCAGGTCGGAAGCGACACCGTCCCTGTCGAGCGGGAGATTGACCCCATACCCGGCTGCGGTGCCCAGCGGACTGCAGTCGATCAGTTCCAGCACACTCTTTGCAAAAGCCAGGTTGTCGGTAAACGCTTCGGCAAAGCCACCCATCCAGAGACCGACACTCGAGGGAACAGCTCTTTGCAGGTGGGTATAACCGGGCATCGGAACATCGGACTGTTGTTCGGCTCTTAGCAGGCAGGCGCTGGCTATCTGCGCACACAGCCTGGCCAGTTTTTGCAGCTTGTGTCTCAGGTAAAGACGCGTGGCAACGGCGACCTGATCGTTCCGGCTTCGGCCGGTATGGACTTTTGCCCCGGTATCACCCACTGCTTCGGTGAGGAACATCTCGATGGCCGAATGCCCATCTTCATAGCGGTCATCCAGTATGAAATCTCCTGCCTCGAATGCACTCCTGAGCTGCTCCAGCAACTGACACAGGGTATTGCTTTCCTCGTCGCTCAATATCCCGATACGCGCGAGACCCCGCACGTGCGCCGCAGTGGCCGTGATATCGAAGGGAAAAAGTTCCCGGTCAAGTATGACGTCCTCGCCGGCCATGAACTCCATGATCGTCTGGTCGACCGATTCGCCACTGTCATCCTGCCAAACATAGTTCTTCACGACGGCTCTCCCATCCTGATATTGAGGCCCTTCATGGAATCCAGTCCAAATGCAAGGTTCAGATTCTGCACCGCCTGGGTCGCTGCTCCTTTGAGCAGGTTATCCAGAACGGCGACCACCCCGACCCGGCAGGGATTATGTTCACTCACTGCGAACCCACCCAGCAGGACCTGGTGCCTTCCGCGGACCTGCCTGACCTCCGGGATTGTTTCACGCACTTCGACCAGCGGGAAGCCCGCGTAATATTCACGGTATCGGGCCATCAGCGCCTTTTCGGTCGTGGCCTGACGGAGTTCGGCAGCCACTGAAAGTGTAATTCCCCGGAAAAAAGGCGCTACATGTGGCATGAAACGCACGTCCCTGCCAATGTGATGAGAGACTTCCTTCTCGTGAATGTGATCGACAAGAGCATAAGGCAACAGGTTGTCTTTAAGGACATCCGGATCATTCTTGGGGGAAGGCGTTTTACCTGCCCCGCTGTAACCGGATACACCGAAGATCGCCGGCGTTCCGATCAGGGAATCCAGCAGCGGCGCCAGTGCCAGTTGACCACCGGTTGCATAACAGCCCGGGTTCGCAATACGGGATGCGCCATTCAGCTGGTTGACAAACCGTTCCGGCTGACCATACGCCCAGGCTGCATCAAAGCGATGGTCAGCACTCAGGTCGACAATCACGGTGGCAGGGCTGCTGGCATCCAATGCGTCGACGTATGCATCAGACAGGCCATTGGGCAACGCCAGCACACAGGCATCAGGCTTCAGCCGGGTCAGCGCAGCAGGCCGGATATCTGAGAAAACCAGGTCACTGCCAGCCAGGCCCCTGATGTGCGTACTGACCAGTTGCCCGGCCGCGCTGCCTGAGCTCACGGCAGTTATTTCAAAATCAGGATGTTTGTAGATCAGCGGCAACAGTTCCGCGCCGGTATAGCCTCTCGCTCCGATGACAACGACACTGTTCACTCAGCCCTCCACCCAGCTTTCCGGCCGGGACAAACAATCGTCTTTACAGCGCCGGAGTTGATCGAAATCATCAATCCCCGCGCTGAAAGCCACCCATTTTTCTTCTGTAAAACTGGCATCTGCCTGGTCGAAATACCAGGCAGTCACCGGATTATCTGCGCGCGAACGCCAGTAAAGCTCCGGACAGCGGTGAATGAGCGCCTGCCAGACCGCAGCGCCCAGACCGGCGCCCTGCGCCTCCGGAGTAACGGCAAATTTATCCAGGTAGGGCACACCATCGACGCCGCGCAACACGATCGCCATCGCTCCGATCGACTCGCTGCACAGTACACACTCCAGTGGCAACTCATCAAAATAGCCGGGCTTTAACTTGCGGTCGAAGCTCTGTTCCAGTAATTGTGCTGCCCGGTCACGGAATGCCGGGGCAAATTCGCTGTATTCAAGGATTTCCTCGCCCACCCGGATCAGGGTGCCGGCGCCGCGGTGAGTAAACAGTTCCCTGGCCAGATTTTCAACCGACGTGATGGAGACGGACGCGCTTTCCGGTAAGCCGGAAAGCAGTTGACTGATCTGCTCCAGCTTGAGCTGCATTCCTGAATGCACCCAGTCCTGGCTGATCAGGTAATCGTAATCGGTGCGCAGGCTGATGGCGGAGATGATCCGGCCGGATTCATCCAGCAGGCCGCCGGTCCCCGTCAAAAAGATGATCTTGTGTGGCTTGACCTCCCAGATCAGCTCCCGGGCTGCGATATCCGCATTGATGTTCATGACCTGGCCCGTCGCACTCTCGCCGAGGCACGCTACGACCGGCAGAATCCCCCGGTGGGCTGCATCGCGAATGGCTTCCAGGTCCACTCTCTGGATGTTACCCACCAGGCCCAATTCTTCCTGGTCCAGATAATCGCAGACAAAGACGCCATGCTGAATACCCTGTGCCCTGACCCCTTGCTCGTCCAGTGCGTTCACCAGGCGGCGGTTGGCCCGGTAGATGACGGGCCGCGCCACCTCCATGACTTCAGGCGTGGTGACCCTGAGCCCTCTCCGTTTGACCGTCTCGATGGACGCGTCCTGGAGCGCAACGTCCAGTTGCGGGCCGGCGCCATGCAAAATAATGGGCATCAGGCCCAGGTTGCACAAAAACGCCAGGGCCGAGGCCAGCGACTCCACTTCCTCCTCCAGCACTGCGCCGCCAATCTTGATCACGGCAAACTGCAGTTCGGCATCGCTGCTGTACTGCTTCAGGTAGTAACGCGCCTCCCGGCTGGTTCCCAACTGGCTCAAAACCTGGCTGACCACGCTCCTGATTTCAGCCATCGTTTTTCACCACCCTGCCGTAGAGTTCATAAGCCGTATCCAGTTGCTCCAGCGCGACCCATTCGTCTGTCGCATGCGCTTGTGCGATATCGCCCGGACCCAGCACCAGCGCCGGCAGGCCTGCTGCTGAAAACAGTGAAGCCTCCGTCCAGAAATCCACCGGACCTCCTTCGGGCAGGCCATGAGCCTGGCAAAAAGAACGAGACGATGTGTCAGTCTGCCCTCCCGCAGGCAGGGGTTCTCCGCAGAACGGTACTTCCCAGTCGACCCGCGAATCGTTGTCGGCGCAGACCTTGATCTCATCAAGAAACACATCGTTTGACTGGCCAGGCTGTAAACGGGCGCTCCAATGTACAAACGCACTGCCGGCAATGACATTACTTTTGGTGCCGCCTTCAACGAGCCCGATATTCAGGCAGCTACCGGGGTCCTGTTCGTCATGTTTCCAATTTCCGGCGACCTTCAGGGCTCCTGCGGCCCACCGGGCCATCTGGTGATTGGCGTTCTCCCGCAGCGCCCGGGCCTCCGAAGAGTGACCTGGATTCCCATGAAACCTTGTCTTGACGGAAAGAAAGCCACGGTGCCCAAGCACCGCCCTGCACCCCGTAGGCTCGGCGACGACAACCTGGCTGAATGGCTTGGCCAGGCCCGCTTCGAGGAATTTGGCCACGCAGCAACCGCCGGCGCCTTCTTCGTCGGAGGTGAACAGCAGGGCCAGGTTTTCTGCTCCCTGCGAGGCCAGCGCCAGCAAGCATGCCGCGGCGCCTTTGATGTCACAGCTGCCCCGTCCATATGCGCGGCCGTCCCGAACTGCCAGGGTATGAGGGTCACTGGACCAGCCCTCTCCTGCGGGCACAGTATCGAGATGTACATTGAACAGGGTGCTGGGCCTGCCCTTGACCGCCAGCCAGGAAACATGACCATCGCCGTGATCCCAGGTGCGGACATCGAAACCACTGCCTACCTGTTCCGTGCAATAACGAAAGATTGGCGAATCGGCTTCGATCCTCCTCGGTGGATTCTGCGTATCGCAGGCCACCAGGGCTTCCAGGTGACCCAGGATCTCAGGAAAATTCATCCAGACTTTCCTCTGACTTTGCCGGCCAGGGTCGTGCTCTGACCCAGTAACTTGATGAATCCTACTGCTTCTTCAGGTGTCCAGTCCGCACTTTGCGCATAAACGGCATCAGGGTTATGCAACCGATAAGGTGAGTCCACTGCCACGGCAGCCAGGGAACCGCCCCGGGTTTGCAATACGACCTCGCCGGTCACCATTTGCTGTGAGCTGTGCAAATAGGCTTCCAGGTCCTGTTTGTGCGGCTCGTAGAAAAACCCGGTGTAAACCAACTCTGCCCAGCGGTTGCTGATTTGCGTGCGAAACTGGTTTTGAAATCTTGTGTTCACAATGTCTTCCAGCGCCTGGTGGGCTGCGAGCAATCCATCGATGCCCGGGCACTCGAATGCGATCCGCCCCTTCAGGCCAATGCTGACATCTCCGGTATAGATATGGCGGCCAACGCCCCAGGCACCGAGCTTCTCATTGAGTGTTTGTAGAATTCGAGGGCCATCCATGGGCACACCATCCAGGCTGACGGCCACGCCTTTTTCAAACCCCAGCCTTATTTCCAGCGACCCTTCCGGCCACTCCTCACGACCGGCGGTCAGGGTCCATGCATCGTCTGCAGGCTGCTGGTACTCGTCAATTTCACTTCCGGAAATCGTGACCCCCAATAAATTCTCATTGATCGAGTATCGGCTGGCCGATGCATCCACCGGGATCCCGGCATCCGCCATGACCTGCAACTCGTAGTCCCGGACGGCCTGGACCTTTGACTGCAAGTCACGTATCGGTGCATGAATCTCGTAATCACCCAAGCTCCGGACCGTCTGGTCGAACCGCAGCTGGTCATTGCCCATGCCGGTGCAACCATGACCAAAGTGCTTTGTCTCCAGCTCATCACACAATTGCAGACAGCTTTTAACAATCAGGTACCGGTCGGAGCACAGCAGCGGATACTCGCCAAGCATGCGGGCATGACTCCAAACCAGGGGCCTTACGAACTCATCCCAGATCTGATCCGAAACATCGATCTCGTGATGCTGCACAGCGCCCAGGCTTTTCGCCCGCTCCCCGATACTGACGCGGCCCTCGTCGTCCACGCCACCCGTGTCGATGAAAGCAGTGTGGACTTCGAATCCTTTGGCCACGAGATCCAGAACGCAGTAACTGGTATCCAGTCCGCCGGAAAATGCCAGCACAATCTTGTCAGTCATTCCTTTCTCCTACAGGCCCAGCAGGTTCAGCATCACTGCTTTTTGAACATGCAGCCGGTTTTCCGCTTCGTCCAGGACGACGCAGTAATCGGAGTCCATCACACCGTCACTCGCCTTGACGTTTCGCCTCAAAGGCAGGCAATGGCTGAACAGTCCATTATTAGTGAGCGCCATCTTGTCTTCGGTGACCATGAAATGACGATAATTTTTGCGCAGTTCCCACTCCTGTTCTGGCCGGCCATAATAAGGCAGGGCGCCCCAGCTCTTGGCATAGACGACATCGGCTCCCGAGTATGCCTCTTCAATATCATGACTGACCTGGAAACTTCCACCCGCCTGGTCACTGAATTGCGTTGCAGCGGTCTCGAACTGTGAATCCAGCCGGTACGCCTCCTCCGGGCACAGCAAAGTCACATCCATTCCAAACTTGCTGGCAATCAGCAGCGCCGAGTTGGCAACCGCGGTGTTAAGCGGACGGGGGTGCCAGGTCCAGGTCAACACAAACTTCCGGTTTTGCACCTCTCCGAATTTTTCCCTGAGCGTCATCATCAGGGCCAGTTCCTGGCAGGGGTGCACGATGGTTTCCATGTTGATGACCGGTACAGAAGCATACTTTGCCAGGGAGCGGATGACCTTGTCTTCCCGGTCATTTGACCAGTCTTTGAATTGCGGAAAAGCCCGTAAACCGATCAGGTCGCAGTAACGCGACAGCACGCCGGCCACCTCGGCGATGTGTTCTTCGGCGTCCCCTTCCATCACCGCGCCGGGATCGAACTCGACGCCCCAGGCATCCTTACCCGGCTGCAGTACGATGGCAATACCACCCAACTGCTGCATGCCCAGGTCGAAAGACGTGCGCGTGCGCATGGAAGGGTTGAGAAACATCAGGGCAATCGACTTGCCCTTGAGACGCTCCTGGACCGGATCCTGTTTTAAATCCATCGCCAGGCTCAACAAACCATCCAGTTGTTCACGGCTCCAGTCAATCGTGCTGAGAAAGTTTCGCATTTACGGTTCTCCAAACCAAAAAACCCAGCCTGCGGCCGGGTTTTTCTTCGAATTTATCGATTTATCTGACTTATACGTCAACCCAGCCCGGACTATTCATCCAGGATCGGCGCAGGTGGCGGAAGCCGGCGGTTGACGCAAAAATCTTCATGCGTTCGAATCTACGTAAATGCGCCAACGATTGCAACCAGTTTCTGGTCGTCGTCAATCCGCCGATTTCGCCTGTTCCTCCAGTTCCACTGCAAGTGGCCTATCCTGCCTTGCTTTCTTGTGCTTTGGATAAATCAGCAAGCGAACTAGCGCAGGCAGCAGGATAATCGCGCCCACCATGTTGGCCAGGAAGATAAACGCCAGCAGGAATCCCATATCGACCTGGAACTGCAAATCGGAAAACATCCAGGTGCCGACACCCGCCGCAAGCGTAAACCCGGTAAAGATCACCGCACGGCCGGTCAGCCTGAGGGTGCGGTAGAACGCTTCGCGCAGGGAATGACCCTGCTTCAGCAGGTCATCCAGGCGGTTATACATGTAGATGCCATAGTCGACGCCAATACCGATGCCCAGCGCCACAACCGGCAGCGTGTTTACTTTCAGGCCAATACCGTATATCGCCATCAGGGCCTCGGCCAGCGTGGAGACCAGCACCAGTGGTAAAACGATGCAAATGGTGCCCCTGACAGACCGGTAAGTAATCAGGCAAAGAATGATGATCGAAGCGAACACGAGCGCCAGCATGGGTTTTTCTGCGGCTGCCACATCCTCATTGGTGGCAGCCATCACGCCAACGTTACCGGTAGCCAGCCTGAACTTGAGAGCTTCCGTCGTCACGTCTTCTTCACCGGTGACCATTTCCTCGAGTACTTCGTGATCCATGTGGTACTCGAGCGTGCCGATACTCATCTCTTCACGAAGTTCCTTGACCCGGGAGACTACCCGGGCGATGGTTTCGGCCCGGTGGTCCTCGGTGAACACCAGGATCGGCATCGCGCTGCAGTCCCGGTTTAAAAGCCCGGTATCGGTTTCAATGCCACCCAGCGCCTGGCGCATGACGTAATTGTCGCGCGGCAGAATACGCCAGCGGATATTGCCTTCGTTCCAGCCGGCGTTGACCACCTTGGCCACCATCGGCAGCGTAACGACCTGTTGCACGCCTTCCACATTACGCAGGTTCCACGCGAACCGATCAATTGATTCCATGACTTCGTAGTTTTCGGTGCACGCATCCGGAACGGTTTCCGCAACGACCGTCAGCAGGTCAACGCCGAGCGAGAATTTTTCCGAGATCAGCACGGCATCCTGGTTGTAGCGGGCTTCGGGCCGAAGCTCGGGGACACCGACTTCCGAGTCACCGATTTGCATGCCCTGGGCCAGCCAGAACCCGATAATGAACAGGATCACGGCTACCGTTACGGCCGCCATGGCCCGGCGCGGCTCGGTCGAATTGGTCAGGAATAACCAGAAGCCGGATATTTCCTGGGCCTTTTTCAGTAAGCGTTCACGGTAGGCGTGCGGATTGTGCAGGTTCACCCAGGAAAGCAGCACCGGCAGCAGCAACAGGTTGGTAACGATAATGACGGCAACACCGATGCTTGCCGTAATGGCCAGCTCCTGGATAATCCGTATATTAATAAACAGCAGGGTCAGGAAGCCGATCGTGTCTGACAGCAAGGCAATAATGCCGGGCGCCAGCAGCTTTTTCATGGTTTCCCTCGAGCCGTGCATTGCCGACCGGCGGGGAATGGACGACACGTCGGTGACACCATCCCGGGCCCAGGCGTCCGGCGTGCGGCCACCAAATTCTTTTTCCACGGTCCAGGCGCTGATTTTTTGCACGCCGTGACTGACGCCAATAGCGAAAATCAGGAACGGTGTCAGGATATTCATCGGATCCAGGCTGTAGCCCATCAGGGCCAGGGTTCCCATTTGCCAGATAACCGCGATACTGGAACAGGTCAGCGGTAATACGGTCAGCCAGATCGACCGGGAATACAGGTAGAGCAGGATGGCGGTGACGATAAAGGCCGCCAGGAAAAACCACACGACCGACTTGGCGCCGTCGGAAATATCCCCGACGATCTTCGCAAACCCGATGATATGAACCGAGTAGTCGTCGTTCTCGTACTCTGTGCGGATGGCCTCGAGTTCCGCCGCCACTTGCCGGTAGTCCAGCTTGACGCCCGTTTGCGGATCCTCCTCAAGCAGGTTGGCCCAGACCATTGCACCGGCGAAATCTCCCGAAACCAGCCGCCCTACTTCGCCGGACTTGACGATATTGGATCGCACCCGTTCGAACATCTCGGGCGTAGGCTGAAAATCTGAAGGAATGACATTACCGCCGGCGAAACCATCTTCCACGATTTCGACAAAGCGTACATTGGGCGTAAAGATCGAGCGGACACTGGCCCGGTCAACACCCGGAATGAAAAAAACCTGGTTGGTGATCTTCTCGAAAGAATCAAAAAACTCGGGCGTGAACATGTCGCTGTTACGCGCGACCAGCGCAACCAGCACGCGGTTGGCCCCGCCGAACTCTTTTTCATACTGCAGAAAGGTCTGCATGTATTCGTGTTTCAGCGGCAGTTGTTTTTTGAAACCCGTTTCGATCTTCAGGCTCGACATCGCAAACATCATGCCGATGGTGATCACGACGAACAGGGATACTATCCCGTATCGATAATTGATCAGGAAAGTGGCCAGGTTGTGCAGATGCCGGGTGGTTGCGTCAGTGGTCATTGGCCGGACTCCTCCGCAACGGTTTCGGGATAAAAGTGAACGCCTTCTTCACCGACCAGCAGGAAGCGGCCGTCTTCAATTGGAATGATCGCCGCGAAATCTACACCGTCAGAATGCAGGTGCTCTGAAATATTGCGATCTTCCCGCACCAGCACAGTACCGCTGTTTCCAACCAGCACCAGCAAATCATCACTGTAAATTCCACCAGCCAGACTGGACAGGCTACCGGTCTCGAGTTCCTGCCAGCTCATGCCAAAGTCACAACTTTCCATGACGTGTCCACGCAAGCCGTAAAACAGCACGCAGTCGCCGGGAGTGATGACTGCACCCCACATGGATCCCAGGTATGGAAGGTCCAGCGGTTCCCAGGTTTCGCCGTCATCGAAGCTGCGATATGAATAACCTGCCTCACCCGCGATCATCCGGCGACCATCGTCAAATCGCACCATGCTGTTGAGGTGGTAATCATTCTCGGGATCAACCGTTTCGTCGGTCCACGTCTTGCCGCCGTCCATGGTGCTGAGTACCAGGCCGTAGGAACCAATCGCCACACCGTGGTCCTGGTCTGTAAACAGTATGTCCATGACAGCCTGTTGCCGATCCGGTTCGAAAAACTGGCGGGACCAGGTTTTGCCCCTGTCGCCACTGGTGATGATCACGGCGTCATGACCCCCTGCCCACAGGCGGTCACCCAGCGCAAAAACTGCTGTCAGGGTAGAACGGGTAGGCACGTGTTCCGCCTGTTTCCAGTCGGTCCCGTTGTCCGAAAAAATAACATGGCCACGTTCACCGACCGCGACCATTCGATCGCCGATGCGGGCGACATCCAGGAGAACCGATTTCTCGGCCAGCGGCTGTAATTCCGAATACTCTACATCCAGCCCGGTCTCCGCCCATGCATCGACAGCAATGGCAAAAAACAGCGCCATTGCTCCGAACATGGCTGCAACGCGTGAAGTCCTGATCTTACCGACGTCCACGCGTGCGCAATGCCTGCGGTGTGAACTGGCCGGGCTGCATTTCGACATTGAAGGTGTTGACCGGCATGGTGTTGTCAAAACCCTGCGCGACATAGCGTCCGGATTGAAGATCGTAATGGGCCTCAATCG